>Ga0126369_10000094_pt1 | contig 51894 bp, 44 predicted proteins | sample PanSoiMetaPlot_1_FD_109646 | JGI IMG/M metagenome (GOLD analysis project Ga0126369, IMG submission 109646) | Tropical forest soil microbial communities from Panama - MetaG Plot_1 | ecosystem: Environmental > Terrestrial > Soil > Tropical forest > Bulk soil | place: Panama | collected 2016-02-17
CCAGTGCCGCTACCAACCCCAACTCCGGCACCGCCGACCCCGACTCCAGCCCCAGTGCCGCTGCCAACACCGACTCCGGCGCCGCCAACACCGACCCCAGCCCCAGTGCCGCTGCCGACACCAACTCCGGCACCGCCAACGCCCACCCCAGCCCCAGTGCCGCTACCAACCCCAACTCCGGCACCGCCGACCCCGACTCCAGCCCCAGTGCCGCTGCCAACACCGACTCCGGCGCCGCCAACGCCGACCCCGGCACCTTTGCCGCCGCCGACACCAACTCCGGCACCGCCAACGCCGATTCCAGGCCCAGTGCCGCCGACCCCGACGCCAGCACCGCCGACCCCGACTCCAGCCCCGGTGCCGACGCCAACGCCAGCACCGCCGACGCCGATTCCGGCGCCTCTACCGCCGCCGACACCCAACCCGGCGCCACCGACTCCGATCCCGCTGCTATTGTTGCTGCTGACACCAACCCCGGCGCCGCCGAGACCGATTCCACTCCCGTTGCGGCCGCCGCCTACGCCTACCCCGGCGCCGCCAACACCTATCCCGCTTGCATTACGGCCACCAACACCCACCCCGGCGCCGCCAATGCCGATCCCGGTGCTGTGGGCACTCGACGCGCCGGTGGTTCGAAGGGGGGCCGAATTCAACCGGGTCCCCGAGTTGATCGAGTGCAGTTGACCCGAGGAGAGACGGGTCGTCGCCATGGTCGGATGCGTTGGGGCTGACCAGCGCGACGCGGAAAACGAGGGGCGCAGCGTAAAGGCCGGACGGAAGGCCGTCATCCGCGGCGCCGAAAATGCCGGGGCGCGAAAGCCCCCGAACCCGCCACGGCCGAAAGCCGAGGCATCGGTCGAAACGAGGCAAGAACTGCCGAGTGCCGCAAGCGCAGTAACTGCAAGAACTGAGGTACGCGTCATAATAGTCTCCGTGAACACGCGATGCGTGGATTCGCATCTGCCCCTTCGGTCACCCGACCACGGCTGCGCGTTCGCCTTGCGGCGGCGCGTTTACAACTCGTTTACCGACTGTTTACAGGCGGGAACGCGCTGAAGGTGTGCGGAGGGAACCGCAATCCGTTAGGTATTCAATGACTTGGCGACGATACAAACAAAGGCTGCACAATACGCGTCGTCTCCACGCAATGGCAGACGACGGGAGAGTTAACAAAGCCTCGCCAGCCGTGAACTCTGCGACCTCTTTGCACGACTGAATAACATTAGCACCAGGGGCGGGAGCTGCTGCCCATATTCGGCGGCGCGAACGGGGCCATTCAGCCGCGGTTTTCGCGCAATTGCCTGACGGCGTGAGGCGACCGATTGATAATGAAGCAGCGAATACTGGTTATTGGTGACGACGCAGGCCTGCGGGCAACGCTCGCACGCTGGCTGATCACCGCAGGTTATTCGGTCGAGCTTGCCGAGAGCGCCAGGCACGCTCGCAAGGTCCTGGCGGATAAAAGGATCGGGCTCGCCATCGTGGCACCGGAGCGACTGGACGGTGACGCCCTCGCCGGCAAGCTTCGCACCGAGGTGGACCGACTGATTCTGGTGACGGGGCCTTCGGTGGATTCAAGGCCATCGATCGGGCACTCAGTTCGAGCCGACGGCTATCTCGCGAGGCCCTTGCGCGAAGACGATGTGTTGGCTCAGGTCGAGGCCGCGTTGAAGATCGGAGCGCGCACCGCGGAAGCTGCTCCTGAGCCGCTGCGCTTTGCTGGTTACACTCTGGACCCCGTTGCGCGCAGCTGTCACGACGCAAATGGCCGTATCGTGGCACTGACGCGAGCGGAGCTTTCGTTGCTGCTGTCGCTGGCGCATCAGCCGGGCCGCATGGTGTCGCGCGATGAACTGACCCGCGCCGTGGCCGGCCGGGCGGCGGAGCGCGGTGACCGCAGTGTTGATGTACTGATCTCACGGCTACGTCGCAAGATCGAGGTCAATCCGAAATCGCCCCTGCTCATTATCACCGCGCCGGGGGTGGGTTACATGATGGCCGCAAACCCGTTCGCGACCCACACAGCCCTTGCACCGAATCCTGCCGCGGAGGCAACGGCGCCCGATGCGGCCGCGATGTATTCCCCCGAGCCCGCCGCAACGGCCGCAAGAGTGTCGGATTCGCCGCCGCGCAAAGCGCCCATCGGCGTCAGGGCGCTGGCGGGAATAGCTCGTCTTGCGACCATCATTTCTGCGGGGATTGAAGCAATGATCAGTGCGCTTTCACCGCTTGCCGAGAGGCCACGCCAATCAACCGGGCGCCGACCGGAACACGGCGCACAGCAGCGATGACGGTCCAAGTTAAGAAACTTAAGATAAGTGTGCCGGTGAAAACGAACGCTCCCTTCGTGAAGGCATGTAGGATACGCCAAGCAACATGTACTGCAGCCAGATCACGAATACATAAATCCAGCTGTGCGCCAATCTTCCATCGGACTTGAGCAGGCCGCGTTCGAGGCCATAAGCGCCGACGCCGGCAAAAAAGTAAATTACGTGGTGCAGCAAGCGACCGGCTTGAAAGGCGATCGGACCGAACTGCGTCAGATGCCTCGGCTGGAAAACAAACGCCAAAGGCACATAAGCCAGTTCTGAGACGATCAATAATGCAATGAAGTATTGGAATAGGCGTGCATCCGCGTCAGCCGACTAAAGTTTATTAAGTTTGTTGAGCGATCCTGATGAGGTCGATCGCCACGCCGCGCGTCGGCTGCTCCCTTCTTCGTTTGAAAATCAAATCCATCGAACTGCAGCAAATCGAGCACGTGCGCCATCGCGTGCTGCCCGGCAAACGCGACTTCAGTGCACGTGCTCCCGACTCCCCTCATTTGTTGCCTGCTCAGAAATCTGCCTTGTCAGCATGCGGGATGCCGATCTCGTTGTCGCTGTGGAATCCAAACGGGTTTTCGGCGCAGGAAACTTCCGGCCACTCGAGGCGATCTCTCACATAGATCACGGACGCGGTCCACGGCGTCGTAAAGGCGCCTTCATCCTCAATCGTGAAGTGGACCAGCAGGAACTTGTCGTCATAGGTCGGGCTGACGGGTCCGGCGGGACGCCAATTCTCTTTCGCGGCGCGTTCCAGCACGTCTTTCACAGCTTCGCGGTCGAGCATCTGATAGCGTTCAATAACGTGGAGCCTTTCCGTGTATGGCGTGCCGAACAAGTCTATCATGGGGTACGGACGATCGGTCTTGATTCCGACCGTGTCGATCACCAGCGTGTCGCCCTCGTAATGACCGACAGCATCCCCATGCCAGGACGGCGTCACGTGCGCGGGATGCGGCTCATTCAGACGCACGTAGCGGATCTCGTGGTCCTCATTGAAGAGCATCACGATCTTGTCCGGGAGCTGCAGCATCTGCATGGCCATGTGCTTGAAGAGGAACGGCACCGGTTCGGGCCAGCATTGATTGGCCGGACTCGGATAGGTAACGCCGGCCAGCGAGAGTTCGCCCTTGTGCTTCACGACCTGCGCGGCCCAGGGCTGCAAGATAGGATTGGTATAATCGCCGACCAGCTGGCCGTAATCGCTCTGGCCGTTGTCCTTGCGCCGCGACCGGTTCGTGACCGGGCCGGGACCCGATGCCGGCGGCACAAACCACGGAAGCGACCCATGGCGCCAGATGCCGGAAAAATCCGGGGCGGGCACGGCGCCCTGCGAACCGCTGTTCGCCTGTCCGGCCGCGGACGCCGTCTGTTGCCCCGAAGCGGGGCTGGCAGCGGCCATCAACATTCCCAATAAGAGCAAAGTCCGCTGCAAATTCATGGCACCCTCCCTGCATGAGTTGCTCGGCTTCCCGCACCACCTCATGGTACCGGCGCAAATTATATTTTATCGCAAATGGACAAGTTAAGGAACTCTGCATGACCGGCGGCGTTACGCCGACAACCGATGCGTGATGCGGGGAGCCACCGAACTTTGTAGTTCAGCGTACTTTGGTGTTTTCCATCAGAGTTCTTTGTGCAATGCCGGACATAGGGGATGGTCGCTTCGCATAAAACCGACTACGACAGAAGCTTCAGCGCTGATGCGCTTCCAATGATCGCCACCGTCAAGGCGGGGGAATGGGCGTGACTCCGCCGCAGACGTGACGCGGCATCCCGCACGTCCAGCGCAGCGTTGCGGTGACACGAAGCCGTGCCTTGAGCGCGAGGCGGAGCAAAACCAGACAGGCCCGCGGGATTCTCCCACTGCCTGTTGCAGTCAATAGCCGCGGGGTGTTTTTGCGCGCAACCGCACCCCCTGACCGTCAAATAACAGCCCAACAAGTAGGGCTGGATTTTTGGACCAGATTGGAGAGGGAAGCGTGAGGAGGAGCACATGTCGCGACTTTCGACGGTACTATTATCTGTGGTGGCCCTGATTTTTGGTGTTTCGCATGGACAGTCACAGACCAGCACCGATGGTAAATCCATCTTCCGGTTCGACACGTTTGGCGACGAACAGAAGTGGACCGATACGCTGCAGATGCAGAAAGTCATCAAGGACGTCAGTCCGCGGACCGCTCTGGCCGTCGGATTGAAAGTCGACTCCGACGCGCTTCCGGCGGCAGTGATCAACGCCATCCAGGCCGGGCAGGTGAACCTCGACGACCCCGCGGTGACGCTCCAGTTGCTGAAGCTCAACGCCGTCGTCGGCGTGATCGGCAAAGTGACCGGTCCGAACAACCACCTTGCGACCTTCGGCATTACCTGCGCGCTGTGTCATTCGACGGTCGACAACTCTGTCGCCCCCGGGATCGGGCACCGTCTCGACGGTTGGCCCAATCGCACGCTGAACGTGGGCGCGATCATCGCCCTGTCGCCTGTGGTCCTCGACAAGGCGCCGTTCCAGAGCTGGGGCCCCGGCAAATTCGATCCGCGTTTTCAAATCTTCAACGGCAAGACCATCGAATCCTTGTTCAGCACCACGGTCCCGGTCGTCCTTGCACCCGCCTTCGGCCTCAAGGGCGTCGGCTTCGAGACCTACACGGGCGACGGCGTGATTTCCTACTGGAACAGCTATGTCGGCGTGACGCAGATGGGCGGGCATGGCAGCTTCAGTGATCCCCGAATTGGAGTTAGCGTGAAGCAAAATCCCGACTTGGTGACACCCGAGCTCCCCGCGCTGCTGCAGTATCAGCTCGGTCTGCTGACGCCCCCACCGCCCGCAGGAAGTTTCAATGCGGCAGCCGCGCTGCGCGGTCAGGCGGTATTCAACGGTGCCGGCGGATGCGCAAGATGCCACAAGCCGCCGCTGTTCACCGATGTGCTCAGCGGACCCGATCCCAACGTGCCGTTCCTGCACTCTCCTTCCGAGGTCGGAACCGACCCGGCCTATGCCAACCGCACCGCCACCAAGATGTACCGGACGACACCGCTGCGCGCGCTCTGGCAGCATCCGCCGTACTTCCACGACGGCAGCGCCGCTGATCTGCCCGCCGTGGTCGATCACTACAACGCGCAGTTCCACCTTCGCCTCAACAACGGGCAGAAGGCCGACCTCGTCGAATATTTGAAAACGCTGTAGACGGAAGGATGATGTAGGGGCGACCCTTGTGGTCGCCCTGTTGCGGGATGCAACGAATGGGGCGACCACAAGGGTCGCCCCTACAGCGGGATGTGTCACGACACCGCTTGTGCGGCTGCTTTAGCAGCGCGCCTTTGCGCGTCCTATGCGGCATCCGCCCGGACAAGAATATTTCGCACCAACGCCCGCAGCGCGTGCAAGTCCTTCACGAACAGCCGAATGCCTTCGGCGAGCTTTTCGGTCGCCATGGCGTCCTGATTGAGGAGGAAACGGAATCTCCTCTCGTCAAGGATGAGCCGCGCGGGGGCCTCGCCGGGGTTTGCCGGGTCGAGCCGTCGTGCGAGTTGCCCCTGATTGGCCGCGAGAGCGTCGAGCAGCGCCGGCGCGATCGTGAGGCGATCGCAGCCGGCCAGTGCCTCGATCTGGCCGGCATTGCGAAAGGACGCTCCCATTATGGCGGTGCCGAAGCCGTGGGCTTTATAGTAGGCATAAATGCTGCGCACCGATGCGACGCCCGGATCGGTTTCCGCCGTGTAAGGACCGCCGCCGGCCTTCACGTGCCAGTCGAGGATGCGGCCGACGAAAGGCGAGATCAGGAACACCGCCGCATCGGCGCAGGCCGCCGCCTGCACCAGCGAAAACAGCAAAGTCAGATTGCAGTCGATACGGTCGCGCTGCAATATTTCGGCGGCCCGGATGCCTTCGAACGTCGAGGCGACCTTGATCAGGATGCGGTCGCGGGTGACGCCGCGGGCCTCGTAGGCCGCAATAATGGCCCGGGCTTTGTCGACGGTCGCTCTGGTATCGAAGGCGAGGTCCGCATCGACCTCGGTCGAGACGCGGCCGGGGACGATCTTGGTGAGTTCCGTGCCGAACGACACCGCCAGCCGATCACACACCGTCGCCGCGACCGCCTCTGGGTCGCCCCCCCTGCCCCGCCCCCACGCCACCGCTTCTTCGACGAGATGTGCATAAGCGGGGTTCTCGACTGCCTTGAGCAGCAGAGTCGGGTTTGTGGTGCAATCCTGCGGCTTGAGGCGGCGCACGGCCTCGATGTCGCCGGTATCGGCGACCACGACCGTCATGCTTTTCAGTTGCTCAAGCTTCGAAGCCATTCAGGTTCTCCGTTCAATCTAAAGCGCCGCTCTACGAGGTACGCCTTCGCTCTGTCACCCGCGGGCTTGACCCGCGGGTCCATCTTTTCGCATGAGGATGGATTGTCGGGTCATCAAGCCCGGCAATGACGCCGGATGTCAGCAGGACGTGGTCCCACCCGCTACCTACGCAATCAGCGGCAATACAGCATCATCCGTAAAGGCCGCTGTGAGATGATACAGGCTGGTGGCGGGCGTGGCTTGCACAATCTCCTGTCCGTCGGCATTTATCCTTTCGATCCAAAGGCCCGGGCGTGCTCCCGCAAGGTGGCGTGCAATCCCCGCGCGCGCCTGTGGGGCACGATCAGGCTGAAGCCGCGCCACCGCCTTGAGCCGCTCGGTTTGCGGCCAGAGGCGAAAACCGCCATCCGCAATCGTCCCATCACTCCAGAGGCCGTTCATAACCAAACGGTTGGCCGCGCTTACTGCGTACCGCTCGGCAAACTCAAACAGGGAGCGGGCAGCCGAGGTCAAGTGTGGTGCGGCCGGCACCCCAAAAGCGGCAGCCGACTTTTCGTACCAGCGGAGCAGCCAGATCCATTCATAATGATGGCCCGGCTCGACCAGGAATTGACCGGTCTCCAGGCATGGCGCCAGCGCCTCATCAAAATACTCCGGCAGCGCGCCCTCCTTCGCCTGGAAAAACCGGGCGAAGAAAAGAGCGGCGAGATCGCGGGCCCAGTTGAAAAAACGTTCATCGCGGAATGCGTCGCCTGCTGCCAGCAGCGCCTCGAAGAGGTGCATGTGGGGATTTTGCCGTCGCGGGCCGGAGCCCGGAATGTTGTCGCGATACCCGCCCGCCGGATGAACGAACTGCGTCGCAATGTAGTCCGCGACGGCAATGGCATCCGCATGCACGCGGTCGGCGCCCATGACCTCGGCGGCCGCCGCAAAGGCGAGCAGGACAAAGGCATGATCATAAAGGTCGCGTGTCGAATCGGTCGGTCGACTGTCGAGATCGAAGCGCCAGGCAAAGCCTCCATCGGGAAGCCGCGCCGGCCCGCGCAGGAAATCGAGCCCGAGCGCAACTGCTTCTTTGGCGCGCGGCACGCCATAGCGTGCCGCGCTGGAAAACGCATAGGTCTGGCGCGCCGCGACGCGCAGGCGCCGAAACGGCGCCTCGCATTGCAGAGAAGAATCGAGATGTTCGTGGAAGGCGCGGCGCCGCCAATCGACGCCGTGCTCAAGCCAAAGAGGCCACGCATGATCCGCGAGCCAAAGCAAGCCCTCTTGCCCCAACGGCGCCTGCCGATCGGGCATAAGCATCACTTCACCTCGGCGAGACCCGACACGGCATTCGCTGCCTCGGTCTTCAATCGGTCGATGATGCGCGTCGTCGACGAATCCGGAAGCAGTTCGACCAGCACCACCCTGCCGCCATACGATTCGACCAGCTCGCGCCCGACGACCTGATCGATCCGGTAGTCGGCGCCCTTCACCAGCACGTCGGGCTTGACGCAGGCAATGAGCTCGAGCGGCGTATCATCAGCAAACAGCACGACCGCGTCGACAAAGGCGAGCCCTGCCAGGACGATCGAGCGCGCGGCTTCGGCCTGGACCGGTCGCGACGCGCCCTTTAGGCGCTTCACCGAGGCGTCGTTGTTGAGGCCGACGACCAGCTTGTCGCAATAGGAGCGCGCCTCGCATAACAGCTGAACGTGCCCCGGATGGAGTAGATCGAAGCAGCCGTTGGTGAAGCCCACCGTCAGCCCTTCCCGGCGCCACGTCGTGACGCAATCCCTGACCGCCTCCATTGGCTTTATCTTTTCTCGCAGTTCGAAGTGCGGGCGCGACAGCAGCAGATCACGCAACTCGTTCGCGGTGACCAGTGACGTTCCTTTCTTGGCGACGACGACACCGGCCGCCACATTAGCGAGCAGCGCGGCGTTGCGAATTCCGGCGCCGCTGACGAGCGCGAGGGCGAAACCCGCCGCCACCGTATCGCCGGCACCGGACACGTCAACGACACGCTTCGCCGTCGCGTCGAACGAAACCGCCTCGCCATCGCGCGAAACGATCAGCGCGCCGCGTTCGCCGCGCGTCACCAACACGCTTTCGCAGTCGATTTGGTCCACCAGGGATTTGGCGGCCGCCTTGAGGGCTGTCTCGTCGTTATTCACGGGACGCCGCAATGCCTGGGCGAGTTCGCCGACATTGGGCGTCAGCGCGGTAGCGCCGCGATAGCGATCATAATCGAGTCCTTTTGGATCAACGATGACTGGCGTGCTTGTCCGTTGCCCCGCCGCGATCACGGCGGCCACGACCCTTGGGGTCAACATGCCCTTGGCGTAGTCCGACAGCACAACCGCATCGACGGCTTCAATTCGACTGCGCACCGCCGCGATGATTGCGTCTTCGATCTTTTGACCGACCGGCTTCGTTTCCTCAGTATCGGCCCGCAGCAGATGGGTGTTGTGCAGATAAGCGACGAAGCGCGTCTTGACGGTGGTGACGCGGCCCTCGACCTCGACCAGCCCATCGGCGGAAACTTCGATGCCGTTGAGATGGTGACGGATCGATCGCGCCGCATCGTCGCGGCCAACCACGGCGACAATCTCGCAGGCAGCGCCGAGGCTCACGACGTTACGAACCACATTGCCGGAACCGCCGACGACATCCTGAGGGCCGGCGGTTTCAAGAACCGGTGCCGGCGCTTCGGGTGAAATGCGCGAAACCGTGCCGTAGACGAAGCGGTCGAGCATAATGTCGCCGACCACAAGCACACGCTTGTGGCGGAATTGGTCAAGAACGGTCTCGAATGAACTCATGGGCTCCCTTGCGTTAACTTGAATGCGCCTCCGGCGGTGGTCCAGCGCAGTGGTTTAGAGCACATCCCGCTGACATTTGTTCAATGTCATTGCCGGATCAGGCCCGCGGGTGACAGACGAAAGGTGGATCAACTTCATCAAGACACGCCCTAGGAGCCTCACATTGCTTGGTCCCCTCCCCCGCTTGCGGGGAGGGCAAGTGAGGGCGCCCGTGGCTCCGAAATATGGCAAGTACCCCCTCCCTAACCCTCCCCGCCAATCGGGGGAGGGAAAGATGCAAATGCGACCGTTTTCCGACCGTCCGGACCATAGCGGGTTTGGATCGTTTGCACCATGTCCTTGATGTTGCGCAGTGTTTCGGAATGGTGCAAAGAAGCGCGCATTCTTGGAGCGAAATCGCGTGCAAGGGGATAAAGGCGCACTCTTGGCGCCGCGCCCACGCCGGTGCGGCAACGGTGCGCACACCGAGCCTGTCATCGGGCCGGCGGTAGGCCGGACCCGCTGGCTTTGCCCACCGTACGGCACATTGATTTCATAGAAACATGCTCCGGCGAGACAACGAGCCCTGAAATGTTGCTGGTGACCGGCGGAGCGGGATTCATCGGGTCGAACGTGGTCGCCGACCTCAACGAGGCCGGACACATCGATGTCGCGGTCAACGACACGCTCGGATCGGACGGCAAGTGGCGCAATTTGCAGAAGCGCCGGCTGGCCGACTTCATCCCTCCGTCAGACCTGTCCGGCTGGCTCCAGGGCCGCAAGCTTGATGCGGTGATCCATCTCGGCGCCATCTCATCCACGACGGCAACCGACGGCGACCAAGTGATCGAAAACAATTTCCGGCTGTCGCTGCGGCTGCTCGACTGGTGCACGACGACGCGCACGCCCTTCATCTACGCGTCCTCCGCAGCAACTTACGGCAACGGCGAGGTGGGCTTTGTCGATGACCTCCCAACGCTTGTCAGGTTACGGCCGATGAACCTCTATGGCTGGAGCAAACACCTGTTCGATCTCGCGGTCCTCGATCGCGCCGCCAAAAAGCGATCGCTGCCGCCGCAATGGGTAGGGCTCAAATTCTTTAACGTCTATGGCCCGAACGAATATCATAAAGGCGAGATGATGAGTGTGCTCTGCAAGGTGTTCGACAAGGCCAAGGGAGGAGAGCCGGTGCGGTTGTTCAAGTCCCACCGTGCCGGGATCTCGGACGGCGACCAACGGCGCGATTTCGTCTACGTGGAGGATGTGACGGCGGTGATGCGCTGGCTGCTCGGCACGCCGTCGGTCAACGGACTGTTCAACGTGGGCACGGGCAAAGCGCAGAGCTTTCGCGAAATGATCGAGGCAATGTTTGCGGCGCTCGGCCGGCCGCCCAACATCGAATACATCGACATGCCGGCTTCGATCCGCGATAGCTATCAATACTTCACCCAGGCCTCGATCGAGAGCCTGCGCGGCGCCGGGTACAATGGGGGGTTCACCCCCCTTGCAACCGCGGTCCGGCGCTATGTGGGGGATTTCCTCGACCAGGCGGACCGGTATCGGTAATGCTGCTTGTGGGATTGAATGGTGGGTGGCCGGCGTTCTGGGCGTGATCGTCGGCGCCGTGTGGAACTATGCAATGTCGTCGATGTTCACGTGGAAAGCATCCTGATGGTCGGCTGGCATTTGCCGTAAAGCCGTGCAAGTTTAACCGGAGCGTGGAGAAATCCGCGGGGCGCGCCTGATACAACCGACGTCAAATGGCTGACGAGCAACCACCTCGGTCGCACGTGCTGGCGGCGCTCTATCGAATCTACGAGCGGCGACTTACGCGGCAGGTTCGAGCCCATCCCGTGCCGCGACATGTCGGCGTCATTCTGGACGGCAATCGGCGGCACGGCAGGCAGCACCAACTGACGGACTTCGAGGAGGTCTACATCGTCGGCGCCAACAGGCTCGATGATCTGCTCAACTGGTGCGTCGAACTCGGCATTCCGGCGGTGACGTTGTGGGTGCTTTCGACCGACAATCTTGCCCGCAAACCGCAGGAAGTGTCCGGCATACTGGCGGCCATCGAAACCAAATTGCTCGAACTCGCCAAGGCGCCGCAGATCCACCGCCAGCGCGTCCGGGTCAGAGCCATCGGCCGGCTGGATTTGTTGCCGGCCCCGACGCTCACCGCCGTGCGTGCGGCGGAAGCCGCGACCCAGGACTACGATGGCTTGCATCTCACTATCGCGGCCGCCTACGGGGGCCGTCAGGAGATCACGGATGCGGTGCAATCGCTTCTCAGGGAGCAGTTGAAGAAGGGCAAAAGGCTCGAGGACGTCATCGAGGCGGTAACCCCCGAGGCAGTCGGGCGGCACATCTACTCGCCCGATCTGCCTGATCCTGACCTCATCATCCGCACCAGCGGAGAAATCCGGCTCTCGGGTTTCCTGCTCTGGCAGAGCACAACCTCCGAATTCTACTTTTCCGAAGTAAACTGGCCGGCGTTTCGCAAAATCGACTTCCTGCGGGCCATTCGTTCGTTTCAGGGCCGTACACGACGGTATGGGCTTTGAGTAGGGCGGACGCTCGGCACCATACCGTGGTCGCATGTCTGCGGCGCGGTTTACGGGCGAGTGTCCACGCGCATGTACTTCGTATGGCAGCCGTCGCAGGCGGCACGCAGCTGTATCCCAAGCTGTTTGAACTTGTCGGCGCTTTCGGCGCGGCTCGCGTCCAATGCGGCCGTCGCGGCGGCCTGAGCCAAACCGTAGAAGTCGTCAAAGCTTTCCCAGACAGCCAGTGTCGCCGTCGTCAGGCTTTGCGAGCCGTCGGCCGCAGTTGTCGGCTTCGTCTGCGGTGGGAACAGATGCGGAAATGCCGTAAGCAACGTGCTGATCCGGTCGGCATGCGCTTTCAGTTCGTCGAGTTGATACTCCTTGCCGGTGCCGGCGAGATCGATCGCCATCATCTCTGCATCGATGCCGTCCATGACAGTTTGGCGGGCCTGCACGACGTCGTCGGGGTGATCCGTGCCGGTCAAGCCGGGAACGCGTTCCTGGCTGCGCGCGGTGATCGCCAGCGCGATCGCTGCGGCAAGCAGTGCGGGAAAGGCGATGGCCATCATGGGGCCCGCGGTGAGCCGACCTCTTCCCTTGCGCCTCATTGGCAGTATTCGAAACATCGGCAAACCTCCTTGACCCGTGGCTGTCAGCGCCGCGAATTCGCCGTTGGCCTAGAACAATACCCAGACGCCGACAAGCCGCGCCTGCTCGACCCCCGGCTTGGCATAATCGCACACGCCGTCGGGGAATGTCTGTTTCAACAGCACGAAACGCTCGGACGTGATGGCTTGTAGTCCGCCATGTCGCCAGACTTGAGCGTGCATTTGAAGACATCGTCGGTGCCCGGAGCCCTGGCTGCGAGCCGCGCGTCCCCGGCGAACGGGAACAGCTTCCTTCAGCGATCCGGGTCGGTGACCTTTTCGATCGCCCCACTACTGTAGCGGGCCCGCCACTGTCGGGTAGCAGGCATCGAGGAAATCGGCGGGCTTGTTGGCGGCGACCTTCCCGGCCTTCGGTTGGCTCACTTACAACCTCCGCTCGATTGTTCGATTTCTTTATCGCTCGGGCAAAAATAGACCCACAGTCGCCACGGGGCAATGTGAGCGCCGTCTGGTCATCTGTTCAAGTTGATTTGCCTCAAGGCAATGCCACCACCGCCGGTGTTTGAATGCAAGCAAGCCTGACGAATCTTAATAAATGAGACAAGGCAATGGCGATCAAAATCGGATTGGCGGCCTTTGCTATGCTTGCGGTTTTTGCGGGCGTCGCTCCCACACTTCACCCGTTCGACGGTGAACATGGTTACCAGTACAGCCACAGCGATTCTGCGGTGCGCGACGCCGAAGAACGAGCCGCGAAAAAGAAAGAGGCGGAGCCGAAGACTGCGGAATGGAAAGAAGCCGGGGTGAACAGGCACGAAGGGATTGAAGCAAAGATCGCGCCACAATCCTTGCAGCTACAGTTCTTATACACGTACTATATTTGGATGCAGATTTGTGCAGAGCGATTTAATCAATTTGACAACGTGAAAGCGGAACTTAGGGAGGTTTTAAGAAGCAAGGAAGCCAGTTATCCGTCGGAACAAGCGGACACCATTTGGAATGCGACGGCTGAGAGGTTCCAACGGCTGGAACCGGTGCTGAGGATCACCGGAGATGACCAACTTTACGTGGACTGCGATCAAAACAGCAGGTACGTTGAGGGCCTGTTGACGCTTGTATCCCGAATGGGAGACCCGTCGCCGCGCGTTCTCAGAAAAAAAGATTTTTAGACGAGACGATTGGCGGAACCAGCGAAGACCTGCGGCCGGCGACCTGCTGAAGCGTTGTTGACGCTCGACGTGCGTGCTCCCATAATAACTTCGGCGAATCCAATTGAGACAGCGATGAAACTGTTGCGGACAATACCGGGTTTTGTCCGTTTGCTGGTCAGCCTGTTCCTGGTTGCCCAGTTCGCGGGCGTTGTGTCGTCGCCACGTGCGAGCGCCCCGCCGCTCGCGACCGCCCCGGCATCGCACGATCATCATCACCGTGCGCATGACCACGGAGATCAGGGAAAGCTGCATGACGATCACAGTCACGGCAGAAGCCTGGCCGACACCTGCTGCGCCTTGCATGCGTATTTTGCCGGCGTTCTGCCTCCGATCATCGCGATCGAAACCGCCGCCGTAATCGGCAAATCTCTTTCCATCGACCCCGACACCGTGGCGCTCGGCGTCCCGCGCGACCGACTCGACCGCCCCCCAAGACCTCTGCACTGATCCGAGCCGCAGTGTGTCTGCGATTTGCGGGCACGCTTCTCCGACTGTGCGTGAGGTTTTAGACGTGATGCTCAGACGTCGCTGGTGTGGAGCTCTATTCCGGCTCGGAATGGGGGGCGGATTCGTGCTTGGCAGCGCCGCGTGCGCGGCCGTTCCTCCTGCAGCATCTTCGGTCGCGGCCGCGGATCCGGCTGTGCGTGTTCCGGCTACGCGGTACCGCTCCGTTACGCCTGCCGGCGTCACGCTTGCGCCTGCAGAGCCGCAACCCTGGCAGGATCTCAACCGGAACGTCGCACCGCCTGCGCCGCCTTCGAAGGAGCGCGAGCCATGACGGCCGCGCCGCAAACTCGCACGGGAGGCGCCCGCATGGCGGCATCCGTATTGGTGGCGATGTCGCTTGCCGAGTGCGCATCTTTCTCTCCGGATGCCGGCATGGATGTGGTGAGCGGGATTACCGGGGCTGCGCTCTCGCAGGATGCGCACAAAGTTGATACGGCGGAGGCGGCCGATGCGGTGCGCACCCGCGTGCGACGGCTGCTCGCATCCCGACTCTCGGCCGAGGCGGCGGTTCAAGTGGCGCTGCTCAACAATAAGGGACTGCAGGCGGCCTACAATGAACTTGGGGTCGCGGAGGCCGTCCGGGTTGAAGCGAGCCTGCCGCCCAACCCGGCATTCTCGTTCAGTCGGATTTCAACGGCGGTCGAACTCGATATCGAGCGTCGGGTCGTCGCCGACGTTCTGGCGCTGGCCACGCTGCCCGCGCGCGCGGACATCGCCGGCGACCGTTTTCGTCAGGCGCAGCTCAATGCCGCCCGTGAAACGCTCAAGGTCGGGCTTGAAACGCGGCGGAACTATTATCATGCGGCGGCATCGCGCCAGGTGGTCGCTTTCCTGGAACAGGCGAGCGGGGCGGCCGAAACAGCGGCGAGGCTCGCAGCAGAGCTCGGACGGACCGGCGCCATGAACAAGCTCGATCAGGCACGCGAGCAATCGTTCTACGCCGAGCTTTCTGCCCAACTGGCAACAGCGCGACAACAGGTGACGAGCGACCGCGAGGCCTTGGTCCGGTCGCTCGGCCTGTGGGGTAACGACCTCGGATTCAAACTGCCGGAAGCGCTGCCGGCCTTGCCTAAGCGGCCGAGCAGCTTGCCGATGATCGAGGTTGAGGCAGTCAGCCGGCGCGTTGATCTTCAAATCGCCCGCATGGAGGTTGACGCACTCGCCAAATCCTATGGACTTACCAACGCGACACGCTTCATCAACCTGCTCGATGTCGCCGGCATCTCCCGGACCCAGCGCGAACCAGGCGGCCCCCACGGTACCGGCGGCGGTGTCGAACTCGAGTTCCAGGTGCCGCTCTTTGACTTCGGCGAGGTGCGGCTGCGGCAAGCCGGCGAAGCCTACATGCAGGCGGTCAACCGCCTTACGGAGAGAGCCGTGAACGTGCGGTCGGAGGCGCGTGAGGCCTACCGGGCCTACCGGTCCACCTACGATATTGCGACCCAGTACCGTGACCGGATCCTGCCGCTGCGCCAGGTCATCACGGACGAGACGATGCTGCGCTACGGCGCAATGCAGATCGACGTTTTCTCATTGCTGACCGAAGCGCGACAGCGCGTCGCCGTGAATATCGCAGCGATCGAAGCGCAACGGGAGTTCTGGCTGGCAAATGTCAATCTCACGGCTGCCGTGGCGGGCGGCGGCACAGCGGACAAGGCCGGCGCGACACCGCGCGTCGCGATCGAATCAGCCATCACCGCGGGCAACTGAGCGAGTTGAGGGAACAGGCATGTTATCGCGACGAAACCTGTTGGGAGCGGGGGCCGTGCTGGTAGGCGCAGGGGCAATCAGCGGCCGCGTGCAGGCCGCCGGCATTCCGGAGGCGCCGACCACCGCCACCAATACGATGCAGCCGCCGCTGTTCCCGTCGAACGGGCCGGATTACCAACCGGTCGTGACGCTGAATGGCTGGACGCTGCCCTGGCGAATGAATGGCGAGTGGAAAGAGTTCCATCTTGTTGCAGAGCCTGTGGTGCGTGAATTCGCGCCCGGGATGAAGGCCTATCTGTGGGGTTACAACGGCCAGTCGCCGGGGCCGACGATCGAGGCGGTGGAGGGCGACAGAGTTCGTATCTTCGTCACCAACAAGCTTCCCGAGCACACCACCGTACACTGGCACGGCATGCTCGTGCCGAATGGCATGGATGGCGTCGGCGGCGTCACCCAACCGCACATCGATCCGGGCAAAACCTTCGTCTACGAGTTTGCGCTCAAGCGCAGCGGCAGCTTCATGTACCACCCGCACTCCGACGAGATGGTCCAGATGGCCATGGGCATGATGGGCATGTTCGTGGTCCATCCGCGCGACGCAAAGCTCCACCGCGTCGACCGCGATTTCGTGTTCGTCATGAGCTCCTACCTGATCGACCCCGGCACCTATCTGCCGAAGGTTGCCGAGATGACCGACTTCAACATGTGGACGTGGAACGCGCGCGTATTTCCGGGCATCGATCCGCTGCCGGTCCGTCTCGGCGACCGCGTGCGCATACGCATCGGAAATCTCACCATGACGAACCATCCGATCCATCTGCACGGCCACAGCTTTGCCGTGACCTGTACCGACGGCGGTTGGATACCGGAAAGCGCACGCTGGCCGGAGACAACCATGGACGTTCCGGTCGGCGCGATCCGTGCCGTCGAGGTGGTCGCCGACGCGCCGGGCGACTGGGCGTTTCATTGCCACAAGTCGCACCACACCATGAACGCCATGGGCCACAACACTCGAAATCTCATCGGCGTGAGCCAACAGGAACTCGCCAAAGCTCGGCGGGTGATCCCGGACTTCCACCCGATGGGAGCAGGCGGCATGGCCGATATGGGGTCGATGGAGATGCCGATGCCCGACAACACGCTCCCCATGATGACGGGCTTCGGGCAGTTCGGGCCGATTGAAATGGGCGGAATGTTTACCCTCATGAAGGTGCGTGAAGGCCTCGCCGCGAACGACTATGGCGATCCAGGCCCATACAACAATCCGGAGGGGACCGTCGCCTACGAGGTCAAAGGTGCGACCGAGCAATCCATCCCGCGATCGCAGAGCCCCGCGACCGGAGCCCGCCCAAGGACAGCAATCGAAAGGATCACAAAGAGAACTGCAAAATCACATCGCTAACGGGAGAGAAACATGAAAGCTCTGCCACCCCTCGTCGTCGCCTTTGTGCTTTCCATCGGACCGCAAAGCATGCTCGCGCAGCCGGCCCTGATAGATGGGCAAGTCACCAAAGTCGATCAATCGGCCGGCAAGATCACCATCAGGCATGGTCCGGCCAAGAGGCTCGGAATGGAGCAGGGCATGACCATGGTTTACAAGGCACAAGACCCGACAATACTCAAGGCAGTCAAAGCCGGCGACAAGATCAAGTTCGATGCCGAGCAAGTGAATGGCCAATTCACCGTGACAAAAATAGAAAAGGCAAGGTAGCGCGGCATGACGACCATCACCGCCGCCCCGCGACTTTCGCATTCATCTCAGCACGTGGCGGGTGTCGCGTGCGGGCGCGAAGCTGTGGTGCCCTTCGGGGTGATCACAAGGAATTCAAGACACTGATCGCTCAGGTTCTCCCCCATATGTCGGCGGGGCGCGATACAATCGACCGAGTCCGCGGGCCGGCGATGTTCCGCGGCACTTCCGTTGGGGGCGTGCCATTCGATCCCGTTGCGCTGCCGCCGTCGGGCAACAACGCCCCGATCCACGGATCGGCGGCGCTCTGGTACGTAAAAGGCGGCAGTTCGGGAACCCGGAGAGGTCAGTTTACGCCAGAGCCGCGTCATGCAGCGGCTCGCCGCCTCAGTATTAATACATGCCGAGGACCGCTCCGAACAATGTGAGGAAACCGAGCACGGCAATACCGGCATGGAGAAACACAATGGGTCTTTTGGCGACCTCGCCACGAAAATGGACAGAGGCCAGATAAAAACCGCCGAGTGCCGCAATGGCCAGAATCACCAGCGCGACCAGCGGCCCATTCGAGATGCCGCTCGTGAACGCCGCATCAACGAGCAGAAGCAGCCCTGTGGCCCCCAGCGCCGCGTGCAGCAGCGACAAGGGCCAAGGTGCAAGCCGCTTCCGCAGTATGTACGCCGCGGCGAGCGCCAGCCCCGCGGAGGCACCGACAGAGAATACAATGAGAGCATAGATGAGCATTTATTATTCTCCGCGCTGCGACGGTCGGAGCAGTTCAGCTCTGTGTCCCATTCGCATATTCGGCCGGAGTCTTTTTTTGGCTCTGATGCGCCGCGTGACGGATCGGGTCCGCCGACGTGTACGACCGGCCAAACAATGGGCCTTTGCAAGGCGGATTGGAAGGAGATTTTTTATCATAGCCCTTTGGTACCCTGTACGGTCCGATTTGAGGCCGTAGCCGACGCTGGCCATACGGCCGTCATGCGGCAAAAAAAGCCGAAATTACGGCTAGCAAAGTCCTGGCCTCGAACTTTTTTGCGCTGTCAGGATACTAACGGTTGCCGCGATCCGGATGAGTCGCGTACGCGATTTGGGGCGCAACGTAACGGCCATCCTGCTCGCCGGTTTGCAATTCGGCGGAGGATGCAATGCGGTGGTGTTTGGTTGCCCTGCTCGGCGTCATCGGCTGCCTGGCGGCGACGCACGCTGTGGCAGAACGCCGCGTCGCGCTGGTGATCGGCAATGCGCAATACGCCTACACCGCGGCGCTGCCCAACCCGCGCAATGATGCCCAGGACATCTCGGAGTTGCTCAAGAAAATCGGTTTCGAAGTGACCGTGGGCCTTGATCTCGACCAGACCAGTTTCGCGCGTACCATCGATACCTTCGCCCGCGCGCTCGAAGGTGCCGACGTCGGACTGTTTTTCTATGCGGGCCATGGCCTGCAAATCAATGAGAAGAACTATCTGATTTCGACCGGAGCAAAGCTCGAAAGTACCTTCCTGGTGCCGTCGGAAACCATCGAGCTCGATGCGATCATCCGGCTCATGGAGTCGAAAGCCGGGACCAACCTGATCTTCCTCGACGCGTGCCGCAACAATCCGCTGACCGACAATCTCAAGCGTACCCTCGCGGTCGTCAGTCGCTCGACCACCATCGGCCGCGGCCTCGCCCGGGTCGAACCGACCGGTCGCGATACTCTCGTCGCTTTTTCCTCCGCGCCAGGCCAGGAGTCCGCCGATGGGCGGGGCCGCAACAGCCCGTTTACCGCGGCGCTGCTGCGGCACATGCCCAAACCTGGTCTTGAGGTCTCGGTGATGCTCAAGGAAGTCACCGCCGACGTGCGACGGGAAACCGGCAACGCACAGCGCCCCCAGCAACTGAGCGACATGTCCAAGACGTTTTATTTTGTAAAGGCGGAACCGGCGATGACCGCGCCCCCGCCAGCCGCCGCGATACCGCCGATAGCGCCATCGGAGCCGGTTGATCCGGTCGATGTAGCGTTCTGGCAATCGGCCGCCGCCACAAATGAGTGCGAATCCATCCGCGCCTATATTCGCCGATTCCCGACCGGCAACTTTGTAGACTTGGCCCGCATTTCGGAGCGGCGGTTGTGCAAGGCCGGCCCCGAGATTGTGACAGCCTCACCGCAGCCGCCCTCGTCCGGGCCGGTCGCTCCGATGCTGATCCCGGCACCTGCGACGCCCGCAGCTCCCGTCCCGGCCGCGACCACTCAACCCGCCCCGGGGACGAAGGATGCGCTTGCCACCCCTGCCGTTGCGGCCCCACCGGTTGTGCCTGCTGCCGCACCGGTCGTGCCGCCGGACCCCATCGACATCGGACGCAAGCTCCAGAAGGAGCTGTTGCGGGTGGGATGTGCAGCGAGCGGAATCGAAATCGATGGCAACTGGGACGCCGCCTCGCGCGACGCGTTGCGGTCATTCAATGAGCGCACGCGCTCGGTGGCCGTGATCGACCGCCCGACCCCTGAAGCTCTCGAAGCGGTGCGCAGCCACAGGAACCGTGTATGTCCGACCACCTGCGAGGCCGGCACGGAGTTGCGCGGTAATGCCTGTGTCGCAATCCCGAAACCGCAGGAGCGCTCCCGGCATGCCTCCCGACCACCCGAGCACGAGCGAGATCGGCCGCTGCGGGCGCAACGGGTCGAACCTGTCCCGCAGCGATCGGGGTCCCAATCGCAGTCATATGCGAATGTGCCGACTTTGGACACGCGGAAGGGCGAGTCCTGGATCTACGTGGGAAAGCAGCGCTGCAAGACCTTTGAACCACCGGGAGCGCCGCAGCGCATCATCTGCCCGTAATTGCCTCGAAACAGTTGATGGGAGTGCTCACGTGACGGGCACGAGGCCGATGCGGCGACTTTTGATGATCGCCGCCCTCCGCGGAGATGGCTTCGCAAGGAGCCCACCCAGCATTCGGCCGGTCGTCATGATACATCGCCCGCTGTAGGGGCGACCCTGGGGCGACCCTTGTGGTCGCCCCGTTCGTCGCATCCCGCAAAGGGCGACCACAAGGGTCGCCCCCCATTGGCGCTAACTTAACGCTGTGCTGTGCCGCTGGGACTCCCTCCCCCCTTGTGGGTCCCTTGTGGGGGAGGGTTGGGGTGGGGGTCGTGCCACGGGGCACAGCTTTGCTCCATTCCTCGACCCCCGCCCCCTCCCCACAAGGGGAGGGGAGGAGTTCGCGGCGCCGTTGCAGCGTAAGTTAACGCAAATGAGGGTCGCCCCTACATCATGTTTCCTATTCTCGATTTGGGCGCTTCTTCGCCGGACCGTACAATGCGGGTACCTACAAATTGTACACGGATTTAGAGAGAAATTTCGCACAGAGAGGTATTATCTGCTATCATGATTCGGCTGCGGCCATCCCGCGAGCGGGCCGACGCCGGTGCTTGCAACACCGACGCCTGCCCTGACCCTCAACATGGAGTGACCCATGTCAAAGGCTGCTCACAAGTCTATTCAAAATCGAGGGCCTGTCACGCTGAGCGTCGCCGAGATAGCCAGTCTCGCCGACAGATTGAGCGCGCGTGCTCAAAGCGCGATGCTCGATCAGCCCGAACAGCGCTCCGACCTTGATCTTGCGGCGAGGCTGATCCGGCACATTGTGCGAGCAGGTCTTGTGCGCGCCAGCGTGGCGATCGAATAGGGGCGCGTTTCGACCTCGATCAATCGATTTTGCCTATCTATGCTTGCTATCTTGCGAACCGAAACCTGACTCACTATCACCGGCAACCCATATCAGACTACAATTACGGCGTCACTGTAGGCAGCCAGGGTTTTGTCCGTTGTCAAGAGGCGCAACGGTTCGGTAAGCGCCTGGGCGACGAGCATCCGGTCGAATGGATCGCGACGGTCTCTGAGCGCCAAACCGCGTGACGCAACCGCGTGCTGCCATGTGATCGGAAGCTCCAGGAATTTTGCTTCTCGAAACCCATGCAGGAAGTCGGCCGGCTCGATCCTAATTCTGTCGTGCGACGCCTTGATGGCGATTTCCCAGAGCGATATGGCGCTGACAAAGAGGTCACGATCATCAAGCTAAGCTTGGGCGACAGCATGACGCGCTCCGTCAATGCTTCAACAAACGCTCACCTATAGCGGATTTCGTTCGGTGGACTCTAGCCGCTTTTCTCATGCCCCACCCTGGCGTAGGGTAGTGCATACGCAACGATGCTTCGATAGAGGCGAGAAAAGCGGGCCGCCACCGCCGGCAGCACCGCCTGATGGGGAGGAAAACATGACCAGGCTGCCGATTGCCGCAGCGGCGAGCGCACTCGCGGTCTCATTTGCGTTCGCACAGTCCGAGAACCAGGCCGTCCTGCGGCTCGATCCAGCCCTCGACGCGCTGGTCTCGCCCGACGCCAAGGTCGAGCTTGTCAAGGGCGGCTTTGGCTTCACCGAGGGCCCGGTGTGGGTGCAGAAGGGCAGGGAAGGCTATCTGCTGTTCACCGACATCCCCGGCGCTGTGGTGTGGAAATTGACGGCGGATGGCAAGGCTTCGGTCTATCTCGATAACGTCGGTTATACCGGCCCCGAAAGGTGGCGCTGGGGCCCCGTCCTGAACAACGGCAAGGACCGCAACGATCCGAACTTCGAAGAGTTCGTGATGATGGGCGCCGACGGTCTCACGCTTGACCGCCAAGGCCGCCTGATCCTCGCCACCTTTGCGGGCCGCTCGCTGATGCGCATCGAGAACGGCGGCAAGCGCACCGTGCTGGCCGACAATTACGAAGGCAAGCGCTTCGGCGGTCCCAACGATGTCGTGGTCAAGCGCGACGGCGCGATCTATTTCACCGACACTTACGGGGCGCTGCGCCTGCGCGATAAGGATCCCAAGAAGGAACTCGATTTCAATGCGGTGTACCGGTGGAAGGACGGCAAGCTCACGCTCGTGATCAAGGACATGCCCAACACCAACGGCCTCGCCTTCGCGCCCGACGAGAAATATCTCTACGTCAATGGCAGCCGCGACAACTACGTCAACCGCTACGAGGTGCAGCCCGACGGCACGCTGGCGAACGGCAAGCTGTTCTTCGACATGCGCGGGCAGACGGAGCCTGGCATCACCGACGGCCTGCGGGTCGATACCAACGGCAATCTCTACGAGACCGGCCCGGGGGGCGTGTGGATCATCTCGCCGGACGGCAAGCACCTCGGCACCATCCGGGCACCCGAAATCTCCACCAACATCGGCTTCGGCGATGCCGACAGGAAGACGCTCTACATCGCCGCGCGCAGCAGCATCTACCGGATCAGGGTGAACACGCCGGGGATATGAGTGGTGCAGGGCGGGTTCGCCTTACGCCGTCCGAGCGAGCCCGCCATGCCGACGATCGGGGCGCGGTCTGTGCTGCAAGGCCAGGCCGAAAACCTGGTCACGATTGCACTGAGGGAAAGTCAGGTCTATCTTTCGCCCCAGAGCGCCCGATGAGAACTCTGGATTAGCGAACCGCGTATTTGTTGCCAGCTCAGTTCTTTGCCCAGGGTAGTGATTCCCCCTACTGCTCAGGCGATTTCGAAAGGAGCCCGAGTTGTGCCTCTAATCAGCAAGCCTAACCCGCTTCCTTCCGAGCTGACGTACGTGCCGGAGAACGGCGACCCTCATACAGTGGCGACCGGCGAAAGCTGGTGGACGCTAGTGGAGTTACCGCTCGTGCGGGCCGCGCGCAAGTCGGCGAGCGACTTGTGCTACTTCAACTTCAAAACGCGCAATCCGCGCGAGATCAATTGGTATCTGCATCACAAGGTGGGCTGCCGCCACGTCACCCGTGACGGCAAGAACTACATGTTTTCCGACTTCGATCGTTTGAATAAGGACGCGGCGACTCCGGGAATTATCTACCTCCCACGAGTCTGGGCGACGCTGCCGACAATCACGTCCCCGGCGGATGAACTTCGGCTGGATATCTGGGTCGGTTTGGGTGGTAAAGCCGGAACCATGTTCGTAGTGGCCGGCATAGAGACGATGGAAGGACTGGTGGTGGGTATAGACCAGCCGCACACATGGATGGCGCTGCAGGCCTCGATTAGTCGCCTGGGTGTCGGCTGGGGCGTCTCTGGCGGGGCCTGCCTGATCGTGGTGACGGGAGTGAAAAAGCCTTCGCAACTCAATGGGTTTCAGACCGGCGGCGGGGACTTTACACTGGCACTGGGTGAGAACTGGGACAAAATTGCAAAGGCGGGCGGTGCTGCAAAGAAGTTCGCGCCCATCATTGAGGCGATTAAGAGGATCGGCGCGAAAACGCCCAAGGCGCTGAAAGCAGCATTGAAGGCCGATCCGGACCGATATGGCGATCTCGTCAAGGCGGTGGGGCAGTTTCGGGAGGCGCTGGGAGCCGGCGCGGAAGAGCAGAACGTGTATCTGGTGGACGTTCCGTGGCTGGGCGGCGGTGCGGAGGCCTCGCTGTATTACGGCGTGGCGACCTACACCGCGTTGTGGGATTCAGGCTAATGGGGCCGTCTGTGCGGCGCGCAGCAGCATCTGCTGATAGACCATCGATCAATGGGCGCTACGACCCGACCGCCGCGCCATATTGCGCGTCGGTGACGTGCTCCATCCACGTCACGTGGGTACCGTCGAGCGCCTCCTGCATGGCGATGTGGACCATGGCGGTGGTGGGGCCGGCGCCGTGCCAGTGCTTCTCGCCGGGCGGAATCCACACCGTGTCTCCGGCGCGGATTTCGCGGATCGGGCCGCCCCAGGTCTGCACCCGCCCAAGTCCCGACACCACGTGCAACGTCTGGCCGAGCGGGTGGGTGTGCCACGCGGTGCGCGCCCCCGGCTCAAAGCTCACACGCCCCGCCCGGATACGCGCCGGCGCGGGCGCTTCGATGATCGGATCCTGCCACACCGTACCGGTGAACCAATCGCCGGGCATCCGTCGTGACGGCACAGAACCCGATGGCTTGATGTCCATGATGTCTCCTTGGCGCAAAATGCGTCGTTCAGCCTGGAAGCCGATTTCGTTCCGATGGAAATCAAATCGCTGTGTCGTCACCCGCGAAGGCGGGTGACCCAGTAACCCCCGCAATGCTGGGATTACTGGGTCGCCCGGTCAAGCCGGGCGATGACACGGGAGAGTCGGAGATAGAGAACTGGTTACTTTTCACCGAAATCTGCTCCGGAACACGCGGCCGAGGCGTTCAATCCACGATGGCGCGGTAGACCATGGCATCGATCACCTGGCGATAATGCCAGCGGATCGCACCGGGTGTCTGCGCCATGAATACCACCACGAGGTCTTCCTTGGGATCGGCCCACCAGTTCGTACCGCTGGCGCCAGGCCAGGAGAAATTGCCCACGGAGCCCGCCATCCGCACGATGCCGGGCGTGGCCTGCACCGCGAGACCGAGGCCGAAACCGTAATCGGCGCGGGTCGGATCGGCATTGCCGATCAGGTTCTTCACCTCGGGGCCGATCTGGTTCGACAGCATGTATTCCACGGTCTTGCGGGACAGGATGCGCGCATCGCCATATGTGCCCTTGTTGAGCAGCATCAGGGCGAAGCGCGTGTAGTCCCCGGCCGTCGATGCCGCGCAGCCGCCGCCGCACTCGAACTTGGCAGGCTGCGTCAGGTCAGTGAGCGCCTGTGGCCGCCTGGTGACCGGATCGACCGGAAGCGGCTTGGCGTACCGCCCCGCCTTGTCGGCGGGAATCAGGAAGGTCGTATCCATCATGCCGAGCGGCTTGAAAACATTGTCCTGCAGATAGCCGCCGAGCGTCTGCTCGGTGAGGTGCTCCACGACGATGCCGAGGACGTCGAGGCCGAAGCCGTAGTCCCAGGTCGAGCCGGGCTGGAAGTGAAGCGGCAGCGTCGCGAGCTGGTCGAGGAACTGCGTGCCGGTGTAGGTGAGCGCCGCCTGGCCCGAACCCTCAGGATAAAGCTTGTGGACCGCGGTGGTGCCGCGGCCCCCATAGCTGAAGCCCGAGGTGTGGCGGAACAGGTCCTGGATGGTGATTTTCCGTGCGGGCGGTACCTTATCGATGATCGTATCCTTCGTGGCATTCAGCACGGCCACCTGCATATCGGCGAATTTCGGGAAATATTTCGCCAGCGGCTCATCCATCAGCAGCTTGCCCTGCTCATAGAGCTGGAGCGCCGCGACCGCCGTCATCGGCTTGGTCATGGAGGCTATGTTGAAGATCGCGTCGGTCGTCATCGGCGCGTTGGCCTTTTCGTCGCGATAACCGAACGCCTCGAAATAGGCGAGCTTGCCGTGGCGCGCGATCGCGAGCACGGCGCCGGGCATCTGGCCGCGGGCAATATCGGCGTTGAGTGTCCTGGCGACATCGGCAAGCCGCTCTGACGACATGCCGACCTCCTCGGGTTTCACGCGCGGCAACGGGTCCGTCGGTTTCGCCACGTTCTGGGCATTTGCCGAAGCGCACATGAGTCCTGCCAGGATGATTGCCGCTGTGCTGCGCGTGATCGCCATATATCCTCCTCCATCTCGCGGGTCTTCAGCTGAGACCGGCTGTTGGTTCGGATTATCGGCTGTGCCGTGTTCGCAATCAATTACGTTCTGTTGAATGCCTCCTATTGATCGATTCGCATGCCGCACGGCACTGCTCCCTCTCCCCGCTTGCGCCGCTTGTGGGGAGAGGTGAAAGCTGCGGGCGAATGCGGTGCTCTCCCTCCAGTCGGAGCGCCAATGTAATATCCGATGTTCCTGCTGAACGACCCGCGAACCGATCAATGTGATGACCAGCTTGCCCAATCTCGGCGAAGTCCTGCGCTTCAACGCCCGCATTTTTCCCGACAAGATCGGCGCACGCGATCTCGAGCGCGCGATGACATTCCGGGAATGGAATGCGCGCTCATGCCGTCTCGCTAACGCGCTGCTTGGACTGGGGCTCGCAAAGGGCGACCGGGTGGCGGTGCTCGCCTACAATTGCGTCGAGTGGCTCGAAATCTATGCCGCGACCGCAAAGGCCGGCCTGGTTGCGGTGCCGATCAATTTCCGCCTGGTCGATGAGGAAATCCGCTACATCGTGGATAGTTGCGAAGCGGCGGCCTTCATGGTTCAGGACGATCTGGTGGAGCCGGTCGAGCGGGTGCGGCCAGATCTGTCAATTCCGGCGCGCAATTTCATCCACTTCGGCGCCCGGACATGCCCGCCCGGATACCGCGCCTATGAGGACCTGCTTGCCGTCGCGCGCGACAGCGAGCCCGACGTCGAAGTGCTGCCGGCGGACCCCTGGACCCTGATGTACACGTCAGGCACCACAGGCAAGCCGAAAGGCGCAATCCGCAGCCACCAGGGCGGCGCTCAGCTGTCGCTCATCACCGAAGTCGAGATGGGCGTCGGTCGGCGCGATGCCGCGCTTCTGGTGATGCCCATGTGCCACGCGAATTCGCTGTATTTCTTCGGCGCGTTCGCATATTGCGGCGCAAGCTGCACGGTCTATTCGCGCAAGAGCTTCGATCCCGAGCACTTGCTGCGCACCCTTGGCGAGACCGGCACGAGCTTCACGTCCCTGGTGCCGACCCATTACATCATGGTGCATGCCCTACCGGCCGCCGTGCGCGCAAAGTACAACGTGGATCGGGTCACTAAGCTGCTGGTTTCTTCCGCGCCAGCGCGACGCGATACCAAGCTCGCCATCATGGACTACTTCCGCAATTCCGGGCTGTTCGAGCTCTATGGCTCGACCGAAGCCGGCTGGGTCACCATGCTTCATCCGGAGGAGCAACTCACCAAGCTCGGCTCGGTCGGACGCGAATGCGTGGGCTCGGCACCGATCCGGCTGCTCGATCCCGCCGGCAACGAGGTTGCGGACGGCGATACCGGCGAACTCTATTCATGTAATCCCTACACCTTCGACGGCTATTGGAAGCTGCCGGACAAGACCAAAGAAGCGTTCCGTGGCGAATACTGCACGGTCGGCGATCTCGCCCGCCGCGATGAGGACGGCTTCTATTATCTGGTCGACCGCAAGAGCAACATGATCATTTCGGGCGGCGAAAATGTTTATCCGTCCGAGGTGGAGAATCTGCTCGGTTCCCACCATCACCTGAAGGAGGTAGCGGTCATCGGCGTACCCGACCCGAAATGGGGCGAGCGCGTCCATGCGGTGGTCGTCGCGCACGAAGGCGCGGTCGTCACCGAAGCCGAGCTTGTCGCATGGTGCCGGGACCGCATCGCCGGCTACAAGCGACCACGATCGATCTCGTTCATTCGCGATGACGAGATGCCGCGCACCGCGACGGGAAAGATTTTGCACCGGGTGCTGAAGGGCTGGTTTTCAGACCGCTAGTGTTAGTGTCCTGTTTCCAACACCTGAAATCCAAAGACTGTCATCGCTGAGAAAGAGTCTGCAACGATCTTGACCTCATCCTGAGGAGCGCCGCATCTTTGCGGCGCGTCTCGAAGGATGACCACTTGCTGAGCCGTGCCTGTTGCCATCCTTCGGGACGCGCGCAAGAGCGCGCTCCCGAAGATAAAGTCCAGAGTTTTTCGCGCGCTCTCAGGATCAGGTTTGAATCTTCAAAAGCAAAAGCATGACAGTCCGAATCGACCTAAACGCCGACGAGAACATCACCGCCGCCTGGATCGCGCGCTTCCTCAAAGCGCGCGGCACGGACCGTATCTTCGGCCTGCAGGGCGGCCATATCCAGCCGATCTGGGATCATGTGGCACGCCAGGGCATCCGCATCATCGACGTGCGCCACGAAAGCGCGGCCGTTCATATGGCGCACGCCCATGCGGAATTGACCGGCGCGCTCGGCGTCGCCATGGCGACAGCCGGGCCGGGCGTGACCAATACGGTCACCGCCATGGCCAACGCATCGCTCGCCCGCGCCCCGGTGCTGCTGATCGGCGGCTGCACGTCGCGGCCGCAGGCCAATATGGGGCCGCTGCAGGACATCCCTCACGTGGACATCCTGCGGCCGGTGACCCGGACAGCGCGCACTGCGCGCGTCGCCGAGCAGGTGGTGCGCGAACTCGATGAAGCGGTCACCCGCGCCATGGGCGACATGGGCGAGCCGGGACCTGTCTATATCGAGATTCCAACCGACGTGCTGCGCACATCGGTGCCGCCGCAGCTCGTACTTGACGAGTGGATGAGCGCGAAGCCACCTCGCGTCGTGCCGGCGGATGCCGCCGACATTGCGCTCGCGGTCGATGCCCTGTGGTCGGCGCGACGCCCGCTGGTGATCACGGGACGCGGCGCGAAGCAGGCGAGCGCTGAGCTGGTGCGCCTCCTCGACGCAAGCGGCGCGCTTTATCTCGACACCCAGGAGAGCCGCGGCCTGGTGCCGGCCGATCATCCTGCGGTGGTTGGCGCTATGCGGGCCGCTGCTATGACGGACGCCGACGTGGTTCTGCTGATCGGTCGCAAGCTCGATTATCAGCTCGGCTACGGCTCGCCGGCGGTGTTCCCCCATGCGCAGTTCGTCCGCATCGCCGACACGGCCGGCGAGTTGATCGATAACCGCCGTGGCCAGCCGGAGATCATGGCCACCCCTGCCCTCGCGCTGCGAGCCATGCTTGAGGCCGCCGGCAATCGCCCGTCGAACGTCGATACCGCCTGGGCGGATGCGTTGCGGCGCAAGCACTGCGAGCGGATGGCATCTGCCGGTATTCTCAGGGAGACTGTGGGCGCCGACGGCAAAATCCACCCGCGTGTCATCTTCGATGCGATCGCCGAGGTCGCCGATCCTGATCACATCGCGGTCGCGGACGGCGGCGATCTCCTGAGCTTTGCGCGGGTAGGTCTCGCCTCGCGCACCTATATGGATGCCGGCGCGTTCGGCTGTCTGGGCGTCGGCGTGCCATTTGCGATCGCCGCGGCGCTCGCCTGTCCGGGGCGGCAGGTGATCTCCGTGAATGGCGACGGCGCCTTCGGCATCAATGCCATGGAGATCGACACTGCCGTCCGGCACGGCGCCAGGGCAGTGTTCATCGTGTCGAACAATGCGGCCTGGAACATCGAGCGCTCCGACCAGGAAGCCAACTACGGCGGGCGGGTGGTCGGCACGACGCTGCGCCACTCCGACTACGCGGCCATGGCGCGAGCGCTCGGCGCGTATGGCGAGCGGGTCGAGGATCCGGCGAAGCTCGCCGACGCGCTCCGGCGCGCCTTCGCGAATGCGCCGGCACTCATCGATGTGGTCACGTCGCAATCGGTGATCTCGTCTGATGCCCGAAAGGGCCTCGGCTTCGTGCCTGATTTCCAGCCGCTCACCGTGTGGGATGATGCGGAGCGGAAACGACGGGGACTAATATAGTGTGCCGATATAGTGTGCCGATGATGCCAACAAAACCTTATCGCGGCGGCAAACTTCATAGTTTGAGTTAAGGCGATGCGGTGCAGCGTCAACTCCCTCCTCCCTTGTGGGGGAGGGTCGGGGTCGGGGGTCGTGCCGCGAGGCACGGCTGCGCCCTACCCGCCGACCCCCACCCCCAACCCCTCCCCACAAGGGGGAGGGGAGGCGTTCGCCGCACCTTTGCGCTTCATACGGGCGCCGCAGGTGGCGAAAAGCGAGTGGCGGACATGACGGACATCGCCTGGTCGAAGCTGACGATCGGAATGCTCGGCGGCGACGGGCGCGAGCAGGAGATCGCTCGCCTCGCGGCTCTGACCGGCGCCACCGTGCGGACGCACGGCTTCCCGTGGCCGGAGAACGGCATCGCGGGCGTCACACATCTCGACGATCCGGTCGCGGTGCTCAAGGGCGCGCGGTTCGCGCTGTTTCCAATCCCGGGCATCGCGGCAAACGGGGCGCTGTTCGCGCCTGCCGCCCCGGCACCGATCATTCCGACCCGCACGATGCTCGCTGGGATGACACCGCGGGCGCACATCATTCTGGGCTGGGCCGACAAGAACCTGAAGAGTCATGCGGACGCGCTCGGCATCACGATCCACGAATACGAGTGGGACCGCGGCCTGATGCTGCGCCGCGCGCCGGCGATCATCGAGGGCCTCCTCAAGATCGTAATCGAGAACACCGCCATCACGATCCACCACGCCACCGTCTGCGTGGTGGGCCAGGGCACCATCGGGGCGGTGCTGACGCGCTATCTGGTCGCGCTCGGCGCCCATACGCACGTAGCGGCGCGCAACCCCGAGCAGCGCGCCGCAGCGTTCGTCGCAGGCGCAACGCCGCACGAGCTTGCGGAATTACCTGCGCTGGCGCCGCGCCTTGACATGGTGTTTTCGACCGTGCCGTCGCGGGTGGTCGGCGCCGAGGTGCTGGAGCGCCTGCCCAAATCGGCGCTGCTGGTCGACCTAGCCGCGCCGCCCGGCGGCATCGACTTCGAGGCGGCGCAGCGGCTCGGGTTGAAGGCGATCTGGGGCCGCGGGCTCGGCAGCCGTGCACCCCTCACCGTCGGCGCCAGCCAGTGGGGCGGCATCCGCGCACGCATCGAAGCTATTTTGCGTGAGGAGGCATGAGGTCTCACTGTCCCGTCATCGCCTGGCTTGACCGGGCGATCTAGTAACCACCGACTGTGGGGTACTCGATTGCCCGGTCAAGCCGGGCAATGACACCGAACACCGACAACATCAGTCTGGAAGGGAGAACCGTCATGCCGGTCGTCACCGTTCAAATGTGGACAGGCCGCACGCCAGCGCAGAAAAAAGCGCTGGTGCGCGCCATCACCGACGCCATGGTCGAGCACGCGGGCGCCAAGCCCACCCACCTGCATGTCATCCTGCAGGAAGTGCCGAAGGAAAACTGGGCGCTGGCCGGCGTGCTCGGCGACGAGCGCAAGGACACGTGACGATGACAACGCAACGCGCGCCCGGCGCCGTTCAGAGCTTTGCCCATATGCTCCTCAAGGTAGCGGACATCGCCCGCTCCGAGCGCTTCTATGTGGACCTGCTCGGCTTCACCGTGAGGCCGGCCAAGCCGCTGCCCGACGGCCGGCCCTTCGTGCCGTTCCACCAGAGCATTGCGCTAACCTCGGGCGGCCCTAGCGCGCCCGTGCAGATCGATCACATCGCTTTCAAGGCGACCGACGTACGCGCGATTTCGGAGCGGCTCAAAAAGGCCGACGTGAAATTCTTCCGCGAACTCCACAACGGCATTTACGGTCTCACGATCTACATCGCCGACCCAGACGGCAACATGATTGAGCTTTATGAGGAAGGCGCGAAGATGGGGTGACTTCCTTGCGCATTGGCGCATAACAGACTAGTTATCTGACTAGCTGATATTCTGCAGCGGAGGCGCACGTGAAAAGCTGGGCGGTTCAGGACGCGAAGGCTCGCTTCAGCGAGCTTCTGGAGACCTGCCTCAAGGAAGGACCACAAGTCGTGACCAAACGGGGCGTCGATGCCGCCGTGCTGGTGCCCGTCGGTGATTGGCGGCGCCTGCAGCAGTCGGCGCGGCCGACTCTGAAGGAACTGCTCCTTGCGGCGGCTCCTCGCGGAGAGCTTCCCCTGCCCAAGCGCGGCCGGCTGCGTCGGCGTACGCCAACCAGCTCGGACTGACGGCGATGTATCTGCTGGACACCAATGTGGTTTCCGAGCTTCGCCGAGCCAAGCCGCACGGGGGAGTGCTGGCATGGCTGGAGAGCGTCGCCGACGCCGACCTGTACCTTGGCGCGGTGACGATCGGCGAAATCCAGGCCGGGATCGAAATAACCCGGGAACAGGACGCCGCAAAGGCCGCAGAGATCGAGACCTGGCTGGAACAAGTGGTCGAGACTTACAATGTTCTGGCGATGGACGCGCGCACCTTTCGCAGCTGGGCCCGTCTCATGCATCATCGATCCGATGATTTGATCGAAGATGCTATGATCGCAGCGACGGCTACTGTTCATAACCTGACTGTTGTGACCAAGAACGTGCGAGACTTTGCGCAACTTGGGGCGCGAACGTTTAATCCATTCGCACCCCGACGTTGAGCGCTGGCGAAACCGTGCATCCCGCATGCCTTTCGCAAAAGATGCCGTTTCGGGCGCATTTCATCCGCCTCTAAACTCGAAACTTTGCCTGTTCTAGTGATCGTTGAATGTCAGGCTGCCTTGGCCATTTCCGAGACCTGTTCCCAGGTGGTGGCCGTCAGGCTAGGACGGGCATTCATGCGGTCAAGCCATGCCACCAGGTTAGGGGCCTTGGCCGTGAGCGGCGCCCATTCCGGTGTCACGGCGAGGAAATCGAGCTGCGGCGCGATCAGCATGTCGGCGAGCGATACGGCGTCACCTGCGAAGTAGGCTTGCTCGCCCAGGAGCCGGGACAGTTCGTTGAACACCATGTGCGCCTTAGGCATGGCGGCGGCGATGGCCGCCTCGTCCGGGGTCAACCCCAACACACGCGGGCCCACCACCCGATGGAAGCTGATGACGCTGTTGACGCCCTGGAACAGGTACCAGTCGTTGACGTTCATCGCCTGATCCATCCGGGCCGCGGCCTTGGGATCGGCCGGGGTCAACGCCGGGGCGGTCAACACGCGATCGAGATAGCGCAAGATGGCCTGGGTTTCGTAGAGCATGAAGCCGCGATGCTCGAGCACTGGCACTCTGCCGAAGGGATGTCGCAAGATGTGTGGCTCGGTCTTCAACATGCCGGGCGCCACCGGCGCCAGTCGGTAGCTGGCGGCCTTCTCCTCCAGCGTGGCCAACACCGCGCGGCCAAATGGGCTGCCCGGAATGCTGTGGACGATAAATTCGGACATGACGATCTTCTCCTTTCAGGGTTGGGCGTTGGCGTCGGCGTATTCGGCGAACTTGGCAAAGAAAGTGGGCCAGCCGCCGCGGAGCGCTTCCGCATGCTTGGCGGCGTCGGCACCGAAGCGCTCCAGATTACGGTGCTCCAGCGTCACTCTTGTGCCGCCGCCCTCGGCGGGGACGAAGGTCAGCTCCAGCTCGGTCAGGAAGTCGGGATCGTAGGCCCACTTGCTGTTGAGCTGCCAGCCGAGCAGCAGGCGCGTCGGCGGCTCCCACGCCAGCACCTTGCCCCACTGTGTCTCATTGCCCTCGGCGTCGCGCTCGAACCACCGGCCGTCGATGCGGGGCTCCAGCACGATGGCCACATGCGGGCTCTTGCCGACGGTCTTTCCCACCGGCCACCAGCGGGCCATGTGGCCGGCGAACAGCTCGAAGGCGCGGTCGGGCGATGCTTTCACGGTCATGCTCTTGATGATCGGGGCGATGCTCATTCGGTCTTGTCCTTTCCCAATTGATCCTTTTCGAATTGGTCGTCGGCAAAATCCTTGAACGCATCGAGCGCGATGCCCCAGTGGGTGTCCAGCCATTCGCGCATCGCCGCGATGCCGCGCGGGTCGAGCCGATAGATGCGCCGCGCGCCGTCCGGGGTCTCATTCACCAACCCGGCCTCCTTCAGGACACGCAGGTGCTGAGAGACCGCGGACCGGCTGACCGGCAAGGTCGCCGCCAGCTCCCCCACGGGCGAGGGACCCACAGCCAGTTGCTGGAAGATCGCCCGGCGGGTGGGATCGCCTAGCGCCCCGAAGGCCTCTAGAGCGGCGGATCGGTTAGTCATAGCTAACGGTTAGCGCAGGCTAACCGAGTTGTCAACAGGGGATTTGCCCGCGCCGTGCCAAGCTCCCGGGAAACCGCACAACCGATTCGGCCCGCTGTGCGGATTTCACCAGTGAGGCAGAGGCATCATGGCATTTCACGCCGATCTGCATGTCCACTCCAAATATTCCCGAGCCACCAGCCGCGACCTGGATCTCGAGCACCTCGCATGGTGGGCGGCCCGCAAGGGCATCGCCGTGGTCGGCACCGGGGATTGCGTACATCCGGCGTGGCTCGCGGAGATCAAGGACAAGCTGAAGCCTATGGGTAACGGGCTGTTTTCCCTCAAACCCGAGATCGAGGCGGAGATCTGGAAAACCCTGCCGCCCTCATGCCGGATGCCGGTGCGCTTCATGCTGTCGGTCGAGATTTCGACCATCTACAAGAAAGGCGAGCGCACCCGGAAAATTCATCATCTCATTTATGTTGCCGACTTCGCTGCCGCCGACCGGCTCGCCACCAGCCTTGGACGAATAGGCAACATCGCTTCGGACGGTCGGCCCATCCTGGGTCTTGACTCACGAGACCTGCTGGAGATCGCGCTGGAATCCGGACCGGGCTCCTATCTTGTCCCGGCGCATATTTGGACGCCGTGGTTCGCCGCGCTTGGTTCGCAGTCCGGTTTCGATTCCATCGGCGAATGCTACGGGGATCTCTCCGGCCACATCTTCGCGGTCGAAACCGGCTTGTCCTCCGATCCGGCGATGAACTGGCGGGTCTCGTCCCTCGACCGCTATCGCCTCGTATCCAATTCCGATGCGCATTCGCCTGGCAAGCTCGGCCGCGAGGCGACGCGCTTTTCCTGCGAACCCGACTTCTTCGCGATACGACGCGCGCTTGAGACCGGCCACGGCTATGAGGGCACGGTGGAGTTTTTCCCTGAGGAAGGGAAATACCACCTGGATGGACACCGCGCCTGCGGCGTGCGGCTCCATCCAGCCGAAACCATCGCCCATGAGGGACGCTGCCCGGTTTGCGGCAACCGCATCACCTTGGGCGTGGCGCATCGCGTGGAGATGCTGGCGGACCGCTCGGAAGCGGAGCCCCCGCCGACCGCCGGCGCCGCGACGCCCCTGGTGCCGCTGCCCGAGATCCTCTCCGAGATCGTCGGCGGCGGTGTCGCCTCGCAGGGCGTGACGCGGGCTTATGATCGCACCACGGCTACGCTCGGCGCGGAACTCTCCGTGCTGGAACGGACGCCCGTCGAAGACGTCGCAAAGGTCAATCCGCTGCTCGGCGAAGCGGTGGCGCGGCTGCGCGCCGGCGCCGTGATCCGGCAGGCCGGCTATGATGGCGAATACGGCGTGATCCGCCTATTCGAAGAGGGCGAGCTCGATCGCCTCACGCACGGCGCTCTGCTGTTCGAGGCGCCGCGGCGGCATCGGGCACGCGCCGGGAAGCGCGCTGCGCCAGCGGCAACGGAGACGCCAGAGCCGGTCGCCGCGCGCCCTCACTACCCTCCCACGCCTGCGGAGCAGGATAGGCAGGCGGCCGGCCGGACCGGCGTCCTCGCCGCGCTCGATGCCGACCAAGCCCGCGCAGCCGAAGCGGCAGACGGGCCGCTGATCATCATGGCCGGCCCCGGCTCGGGCAAGACGCGCATGCTGACGCATCGCCTCGCCCATCTCGTGCTGGAACGCGGCATGCCGGCGGCCTCCTGCCTTGCGGTCACCTTCACGCGCCGCGCTGCCGAGGAATTGCGTGACCGGTTGTCCGCGCTGCTGCCGCGCCGCGCCGGGGCATGCGCGGTCCACAGCTTTCATTCGCTGGGGCTCGCGATCCTGCGCGCCAATGGCGCGGCGGCCGACCTCAAACCGGATTTCCGCATCGCCGATGAACCGAAACGAAGAGCTGCCCTCGCGACGGCGCTGGGCATCACGGATGCCAAGGCCGCGCGGCTCTTGAAGGCCGTCTCGCAGCTCAAGCGCACCGGACGCGAGCCCGATGATGCCGAGACAGCTGCGGCCCTTGCCGCCTGCCACCGGCTGGGGATGGAGCAGAACTGGGTCGATTTCGATGATCTGGTTGGGCTGGCGGTCGCGATCCTGGAGACCGATGGCGAGGTCGCGGCGCTGTGGCAGAACCGCTTCGCTTACGTTTGCGTCGATGAGTTCCAGGACGTGGACGAACCGCAATACCGGCTGCTGCAGCGTCTCGCGCCGCCGGCCGGCAATATCTGCGTGATCGGCGATCCGAACCAGGCGATCTACGGCTTCCGCGGCGCGACGGCGGCCTGCTTCACGCGGTTCCGGCAGGATTTCCCCTCGGCGCGCACCATGCGGCTCGGACGCAACTACCGTTCCACCGGCACCATCGTCACCGCCGCCGCGCAGGTCATTGGCAGCGGAATGCCGGAGGACATCACGCGGCCGATACAGGATCCGGTCGTCGTCCACGCCGCGTCGAGCGAACAGGCGGAAGCGGAGTTCGTGGCCGCCACGATCGAGAGCCTTTTGGGCGGGCACGACCTGTTGGCGGCCAACAGAGAACAAAACGGCAAGAAGGCCGGCAGACCGCTCGGCTTTGCCGATTTCGCGGTGCTGTACCGTACCGATGCACAGTCAGCCGCGCTGAGGGAGGCATTCGACCGGGCCGGCATTCCCTTCAAGAAAAGTTCCCCCGCGCCCATTGCGGGCCAGCCTCTGGTGCGGGCTTTGTTGGAAGCGCTGGAGCAGCAGGGCGCCGATCTCCGCGCTCTAAAATTGTCCGCGCGTATCGCCGCAGCGGCCGAACAGATGCGGTGGGACGGGGCGCCGTCCAAGGCTGCGCGTTCATTGGACACGCCAGGCGTTGCGGCGCTGGCCGAAGCGCGCCGCTGGCTCACCGCGCTCGCCGGCACCGGCGACACGGGGGATGAGGCGTTGCTGCGCGAGCAGGTCGCCCTCTCGACGGAAGCGGATTTCTGGGATGCGCGTGCCGAGCGGGTGTCGCTGCTCACCATACATGCCGCGAAGGGACTGGAATTCTCGGTGGTGTTCGTGGTCGGGCTCGAAGACGGGCTGATGCCGTTTTCGTGGGGAAGTTCGGGGGTTTCCTGCGAAAATTCAGGGGTTTCCCGGGGAACGTCTGGGGTCGAAGACACCCCTGACGAACGCGGCCCGGATGCCGGTACCGATCAGGCATCCGAGGAGCGCCGCCTATTCTACGTCGCCATGACCCGCGCGAAGGACCGCCTGTTCCTCAGCCGCGCCTTGCAGCGCACTTGGCGCGGCCAGCTTCGCACCCTGCCGCCGTCGCCTTTCTTGAGCCATATCGCGGTGGAGCTGGTGCTTCATCATGCGGCGCCTGCCCGAAAGGAGCGGCGCGAAACAGGGCAATACAGCTTGTTCTGAAGCGGCTCGCATGAGAGGGCATTGCAGCAAACAAAACTTGCGTCGCGTCCCTGTGTGGACTAAGTTAGTCCACACAGGGAGTAACCTGTGCAGACCGTGAATGTTCATGCCGCCAAGACACATTTTTCGCGCCTCGTGGACCAAGCGGCCGGCGGGGAAGAGATCATCATTGCCAAGGCCGGCAAACCCGTGGCCAAGCTCGTCCCGCTGACGCCCCCACACGATCGGCCGAAGCGCCGTCTGGGTGCTCTGGCAGGGGTCGCCGTCGTACCTCCGGATTTCGATGCCCCGCTTCCGGATGATGTGATTGGTGCTTTCGAGGGTCGGTGAGTGCGCCTGTTGCTCGATACGCATGTCCTGCTGTGGGCGCTGATCGAGCCGAGAAGGTTGAGCGCCGAAATTCAGGCCCTGCTGGAAAATCCCGACCATGAGGTTCTGTTCAGCGCGGCCAGCGTCTGGGAGATGGCGATCAAGGCTGCGCTCGGCCGCGCCGACTTCCGCGTGCCTCCGGCGACGATCGTCGAGGCCGCTCAGGCCAGCGGATTCATCGAGCTTCCGGTGCGCGCGGCGGCGGCGCTGAAGGTCGCGGCGCTTCCCCATCATCACCGTGACCCGTTTGATCGCCTCCTGGTGGCGCAGGCAATGACGGAGCCGGCGGCGCTCTACACCGCCGACGCGCAACTTGGTGCGTATTCGGAGCTTGTCGTGTGCATCTGAGGCGACGCGCTGGCCCTCTGGGATGACGGGTCTCAAGTACGGAAATGAGGTGGTGATCCAAAAAATACCCTACGAAACTTGAATTCGTAGGGTATCGGACACCCCTGGGATCGCGGCAGCACAACCGTGTCGAGCGCAAGCGAAGGGGTCTTAACGGCGGCAACGGTTATCGATCACGCAACCAGCTTGGATGCCTCCGTCGGCGCGAGTGACCATGTCTGGTTATCCATCCACAGGATTTAGCGGCAGCCGATTGGGCCAGAAAGCCGCCGCGTGCCATGATCCCCCGCGATGGCGGCGAGTGCGGGAGAGAATGGCGATGCCGGGTATCTGCGAAGAATTGGCGGAGTTGCTGAGTACGGTGCAACGGCCAGGCGACTTCTTTGCCTCCGGCCGCCTGGAGCTTCTGGCGCCACGCTTGACGGTCGACGGCGTCGGTCAAATCGCGTTGCCGCTCCTTCCTGTTCAGGCCGAGCAGCTGATCGCCCTGGCGGAGCGCGCGCCCTATGGACGCGGCGCGGCGACGATCGTCGATACGAACGTGAGGCGCACATGGCAGATCGGGCCGGATCGCGTGGGGCTGGATGGCAAGCACTGGCAGGCCACGCTCGACCGGGTCGTTGCGCTGGCTGCCGCGGGGCTCGGCGTCGATGAGCCGGTCTCGGCCGAGCTCTACAAACTGCTCATCTATGACAAGGGCAGCTTCTTCGTCAGCCACCGCGATACTGAGAAGGTGCCGGGCATGTTTGCAACGCTCGTGTTGGCGCTGCCCTCGCAGTCGTCGGGTGGAGAGCTTGTGGTGCGTCACAAGGACCGCGAAGTGAGGCTTGACCTCGCAAACGACGATCCTGCCGAGATGACATTTGCCGCCTTCTACGCGGACTGCGCGCACGAAGTTCTCCCAGTCACCGCTGGCTGCCGGGCCACGCTCGTCTACAATCTCTTACGCAAAGGCAAAGGCGGCACACTGAGACCGCCGAGCTACGAGAAAGAAACGGCGCGCGCCACGGCACTGCTTCAGGAATGGGGGAAGAGCACGACGGTGCCGGGCGACGGCGTGCCCGAGAAAGTGGTCTATCCGCTTGAGCACGCCTACTCGCTGGCAGAGTTCGACTTCGCCAATCTCAAGGGTGTCGATGCTGCTGTCGCAGCGCTTCTCAACTGTTCGGCGTCTGAGGCGGAGTGCGATCTGCATCTGGCGCTCGTCTCGATCGAGGAGAGTGGGTCGGCGGAATATTCTGGGTCATACCGAAGCCGTTACCGCAGCTATGACGATGACGACAATGACGAGTTCGAGGTGGGCGAGGTGATCGACCGCTCGGAATATTTGTCCGAGTGGCGGCGCGCCGACCGCCAGCCGGTTGCGCTCGGAGAAATTCCGATCGAGGAGGGCGAGGTCTCGCCGCCCGATGCCCTCGAGGACATGAAGCCCAACGAGGAACATTTCCACGAGGCCACGGGTAACGCAGGCGCCTCCTTCGAGCGCACATACCGCCGTGCAGCCCTAGTGCTCTGGCCGCAGCGAAAGCGCCTCGCGGTGATCAATCAGGCCGGCCCTGCGGCGACCCTACCCTATCTCGACTCGCTGGCAGCGAAATGGATCGATGAAGGTGCGAAGCAGGATTCGGCGCTTTGGACCGAGGCGCATGAGCTCTCCGGACATGTGCTCGACACTTGGCCTAAAGGGGATTGGTACGGAATTGGCCAGGACGACGACGAGGACGATGCGACGGCCGATGGCGTGGCAGACCACGGACAGTCGGAACTGGCGCGTCTCCTCGCCGCGCTGACGACGCTCAAGGACGAAACGCGGATCGAGGCCGCCATTGCGCTCCTTACCGCGCGCCGTGGACACGACAAGAGCGACAACTCTGCCATTCTCGGGGCTGTGGTGCTGTTTCCGCCGAAGCGCGCCGCCCAGATGATCGCGGCGATTATTGCAAGCCACGCGAGCGGCGCCCTGGCCCCGTACTGCGCCCTCTTGAGGGCCGCAATCGCGGGCCCCTTTGCGGCTGAGCCGAAGCATCTCGGCACCGCAGCCGAAGGCTTGATCGCATCACTCCCGGGTGATCCCGCGCTCGCCCCCGTCGATCAATGGGGGCGCCGGCGCCACGTCACCCCTCGCGCCGGCACCGTCGCCGATCTCGTGACGATTGCCGAGGCGGTCGACGCCGAACTGGCCAGCCGGCTGGCCGAGCATTTGCTCGCCTGGCCCAAGACCTATGGCTGCGACCGCGCGCTGGTTCCGGCGGTCAAGCGCCTGCTGGAAAGCGGCACGCGCAGATCCGGTGCGGCCATGACGCGCCTGCTTGCGGCTGGTCTCGCGCATCTCGAGGCGCGTGCGGCCGAACCCTTGGAGGCGCCGCAGAACTGGTCGCGCCCAAACGACATCCGCTGCTCGTGCGAGCATTGCGCCCCGCTCCGTCGCTTCCTTGTGAACCCCGTGACCGAGACATGGACGCTCAAAGCCGCCCAGCAGTTCCGCAGCCATGTGGAAGGAGAGATCAGGACGGCGCGCGCCGATCTCGATGTCACAACGGAGCGCCGTGGCTCGCCCCACGGTCTCGTCTGCCGAAAAAACAGCGCCAGCTACGAGCGGCGCGTCGCGCAGCGCCGCCAAGACCTGGCCGACATCGCGATACTGAAGGGCACAACGGACACCGCCGCCGATGATCGTCGCAAACGTGCGCTCCCACTTGCCCGATAGCGGAGCGGGGGAGTTGATTTGGAGTCTTCCGTACCTATCTAGAGAGCGGATATGGCTGATCTGTTGGTTCGCGGCGTTGATGAAGAGATTGTGCAGGCGCTTGAGGACGCCAATCCACTGATATCACTTGATCGCATTATTCCAAAGGTTGGCAGTTCGCCGGTAAAGCTTAACGCCCCTAAAGCAGTGCAGGCTGATATTCGTCCGTTGCGCTCGGACTGGCAATGCCGTACCGGCCCGGATCGAGTTTCCAGCGTGGCGGAAATGCCAAAGGGTCGAGGGCTCGATGCGTGCGCTTATATATTTGCTTAATTCGCTGGCGATTGGCGACTCCCTCAATCTCTGGATGGGCGACACGAGTGTATTTAGATATTTCGCAAAACAGATTCTGACAGTCGATGGGCTGAAGCGGCCTCCCTAACATGCCATCGAAATCAAGGTGACGCGCAGCGAACTCGATGTCCTGCCGGTCGGTCACCCAGCGAATGATCCATTCAGATGATCGGCCGTCGAGAGACGTGAAGCATTTCGAGATTCCATCGAGCGCACCCGGGCCGGCCACCACGAAAGTCGACTCGTCAAAATTGAGCAAGCTCGAATAGTTGAGATCGATAGTGTATTGGAACGCCAAAAAACGACCTAGCCCCGGATAGGAGAGGATATGTTCATAGACGGTTTCTAGGTCGGGGACCTGACGCAGGCGATCTGGTAGCCGATCTGCCATCATGCGTGCAATCAGGGCCAGATGGTTGGAATGCTTCCGTTCGTGTCCGAAGGGTGGCGTCGGCATGATATAGGCGGCTGAGTATATATGCCGGCCGCGGCTGTAAAGCAGGGTCAATGTCCGATCAAGCGCTTCAAGATCGGCCGTTCGCCAAACGAGCGGCCCATGGACAGCCTCCAGCGCCTCCCAAGTCTCAATCTTGTTGAAGATCTTAAACAGCAAGGTTCGGAAGAAAATCTCGCCTGGCTCTTGCGAGCGGTGCGCACCATATTGCACCTCGCCAATTAAGTATTGGCTCACGCGATCGCTTACGCGAAAAGCGTTAGTGAAGCGGTAGAGGCGCAAAATGGGATCGTTTGTCCACGGACCTACTGGATCACGTCGGCGCCTGTAGAACATCGCTAACCGTTCCGCCGCGAACCGCCAATAAGTGTCAAAGGCTACCGTCGTAGCAATCACGTCAGAAGACCTTCGCTCAGGTGGGCCACTTTCAAATGGATCACAACTTGACCGCGTCAGATCGAATCTGGTTAAGCATAACAGAGCATAGAAGGTAGGTCATGGGTCCTGTGGATCATTACTTTGGAAGAGCGGTGATTGCGGAGCAGCAACGGCTGACGATAGCGCAGTTTGAAGCGCATTCTGCCGCAACTGACCAACTCGACCGGGATGATGACGAAACACCGCTCCTCGGACTAGTAGGCGAAGTAGGCAGTCTGGTGAGTGCGCTCAAAAAGAAGCGACGCGATACCGACGGTTTTTTTGGCTACCACGAAGCTGTTGTCGAGGAACTCGGCGACGTGCTCTGGTACATCTCCGCAATTGCCCGACGGGGCGGGACCTCGCTTGTCGAGATCGTCGCCCGCGTTGTTGGCACTGGACCTGCCGGCAAAATTCTGACATTTGACGATCTTGCAGCCCCGCAAGAGGTGTTAGAGTCCGAGGCATTCGAACTTTCACTGCTGAGGCTAGCTGGCGAGGCTGGTGATCTCGCCAAGCGATTTGTGGAAGGCGCTTACCGCGACAACGTTGATGCATTACGCGGCGATCTAGTCAAGCTAGCTCGGCCACTTGTGGCGACCGCTATCACGGCCCAAGTAAAGCTGGAAGACGCAGCGATCGACAATATGAAGAAGACGGAGGACCGCTGGCCAATTGAGCGACAGTTTCCGGTCCCGCGGGACGAGAGCCTCCATGTCGACGAGCAGCTACCACGGAAGATGCGCGTACTAGTTTACGAGCGCGAGGTGAACGGCACGAAATTCGTATTCCAGAAGATGAGCGGCGTACTGCTGGGCGACCGTCTAACCGACAATCACCTGCCGCCCGACGATTATCGCTTTCATGATGTCTTCCACCTCGCCCATGCCGCCGTGCTTGGCTGGTCGCCAACAACGCGGGCACTCCTAAAGATAAAGCGCAAAAGCCAGAAGGCGGTGGACGAGAACGAGGATGGTGCACGCGCGAACTTGATCGAAGAGGGGCTGACCACTTGGATTTTCGAAACCGCCAAGCGGCATAACTTTTTCGCCAATACGCCGAGACTAGGGCTCGATTTGCTAAAGAGCGTCAAGCAGTTCGTGCGCGGCTACGAGGCGGAAAAGCTGCCGATGTGGCTTTGGGAGTCGGCAATCCTGCAGGGCTATGCGGTCTTTCGCATTCTGCAGGATACGCGCTGCGGCGCCGTCGTCACCGACATGGATCAGCGCAAGATCTGGTTCGAGCCGTTGACGGAAGATGAACTCAGATTATGCGGGCTTAAGGTCACTGATTAAGGGTGCGACAGGTTTCAAGTAGCGCGTTGGCTTCGGCCCGGGTCCAGCCTTCGATACACCCTTCGCGATTGCTACGGCCATAATCAATCTCGGCATGCGTAGAGATGCAGGTGAGCGAGCCCATTTTGGCTCCGCTCTGGTCAGAGACGAATTTCTGCAGACGACCGAGGCCGATAAAATTGCCGAGGCCGCGCGCAATATAAGCATGATTCCGGTACATGACGGTGAGCATCAGCCGATTATCGTGGTCGAGCTTGAAACTGAGAAAGCTCAAGCATTGCCGGTTCGACACTTTCCCCGCATCGCGGGTGGGATCGAACACAGTCATCTCGTAGACGTTGCGGTAGGTGCGACCGGAAGCGATCTGCCCGCGCATGAAGCAGACGAGATCGTCGAGCGGATTAATCAAGATGATCTGGTTGTCGCGCACTTTCTTCCACGACGTCAGCCGGTCGAAATAGCGGCCCCAGTCTCGCGTGATCTTTTTTATACGCGGCAACAGCCGGTCGCGATACACTGCATAGAACGCGTCGGGCCCGTGCCGGTCAAATGTCGATTGTGGAAAGATTGTATTGGCGACTCCACTCAGACTGTTGGCCCGGTGGGCGCGCAAAAATCCGTCGACCTCGCTGATAATCGCGACATCGGCTTTGGTCTCCGTAAGCGGGTCGGCGATGTCGATGACTACGTTATGGGCTTCCCCGCCGCGGGCCTGAACGGCGCTCGCGGCGGCGAGCCAGGCTTGAGCGTTGGTGGACTGCGGATCGATCGGGAGATACATGTCTATGGCTCTCCAGCCATGGTTGCTGCACTCAGGAGTCGCGGCCTGAGATAACGGGTTGCAATCCAGCCATAACCTTCAATACCCCAGGCCTCGCCCCAGGAGTTGCGCACAAGAACAAAGGTACTTTGCTGACTATGGCCATGACCGACCGCGATCAGGGCGTGAACGCGCTTGGGCTCTACGGGCTCTGCGGCGGCAATTATCCCGCCGGCGCCAGGGCTGTAAAAACTCGTCGAAATACTCATCGTGAAAAGCACAGGATAGTTGGCGTTAAGGCACTGGATTATTGCCTCGACCGTCGCGGTCCGTGGCGTGCTCTTACGCCGAAATACCCGACTCGCTTTGGGAGGCGCCCACGCCCTCATATCCGTGAACATTTCTGCAATGTAAGGCCACACCTCTTCCTCGGGTTGCCCCTTGGAGCGGAGCGCCTCGAGCATTCCGGTCATTGTCGCGCCGTCGTGCGGTTTGCCGCCGTCGCACTTGAGCGCGTAATAGTACGCCCACTCGGCGGAAAGTGGCCCCCAGCCTGCCCGCACGGCCGCATGCGCATCACTCGCAGCGAAGGCCATGCAGGTCGGCCGGGGGTCCTGATCGCGCACTGGACCGAACTTCGCTCGCAAATCCTTGTTGACAACAATTTTCATTGCGCGGTCTGCAGTACCCGTCGCAGATCAGGCTCCCACATGCCTGGTTTCTCAGGACCCCTTAAATCGTACTGAAGACGGAATCGATGAAGAGGCTTATGCGGAAGCCATGGGCGCGTTTCCTGTAAGGTGACCTCGCCCTGAGTGCGCTGGCTAGAGCGCGCGGTCACTCTGCGGGTAAGGACACCGCCAACGCGTCCGGCCTCTTCAGCTTCCTGGTCATCGGCTAGAAGCGCAAATCCGGCCGCCTTCAGTGCCTCGAAGCTCCAAAGATAGCCGGCGCCGCTGTTCTCGCGCAGCCTAACCACGAATAAGTCGTTACGGCCACCCTCGATAAACGAGCCTTCGTCGCGGTCGGTTAGAAGCCAGACATCCGAACGCCAGTCGGGCGGCTCATAGCCATGCAAGAATGATCTCTTGATGGTCTTTGGTTCGAACGAGAGCAGCCGCTCTCGTTGCGCCGGATTGATCGCCCTATGACGTTCGAGAACATAACACGTCGCTGTGTAGCTGGTCCCAAGCCTAAGCGAGGCCTGATAGACTGTCCCGGGATCGGATAGCGAATTCGCCGGCCAATGTTGTCTCTGAACAATAAGGGCGAGTAGCCACGAAGGCGCGAGAAACATCGACGCGAATGCGTCGGCTTCGCGCTCCTGGCGCTCGGCTCCTGAAATTACCGAGAACGGTGCGCGGCGGAGAATACCTTCGTCGTCAAGGCTTGGCCTGTGACGCATATACAGATGTCCCAGCTCATGCGCGCCAGTGAAGCGTTGAACCGGAAGAGATCGCTGAGTTGTGATAAGAACTCCGAGCTCCTCGGCGGGAATATAGGCGCCAAGCAATTTGTCGAGCTTCTGAAACATCAAAGTCCCGCCCAATCTGCCGATGGCGCCAAACACATCGATGCGGCCGCCCCCGCTGCGCTCAAGCAGCTCGCGAATGCCGAGATCGCGATGTAGCGTATGGGCCGCCTTAGCACCTCTTAGGATTGCCTCCCGGTTATCGACCATCGTCCGTACCCTTCGTGCGGGCGCGGGACTTTAGGAAATCGGCGAATCGCGCGAGCTCCTGGCGGTCTTGAGACGAAAGACCGGCGGCTGCGCGCGCCACATGTGCGACTTCAGCCGGGAGCCTATCCTCGGCCGTGTCCTCGCCAGTGAACCAAGATACCGGTCTTTGATAAATCTTGGCCAAGCGGGCAAGCTCCAAAGCGTCGATCTTACGTTGGCCGGCCTCAATGTTGGAAAGGGCGCTGCGTGGTATGGCGAGGTGGCTCGCGACCTCCTCTTGCTTCAGACCGACGTACTCACGCGCCATACGAAGGCGCTCGCCGAGCGTCTGGCGATCAATTTCGCGAGACGGGACTCGCGGTCCAGTGCGCTCATCAGGCATGTTGCTCCTCCGCTTTTTTTGTAAGGTCGACCCAGACGGCGTGCGTCTCCGATAAAAGATCGGAGACGCACGCCTCGACATCATCGTAACCGCCACGCGGCGCAAAACTGGTGGGCAAGCTCACGCCCAGAAGCTCCTCAATGGCACAAATCACCTCGACAACGACCAGAGAGTCGACTTCGGGCTCACAGGCGCTGCCGGCCTGAGAACGCAGCACCTTTTGCGTGCTCTGCTCCGCTGCGAGCGCTTCACGTATGCAGGTTTCGACGTCGTGTGCGGGAAAACGGCCGAGAGTCGGAAAGGTGCTAGGGGCAGCCAAGCAAATGCTCCGTCTTAATTCCAGACACGGTATGTAATCTATGTCCGATTTTCAGACAAGGCATTTTGCAAAAATATTTTACCCGTCAACCTTGAACGGCACCCCACATTCTCGCAACGTGTTGGAAATATGATGCTTTCAGCTAAATTGGGCGGTTTTTTCGTAGCAAGTAGGACTAACGGCGCCGACCTGCCCAACCCCCTCACTCCCACTCGATCGTTCCCGGCGGCTTTGAGGTCACGTCGTAGACCACCCGGTTCACCCCCTTCACTTCGTTGATGATGCGGGTCGCCAGGTGGCCGATGAACGTCATGTCGAACGGATAGAAATCCGCCGTCATGCCGTCGGTCGAGGTCACGGCGCGCAGGGCCACTACGTAGTCGTAGGTGCGGCCGTCGCCCATCACGCCCACGGTCTTCACCGGCAGGATCACCGCGAAGGCCTGCCAGATGTCGTCGTAGAGGCCGGCGCGGCGGATTTCCTCGATGTAGATTTCGTCGGCGAGGCGCAGGATGTCGAGCTTCTCGGCCGTGATCTCGCCCGGGCAGCGGATCGCCAGGCCGGGCCCCGGGAACGGATGGCGGCCGACGAAAGCCTCGGGCAGGCCAAGCTCGCGGCCGAGCGCGCGCACCTCGTCCTTGAACAGTTCGCGCAGCGGCTCGACCAGCCGCATGTTCATGCGCTCCGGCAGGCCACCCACATTATGGTGGGACTTGATCGTCACCGATGGGCCGCCGGTGAACGACACGCTCTCGATCACGTCCGGATAGAGCGTGCCCTGGGCGAGGAATTGCGGCGGCGGCCGGCCGTCCCGTGCGATCTTCCCCGCCTCCGCCTCGAACACGTCGATGAACAGCTTGCCGATTGTCTTGCGCTTGGTCTCCGGGTCGGTGACGCCGGCAAGCGCCGTGAGGAACTGCGACTGCGCCTGCACATGGACCAGCGGGATGTTGTAGCTGTCGCGGAACAGCGCCACCACCTTGCGGCCTTCGCCGAGGCGCAGCAGGCCATGGTCGACGAACACGCAGGTGAGCTGGTCGCCGATCGCCTCGTGGATCAGCACCGCCGCGACGGCGGAGTCGACGCCGCCCGACAGGCCGCAGATCACCCTGCCCTTCCCGACCTCGCGGCGGATTTTCTCGATCGCCTCGTCCCGGAAGGCCCGCATGGTCCAGTCGCCGGCGCAGCCCGCGACGTTGCGCACGAAATTGCGCAGCAGCGCGGCGCCGTGGGGCGTATGCACGACTTCGAGATGGAATTGGGTGGCGTAGAATTTCCGCTGCTCGTCGGCGATCGCGGCGATCGGCGCATTGGGCGAGGTGGCGACCGCGTGAAAGCCTTCAGGCGGCTGTGTCACCCGGTCGCCGTGGCTCATCCACACCGGGTATTTCTCGCCCTTGCGCCACACGCCGTTAAACAGCGCGCTGTCCTCGGTCACCTCCACCTCGGCGCGGCCGAATTCGCGATGGTGGCCGCCCTCGACCTGGCCGCCGAGCTGGTGCGCCATCGCCTGCTCGCCATAGCAGATGCCGAGCACGGGCAGGCCGGCCCGGTAGAATTCCGGCGGCGGCAACGGCGCGTCTGGGTCAAGGACAGAGGCCGGGCCACCGGAGAGGATGACGGCCCGCGGCTTCATCGCGGCGAAGGCTTCACGCGCCTTCTGGAACGGCGTGATCTCGCAGTAGACGCCCTCCTCGCGCACGCGGCGGGCGATCAGCTGGGTGACCTGGGAGCCGAAATCAACGATCAGGACCTTGTCGTGCATGGCGGCGGCTCGCGGAAGGGTGTGTGGCGCGATTCGTTTGCCGGTGGCGCCGAGCCCGTTATGTGCGGTGCAGCGCGCGCCCGGTCAAGCTTTTCCCTCCCCCGCTTGCGGGGGACGGCCAGGGAGGGGGCTTTGCAACGAGTCCGTTCCGTGGAAGAGGCCCCCTCCCTAGCCCTCCCCCGCAAGCGGAGGAGGGAACAACCAGCGGCGCCGTCATGGTCATTCGCCGCATCACCCCCGCCGCAGCACCGCGACGAAAAATCCGTCGGTGCCGGTGCGGCGCGGCGTCATCAGCAGGCCTTCGGCCGAGACCATGACCGCCGCGCGGAACTGCGCCTTGGCGGCGCCGAGTACATCGACTACGTCATCGGCCGGCACGACCGCGAACTCCGGGTGCCGGCCCACGAAAGCACGGACCCGGGCACCGTTCTCCTCCTCGAGCAGCGAGCACGTGATGTAGGCGATCCGTCCGCCCGGCTTCACCAGACGCGCAGACCGCGCCAGCAGCGAATCCTGCGCCTTGATACGCTGCTCCAGTGCGCCGGGGCGTACCCGCCACTTGGCGTCCGGATTGCGTCGCCACGCCCCTACCCCTGTGCAGGGCGCATCGATCAGCACCAGGTCGGCTGCCCCGACAAGATCGTCCAGCAATTCGGCTTCGCCGCGCGGCGTGCGTACTTCGACATTCTGCACGCCGGCCCGCTCGATCCGGCCGTGGATCGGCGCCAGACGACGGATATCGGTGTCGGTTGCACAGATGCGGCCGGAATTCCTCATCAGCGCGGCGAGCGCCAGGGTCTTGCCGCCGCCGCCGGCGCAGAGATCGACCACCGTCTCTCCGGGTCGCGCTGCCGAGAGGAGCGCCGCCAGCTGCGAGCCTTCATCCTGGATTTCAAACAGTCCATCGATATAGGCGGGCTCCGCATATAGCGGCGGACTCTTGGCCTCGGCCGATAGCGCGATGCGCAAGCCGGCCACCGACCATGGTGTCCGTCTCGCATGAAGATGCGCCAGCGCTGCCAGTACAGCCTCGCGGTCGGACTTCAGCGTGTTCACCCGCAGGTCGACTGGCGCGCGAGACGACAACGCCGCGCCCTCTTCTGCTCGTTCCTCGCCAAAAACGGTCGCAAAATAGGGGTCGAGCCACTCCGGGTAGTCGCCGCGCACATGGGCCGGCGCATCTTGGGGCGGCGGCGCCGCAAGCGCCTTCGCCTCGACGTCATCCGGCGGCGCCGGCGCATACCGGGCGCCGTCGGCGAGCCGCGCAATGGCGTCGAGCGACATGCCTCGCTCGAGCCGCAGAGCACCGAGGAGAATCGCACGCGGCGTCGACGCCCCCATCAGGTAGGCCGCTGAGCTGCGCCGCCGCAGCGCGTCGAATACCAGGCCTCCGATAGCCGCACGGTCGCCGGAGCCGGCAAACCGATGGGCAAGCCCCCAGTCCTTCAAGGCATCGGCCGCCGGCCGGCGGCGGCCCTCGATATCGGTGAGCACCTCGATCGCGGCGGTAAGGCGTGCGCCGGGGGTCATGACTAGCCGCCGCCGTTTTCTTTCCCTCCCCCGCTTGCGGGGGAGGGTTGGGGAGGGGGCTTTTGCAGCGAGCCTGTGCCGTGGAATTCGCCCCCTCCCTTACCCTCCTCCGCAAGCGGGGGAGGGATAAGATGGCTGCTCCTCGCTGCATGAATCGAAGCGCTTATTTCGCCGCAAAGCTTTGCATGCGGCGCCCCCATCATTCGGTTTCGCAAGGGCTCAACCTACGTCCGGCTCGGATAATTCGGGCTCTCGCGCGTCACCGTCACATCGTGCACATGACTCTCGCGCAGGCCCGCATTCGAGATGCGCAGGAATTCAGATTTGCGATGAAAATCCCCTACGGTGCGGGCGCCGACATACCCCATCGCGGCGCGCAGGCCGCCGGTCAGCTGGTGCAGCACGTTCGCGACTGGCCCTTTGTAAGGCACCTGTCCTTCAACGCCTTCGGGCACCAGCTTGAGATTGTCCTTGATGTCTTGCTGGAAATATCGATCCGCCGAACCGCGTGCCATGGCGGCGACAGAGCCCATGCCGCGATAAGCCTTGTACGAGCGGCCCTGATAGAGGAACACCTCGCCCGGCGTCTCGTCGGTACCGGCGAGCAGCGAGCCTACCATGGTGCAATCGGCGCCGGCCGCGATTGCCTTGGCGAGATCGCCCGAATATTTGATGCCGCCATCGGCGATCACCGGCGTGTCGGTTTGCCGGGATACTTCGACTGCGTCCATGATCGCGGTGAGCTGAGGCACCCCGACGCCGGCGACGACGCGGGTGGTGCAGATCGAACCCGGCCCGATGCCGACCTTGACGGCGTCGGCGCCCGCGTGGATGAGCGCTTTTGCGCCCTCCCCGGTCGCCACGTTGCCGGCCACCACCTGCACGGCGTTGGAAAGCCGCTTGATGCGCCCCACGGCTTCAAGCACACGACTCGAATGGCCGTGGGCGGTATCAACGATCACCAGGTCGACACCCGCATCGATCAATCGCTCGGTACGCTCAAAGCCTTTGTCACCGACAGTCGTCGCCGCTGCCACCCGCAGGCGTCCCTGCTCATCCTTCGAGGCATTCGGGTGGGCGACCGCCTTTTCGATGTCCTTGACGGTAATGAGCCCGACGCAGCGGTAGTGGTCGTCCACCACCAGGAGCTTTTCGATACGGTGCTGATGCAGCAGTCGCTTGGCTTCGTCCTGGCTGACGCTTTCGCGCACTGTCACCAGGTCCCTCGTCATCAGCTCCGCGATCTTCTGGCGCGGATCGGTGGCGAAACGTACATCGCGATTGGTGAGAATGCCGACCAGGCGGCCTGGCGCCTTGTCTCCGGAAACCACCGGTATACCGGAAATCCGGTTCTCCTGCATCAGAGCCAGCGCATCCGCCAATGTCGCCTCCGGATGGATGGTGAGCGGATTCACCACCATTCCGGATTCGAACTTCTTGACCTGGCGAACCAGACCGGCCTGCTCATCCGGGTCCATGTTGCGGTGGATGACGCCGATGCCGCCGGCCTGCGCCATCGCGATCGCCATGGCGGCTTCCGTCACGGTGTCCATCGCGGAAGCAATGATCGGAATGTTGAGCGGGATATCACGCGTAATTCGCGACCGAATGTCGACCTCGGACGGCAGAACGTCGGAAAGGCCGGGTTTCAGCAGCACGTCATCGAAAGTGTATGCTTCGCGGAGGCTGCCGTTTGCGATCTCCGCCCTGCCGATTCTCATGTCCGCCATGCCGCACTCCTTGACCGCCCCGAGGCGGCCTCTCTGGCAATGCAAATAATGCGCCCCGCGGCAGATGGAACACCCACCGGCAAATCAGGGCTCCCTTGGAGTTTGGCAAGGTTCGATATCACGGCGCCCAGGCGTTGGAAAGCTGGTTACGGACGTGATTCTTGTGTTATGCGGCAGGACCGGGGCGGCGGGATGCGAAAATTTCATGACCACCAGCAAACACGAGACGACCGCGGCGCCATTTGGCAGCGACCCCGAGCTTCCGGACCACGTCCGC
>Ga0126369_10000096_pt1 | contig 51404 bp, 43 predicted proteins | sample PanSoiMetaPlot_1_FD_109646 | JGI IMG/M metagenome (GOLD analysis project Ga0126369, IMG submission 109646) | Tropical forest soil microbial communities from Panama - MetaG Plot_1 | ecosystem: Environmental > Terrestrial > Soil > Tropical forest > Bulk soil | place: Panama | collected 2016-02-17
ACCAGCACGACGGGGCCGGCATCGATCGCGATCTGACGTTCGATCGGGAAAGCGGGGTCGAGAGGGCGCAGCAGCGACATCACAAGGTTCCTTATTCAATTTGGTTTCATGGTGTCGATATGGTACGATAGCTTCGTACTACATTGACATCATCACGTCAATAGTGTTTTATGGTGACAAATGAAGAAAGCCAAACCAACGCCGGCCGGCGATGCTTTGACCGGCCTTATCCTCGACCTGTTCAGGCTCAACAGCCTGCTCTTGACCGCTGGCGATCGGCTGGTGGCACCCCTCAGGCTGACGAGCGCACGCTGGCAGATACTCGGCGCCATCGCCTACGCTGCACGCCCCGAACCGGTCGCCTGGCTTGCGCGCGGCCTTGGCGCCAATCGGCAAAACGTGCAAAGGATCATCAACGACCTGCACGGCGAAGGGCTGGTCGCATTCGAGGCCAACCCGCATCACCGTCGGGCGCAACTCGTCGTTCTGACCGACAAGGGACGGCAGACTTTCGAAGCTGCCATGCGCTTGCAGGTCCCTTGGGTCAACGGTCTCGCGGACGGATTTTTGGTCAAGGACATAGAAGCAGCATGCCATTTCGTGACGGCGCTGCGGAGACGCCTGGAGGACAACAAAGAACCCGAAGAGCAAACCTGAACGGCTATGCAAGAACCGGCTGCTACAACGACGTGATCGAATCGGGCATCAATAACCGGTTTGCAGGAAGATCACCGGCGGCAGGTTGTTACCGGCTCAGTCCCAATCGTCTTGATTTTCCAAGCCAATGTATCGTATATGATACATTGGGGGTTGGGGAATGGCTGGCGATCGGCTGATAGAAATACCGGTCGTCTTCTACCGGACCGGCGCCGGGGCCGAGCCGGTGAGAGATTGGTTGCGAGGCTTGTCGGCTGAGGATCGTAGGACGATCGGCACTGATCTGGCGACCGTTCAGTTCGGGTGGCCGATTGGCATGCCGCTATGCCGTTCTCTTGGCGCAGGGTTGTGGGAGGTCCGCAGCAGCCTGTCGAGCAACAGGATCGCGCGACTGGTGTTTTTTGTCGCGGAGGGCCGGATCGGCGTGGTGCACGGCTTTATCAAGAAGACGCAGAAGACCCCATCGGCCGATATTGCCTTGGCGCAAAAGCGGATGAAGGAGATGACGAAATGAGCAAGCCGAAGAAAAATCCGCATTGGGGCTCGACACTGGACGAGTTCCTTGACGAAGAGGGCATCCGGGAAGCGGCGAAAGCCGAGGCCGTCACGCGCGTCGTTGCGTGGCAACTCAGTGAGGAAATGAAGCGACAAGGCATAAGCAAGGCGCGGCTCGCGGAACTGATGAACACCAGCCGGGCGCAGGTTGACCGCATCCTCAAAGCAAAGGGCAATGTGACGATCGAGACGCTGCAACGTGCGGCGGCGCTCGTGGGGCGCCAGGTGCGGCTTGAGTTGGTGTAGGCGGGGAATCAGGCTTGGGAGTGGTCAATATGCTGGCAGTTGCGGCCGCTACTTTCGTCCATCCCATAGGGTATTACGCCGATGCTATAACGACGACGTACCGTTAAGGATTCCGGCGCGGGCAATCTTGGATCGATTGCATCTCGTCGATAAATCTTCTGTAATATCCGATTAAATGTTGACGCGCTGATCAAGGGGCAAAGTCGCTTTGCCTTCATGCACGTACTCTACCAAAGATGAGACGCGCCGGTAGTGAGCAAGCGTCAATTTTAACGTCACCTCTGGATTTCCGGTATATCGATGCAATTCTTGTAGACTCTTGAACCCCATAAACGTAGCCATTTCACTGCACATTGAAGTGATCATCTCGGCTTGCGCGTGGGCAAGTTGCATTTCCTCAAGTCCGCTTCTCTTGCGTTCATTATTGATGGCTGTCAAAGACTTTAAAATGGTCTTGTATGCTAAGGCTGCGGCGGTACTGGCTGCTGACAGGCTCATAACAGCTTGCGCAACTTGTATTGCAACGTTAACATTTAAAAACAAATCGAGCCAGCCAGGCGAGGTTTTCGTTATCCATTTAATTCTGGGTATGTCATTTTTTGGAATTTGATTTTGCAAAACCGTGTATATATTGACATAGCTGTAGCCCCCTTGCCATGGATATTGTTCCAATGCTCGATTAATTCGCGTTCGATCTGTCGGATTGACATCTGAATCGAAGCAATATATAAATGCGTAGCTTTGACCATATGAGCGTGGAAATTCGTATAGATCGACCAAACTCCACTCTTCGTCCAGCAGCACTCGATAGTAGCTCGTATCTGCCATGGGAGGCTCCGCTACGGCAGCATGCCTTCACGTTCGAGAACGCGCCGAATTTCCTCGAATTTTGCTCCAATGTTTCCTTTCGGAAATCGGATTTGTCCCAAGCCGTGAACGTTAGAAAACTCTTCGCAGCCCTCTTCTAAAAGGATGATTGCTCGACCAAAACCGAGTCTGCCCTGAAACAGCCCGACCTCGTGCACAACATTTTCGCGCGCACGCATTTTACCATCAACTTGCTCATCCTCAGCTGTCATTATCAAAAAGGAGAATGCAGCTCTGTCCAACATATCTGACAAGCGAACGATTGTTGGTACCCCGGCGACCGGTACGCTGTTGAACTCATCGACCGCGAGACGGAGTCGATCCTCAATAAAATCCTTTAGTTCACGCCACACAAGCGATCTTCCATGGCCGATAACGACATTGGTGCCAACGGAAGGCTTTCGAGTCGTCGTCGATTTCAATGAATCGGAGTCGATCTTACCGCCCTGAAGTTCTAACTCTTGCTTTAAAAAAGACACGGCCTGACGAAGCAAGTCCAAGGATCTAATGCGACATCGTCGCAAGCTGTCCTGAATTTCATGGAGGGGTGTAGGGTTCGCCATATTAAGTGGCCAGCTGAACATAGTGGCGCCAGAGTAGCGCTGGTACTCAACAGTTCCGTCGCCGAAGGTCTGACCAAGGGCAGCATCCACTGAGGCCGAAAGCGCGTCCGCTTTCGAGGTATCTTCTTCGGTCTGAATGGTCTTTGGATCGAATGCTTCAACTTGAGCAATGCACCGTTCCAGTCGCAAAATGCCCTGACGCATCCGGTCCGGTGAAAGAAAGGCGTGCGTTGGGGACGGGGGTGGTCGATGAGCCATGCGAATCTCCTTGGGATGGCAATTTTACCACTTCCGAGGGAGGCTCGCCGCCGCCACATCGGATGCCATGTTACAGGAGTGGGAGAAATCCCCAACTTGATTTGTGACGGCGATCCAACGCTTTGCTGAAAGCAGTATTTGATAGGCAGTGAGGCTGCTGAGCGGCCTACTACTCCCCCATCCCACCCGCCCCCTCCCGCGTCGACGTCTCCGGCATGACGCCGGCACGCTGGCGCGCCAGGGTTTCGCGACCTGTCGCCTCCCACTCCCCGGCGGTGGCACGGCGGGCGAAGGTCTCCCAGGTCTCGGTCCAGTCGCCGAGGGTGTAGCCGTGCCAGGGCGATTGCGTTGTAAGATTAGGCAGGCCGAGTTCTTCCCAGATCGTGCGCGCACGCTCCATGAATTCGCGCGCCGGTAACGCCAAAGGCGGCATCGGGCGCTTGCGGGTGGCGTCGATCAGCATGCTGGAGTCGGCGCTGCGCGGCCCGTATTGGGCGCCCTGCAGGTTGCCCCGATAGGGCACGATGTGGACATCTTCGATCGGGTTCGACCGATAGGCGAGCGACCACAGTACCGCGTCGGTCGACTCCGGATCGATGTCCTCGCTCACCGCGACGACGATCTTGCCGCAGCCGGACATCAGGGTCGAAGCGCCCGAAAGGCCGCGCCACACCTCGCTGCGCGGCGTCTCGGCGGCATATTGCAGGAAGATCACCGGCCGCAGGTTGGTCAGGCGCTCATGCATGACGACGCGGCGGATGCCCTTGATTGACAGGCTGTTGCGCAGGTGATCGAGAAACAGCGGTTCGTAGGCCACTTTCTTGATCACGCTCGATTCGCTGGGCGTCACCTGGCTGATGATGGAGCAGAACACCGGGGCGCGGCGGTGGGTGATCGCCGTCACCTGCATCGGCATGTTGTAGGCCTCCAGTGCCACATAGCCGTTGCTCTCGCCGAACGGTGCCTCGGGCTCCAGCCGCTCCGGATCGATGAAGCCCTCGATGACGATCTCGGCATCGGCCGGCACCACGAGGTCGACCGTCTTGGCCCTGACGACGCGCACTGGCGCGCCCGCGAGTCCGCCCGCCACCGCAAGCTCATCGAGGTCGACGGCGAGCTTCTGCGGGCTGGTGAAAACCACCACCGGTGCAGCGCCGATCACGATCGCGATCGGCATGGAGGCTCGGCGCTCTCTGTATTTGAGCCAGTGATAATAGCCGCCGGCGCCGCCCGAAGGGCGCGCCACCATGCGCACCGCCAGCCGATCGGTCGCCTTCAGGGCGGCGCGGTACATGCCGATGTTCTGGATGCCGTTGTCGGGATCGCGAGTGATGCACAGCGTCGCCGTAAGATAGGGCGCGGCATCGAATCCCGGTGTCGATACCGGCACCGGCAGGCCGGCAAGTCCGCCGCCCGACCGGCGCAAGTCGTCCCCGGTGATGACCACGTCCTGACAAAGCGCCGAAGCGACTTCCACCGGCGCGATTGGGCTGGCGATGGCCTTCATCCAGGCTTGGCCAATGTTTGCCACCGGCTGCCCCATGCCGATTGCATAGATCTCGGGCGATGCGGCGAGCGCGCCCACCGCCACCGGGAAATCATAGCGCCTGCCTTTGCGGTCGATCACGTTGGTGAACAGGAAGGCGCGGCGCTTGTTTTCCGGAACACCGCCGAGAAACTGCCAGCGCACCAGCGGATGCAGCTCGGTATCCTTGTCAATCGGGCGATCGATGCGCACGAGAAGTCCGCGCGCCTCCAGATCGGCGAGATGCGCCTGGAAATCGAAGGTCGGACGAACTTCCATCACGCGAATAGCTGCATCAGCGTGCTTGTCGAGCATTGCGGTGCGCACCTGCGATTCGGGCCGGCGCCAAGACAGTTCCAGGCGCAGCGTGATATTGGATTGGACAACGCGCCGTTGCAATGACGACGCGATCGGGGCCGCAGACGGAGAAAATAATGGGAGCGAAATGGTTCGGGGCCGCCGTCAAGCGTAAGGAGGATCCGGGGCTGCTGGCCGGCAAGGGACGGTTCATCGACGACGTGCGGCTGCCGGGCACCGTCCATGCGGCCTTTGTCCGCAGCAGCTATCCGCATGCCAGACTCCGCAGCATCGATCCTTCGGCGGCGAAAGCCCTCAGGGGCGTGCATCTGGTGCTGGGCTTTTCGGACTTGCCGGAGACGCTGCGAAGGAACGCCCTGCCGCTATTTGTGCCGACCCCGGCCATTACCCAGCTTCATTTGCCATCTGCGCTCGTCCGTGAGGAAATCGTCTATGTGGGGGAGCCGATCGCAATCGTGATCGCCGACAGTCGTTATGTGGCTGAGGACGCTGCTGCGCTGGTGGACGTGGATTATGAGCCGCTGGCGGGCGTGTCGGATTGCGCTGCTGCGATTGCAACAGACAGCGCGCTCGCTCATTCGGATGGCAAATCGAACATCGCGGCACGCGTGCCGATCACGGTGGGAGAGGTCGACGCGGCGTTTGCCGGGGCCGCCCACGTGGTCCGCGAGCGGTTATTTATTCACCGCGGCGGCCCGTTCTTCCTGGAATGCCGCGGGCTGGTGGCGAGCTACGATGCCGTCGCGGACTCCTACACGGTCTACGTTTCCTCCCAGGGCTCGCATCGCATCAAGCGCGGGCTCCTCGATGTGCTCGACCTTAATGACAACCAGATGCAGGTCATCACGCCCGATGTGGGTGGGGGTTTCGGCCCCAAGGGCGCGATCTATCCGGAATATCCATGCGTCGCTGCATGCGCCAAAATGCTCGGCCAGCCGGTGAAGTGGATCGAGGATCGGCGCGAGAATTTTCTCTGCACCCATCAGGAGCGCGATCAGATCTGGGATCTGGAACTTGCCGCCGACCGCGACGGCAAAATCCTCGCGCTGCGGGGGCGGCTGGTGCACGACACCGGCGCCTATGTGCCGTGGGGCTTGGTGCTGCCCTGGATCGCCGCGACCACGGTGCCGGGACCCTATGTGGTTCCGAATTTCAAGATGGAGCTCAACGCGGTCTACACCAATAGGACCTCCACCACGCCGGTGCGCGGCGCCGGCCGCCCGCAAGGCGTTTTCGTCATGGAACGGATGATGGATCGCCTTGCCGAAGCGGTTGGTTTGGATCGCGCCGAACTGCGGCGGCGCAATTTCATCGCGCCAACGCAGATGCCCTACAAGGTGGGAATCATTTCTCGCGATGGCAGGGCCGTTACCTACGACAGCGGCGACTACCCGGCTTCCCAAGCGCGGGCTCTCGCGGTCGCTGACTACGCGGGCTTTGTAGCGCGACAGGCCGAAGCGCTGCGGGCCGGGCGTTATATCGGCATCGGCATCAGCAATGCGGTCGAAAGCACCGGGCTCGGACCTTACGAGGGCGCGACGGTGCGCGTTTCCACCACGGGCAAGATCGTGCTGTACACGGGCGCGACGCCCCAAGGACAGTCGCATAAGACGACGCTTGCGCAGATCACCGCAGATCAGCTCGGCGTCTCTTATGAGGATGTGACGGTCGCGACCGCCGACACCAAGGACATCGCCTTTGGGGTCGGCACCTTCGCGGCGCGCACCGCCGTTAATGCCGGCTCATCGGCCCATATGGCGGCCGTCGAGGTTGCCAAAAAGATCAAGCTGATCGCGGCCGACATGATGGAAGTATCACCCGATGACCTCGAACTGCGCGACGGCTTTGCCGAAGTACGCGGCGTGCCCGGCCTCAAGAAGAGCTTTCGCGAGATCGCGGTGAAATCGATCGGCATGCCGGGCTTTTCCATGGCGGGCGGCCTGACGCCGGGGCTCGAGAGCACTGCTTATTTCCAGCCCGACCAGTCAACCTATTCGAATGGGGTGCATGTGGCTGAAGTCGAGGTCGATATCGAGACAGGTGGCGTGACAATCCTGCGCTACACCGTGCTCCATGACTGCGGCACCGTCATCAACCCGATGGTGGTGGAAGGCCAAGTGGTCGGCGGGATCGCTCACGGCATCGGCAACGCACTGTTCGAGCGCCTGTACCATGACAGCGGCGCACAGCCGCAGACCACCAATTTCGCCGAATACCTGTTGCCCACCGCGACAGACATGCCGCCCATTAAAATCCTCCACACCGAAACCGCCTCGCCGCTCAACCCCCTCGGCGTAAAGGGCGCCGGCGAGGGTGGAACGATCGCATCAATCGCCGCGATCATCGGAGCGGTCGAGAACGCACTGGCGCCGTTCGGCATCACGATCAACGAGGCGCCGATCAGCCCGGCGCGAATCGTTGAGTTAGTAAGTGCAGCGCGGGCCAGAGCCGCTGGCGCTCCGTTTCCAAGATTCGAGTCGCATCGGGCGATCTTGTAGGGTGGGCAACGCGCCTCACATCATGACGTGGAGCACGCGCACGGCGCGACGGCGCGTTGCCCACCCGGTCGGACCTCACGGTGTAACCGCGTGGGCAAATTTGCGCGCCGGCCTTGAGAAACACGATCCCGTGCCAGGCAATTTTGCCCACCTTACCCCCGCCTGCCAACGAGCGCGAACATGCCACCCTGCGGGTCCTTGGCTTGGACGATCCAGCTGCCGCCCGGCACTTCCATCGGGCCGTTGGCGATCTGGCCCCCGCCCGCCTTCACTCGCTCGACCGCCGCGTCGAAGTCGCCGACATTGAAGTAGTAGAGCCAGAAAGTGGCCGGCACCGCCGGCGGCTTGTTGAACATGCCGCCGGCCGGCTGTCCTCCGATGGAGAAGATCTGATACGTGCCCATCGCACCCATATCCATCGCGTCGGCCTTCTGCCAGCCGAACAGTTCGTTGTAGAAGGCGTATCCCTTCTCCCAATCGGTGGTCAGCAACTCGTGCCAGCCGATGCGGCCCGGCGTTCCGGGTTCGGCGGGTGCATCCGGCATGGGGGTCGCCCACTTGAACAGCCCGATGACCGCCTTCTGGGGATCGGCGATGACCGAGAAGCGGCCCACATTCGGGATGTCTCGCGGCGCCACATAGACGGTGGCGCCGAGACGCTTCGCTTTATCGGTCGACGCGTCCACGTCGTCGACCGCCACATAGCCGAGCCAGCTCGGAGGCGCGCCCATCCTCCTGGATTCCTCGGGCTGGTCCATCATTCCACCTACCGGCGTATCCCCGACGTTGAATAGGGTATAGGGCATGCTCGGATTCGGAGCGGGCTGTGCGCTCCAGCCGACCACCTTGGTGTAGTAGGCCTTCGCGGCAGCGGTGTCGGTCGTCATCAGTTCGTACCAGACAAAGCGGCCATGTGATGCGGACATTGCCATGCCTCCAATCGCGCCGCTGCCGGCGCAGTTCGTTACAGGTCCATCGCTGGTTTGCTCAAAGGGACGGAATGCTTGACGGCAAAAACGGTTGCCGCAGGGTGAAACGCCGATACGATCGGCGCGGTTCCGATTTGCCGGCCGCAGCGTTACGATAGGTACTCACGAAATACAATACTGTAACTACGAACCCGACGATGCGGATTATGCCACAGGAACGCCACCTTTGATCTTCGCGGCAATCGACATCGGCGGCACCTTCACTGACCTGATCGGCTTCGACGATACGGCCGGTCATTTCACCCAGGCGAAGAGCCTGACGACGCCACATCGTCTGGTCCAGGGCGTCATCGACTGCATCCACAAGAGCGGACTTGATGCATCGGCGATCGACGAGCTGATCCACGGCTCGACCATCGCGATCAATACGCTGATCGAGCGCACGGGCGCGAAGACGGGCCTTGTGGTTACGGCCGGCACGCGCGATGTTTACATCATCGGCCGCGGCAATCGGCCGGAAGCTTATAATCTGTTTTTTCATCGCCATCGGCCATTGGTGCCGCGCCATCTCACCCGCGAAGTCGAAGAACGCACGCTCGGCAGCAGCGAGGTCCATACGCCGCTTGTGCCCGCAAGCGTGACAGCGGCGTGCGAGATCCTGAAGGCGGCAGGTGTCGAGGCGGTCGCGGTGTGCTTCCTGCACGCCTATGCGAATCCAGATCACGAACGCATCGCCGGCGACATGATCCGGGGCGCGCTTCCGGACGCCTATGTGTCGCTGTCACACGAAATTCTGCGCGAGTATCGCGAGTTCGAGCGGATGTCGACCACGGTGGTCAACGCCTATCTCGGCCCCAAGGTGGGAGGCTATGTGAAGGGCCTCAAGTCGAGCCTTGGCGACATTGGATTTCGCGGCGACCTTTCGATCATGCGCTCGAACGGCGGCGTCACGTCGCCCGAGATCGCGACCGCGCGTCCGGCCGCCATGATGGAGTCCGGGCCAGTCGGCGGCATCATCGCGGCAGCGCAAATCGGCCCACAATTGGGCTGTGTAGATGTGATTTCGTTCGACATGGGTGGCACCACCGCGAAGGCGAGCCTGGTGCGCAACGGCGAGCCCACCATGTCGCCTGGCTACTATGTGGGGGGCTATGCGAGCGGCCATCCGGTGATGTTGCCGATGATCGACGTGGTCGAGGTCGGGGCCGGCGGCGGCAGCATCGCGTGGATTGATGAGGTCGGCGCGCTCAAAGTCGGGCCGCAGAGCGCCGGCGCCGATCCGGGGCCGATCTGTTACGGAAATGACGGCGCCGAGCCGACCATCACGGATGCCAATGTGGTGCTTGGACGGCTTGACCCGGACAATTTTCTCGGTGGCCAGATGAAGCTCGACGCTGCTGCGGCGCGCCGTGGCGTTGCGGAGCGCATTGCCGGCCCGTTGAAAATGGACGCAATTGCGGCGGCGCAGGCGATCCTGGAGATCGCGATTGCCAAGATGTCGCTGGCGGTGCGGGCCGTTTCGGTCGAGAAAGGACATGATCCGCGCGATTTCGCCCTGGTCGCCTCAGGCGGCGCCGGGCCACTGCATGTGCGGGCGATCGCCCGCGAACTGCATATCCCCAAGGTCATCGTCCCGCTGTTCCCATCGCATTTTTCCGCGCTGGGGATGCTGTTGGCGGACGAACGCCATGACTTCATCCGCACCTTCTATTCCGATCTCGCCAGTGCAGACTTTGCCAGGCTCGTTGCCGTCAATGACGAGATGGTCGCGGAGGCCACCGCGGCGCTGCGCCATGACAAGGACGCGGTCCGGCGCGTCGATCTCGACCTTCGCTACGTCGGCCAGGAATTCACTTTGCCGGTGCCGATCGACCGCGCCGATCTCGTTGCCGCCGATCGGCAGCGCATTCGCAGGGCCTTCGATGCGCTTTATGACCGGCGCTACGCCCACCACTCGCCCGACGAACCGGTGGAAATCGTCAACATCAGGGTCGCCGTGCTGGGCAAGCGGACCAAAATGGCCTTCCCGCGTCTGGGCGACCGCAGCACTCCCATGCCGGCGCGCCATCGCGAAGTCTACTTTTCCGATCCGCGCAAGCCCATAACGTGCCCCGTCTACCCGCGCGAGGAACTGGGCGCCGGCAACACGATCAAAGGTCCGGCGCTGATCCAGGAACACGGAACCACGACGGTTCTGTTCGCATGCGATCGCTGCACTGTGGCGCCTTCAGGCGAGCTGATCATTGAGGTGGGAGGCGCGTGATGGAGCAACCCGCGGAGCTGGATGCCGTGACGCTTGAGGTCATTCGCAACGCTTTGCCGGCCATCGCCAACGAAATGGCAGCAGACCTGCAGCGCACCTCCTACAACATGATGATTTACGAGGTGCGCGACTTCTGCACCGCGCTGGTGGACCCGGAAGGCCGGTTGATCTCGCAGAACGTGGGGGGTGTCTCACACTTCGTCGCCGACCTCGGCATCATCATCGTCGACGGGATGAAACGCTACGGACGCGACGGATTCAGGCCCGGCGACGTGATCATCACCAATCATCAGGCGGTGGCGGGGCAGCATCTCAACAATGTGGTCATCTACACGCCGCATTTCTATCGCGGCGAATTGCTGCTGTTTGCCATGGTGCGGGCGCATTGGATCGACGTCGGCGGCATGAGCACCGGCTTCGGCGCTGGGCCGACCGTGGCGGATCCCTGGATGGAAGGGCTGCAGCTTGATCAGCTCAAGATTTATGAGGAAGGCAAGCTGAATGAGACGCTCTATCGCGTCCTCAAGGACAACATCCGGTTTCCCGAGTCCTCGCTCGGCGACATGAGATCGCAAATGGCTGCGTGCCGGCTTGCAGCGCGGCGGATCGACGAGCTGTTCGACAAATACGGCAAGGACACCATCTTCAGCGCGATTACCCGCATCTTTGACGAGACCGAAGCGAAATGCCGGAACGTCGTGTCGGGCCTGGCGGACGGCGTCTACGAGGCAGAAGCCGCGATCGATGACGACGGCCTCAAGCGCGACGAGCCGGTGCGTCTCCATGCCAGGGTGACGATCGCGGGCAGCGCCATGACGATCGATCTGTCCGGCTGTTCCGGTGAACGGCGCGCCGCCATCAACTCGCGCACGCTCGCGGGCGCACGCGTCGCGTATAAGGCGCTGACCGGCCCGCTCGATCCGGTCAATGAAGGTTCGTTCCGTGCGCTCGAAGTGATCATCCCGGACGGCAACATCATGATGGCACGGTTTCCGGCGCCGATGTCGGGCTGGAGTGCGATCGTGCCGACCGTGGTCGACACCATCGTGGCAGCGCTCGCCAAAGCGATGCCCGACAAGGTGCCGGCCGGGCATCATGGGCTCCTGGGCGGCGCCGTCGTGTTCTTCGGCATCAATCCCAAGACTCATCGTCGTTTTGTAGTGCAGAGCCTGGAGGGCGGCGGCTGGGGCGGTCGGCCCGGCGAGGACGGCGAGTGCGCGACCGTGTCGGTATGCCAGGGCGACGTCCGTAACGGGTCCATCGAAGGCATCGAGCTCGAATGCCCGGTCCTGGTGGAGAGCCGTGTGCTGCGCCAGGGCTCAGGCGGCGCTGGCACGCATCGCGGCGGTCTCGGCATCGACGTACGGGTGCGCAATCTGGTCGAGGGCAAGTGGAATTTTGAACAGACCCGGCGGCGCAACTGCCCACCTCACGGCCTGTGGGGTGGCAAGCCAGGTGCGTATGGCGACTATCTGCTGCGGCTGCCGGAGGAGACCGAATACAAGTCCATGGCGGCGAGCCACCATCTGGTGCCGCCGCAGGCAGAAGTCATCGTGCGCACGGGCGGGGGCGGTGGCTGGGGCGACCCGCTGGCGCGGAACCCGGAAGCAGTGCGCTGCGACGTGGTCGAGGAGTTCGTCTCCGTCACATCTGCGCGGGATGATTACGGCGTCGTATTGGGCGATGATCTGTCGGTCGATGCAGAGGCGACGAAACGTTTGCGGGAAACCATGCGGATGTCGCGCGGCAAAACTGCATGAGAAGTTTGCTCAACCGGCGGGGTCGGCTCGTTCGGCCGCGCGCCAGGCGATGGGGTCGGCCCGGCAAAGAACCGGATAACCGCGCGACCCAATCTCGCGAGCACGGCATCAAGTGCACCCTCGTCCACGCGGGTGGCAGGCCATCGGAACAGGAATCCGTGCACGGTCCATATCACCAGGCCGGTGAATATGGCGGCGAAGATCACGTCGGAGAGGAAATGGCCGCCGGTGAGCATGCGCATGGATGCGACGGCAGTGCCATAAAATCCCGCAGCAGCGAGCGCGGCGTAGCGCCACGGCGGAGGCGTCAACATGGCCGGCGCCGTCATCCACACGGCCGACGAAGTTTCGCCCGAAACGAACGAACAGTTGGAGTCGCAAGTGCCGCGCGGATCCCACCACGGCATGAAGGTGTAGTCGCCACCGAACTGGGTCACCATTCCGGGACGTGGTCGAGCCCAGCCTTCCTTGAGAATTGCATTGACGAGCAATCCGGGCCCGAGCGCGAGCGATATGATCAGAAACAACGCAGCGCGCGTCGAAATCGGCGTTGCGCGCAGTGGCCAGTATGTCTTCATCGTCAACGTGACGACCGCCGGCGCGGTCGCCGCAATGATAACCAGGGGACCGACCTGACGCGCGGCGTCGACAACCCAGTCGAATCGTCGGACTTCGGGCTTAGCCAGCAGGTCGCGGAAGAATGATGCGACCTGCAGATCCAGCGACGGATCAATGGCAAAAATAATCCCCGTCAAAACCCCAAGGGACGCCAGGATGAAGAACGAGGTGCGCGCCACAGAACGTCCGCCCTGTCGCCGGGAAATAGCCCTGAATAATCGCGTTCGGTATGTCGCAATTTTCGGATTGCGACAACCCTTGCGGACCTGCCGGCGGCCCGTCAACGCATCTCGCGGGCGCCCCTGCGGTCCGGAAGTCCGCGCCTGTCCGCGCATTTTGAAGTGTGCGGCGGTGCGAATTAAATTTTGTCCATCCGGCCACAATGCTGTGGACCGGACCGAAATCACTTGCGGCCCAACGCAAGATCGTCCCGATGAATCATTTCGGCGCGCCCCGCAATGCCGAGCAGAAGCAAAATGTCTCCGGATGGTCGGCCCTTGAGCTTTTCCGCATCGGCGGCGTCATAGGCCACGAGACCCCGACCGATCTCGGCGCCGTCTGGGCCGCGCACAATGACAGCGTCGCCGCGGGCGAACTGCCCGTCGACCCGAATGACGCCGACCGGCAGCAGGCTGTTGCCGCGCCGCAGCGCCGCCACCGCACCGGCATCGATGGTGAGCGTGCCCTTCGGCTCCAGCGAGCCGGCGATCCACTTTTTGCGGGACGTTACCGGGTTGCCGGGGGTCAGGAACCAAGTCGTAGGCGCTCCGGATGCGATCGCTTGCAGCGGATGATCGATACGACCGGAGCGGATCACCATGTGGGTTCCGCCGGTGGTCACGATCTTGGCGGCTTCGACCTTGGTCTGCATGCCGCCGCGCGACAGCACCGACGGCGCCGCACCCGCCATCGCCTCGATTTCCGGCGTGATGCGCTCGACCACCGGGACGAGCTTTGCGGCGCCGCTGCGGCCGGGCGGGGCATCGTAAAGCCCGTCCACATCGGACAGGAGGATCAGCAGGTCAGCGCTCGCCATGGTAGCGACGCGCGCCGCCAGGCGATCGTTATCGCCGTAGCGGATTTCATTGGTAGCGACCGTGTCATTCTCGTTGATCACTGGCACCGCGCGCCACTCGAGCAATTTGGCGATGGTGGAACGAGCGTTGAGATAGCGCCGCCGCTCCTCGGTATCGCCGAGTGTGACCAGAATCTGGCCGGTCCCGATGCCGTGGCGGCCAAGGGCCTCCGACCACGTGCGCGCAAGCTCGATCTGCCCGACTGCCGCAGCCGCTTGGCTCTCTTCAAGCTTGAGAGGTCCCTTCGGTAACTTGAGCACGGACCGGCCGAGCGCGATCGCGCCCGAGGACACCACAAGAATATCGCATTTTTCGCGATGCAGGGCGGCGACATCGTCAACCAGCGAAGCGAGCCAGGCCTGCTTCACTCGCCCGGCCTCGGCATCGATCAGCAGCGACGAGCCGACCTTGACGACGATGCGACGGAAGTCGTGAATGGTTGGGAGCGTGCGGGACATGCCGCCTGATCACGTTCATTGCCCTGCGCCATCGCCGGGCCTGGGGGCGGGATTTACCAGGGTGGGGCGGGGAATGAAATGCCCGGCTTTAAGGTAAGGGGTTTGCTCATTGACGCAATTCGGAAGATTGCGTCCGTTTCCATCGGTATTTTCTTCTCACGATCCTGGAAGCCGAAAGCTTTGAGATAGGCGACCTTGCTATTTCGGGCAATCAAAACCACAGCTCTGGGGATCGTACTCTTATCGACATCCGTTTGAAATGCAGTGGTCAGTCTACTCAGCCGCTCTGAAGAGAAACCGACCTCTTCGGGCTGACTCGCCTTGGGCAGTCCCTGGGCGAATGCGGAGAACGCAATGCATGTCGTCACTGCAGACATGCAAATCGCATAACGAAACCTCATTTCGGCCTCCCTCCAATGGCCACCCGTCCGTGTGCGCGGCCAACGAGTTCGCAGATCACTCTTGGTGCGCATCCACCGAAGCAGCGGGGAGCGGTGCAGCGGCGACGAAATTTCCTTTGAATGATAGCACCCCTTCATCGAGCGACGATCGGATGGAGCGGCTCCGGAGCTTATTGTTGATGCCTCCTCCTCTAAAGCTCTGCTCTCCCGCCCTGCTTGCGGGTCGCAACCTCATGCGCTTTCGCGCAGCGATGGCCTGCCATTGCATGCGACATGGCAGGCCAAAGCGAACCCGCCCCACGTCACGCAGCCTGCTCGCGCCGCCCCGGAGCGAACCGGCCGTAGAAGCTTTCATTCTTCGCCGCCATGTCGACGAGCAGCCGTGACGGCGCAAAACGCGGACCGTGCTTCGCAGCAAGCCTCTCGCACAGTGCCACGAAACGCTTCGTTCCCATCATGTCGATGTACGACAGGGTGCCGCCCGTAAATGGCGCGAATCCGAAGCCCAGGATCGAACCGACGTCGGCCTCGCGCACGTCGGTGAGCACTTGCTCCTCGAAACAGCGGGCGGTCTCCAGCGCCTGAATGCCGAGCAGGCGATCTTTCAGTTCCTGCAGGTCGATGGTGTCCGGATCGAGCTTCTCCTGTTGCAGGTCCGCGAGACCCGGCCACAGCTTCTTCGATCCTCGTTCCGGATAGTCGTAGAAGCCCTTGCGGTTCTTGCGACCGAAGCGGCCGTGCCTTTCGACCATATCGCCGAGCAGGGACTTCTGGCGGGGGTCGATCGCCCCCGCACCAAGGTCGGCCTCGGTGGCCTTGAGGATTTTCCACGCAAGATCCACCGCGACCTCGTCATTGAGCCCCAAGGGGCCGACCGGCATCCCGGCCATGCGCCCGACATTCTCGATCATGGCGGCCGGCACGCCTTCGGTCAGCATCAGATGGCCTTCGCGCAGATAAGTGCCGACCACACGCGAGGTGTAGAAGCCGCGGGAATCGTTGACGACGATCGGGGTCTTGCGGATCGCCCGGACATAGTCGAGTGCCGCCGCCAGCGCCGCATCGCCGGTGTCCCGGCCGAGGATGATTTCAACCAGCATCATTCGCTCGACCGGCGAGAAGAAATGAATGCCGATGAAGCGCGACGGATCCTTGAACTCGCGTGCGAGCGACGCGATCGGCAGCGTCGAGGTGTTGGAGCCGAATATCACCTGCGCCCGCATGGCGGCCTGCGCCTTGGCATAGGCCTCGGTCTTTACAGCACGGTCCTCGAACACGGCTTCGATGACGAGATCGCAATCCTGCAATGCCGCGTAGTTCGCCGTCGCGGTGATGCGCGACAGCAGCGCGTCGCGGTCGGCCGCGGTGGCGCGACCCCTGTTGACCTGTTCGGTGATCAGCTTGTGGGACTGCGCCTTTCCTTTGTCAGCGGATTCCTGGTCGCGATCGATCAGCACCACCTCGATGCCGGCTTGCGCCGTCACGTAGCCGATGCCGGCTCCCATGAAGCCGGCCCCAATAATGCCGATGCGTTTGAACTTCGTCGGCGGAATCTTCGCGGGCCGCCGCGCGCCCTTGTTGAGGTCCTGCATCGACACGAACAGCGAGCGCATCATGGCGCTGGCCTCCGGCGTGCGGAGAATTTTGGCGAACCAGCGCGACTCGACCCGCAGCGCAAGGTCCATCGGCAGCTGCAGCCCCTCATACACCACCTGCAGGATCGCCCGCGCCGCCGGATAGTTGTCGTAGGTCTCGCGCCGGTAAATCGCATTGGCGGCTGAAAAGGTCTGCATGCCAGCATTGGAATAAACGCGCCCACCCGGCAGACGGAATCCCTCCACATCCCAGGGGTTCTTGGCCTTGCCGCCGACCTTGATCCAGTCTTTGGCGCTCTGGATGAGCTGGTCCGGCGGCACCACGGCATCGATCAATTTCATCGCCTTGGCGCGCTCGACGCGAAGCTGATCGCCCTTGAGGAGAAATTGCAGCGCATCGGCCGGAGCGAGCATGCGCGAGATACGGATGGTGCCGCCAGCGCCCGGAAACAACCCCACCTTGATTTCCGGCAGGCCGAGGCGCGCCTTCGGGTTCTGCGCAACGACACGATGGTGACAGGCGAGCGCAAGCTCGAAACCGCCGCCTACAGCGGTGCCGTTGATGGCCGCGACCCAGGGCTTGCCGGAGGTCTCCAGGCGCCGGTAGAGAAGCGACAGCTTGCGGCTTTCTTCGAACAAACGTACCGCGGCCTGTTCTTCGCCCTGCTCCCTGGTGAGTGTCGCGAAGGTGCGCGCGAGCGACTCCAGGAGGGTGAGGTCGGCGCCCGCGCAGAACGTGTCCTTGCCGGAGGTGACGACGACGCCTTTGACGGCGGCGTCCGTCGCAAGCTGCTCGACAATCGTGGATAGTTCCTCGATGCCCTGCAGCGTGATCACGTTCATGGATCGCTCCGGCACATCCCAGGTGAGGAGCGCGATGCCATCGCCGTCGATGGCGAGTTTGAAATTCGTGTAGGCCATCGATCTCCTCCCACTACCGCTCCGACCCCGGATAGGGTTCGCCGGATTTGTGCAGATAGCGCATGCCTTTTTCGTCGCGTTCAGCGCGCAGGTCGATGTCCGGATATTCGGCGCGCTCGCGGCTCGCACGTGTCCCGACTTCGAGGTAAACAGCATCGTGATCGGTGCGGTTGATCAGGCAATGGCCGTTAGGGACCCCGGCCTTGAAGCCGACCGCGTCGCCGGTCCGCAACACGACCTCGCCGTCGTTTTCGCACAGCACGACTTCACCGGCTAACATGTAGACGAACTCATCCTCGGCGGCATGCCAGTGGCGTTGCGAGGAAGCTGCACCTGGCTTCAAGGTGGTGAGATTGACGCCGAACTGGTCGAGCCCGGCAGCGTTGCCGAGCCGTTTACGCACACGTCCGAGCACGGCCTGGCGGAAGGGCTCCGGATATCCGGTAATCGAATCCGTCTTGAGGTTTTCAATATCGATCTTGGGCATTTGCAGGTGCTCCGGTTCGTTCTAAACGCGCTCGACGATCGTCGCGGTGCCCATGCCGATGCCGATGCACAGGGTGACGAGTGCGGTGCCAGCATTGCGCCGTTCCATTTCGTCAATCGCAGTGCCGAGAATCATCGCCCCGGTGGCGCCAAGCGGATGGCCGAGCGCAATCGCGCCGCCATTGACGTTGATTCTTGTATTGTCGAGGTCGAACGCCTGCATGAATCGCAGCACCACCGAGGCGAACGCCTCGTTGACCTCGAACAAATCGATATCGCCGAGCGACATGCCTGCCTTGCGCAATACCTTTTCGGTGACTCCGATCGGACCCGTGAGCATGATAGCGGGCTCCGAACCGATATTGGCAAACGCCCTGATCCGCGCCCGCGGCTTGAGGGCGGCGCGGCGACCCGCCTCCGCATTGCCGACCAGTACGGCGGCGGCGCCATCGACGATGCCGGAAGAATTACCGGCGTGATGCACATGATTGACGGCTTCGACTTCCGGATGGGCCTGGATTGCAACCGCATCGAATCCGCCAAACTCACCCATCTGGACAAACGACGGCTTGAGTTGGGCCAGCGACTGCATGGTCGTCGAGGGCCGCATGTGCTCATCCTTGGCGAGGATGGTGATGCCGTTGGGGTCCTTTACCGGGATCACCGATTTGGCAAAGCGTCCGTCGTCCCAGGCGACTGCGGCGCGCCGCTGGCTTTCGACCGCGTAGGCGTCGACATCGTCGCGGGAGAAACCGTATTTGGTGGCGATCAGGTCGGCCGAGATCCCTTGCGGCAGGAAGTAGGATTTCAGCGCAATGGCCGGATCGACCGGCCAGGCGCCTCCAGACGCTCCGATGCCGACCCGGCTCATGGACTCGACGCCGCCGCCGACCGCCATGTCATGCTGGCCGGACATCACTTCGGCGGCTGCGAAGTTCACGGCGTCAAGTCCCGATGCGCAAAAACGGTTGATCTGGACTCCCGGCACGCCATCGCCATAGCCAGCGCAAATTGCCGCGACCCGCGCGATATCACCGCCCGCTTCTCCCACCGGATCGACACAGCCCATCACGACATCGTCAACCAAGCTCGGATCGAGCTTGTTACGATCTTTCAGGGTGGCGAGTGCCTGCGTGGCGAGATTGAGAGCCGTCACCTCATGCAGTGCTCCGTCGGCCTTTCCGCGGCCGCGGGGGGTACGGACATGATCGTAGATGAACGCGTCGGGCATGGTATTCCCTCTGGTTAAAACGCCTCGGCGGGCAACTCCATCATGGACCCGGCGCCGCTCTGAATGCGGGCGAGGTGCGTGGCAGTTTCGGGCAGCATACGCTCCATGAAGAAGCGCGCAGTCACAAGCTTCGCGTTCATGCGACCCGAGGAATCCGCGGCCAGTTTGCGGTGCGCCGCTGCCGCGATCTGACACCACATATAGCCGAGCGCGACGAGGCCGAAGAGATGCATATAGTCGGTCGCGCCGGCGCCCGCATTGTCGGGCTTAGCAATGGCGTTCTGCATGAACCACATGGTCGCCTGCTGGAGATGGCCAAGCGCCTTTCCGAGCGGCTCGACCAGCGGCTTCAACGTGGCGTCGGCACTGTGCTCTTTGACGTATCCCTGCACCTCGCCAAAGAACGCCATCACGGCGCGTCCGCCGTTACGGCCAAGCTTGCGCCCGACCAGGTCTAGTGCCTGGATACCATTGGCGCCCTCGTAAATCATGGCGATCCGAGCATCGCGTACGAACTGCTCCATCCCCCATTCCTGGATATAACCATGGCCGCCGAACACCTGCTGGGCCATGACGGCATTGGCAAAGCCGAGATCGGTCAAGACGCCTTTGATGACTGGAGTCACCAAGCCCATATGATCGTCGGCGAGGTCGCGTTCCTTGACGTCGTCCGAGCGACGCGCCACATCGCCCTTGATCGCGGTCCACAAGATGAGCGCGCGGGCGGCTTCGTTGAAGGCCCGGAGCGTCATTAAAATCCGCCGCACGTCTGGATGAACGATGATGGGATCGGCCGGCTTCTCGGCGAATTTCGCGCCGGTGAGCGCGCGGCCCTGGAGCCGGTCCTTGGCGTATTGTGCGGCATTTTGGTACGCGACTTCTGACAGTGCGAGTCCCTGTACGCCGACGCCAAGCCGTGCTTCGTTCATCATGACGAACATGGCCTGAAGGCCGTGGTTCTCTTCAGCCACCAGCCAACCGGTGGCGCCGTCATAGTTCATTACGCAGGTGGCATTGCCATGGATGCCCATCTTCTCTTCGATGGAACCGCACGAGACGGCATTGCGCGGCCCAAGCGAACCATCGGGCTTCGGAATCACCTTCGGTACAACAAACAATGACAGCCCGCGCGTTCCGTCCGGGGCGCCTTCGATTCGCGCCAGCACCAGATGCACGATATTGGCCGCAAGGTCGTGTTCGCCGGCCGAGATGAAAATCTTGGTTCCGGTTATCTTGTAGCTGCCGTCCGGCTGTCGCACCGCCTTGGTGCGGATCAGGCCGAGATCAGTCCCGCATTGCGCCTCGGTCAGGTTCATGGTGCCGGTCCATTCGCCGATGACCAGCTTTGGGACATAAAGGGACTTCTGCTCCGCCGTGCCATGCGTCAACAGCGCCGCGATCGCCCCCTGAGAAAGTCCCGGATACATCGCAAACGCCATGTTGGCCGAGGCCATGAATTCGTTGACGGTCTGCGTCAGCGCCATCGGCAGGCCGAGGCCGCCGAATTCCGGCGACACCGAAATCCCGATCCAGCCACCATCGACCACAACCCGATAAGCTTGCTTGAAACCTACCGGCGTGGTGACGCTGCCATCCTCGTTGCGCCTGCAGCCCTGCAGATCGCCGACGTGGTTGAGTGGGGTGAGGATATCTTCGCAGAATTTGCCCGCCGCGCCGAGGATGGCCTCGACGACATCAGGCGAGGCATCGGCGAATCCAGGCAGATTGGCGAAGCGCTCGATATGAAATACGTCGTTGAGCAAAAAAAGAGTGTCTTCGACCGGTGCCTTATAAATCGGCATGGATGTCTCCTTTGACGGTCCGCAAACCGTTGGTAGCCCTTCAAGTGCGATGTGAAAATCGGCGGAGCAAGCGATTCTTTCCAGCATGATCGCACATCGGATGAACCAATCCCAAACAGGCTCGACTGGATCGATGTTGCCGCCAGTCGATGAGTAGCGTCGCCAAGTTGGAAATATCGGCTGCGATTGCCCGGGTATTAACCCGCTCTTTACCGTACTCCGGAGAAAGTCCGGATCAAAGGCTGGGGACAATTCATTCGGATTCGGGTGCTGCTGACTGGCAAGGCCCGCAAGCTGCCGAACGCCTACCGTGTCCGAAGTCCCAAACGTCGGAGCGAGCATGAGGCACGTGCCTTGGCACGTAAAAGGAATTCGTCCCGAGGTGCGTGAAGTCGCCCGGGATGCTGCGCGCCGTTCCGGGCTATCCATCGGTGCGTGGCTGAACTCCCTCATCGTTGATGCCGCCATCGCTGATGGCGCAGGACATCAGGACGCGGCGGCAGGCGGCGGTCGGAACTTCGCTCCGGTCGGCGCAGCGGCCCGTTTCCGGCCGACCCGCGCCGGCAATACCGGGCTGGCGGCTATCCGCAGAGACATTGATGAACTCAAGCGGCATGTCCAGCGCCAGTCTCGAGGAAATGCCGCGCCCATCGGCATGTGGAATACGGGCGACGTACGCGGCAGGCAACTCCTAGAGTCCATTGCGCGGATCGAACGGCGGCTGGAGGGACTGGGCCGAACCGGTAACTTCGTAAATGCCTGTCCCGATCCAAAATTGGGGGCCGGTGACGTGTCGGCCGGGATCGCAGGCCGGCAGGAGTGTCGTGCCCCAGATTCGACGGATACGGACGATTGGAGTACGCCGGCGGTCGGCCACGAAATGTCGCCGCCGCAGGTCAGACCTGCAATTTTCGAGAACCGGGATCGCGACGCTGGTGCGGGTGAAGATGCGCCTCAAAGCTCAAAGCCGCACAACCGCGAGGCGGATATCTGGCGAATCGCCGAACGCGCTGCCCCGGAGCCGGCGGTCGAGGCAATGGTCGAAGCCCTGCGCAGGCATTTCGCTGAATTTCGTGGAACCCTCAGGGACACGACACCACCGATCGAAGAGATCGCCAAGGTGTGGCGTCAGGACCTAATGGAAATCAGCGCGGCGTTACGAGACGCAATGCCGACAAGTGCAATTGCTGCCCTTGAAGAGGAGGTCCGCCTGCTTGGGGAACGATTGGAGGTGTACCGAGAACCAGAGGCCGTAAACGCGACGACGGCTGGCATCGAACAAGCCCTGGCGGGTATCCGCGACCGGCTTCAGGCGTTGACGCCCGCGGAGGAACTCGCCGAACTCAGCCATGCCGTCGGATTGCTGTCGCGTAAGGCCGATCTGATTGCAGCAAACAGCACCGCGCCCGAGAAGATACGTGAGCTTGAGCATGCCATCGACGCGCTCCAGGGCGTTGTCTCTCAGGTCGCTTCACGCGATATAGTCGCCGCCATGTCGGACGACATAAGAGCGCTTAGCGACAAGATCGATTGCAGCGACCGTCCGGCTGTCGATTCCGCCTTCATGAATTCGCTGGAGCGGCGGCTGGCCGAGATTGCCGAGGCTGTCGGATCCTGCCGTCCAGGTGAAGGTGGCTCGGTTCCGGCGACTTTTGATACCGTTATAAAGGTACTGGCCGACCGGCTCGAAGCAATTCAGATTCCGACCGCCGATCAGGGCATACTCAAGAGCCTTGAACAGCGCATCGACACACTGGTCAACAAGTTGGGAAATCCCGAGACTCGATCGGCCGGACCGGAAGGGGCCGATCGCGGCATGGAAGAGTTGCTTGCGCAAGTCAGGGAACTGCGTGCACAGAACGAAAATAGGCTTGCGGCCATCCAACAGCAGATTGCGGCAAGCGCCGCGGATGCCATCAGCGGTCCGGCCGAATCCATACGGCGCGACGTCGCTTCGCTGAAAGAGATCCAGACCTCGGTGGACCGGCGGACACAGGACACGTTCGAGGCCGTCTATGGTACGATCGAACAGGTGGTCGACCGCCTCACCACCATCGAGGATGGACTTCGCGATGGGCAATACGGCCACCATGCCGATCAACCGGCCGATTCGCCAGAATGGCTCCGCGAGACAGCTGCAGCCCACATCTGGTCCGCGGCCGCAACAGTCGGGGAAGCTCCGGCCCTGGTGCCATTGGGGGCGCCGTCGGCGGATCACGTTGCGTCCACCACTCAATCGCCCCCACCCTACCCTCCCCCGCTTGCGGGGGAGGGTAGGGTGGGGGCGGCCATTAAAGCGCCGTCCGCAATTTTATCCGCCCATCCATCCCCGCATATCCCGCTGCGTCATCCAGCCGTATCCGGCTTTGCGCCCGATGCGCCGCTCGAGCCGGGCTCCGGCGCCCGTCGACCGCGCGTCGTAACCAGCGCGATCGATCGCATTGCTGCATCGGAAGCCACGAGTGGAGCCGCGAAGCCTGCCGAAACTGTCGCACCGGTCCGCACCAATTTTGTTGCGGCGGCGCGTCGGGCTGCCCGGGCTGTGGCGAGCGAGCATGAGGGAACGGCGACGGCAGCTGGGATCGGCAAGGTCGGCCAGAACTTCCGGAGGGGCTTTGCCGGTTCGTGGTTTGGGACTTTGAGGCCGCGCACGGCAGCCGTGGCTCTTGGCGCTGGCGCGATCATGCTGGCGCTTGGCGTGTTCCTGGCGTTCGATTTTTTTCACAATCGCAGCGGCGCGGAATCGGCCCAGCCTGTCACTCAAGCAGACGACGCGGTCCCCTCTGGCGACGAATCCATTCCATCCGTGCCTGAATCACCGCTGGTCGACCAGAATCGCAAAGGCGCCCACATCGAATCGCCGAGATTGTCCCCTCCTGGCAACACAGGCACATTGCGGGACGAGGCCACGCTTGGAACGCCACTGGCATCTGCCCTCCAGCCTGACATGGTGGTTGTGGCGGCGATTCGGCGCCCAGCCGTCACTTCAGTACCTGCCATGATGTCGGGGACGACGGCGCCTGCCGTTGCATCTCCACCGATGCGAAATCCGCTGCTCCGGTGGCCGGTGTCGCAATCCGCCTCGCCGCCGGTCGCGGCAGCCCGCGATCTCACAGAGATACCCTTGCCGCAGACGATTGGCGGCAGAGTCCTGATTGCGGCGGCTTCCGCCGGTGAACCTGGTGCCAGCTATGAGGTTGCCCTCCGGTTTGCGCAGGGCCGTAATGCACCCCAGGACCTCGCGATGGCAGCCGCGTGGTTCGAGCGTGCGGCCCGAAGCGGCTCCGCGCCGGCTCAATTCCGTCTCGGCAGCATGTACGAGAAAGGGATCGGCGTTAAAAAAGATCTGACGGAGGCGCGTCGCCTCTATCTCGCTGCAGCCGATAAGGGCAACGCCAAGGCGATGCACAATCTCGCCGTGCTTTACGCGGAAGCCCTCGACGGAAAACCGGACTATGCGGTGGCCTCGCAATGGTTCCAGAGGGCCGCCGCCCATGGAATTGTCGACAGCCAGTACAATCTCGCCATCCTGTATGCCCGCGGCATTGGGGTCGAGCGCAATACCGTCGAATCGTACAAATGGTTCGCATTAGCCGCCAAAGGCGGCGATAAGGACGCCGCCAGGAAGCGCGACGAGGTCGCCGCTCATCTTGATCACAGGCAATTGGAAAGCGCTAAACTGAATGTCGAGTCTTTTGTGGCTGAGCCGCAACCCGATGAGGCGATCACCGCCAAGGCGCCTCCGGGAGGCTGGGACCAGGTGGTTGCAGCTGCAACGACAAAGTCCAGGACGGCCCGCTAAGATGTTTCGGAGCGTCGTCTCTTTCGGGGGCGAATTTGCGATCGCGATGGTCGAAAAGACTTTGCGTTTGCACTACAACGGGATAGCGATTTAGCTGGCCGCCGCGGTGCCGGGGCGACCCGCCCACACCGTGAATTTAGTGCTTCGCTGGCACCGTCGGATCGAAGCTGTGGAAATCTATCTCCCGATCGCCGACCTGCCGGTCAATGTATTTCTGGTGTTGGCGATGGGGCTTGCGGTCGGCTTCATCTCCGGCCTGTTCGGAATCGGCGGCGGATTCTTGATGACGCCGTTGCTGATCTTTATCGGCATTTCGCCGGGGGTCGCGGTCGCGACCGTATCAACCCATATCGCGGCCTCCTCGTTTTCAGGCGCCGTTGCGTATTGGCGCCGCCGTGCGATCGATCTCGCGCTTGCCCTGATGCTGCTTGCCGGCGGGATCGTCGGGACGGCATTGGGCGTATGGCTGTTCACAGCATTACGACGGCTTGGGCAACTCGACATCACGGTCGGACTTTCCTACGTGCTGCTGCTCGGATCGGTGGGCGCCATGATGGTGGCCGAGGGAGTCCGGGCGATGCTGCGCGCGCGGCAGGGAAAGCCCGTGGAGCTGCGTCGGCCGGGCAGCCACACGTGGATTCACGGGCTGCCTCTCAAGATCAGATTCAAGCAATCGAAGATCTACGTATCCGCAATCCCGGTCTGCGCCATCGGGCTCATCATGGGATTCCTCGGCGCCATCATGGGAATCGGCGGCGGCTTCCTGCTGGTTCCGATGTTGATCTATTTCCTGCGCGTACCGACCAATGTCGTCATCGGCACCTCGATGGTACTGACTTTGATCACCATGGCATCCGCTACGATCCTGCACGCCGCGACCAATCATCTGGTCGATGCCGTGCTGGCGCTCATACTGATGGTGGGCGGCGTTAGCGGAGCGCAGTTCGGGGCCCGCGCCGGCCAGAAGATGCGCAGCGAGCGTCTGCGCCTTTTGCTCGGGATTTTGGTGCTCGCGGTCGGATCGCGATTCGCATTCGACCTCGTCGTCGCGCCGAACGATGTCTACTCGATCCGTGTGATCGGGGACGCGCCATGAATTGGACCAGGCCGCGCATATCGATCGCCTGCGCGCTGGCATTGTCGCTGTTCGTTGTTTCGACCCTGCCGGCAGGCGCGGAGCGTCTGGTATCATCGCTGTCGAGCCACATCGTTCAGATCACGTCGAGTTTTACGGGCGTCGAATTGATTCTGTTCGGCACTGTTGAGAACGACCAGGCGATGGCGCCGCGCACCAGCGGTTATGACATCGTTGCGACCGTGACCGGCCCACACCAATCCGTGGTGACGCGCCGGAAGGAACGGATGTTCGGCATCTGGATCAATGCGGAATCGCGAAGCTTCGCGGAGGTGCCTTCCTACCTGGAGGTGCTGGCGACCCGGCCGTTCGAGAGCATCACTAATGCTGACACGCTGCGCCGGCAGCAGATCGGCATTGCCAATACGGTGCTGCCGGAGCAGATTGAGCCCGACAGTACCGACGTTATTCCGAACGATCAATTTCGAGACGCTTTCGTTCGCATCAAACGCGAGCGCAACCTTTACGGCGAGATCACCAACGGGGTCACGTTCCTGACGCCCACGCTATATCGCGCTTCGATTTTCGTGCCGGCCGAAGCGGCGGTCGGGAATTATGAAGTCGATGTCAAGCTGTTTGCCGATGGCGCCGTGATCGCGCGGACCAATTCGGCGTTCGAGATCGTGACGGTCGGCTTCGAGCGCTTCATCGCCAATGCGGCGGTGGATCACGGCCTTGCCTACGGAGTGGCAGCCGCGATGATGGCGGTGCTGACTGGCTGGTTCGCGTCGATCATATTCAGGCGGGATTGACACGCCGAGACCTGCGGCGAGCCCCTGAAGTGCCGCGACTAATGCATCCGTTCCAAACACAGCGGGAGGGTCTCGGTATACAACCCCGTCGCTATCGGCTACACCCGCAAAAAATGATATTCTTGTTCAGTTCGCTGGCGCGTGCTGGCGGGGAGGACTGCGATGAGCAAAACTGTCACTATCGTATTTGCACTCGGTGCAGGTCTGGTCGTCGGCATTGCGGCGGGCAGTCGGCTGATGAACCCCATGGCGGAAGCCCAGACGGTGGCGACACCTGTCTCGTTCAGTGCCGTGCCGGGCGCCATCGGGGCGGAGGATATCTCCGGCCCATACGAGGTGGTCGAAGGGTGGCCAAAAGATCTCGCCACGCTCCCGGGCCACGAGAAGTGGACGTATGGAGGGGCGCGGGGCATCTTCGCCGAAAGCCCGAACCGCGTGTTTCTGCTCGGCGGCGGCGAGTTGCTCGCCATGCGGCGTCCGGCGACGCGACTGCTGACCGATGTCGGTCCGAACGTGCAATTCCCCATTCCGGGTTTGCCATGGCGCAATGCGAACACCACGTCCCCGCCAGGCGCCGGAGGATCGCGCCAGGATGCAGCGAAGGGAATGGAGATGTGGCGTGGCGACAAGCCGCCTTACCGCGAGATGGGCGTCGATGCGCGCTGGCACCACAGCATCATCGTCGTCGACGCTCAGGGGAACTTCATCGAAGACTGGACGCAATGGGACAACATGTTCAAGCGCCCGCATGCCGTCTACATCAGTCCCTACGACCCACAGAAGCATGTCTGGATTGTCGATGACCACACGCATGCGATCTACAAGTTTACGAACGATGGCAAGCAACTGGTGCAGACGATTGGGACGCCCAATGTGCCCGGCGCTGACGGGACACATTTCAACCGGCCGACCTTCATGGCGTGGCTGCCCGACGGGACTTTCTACGTAGCCGATGGATATAACGGTACGCGCGTCGCGAAGTTCGACGCGAACGGCAAATTCTTATTAGACTTTGGGATGTCAGGCGACCCCGGGAAGGAAACACGACCCGGGTATATGAACAACGTGCACGGCGTGGCCGTCGATGTTGAGACACGGCGCGTCTTTGTCAACGACCGCGACAATCACCGCATCCAGATCTTCGACGAGAACGGCAAGTATCTCTCGGAGTGGAAAATCGCTGTGAAGCCCTCTAGCCTCCACTTCGTCGTGATCGGTGCGGATCGGACGGTGGCGACCTTCGATCGCAACACCCACAAGATGTTGAAGTACGACCTCGACGGACATCTTCTGTATTCGTGGGGAACCGTAGGCGATTTCCCCGGCACACTGTGGGGCGTGCACGGCATCGCCATGGACCAGGAGGGAAATCTCTATGTCGCCGAGGTCGACGCGGGGCGCTTCCAGAAATTCCGTCCGCGCCCCGGCGCCAATCCTGCGACGTTGATCGGCAAGCCGGTCTACGCGGCCTGGCAGTAATAGCGAGTCCGGTATCGCTGATGTGTTTATTCGGGGTCGCCGCGCAGCGGCGGCTCCGAAATGTATTGCACGGCTTTTAGTTCGATTGCGATCGCTGTCGGTTTGCAGCTTGATGAAGACTCTTGACCGATGGCAGATGCGATCTTCGATGTCGCCATTCGAATCAGCCCCCGTGGTTGTCGGCACAGTTTCTCAAGCATGAAGGTTTGCGCTGCTCGTGGGCAGTCAAAATTGTTCTGACGTTTGTGCCCGGGATATTGTCTCAACTGAGGCTGCCGCCTGAGTTCATCATATGGGTGAACGATACAATGCTGTGGCTGGAGCTCGCCGACGGCCGGGATAGCGCTTAACGCAATCCGTGGGGCCTTCCACGAAGACTGAGCGCCATCAACTCTCATCAATAAAACGTGACGCCGTCCGCGGAAATTATTGGGCGCGATGATGGGTGTCATGGGCATCGCAGGCGCGACCTTTGATGCGAAGCGACCTGCGCGATCGAAGTCCGCAGATGCGCCAACGCGCCAATGACAGCGATCGAAGTCGTTGAGACTTCCGACTCAACCCATACCCGAGAGGAGAGATCCATGTTGTGGAAAGCGAATATCGCGGCTGCCGCCGCGCTCCTTGTTGTCTCGATCGCCCCGGTCGGGACCTATGCCCAGAGCTCTGGCGGCCCATCCTTGATACCCGGACACCAGCTGCACACGCAATCGAAGCACCTGAAGGCGAGGGTGCCCTCCGATGCCTTCGGCGCGGTCGCTGATCCCGCCGCTCGCCCCGGCGGGCGTTCGTTCGAGACCGATCCGGATACGCACATCCGGTTCGAAATGAACCGCGACGACCGGGATCGCCGTGCTGGCGGCTGACCGCTGCGGCGTCTGCAATTCGAGCGTTGATAAATCGCTTTCGTCGCAAGATGGGAGCGATTTATCGTTGCTACAGCGAGTCTCTCATCGAAGAAACCAGCCGTGTCATGGCCCGCCAAGGAGCCTGTGAAGAAATAGAACGGAGTTCACGGTTCGATTCTGGTCTGTACAACCTCCGATTCGGAATCGTACTGGTTTTCAGGGAGATTTCTTCACACGCTCGAAGGCGGGCGACCCAGCAGCCCGGCGACGCTATGGACGATTGGATTCCCGCTTCGCGAGAATGACAGCGGAGCGCTGGTAAGCGCGGCAACGGTCCCAATTCACGGAATCCGCTCTAATTCAGACCGGGTGCTGCTGGCGCGGCAGAATGCGCAGAGTGCAGGGGCAAGCCCACAACATCGTATCCGTCTTCTGGAATATTGCGCATCCGGCATCGGTCTTCCGAAACATCGCTCACATCGTTGCCGACTCGATCCGCTGCGGTCGTTCGGCGTCCAGACCGGGAGACTGAAATTGAAAACGTTCCTCTCAGCATTCTGTGCTGCTGCGGCAATGACTCTCACGAGTCCACGTCCGTCCAAGGCGTGGGTCTACGCCACGGACCTCTATCCCTATTGCTCAGTCAATTCCTCCAGCGGAGGAGGAACAAACTGTTACATCGCGTCGCGGACACAATGCGAGTTTCGCGAGCCGTGCATCGATAATCCGAGATACCTGGGTGCGGCGCGCGCCCGCGCCTGGATGCGCAGCAATAAACCCGCATGGCGCTGGTGGCGATAGAACAACGGAGATAACCATGAAAACAGCCCTGTTCCTGTCTGCGCTTGCTGGCGGCGCATTCGTCGCCTCGACGGCATCGTTCGCCCAAACCTTCGCCAGCGCACCATATCCATATTTGACTGCTGCCCAGGACCGGTTGCATCAAGGTCAATACCCTCTGCAACCAGGCCTCGGCGATCAAACGGCTCAGCCGCAGTGCGGTTTTGCGGCCACTGAAGACTGGGGCCCGAATGGCTTTCAGTGGTGCGATTCCAAAAACATGTACCCGCGGCCGCGGACCTATCGCTCCGATGACTTTGGACAATTCGTGATCAAACATCGGTGAAACGAGAGTGATGTTTTGCTGCGTAAATCAAGTCGTCTGATGACGAGGCCCGTCATTTTCAGGGGCGATGCTGATCTGTTTTCCAGGAGATGAGGACATGAAGATTCACCGGATTTTGCTGCTCGGCACGGCTGCGGTCGCGCTCTCGACATTGCCCAGCCGCGCCAGCCGTTGCGCACGCAACATCGACCGTGTGTGGGTCGAGGTCGGCGCAAAGATTCAGGCGCGAATCGGGGCAGGGCGATCTGCGCCGCAAAGCACCATGGCCATGCTCCATCGTCAACCAACACCCAGCTCAATAGCTGCCGCCGAAGAAAAACTCGGTGAAAGATGGCAGTCGGTAGAGACGGCGGCCACGGCCCTCGTGCGTGCGCGCGAAGCTGATCGCGCCAATGATAGCAGTGCGTGTGAGCAGGCGATTGTGGACGCGCAACGCGCGATCGTTCAGTAGACGCTGTTGAACACCAGAAAAGCTTGCCTGATTTCTTTCACTACCTGTCCTTCGCGACGATATGCTTCAATGCATGGCGCCTGTGATTACAAAGGCAGAGCGCAGGCGGCATTCCACATCACCTGCGAGCGGGCTCTTCATCGTGACCAGCAACAGTGCAGGTCCGCTATATCAGGCACAATTCTCAGGGAATAAAGCCGAGCGCTCGGGGTCTTGCTAATGAGACGGGGCTGATGCCGCTGCCCGGCAGAACCACGTCATCTCGAATCGCGCACCGTCCGGTGCCTGCACCTCATTATTTTTCATGGAGTCGTTCAATGCCTACCCTGTCAAGACGAACCGCTACGTCGCTCGCTGTCTCTTTCGGCATGTTCGCAATGCTTGGTGTTGCCGCGGTAGACCCGGCGGCCGCGGACGATAAGGAGATTGCTCAGACGTTGCGCGCTGGAGGGCTTGTGATGGTGGTCCGCCACGGCGCCACTTTGGCGGATCAGGCCGATATCGATCCGCTCAACTTTGACAACATCGCGGCCCAGCGGAACCTCAACGATAAAGGCAAGGCGCGTCGCCATGGCGGCGAGGTAGGCCATTCGACGGGTGGTTGATCCGTGTGCCGGCGGCCGTCAATTCGATTGGAGGCCTTGCCTGCGAGGGCCGGGCTCGCCTCCGACGCCTTGACAGGTTCAACCTTCGCACCACCGATGCCAGCAGCAACAGCACCGCGGCCGGATCGAGCAACAACGCGACCACGAAGATGAAATACCGCGGCACCACCCCATCGGCTTAGCCGAGCAGGGTGGCGAGATATTCACCGGACCAAGGTCGGCGTCGACGGTCCGGCGCTCGGGAAGCCGCGCCAGCCACGTCCCTCGTAATGTCCGAGCCCGACCTCCTGCTTAGCTCCTCATAATCGCGTTCGTGGAGACCCATCCCCAACCCCTATCCTCCAATGGGAATCCCCTCCATAAGTGATTCTCAAAATACCCGCGCATGTGGCTTTCTGACTCAGTAGTACTAATCCAGTATCCACATCACTTACCCGATCGCCCGGCTAAGCCGGGCGATGACAAGGCGACATGTCCGCATGACTGCTGATACGATGGGCATCAACGCATTGCGAAAAAAAACGTGAGGATTTGAGTACAACGAACTGGCCGCTCGCTTCAGCCAATCTGAATTGATCGGACCATCACGGAAAAGCGATAACAATAGACTCGTGCCGCCGGCAGGATGATGTAGGGGCGACCCTTGTGGTCGCTCGGCTGCTGGACGCGACGAATGGAGCGACCACAAGGGTCGCCCTTACAGCGGGCGATGTGTCACCACACCGCTTGTGTGGCCGCTCCAATGTTATGACTTGATCGATGCTCAAATCCCATCACATTGGCTGAACCGGATCGACTGGTATATCCTTGTTGCTTCGCAGACGCCGCATCGGCGCGCCGCCGGGCCATGTCGCAAACCAGTTCAGGGGGAATGCCATGAAACTCCCACGCCGCAAATTCTTGCAGTTGACCGCGGGCGCTGCCGCTCTGCCGGCGGTGTCGCACATTGCGGCAGCGCAGAGCTATCCGGCGCGTCCGATCACGTTCAACGTGCCGTTCGCGGCCGGCGGGCCGGCGGACGCGATGGCCCGCGTGATGGGCGAGCGTATGCGGGCCGCGCTCGGCCAGCCGATCCTGATTGAGAATGTGGTCGGGGCCGCGGGCTCGATCGGCGTCGGCCGCGTCGCGCGGGCGGCGCCGGACGGCTATACGGTCAGCCTCGGCCACTGGAGCACGCACGTCGTCAACGGCGCGATCTACGAGTTGCCCTATGACCTGCTGAAGGATTTCGCGCCGGTCTCGCTGCTTCCGGCCAATCCGCAGCTGATCGTGTCCAAGAAGAGCGTCCCAGCGAAAAATCTCAAAGAGTTCATCGCCTGGCTGAAGGCGAACAAATCCAACGCTGCGGCCGGCAACGCGGGTGCCGGCTCTGCCTCGCACATCGCGGAGATTTATTTTCAGAACATCACCGGCACGCATTTCACTCTGGTCCCATATCGCGGCACCGGCCCGGCCCTGAATGATCTGGTGGCCGGCCAGATCGACCTGATCCTCGATCAGGCTTCGAACTCCATGGCCCAGGTGCGTGCGGGCACGATCAAGGCCTATGCGGTCACTGCCAAGACCAGGCTGCCGTCGTTGCCGGAGATTCCGACGGTGGACGAGGCCGGCGCACCCGGGCTCTACATTTCCGTCTGGTACGGCCTGTGGGTGCCGAAGGGCACGCCGAAGGATATCATCGGCAAACTCAATGAAGCCGCCATGGTCGCGATGGCCGATCCGATGGTGCGGACCCGCATGGCCGACTTCGGCCTCGAGGTGCCGCCGCCCGAGCAGCAGACGCCTGAGTCGCTTGGGACCCTGCAAAAGGCCGAGATCGAGAAATGGTGGCCAATCATCAAGGCGGCAAATATCAGGGGCGAGTAACTCGACAACGCCACCCAGCGACCAATGCACCCGGGAGGATTCCATGACAAGCGCCAATGAAGACGGCTTCGGCCGCCGGACTGTTCTCAAGCAGATCGCGACCGTGGCCGGCGCCGCTCCGCTCGCGCCTGCGCTCATCAGCGCCAATGCGGCTTCGGCCCAGACGGCGCCGGCTCATGGCGGCGAGACCAATCACGAAACCGAGCGGCTCGCCACTTATGCGGTTGGTCTGCGCTATGAGGATCTGCCGCCTGCGGTGGTGCAACGCGCCAAGGATTGCATCTGCGATACCGTCGCGGCGATCATCTATGGCGCCGAGCTGCCGTGGAGCAAGATGATCATCGCCCATGCGCGGCGCACCAGCGCGGCTGGCAAGAGCAGTATTTTGGGTACCGGCGGCGGACCCGTGCAGGCGCCGCCGGCGGCTCTTGCCAACGGCGCCATGACCCACGCGTTCGAACTCGATAGCCTCACCAAGCCCGACAGCGGCTCGCATCCTGGCGCGACCGTGTTCACGGCGGCGCTTGCTGTGGCGCAGGAACGCGGTTTGTCAGGGCGCGATCTCCTCACGGCTTTCGTGGCCGGTGCGGAGTCGATGTTCCGGATCGGGCACGCTACCAAGCACACCAACGAGGCCCGCGGCTTTCATGCGCCCGGCACTACTGGGCCATTCGGGGCTGCGGTCGCGGCAGGACACCTGATGGGCCTCGATGCCGCCAGGATGACAAATGCCCTCGGCGTCGCCGGCTCCTGCGCAGGCGGTCTATTGGAATTTGCGCATGCGGGCAATGGCGCGATGGTAAAACGCCTCCACATGGGGCGCGCGGCCGAAGGCGGCGTGCTGGCCGCAAGTCTCGCAGCCGACGGCTTTACGGGACCGACCAGCGTGCTCGAAGGCGAGTACGGATTCCTGCGGGTATTCTGCAACGATTGGGACGTGTCGGAGCTGACCCGCGGGTTTGGCACCGATTATTTCACGCTCGACATCATGCTCAAGCGCTATGCCTGCCATATCACGGCGCACAACCCCGTGGAGGCAACGCTCGATCTGCGCAACGAGCACAAGTTCACAGCCGCCGACGTTGCAGCGATCACCATCGCGGGCAATGAGCGCATGGCCAAGACCAACAATATCCCGGCGCCGGGCGACATGATGATGGCGCAATACTCGATTCCGTTCAGTGTGGCCTTGTCGCTCCATCGCGATCCGATCGATCCGCGCTCGTTCGATGAATCGGCGGTTCACGATCGCGCCATCCTGGATCTCGCGTCGCGCACCAAGATGGCGGTCACGCCCGGGCAGGACCGCCGCAACCTGGTCGTGACCGTCACGATCAAGCTCAAGGATGGCCGCGAGCTGTCGCGTCATGTGACGAGCTTCAAAGGAACGCCGGAGCGGCCGCTTGAGCGCACCGAGCTCCGCGAAAAATTTCTCCTGCTGACGCAACGTCTTGGACGCGAGCAAATGGTGCCGCTGTTCGATCGCCTGCAGGCGATCGAACACGAAAAAACGCTCGACTGGCTGAACGTGTGAGCGGGGGCGTACCAGCCCTAACGGTCGGTCCAGACACAAGTGAGCGCTGTCCGGAGTCATGCCCGCGAAAGCGAGGCACCCAGCAAGCTCCGCATCATGGGCCGTGAGTGGTGTGCGCGACGCGAATGGGCGCTTTGCGCATGCTGGACAGATGCGGCCGTCATATCCACATACGGGACTGCGCAGTTCTTTCAGGAAGGTATGCGATGTCAATTCGACCGGTAAAACGGATCGTCAAGTCCACGCCTGCCATTGAGGGAGCCGGGGTGAAGCTCCATCGGGCGTTCGGATTCGGCACTACCAGCGACTTCGATCCGTTTCTGTTGCTGGACGATTTCCGCAACGACCGCCCCGAAGATTACCGCGCGGGATTTCCGTGGCATCCGCATCGGGGCATCGAGACCATCACGTATGTGCTGGCCGGCACGGTGGATCACGGCGACAGCCTGGGTAACCGCGGGACGCTGGGGGCCGGAGATGTACAATGGATGACGGCAGGCAGCGGCATTTTGCACCAGGAGATGCCGGAGGGAGATGCACGAGGCCGCATGCATGGTTTCCAGCTATGGGCAAACTTGCCGTCACGACTGAAGATGACATCGCCGCGGTACCAAGACATTCCGGCCGCGGAAATTCCCGAGGTCCTCGATGACGACGGCACCCGGGTACGAGTTATCTGCGGTGACTTTTGGGGCAAACGCGGCCCAGTGGACGGTATCGCGGCCGAGCCCCGCTATCTCGACATTACGTTACCGCCGGGCCGTCGCAAGGCGCTGCCGGTTGAGACCTCGCGGCATGCCTTTGCATATGTGTTCGAGGGATCAGGTACCTTCTCGAGGGCCTCGGACCCGTTCGGCGTGCTCACAGAGAAGGAGACCCCGACCGGAGAAACGGTCGTCCGCGAACGCACCGGCAACCGCTCGCTGGTGCTGTTCGACAGCGGCGACGAAGTGACGATTGAGGCTGGCGACGAGGGCATCCGGTTTCTGCTCGTCTCCGGCAAGCCGATCGAGGAACCGGTCGCCTGGTATGGGCCGATCGTCATGAACACCAAGGCCGAGTTGCAGCAGGCGATCGCCGAGTTGAACGGCGGTACCTTCATCAAGCACGGGTGAAGACGGACTCGCAGCGCCTTCAGTGCGACACGCGAGCCCATGCATCTCGAACCGCCCCTGTGGTAGCTTGCGGGCCAGCCGGGCTTGTCGCTTGGTGCTCTGATGAATGGGGATTTGGGGATGTTCAGGTATCCAGTTCGCGCCGCGCTCAGGGCCGTATGCGCCGGTTTCGCGCTGATGCTGGCGCCGGTCGTCCCGTCGTCAGCATTCGCCCAAACGTCCTGGCCTCAGCGCGCGGTGCGATTTGTCGTGCCACTCGGGCCCGGCAGCGGCGCCGATATCGGGGCGCGGCTATTCGCGGACCGGCTGGCGCCGCGGTGGGGCAAGCCGGTCGTGGTCGAGAACCGTCCCGGTGGCGACGGCATCGTGGCGATCACGGCTTTCATCAGCGCCCACGACGATCACACCCTGCTGTTCTCGCCCGCCTCGACGTTCACTGCCCATCCGTTTCTACACGATAAGCTCCCCTATGATCAGGCTGACCTTCTGCCGATCTCACGGGTGTCTAATACCCTGGTCGTTATCGTGGCGCCGACGTCCCTGAAGGTGGGCTCGCTTGCGGAGCTGGTGGCGCTCACCCGCGCGGAGCCCGGCAAGCTCAACTGGGCGACCGCGACTGGTGTCAGCGATTTCCTGTTCGCATCATTCCTGCAGCACGCAAATCTCAGCATGTCCAAAGTGCCTTATCGAGACACCGTTCAGCCCTCCACCGATGTCGCCGAGGGCCGTATCCAGTTTTATTGGGGAGCGCTGGCGATCGTGCGGCCCCACGTGCAGGCCGGCAAGGCCAAGCTGCTCGCCGTCAGCAACGATGTGCGCATCCCCGATGAGCCCGCCGTTCCGACCGCGAGGGAGGCCGGTTTTCCAACGTTGCATTTCGACGGCTTGGTTGGGCTGTTCGGCCCCCGCGACATGGCAGATGATGTTCGCGAGCGCATCGCCACCGATATCCGGGCAGTTGCTGACGATCCCATGATCGGGGCCCGCCTTCTGAGCACCGGCCAGCTAGTCAGCCCGGGGCGGCCCGCCGAATTTGCAGCATCGATTGATGAGCAGCGCGCCGTCGTCGCGGCAATCGCCAAGGAAATGGGGATCAAGCCCGCACAGCAGTCGCAATAGACGCATGCGGTGCGTGAGATTTTGCGCGACTCGGGCGGGACTTGGCCCTTCAGTTCCAATTCGGGTACCAACGCTCGCCGGCCAAAGCCGCACCAGGAAATCGACAAAGACCCGCACCTTCGCGCCGAGCTGGCGATTAGAGCCATGTAAGACCGCAGCGGCGGATGGACCGTCGACGGCTCTTTCACGGAAGGATTCAGACCATGTCCCTGCCCCTATACGATACACGCTATGCGCCCCATGCTCTGGGCGTTTTACGCATTGTGGCCGGCTTGTTGTTTCTTGCCCATGGCCTCGTGAAGCTACTCGGCTTTCCGCCGGGTGCTGCGCCCGGCCCGCAGGAGCCTTTGAGTCTGATGGGCGTTGCCGCCGCCATTGAGATTGCGACCGGCGCCTTGATGGTGCTTGGCCTGTTCACCCGCGCTGCTGCATTCCTCGCGTCCGGCGAAATGGCGGTTGGCTATTGGTTAGTGCACGCGCCGCATAGCTTTTACCCTGCGGTAAACGGGGGCGACGCAGCAATCCTGTTCTGTTTCGTGTTCCTCTACCTTGCGGCTGCCGGGCCGGGTGCGTTTAGCTTGGACGGCGTATTGCGCCAGCCGGTTCAAGTCCAACACGTTTAGCGCGAGCCTATCCGGTCCGAGACGCGGAGAAAAACATCGATGTCGACACGACCTCATCCCCTTGCCAAGCCGCTTGCAGAGAACCCGCGTCCGATCGTTGCCGGCGCGAGGATCGGTCATGTGCACCTGAAAGTCGCCGATCTCGACCGCGCGCTGGCGTTCTATACCGGCGTGCTGGGTTTCGAGCTGATGCAGCGCTACGGCGGTCAGGCGGCTTTCATCTCGGCCGGCGGATATCACCACCACATCGGCCTCAACACCTGGGAGAGCAAAGGCGGTACGCCGCCGACCCCCGGCACCACCGGGCTGTACCATCTGGCGATCCTGTACCCGACCCGTGCCGATCTCGCCGAGGCCCTGCGACGGCTTATCGCGGCCTGCGTCACGCTTGATGGCGCAAGCGATCACGGTGTGAGTGAGGCCCTGTATCTGCGCGACCCGGACCAGAATGGCATCGAGCTCTATTGGGATCGGCCCGAGACCCAATGGCCACGCAATGCGGACGGAAACATCAATATGAAGACGGAGCCGCTCGACCTGCGCAACTTGCTTTCCGAGGCGAAGGCCGCGTAGCCTCCTCGGATGGGTTGAGCGTCAGCGAAACCCATCATGGGCCACACAATCCGGCACGGCCGTTGAGGGGTTTCGCTTTTCGCTCAACCCATCCGACGCGCTATCTGGTCGGCACCGGCTTGTCGCCGCGATAATCGTAGAATCCGCGCCTCGTCTTGCGACCCAGCCAGCCGGCCTCGACGTACTTCACCAGCAACGGGCATGGCCGGTACTTGGAATCCGCCAGCCCCTCGTGCAGCACCTGCATCACCGACAGGCAGGTATCGAGGCCGATGAAATCGGCAAGCTCAAGCGGACCCATGGGGTGGTGGGCCCCGAGCTTCATGGCGGTATCGATGGCGTCGACCGAACCGACACCCTCATAAAGTGTATAGATCGCCTCGTTGATCATGGGCAGCAGGATGCGATTGACAATAAAGGCCGGGAAATCTTCAGCGACCGCGTATTTCTTGCCAAGCTTGGTGACGAAGGCCTTGGTGGTCTCGTATGTGTTGTCGTCGGTCGCGATGCCGCGGATCACCTCGACCAGTTCCATCACCGGTACCGGATTCATGAAATGAATGCCGATGAACTTTTCTGGCCGATCGGTTGAAGCCGCAAGCCGCGTGATGGAGATGGACGATGTGTTGGTGGCGACGATTGCACTGTCCTTCAGCACCGGACACAGCGCCGTCAGGATCTTGCGCTTGACCTCTTCCTTCTCGACAGCCGTTTCGATGATGAGGTCGCAATCCGCCAGCGCTTCCAATTTATCGGCAGGGTCGATCCGTCCGAGGGCTGCCTGGCGGTCACTTTCAGTAATTGCTTGCCGCACCACCTGGCGCGCCATGTTGCCGTTGATCGTTGCAATTCCGGCCCTGACGCGCTCCTCGGAAATGTCGCTGAGCGTCACCTCGAAGCCTGCAAGCGCACACACATGGGCGATGCCGCTGCCCATCTGACCGGCACCGATCACGCCCACTCGGTGAATGTCGACCATGTGAATATCGATCATACCGTTTGTCGGCCTTTCGTCCAGGCCGAGATGAAGCGGAGTTGTGTCCAGACGACGTTCTACCGACAACTGTTCTCAGTGGCTACCACTACGAAAGTATTTTGCCGTTAAGGTTTATCGCCCCAGCTTGCCCAGTTCGTCGGCGAGTTCAGGAAGTGCCTTGAACAGATCGGCCACAAGACCGTAATCCGCGACCTGAAAGATGGGAGCCTCCTCGTCCTTGTTGATCGCCACGATCACCTTGGAATCCTTCATGCCTGCCAAATGCTGGATGGCCCCCGATATCCCCACCGCGACGTAAAGCTCCGGCGCCACGACCTTTCCGGTCTGTCCGACCTGCCAGTCGTTCGGCGCGTAACCGGCATCGACAGCGGCGCGCGATGCGCCGACCGCGGCACCAAGCTTGTCGGCCACCGGCTCGATATATTTGGTGAAGTTCTCGCGCGACGCCATGGCGCGTCCGCCAGACACGATGACGCGGGCGGACGTGAGTTCGGGCCGCTCGTTCTTCGAGATTTCTTCGCCGACGAAGGCCGAAATTCCCGGGTCCAAGGGCGGCGACACCGACTCGACTGCAGCGTCGCCGTCCTGTCCCGCAGCCTGAAAGGCCGAAGTGCGCACAGTGATGACTTTTTTGCCGTCCTTGGAGCGCACTGTCTGCACCGCGTTGCCAGCGTAGATCAAGCGCTCGAAGGTGTCAGGCGACAGCACCTTGACGATGTCCGAGATCTGCATGACGTCGAGCAGCGCCGCAACGCGCGGCAACACGTTCTTCCCGTTCGTTGTAGCCGGAGCCATGATGGTGTCGTAACCGGGCGCAAGCACCACCATCAGTGCCGCTGTAGGCTCCGCCAGCATATGCTCAAAGGGGGGCGCGTCCGCCAGCAGCACCTTGGCGACGCCCGCGAGCTTCGCCGCTGCTTCCGCTGCGGACCTGCAATCTCTGCCGGCAACGAGGACATGGACCGGTGCCCCGATCGCCTTGGCGGCCGTCAGCGCCTTGGCGGTCGCGTCCTTCAGACCCTTGTTATCGTGTTCGGCAAGGAGAAGAGTCGACATTAGAGGACACCCGCCTCATTTTTCAGCTTGCGGACAAGTTCGGCCACCGAGCTGACCTTGCCGCCCGCTTTGCGCATCGGCGGTTCAGTCGTCTTGAGAATTTCGAGGCGATGCGCGGTATCGACGCCGTAATCGGCCGGCGTCTTGTCGGCGATCGGCTTCTTCTTCGCTTTCATGATGTTGGGCAGCGATGCATAGCGCGGTTCATTGAGCCGCAAGTCAGTAGTGACGATCGCGGGTAACTTCAGGCGAACGGTTTGCAACCCGCCGTCGACCTCGCGGGTCACGTTGACGTGGTCACTATCGATCACGACCTTGGATGCAAACGTTCCTTGCGGCCAGCCTAACAGGGCAGCCAGCATCTGGCCGGTCTGGTTGCAATCGTCGTCGATTGCCTGCTTGCCGAGGATCATGAGACCCGGTTGCTCGGCTTCGGCAACGCCTTTGAGTATCTTCGCTACCGCTAGCGGCTCCAAAATGCCATCAAACTTGACCAGGACACCGCGATCGGCACCCATGGCGAGCGCCGTCCGGATGGTCTCGGAAGACTGCTGCGGCCCAATCGAAACCGCGATGATCTCCGTTGCCATACCTGCCTCTTTGAGGCGGATAGCCTCCTCCACGGCAATCTCGTCGAAGGGATTCATCGACATCTTGACATTGGCGAGCTCGACGCCGCTGCCATCGCTCTTGAGCCGGATTTTGACGTTGTAGTCGACGACCCGTTTGACCGATACAAGGACTTTCATCCTGGTCTCTCCCAGAAGCGGCGCGCAAACTATGACCCGCGCTAGGGCGTGTCAACGCGCCCACCGCGTTGCGGCACAGTTCGACAACGAATTCCGACAGCGCAGCGTCGGCCCTTACAAGTCCGTCGCCGAAATCAGCGGTTTCGGCCCGGCACCCAAAGCACGTCGCCAGCTCCCTGTTGATTGACATAGCGGCTGGCCACGAAAAGAAAATCCGACAATCGGTTCACGTATTTGAGCGCCGCCGCTGAGACCTCCTCGCCGGGCTGATCGGCCAATTCGACCATCATCCGTTCGGCTCGTCGGCAAATCGTGCGGGCAAGATGCAGATGGGCGGCGGCCGGCGTGCCGCCCGGCAGCACAAACGAACGCAGCGATGCGAGGTCGGCATTGAGGCGGTCGATCTCGGTTTCGAGCCGCGTCACCTGGGTTTCGCTGACGGTCAGCCGGGCGCCATCGGACCCGTTTCCAGCACCAGACCCGTTTCCAGCACCAGAAGGGGGAGCACACAAATCGGCCCCGAGGTCGAACAGATCATTTTGAATGCGCCCGAGCATGGCGTCGATGTCGGCGTCGTGCTGCGTATATAACCGCGCCATGCCGATCGCGGCATTGGTCTCATCGATCGTCCCGTAGCTGGCGATGCGCAAATTGTATTTTTTGCGCCGCTCGCCGGTACCGAGCGCGGTCGTTCCGTCGTCACCGGTACGCGTATAGATACGATTGAGAACCACCATGGCCGACCCTTTCCAGCCAGATCTATCGCCCCATCGCCCAGACCGTTAACATGATGACGATGATGGCGATGAACTGCAGCACCACACGCCAGCGCATCAGCTTCTGCGACAGATTGGGCGAGCCGCCGCGCAACATGTTGTAGAGACCGAGCACCAGCACGACGGCGACTGCCGCAATCGCTATTGGAACGATGTAAGTCGAAAGAACGTCTGTCATTATATCTACTTAATACTTGTATCTCGCTGCCGCCATGGCTGAACCCATCGTGAAGGGTCGTATAATCATCCTGGGCGGCGCTGGCCACCTCGGCCGCGCGGCCGCGCAGGCATTCAAGTCGGCAGGATGGCAGGTCGCAAGCCTGGTGCGCGGCAGTTCCGCTCCACGCGCTGCGCCAGGCACCGAAATCGTCGAGATCGATGCGCGCGACGCCGAGTCAGTCATTGCGGCAGCAAATGGCGCCGACGTGGTGCTCCACGCCCTCAACGTGCCCTACACGGACTGGGGGCGGCTCGCGCTTCCCCTGGCCGACACGGCAATCGCGGCCGCTCGGAGCAACCGCGCAACCTTGGTATTCCCCGGCAATCTTTACAATTATGGCGCAGGCATGCCGCCGCGGATCGATGAGACCACTCCAATGCGCCCGACGTCTCGCAAAGGGGCCATCCGGGCTGCCATCGAGGGGCGCATGCGCGACGCCTCAGAGGCGGGTCTGCGTACCATCGTCCTGCGCGCTGGCGATTATTTTGGAGGCGAAGGCGCTGGTTCCTGGTTTGACCGGGTTATCATCAAAGCGATTGCCGCGGGCCGACTGACCTATCCGGGCCCGCTCGATACCATCCATGAATGGGCCTATTTGCCGGACTTGGCGCAAGCACTTGTTCGCCTCGTGGAGCAGCGCGAGCGGCTCGCACCGTTTGCAACATTCGGATTTGCCGGCCACGCAGTCACGGGGCGCGAATTCGCAGCTGCCATCTCGCGGGCCTGCCGGCGTAATTTCAAGGTCGACTTCATGCCATGGCGGCTCTTGAAGACGATGAGCTTCCTTGTGCCGATATTCCGCGAACTGTGCGATATTTCCTATCTGTGGACGACTCCGCACGCCATCGATGGCTCGCGGCTCGCAGAGATCATCGGGAACAGTCCGCATACCCCCCTGAATCAGGCCATCGCGGCCGCGCTTACGGCGCTCGGTTTAAAGCAACGGGGGGGCGCAACGCGGTAAGTGGATCGCCGGCGCTACCACAGCGGACTGAGGTAGCTCGATTTTTGTGCGGAGCAACAGAGTCGGCGAAGCGATGCAAGGCAAAATACTATTATAAGTAGAAATGCTGCCAAAAATGCTGCCGATGAGGTTTTCCTGTTATGCTTTCATCGGCCTGTTTACATCAGGCTTTTGTTTTTTAGTCGACTTACGGCATATTACACATCGCGGACAAAAGCAGTGCCGATCACTGCCACCTACCAATGGCATTATTTCGTCGTGTTACCGACGCCGGCTGAATTCCCGAAAGCATGTCACGGACTCCGATACTCGAGCCCGCACCACGGGGAGTTTTCGCCATGAAATTCGGCACAAAGGTCGGCAATCCGCGTCATTGCCTTGAATGCGGAAAACTCATCGTTCACCGCAGGGTGACGGCATTATATTGCTCTGGAAAATGTCGCGAGGCCCATAACGCCAAAAAGCGACGGTCCGCCCATGCAGAAACAAAAACCGTCGTATCATCAACACACGCCCTGGAGATGGATGAATAGCGGCCGCTATGCAGTTGAATTAAGATAGAATCTGCAAATTCCACCCGTTGTTTTTTACGACGTCTTGATTAAACCAAAGGAAATTAGCGCCGCGTACGAAGGTCGATTTTCCCGGCACCAAGGTCTGTTTTGTTGGCTCGTCGCTTGGCGTGACCGGGGAGCATGTTGTCGTTCATGGCCACCGGGATGCGATTGCTGACGCGAACTCAATCCGCTAGCCTCATCTCACAAAAATCTGCTGAAGAGCGGGAGGGCACGCATGGGTCAAGTCATGATGCTGTCACGAGTCGTACTCATTGCGGGTGGCGCGCTTATTACCGGCACGGCGGTACTGGGCCAGGCCACGCCACCCACCGGGACACCCGCTCCCGCCGCGCCGCAGCTGCCGCCGACAGCAACGATCAATACGCCCGGCTATCCGGCAACCGGGCCTGCCGATCCCAAGCTTCGGGTAGCGGAACTGCCAAACGGCAAGAAAGTGCATCTGCTGCCGGCGACGCTGGATACGACCCAATGGGGCTGGTTCGACAACGCCCAGCCGCCTGTGCTCCGGGTCAATTCCGGCGACACCATCGTGATGGAAACGATGATGCACAGTCACAATCAGGTGGTCCCGGGCACCACCATCGAACAAATCAAGAAATTGCGTACGGATTTCCCGGGTCGCGGGCCGCATACATTGACGGGACCTATCTACATCGACGAGGCGCAGCCGGGTGATGTGCTCAAGGTCACGCTGAACAAGATTGTACCCCGCGCCTATGCCACGAATTTCAACGTGCCCGGACTGTTTGGCGAGTTCCCGTCCGTCTATCAGGACGGGCAGGTCAAGTATCTCTATCTCGACCTCGAAAATATGACGACCGAGTTCCTGCCCGGCATTGTTTTGCCGCTGCGTCCGTTCCCGGGCACACTGGGGGTCGCCCGCAAGGAGCCCGGCCGCTATTCAAGCGTGCCGCCGGGCGAATATGCCGGGAACATGGATATTCGCGACTTTGTGGCCGGCACGAGCCTTTATGTGCCAGTGTTCGTGCCCGGCGCACTGCTTTGGAGTGGCGACTCGCACGCGGGCCAGGGTAATGGCGAGGTCAACCTCACGGCGATCGAGACGGCCTACAAGGAGCTGAACATCACGGTGGAAGTCGTCAAGGGCAAACCGCTCGACTTCCCGCGAATCGAGACGCCCAAATCGTGGATCACGATGGGATTTGATCAGGACCTGAACAAAGCATGGGCGCAGGCCAAGACCCAAACCGCCATGCTCCTTTCTGAGCTGCGCTTGATATCCGTCGGACAGGCCGAGACGCTGATGGCGAGCGTTTCCGACTGCCGGGTCTCTCAGGTTGTCAACATCAAGAAGGGCATCCACTGCCTCAGTCCGAAAAATGCCGGCGATACCGAGGACATGCAGCGTCCAACCGCGGAAACGGCGACGTATTTCGTGTCGCACGCCAAGGACCCCGACCTGAATAAGGCCATGGACAGCGCATCGATGGGTATGATCCGGTGGCTTGAGGCGGAGAAAAAGATCGCGCGGCTCGATGCCTACGGACTTGCCAGCGTGGCGATGGATTGCCGGGTCGGAGCAATCTCGGATACCGAGAAAAATGTCCACTGCCTGATGCCGAAGGACATTTGGATGGCGAACGCCGGCAGGCGGTAGCGCTCCCTCTCCCCGCAAGCGAGGTGAGGGTAGTCGCTCGCTTCAGCCAATCTGAAGTGATCGGACCGTCATCAATGCGATAACAATAGACTCGTGCCGACGGAAGGATGATGTAGGGGCGATCCTTGTGGTCGCCCTCTTTCCGGATCCGGCGAATGGGGCGACCGCAAGGGTCGCCCCTACAGCGGGCGATGTCGGACGACGCCGCTTTTGCGGCCCCTCCAACGTTGTAACTTGGTCGATGCTCCAATCTCTTCAGATTGGCTGAAGCGATCGACTAGGTGCGCTGCGTCAATCTCAGGGGACGCGCTCAAGCATGGAGCTGATGGATAGTTCATGACCCTGCGTTTCGTTTTGGCCATCGGGTGTCTTGCCCTGGCATCGCCCGGTTTCGCACAGGGCCGCGTTGAGGTCGTGACCACCACGACTGACCTGCGCAGCCTCACCGAGGCCGTGGGGGGCGAGCACGTCATGGTGACGAGCCTTGTTCCGGGCAGCTTGGACGCGGAGGAATATCAGTCCAAGCCGCACGACATGCTGCGCCTGAAAAATGCCCGCATGCTCGTGCGCGTCGGACTCGATTACGATCTGTGGCTCGATCGCGTGCTTGCACAAGCCGGCAATCGTGCGATCGTTCGCGACGGAGCCGGTTATGTTGACGCCTCTTACGCCATTGCGGTGCTGGAGCTGGGTGGCATGAGTGTCGGCCCTGGCGACGGCCATGCGCATGGCAGCGGCAACCCGCATTATTGGCTCGATCCCAGAAACGCCGAGATTATCGCTGGCACGATTCTCGAAGTGCTGGAGCGCATCGACCCGGCAAACGCAGAAAGTTACGAAGCAAATCTGTCGGAATTTGTATCTCGCCTGCAGCCCAAGCTCAAGGAATGGGAGGCAAAGCTGGCGCCGCTCAGGGGTGCGCCCATCGTCGCCTACCACAACAGCTGGCCCTATTTTGCGCGTCGTTTTCGGCTGAATCTCGTGGGCTTCATTGAGATGAAGCCCGGAGTGGCGCCGAGCGCTTCGCATCTGGCACGGCTTGTCGAAACCATGCGTGCAAACGGTGCCCGGATCGTCGTACGGGATACGCGCGAGCCGGAACGTGATGTCGCCTTCGTGGCTGCCAAGGCGGGGGCGTCTATCGTGACGCTGGGCGCCTCAGTGGGCTCACTGCCGCAGGCCGTTGATTACATCTCACTCATCGATGCCAACGTCAACGCGCTGGCGTCGGCAGCTGCCGGCCGATGATCGAGGCGCTAACGTTTCTCTGGCCGCCATTTCTCGTGGCGGTCTGTCTTGTTGGCATCCACACATTTTTCGGCATGCAGGTCCTTGCCCGTAAAGTCATCTTTGTCGACCTCGCGCTTGCACAGATCGCGGCACTCGGTGCGACGGTGGCATTCGTGCTGGGGCATCCGGTCCAGAGCCCCGCGGCGTATGCGTATTCGCTCGCGTTCACGCTGCTCGGGGCTGTGCTGCTGGCCTTTACGAAGGCCTGGGACACCCGCGTCCCCCAGGAAGCTTTGATCGGAATCATCTATGTCGTTACGGCAGCGGCGGCCATCCTGCTCGTCGATCGGGCACCACAAGGGGCCGAGCATCTCAAGCAAATCCTGACCGGCAATATCTTGACCAGCGGCGTCGATGAGATCGCCGTCGTCGCCCCGTTCTACGCGGTGGTGGGGTTGTTGCACTGGCTGCTGCGTCATCGCCTGAAGGGGTCGGGAGCGCTGGGCTGGGACTATGTCTTCTATGCAAGCTTTGGCGCAGTCGTGACCAGCTCGGTCGCGATTGCGGGAGTGCTCCTGGTATTCTCCTTTCTCATCATTCCGGCAGCCATCGGCGGGATGTTCGCGTCATCGCCAGCCGGTCAGCTCGCAATCGGCTGGATAGTCGGCACGCTCGTAAGCGCCGTAGGCCTTGTGGCCTCGTTCGTCCTCGATCTACCGACTGGCGCCGCAATGGTGTGCACGTTCGGCGGCGCGCTGACCACGGCGGGGCTGCTTCATCCGTTCCTGCGGGGCGACCGCTCGCGTGCGCTACGCGCTGCGATCACGGCCGGGCGCTGCGGCGCTGCCGCGGTTCTGGCCGGCTCTGCACTCCAGCTGGCCATAGCGCCGCGTGCGGATCAACCTCTCATCGACATGATCGAATATGCATTTCCCCCGATTCGTACGCTGTATTTCACGCGCAACGAAATGGCCACCTTCGCGGATGCGAGCGCGTACGTGGAGCGCTACCGCATCGAAGGCGAACGATTGAACGAAGAGGAAAAACGCAGCCGCACAGAAGGCGAGGCGATCGACGATGTCCGCATTGCACGCATGTCCTCGTTCCTGAAATCCTACGGGGAAATGCGCAAGGGCGAACAATTCGTCATGAGCGAAGTGCGCGCGCGGGCGCGCGAGCGCGCGCGCTGGGCCTTAGGCCTGGGTCTTTTCGCGATAGCGCTGCTGTGTGCTCCGCTTCCTTGGTCACGCCTGCGCGCATTTGCGCGATCCAGATGAGGAGACGCCTCCGCGAGCCTGAGCCGGTGGAGAGGCCTCTCATCATACCGCTCACGGGACAGGGCAATCGCATTTTGACGTGGCAACTCTTCTCCCTCTCCCCGCTTGCGGGGGCGGCTTGCGGGGAGAGCAGGCCTTTCCACAAGCTCGAAGTCGTGGAAAGGCCCCCCGGAATGAGCGCAAAGACGCGCCCATTCCGACCGCTCCCCGCAAGCGGGGAGAGGTGAAGGCCGTGGCAAATGCGATTACCCCGCCCAATGAGCGGTGAGAAGAGAAACTGGCGCGGCTGTTTATCAATTCCCCCCATCGAGCAGGCGGCGCGCGATCACCTGCGCCTGGATTTCGGCTGCGCCCTCGAAGATCGAGAGAATGCGCGCGTCGCATAATATCCGCGAAATCCTGTATTCGAGCGCAAAGCCGTTGCCGCCGTGGATTTGCACCGCGTTGTCGGCGGCGGCCCAGGCGACGCGCGCCGCCAACAGTTTCGCCATGCCCGCCTCCAGGTCGCAGCGACGGCCTTTGTCCTTCTCCCTTGCCGCATAATAGCTGATCTGGCGCGCGATCATGATTTCAGCCGCCATCATGGCGATCTTGTCGGCGACGCGGGGAAACGCGATCAGCTTCTGGCCGAACTGGCCACGTTGGTTGGCATAGGCAATCGCTTCCTCCATAGCGGCCTGGGCGACACCGACCGCGCGCGCCGCGGTCTGGATGCGCGCCGATTCGAATGTCTGCATCAGCTGCTTGAATCCCTGGCCTTCAACGCCACCGAGCAGGCCGTCGGCCTTGACCTCGAAGCCGTCAAAGGCGATCTCGTATTCCTTCATGCCGCGATAGCCCAGCACCTCGATTTCGGTGCCGGACATGCCGGGCGCCGGGAACGGGTTGTCGTCGGTGCCTCGCGGCTTTTCGGCAAGCAGCATGGAGAGGCCGCGATAGCCGGGCTCGTTCGGGTCAGTGCGCACAAGCAGGGTCATCAAATCGGCCCGTACCGGATGGGTGATCCAGGTCTTGCTGCCGATGACCCGATAGACATCGCCGTCACGGACCGCGCGGGTGCGCAGCGAGGCAAGGTCCGAACCCGTGTTCGGCTCGGTGAAAACCGCGGTCGGCAGCACCTCACCGGACGCAAGCCTGGGCAGCCATTTCTGCTTCTGCTCCTCAGTGCCGCTGCCAAGGATCAGCTCCGCCGCGATCTCTGAACGCGTCCCGATCGAGCCGACCCCGATATAGCCGCGCGACAGCTCCTCGGAGACCACGCACATGGACTCCTTGCCAAGCCCCAGGCCGCCGAATTCCTCCGGGATGGTGAGGCCGAAGACCCCAAGCTCGGCCATCTTGCCGATCACCTCCAGGGGGATGTAGCTGTTGGTGCGGTGCCATTGCTGAGCATGGGAAATGACCTCGGTGTCGGCGAATTTGCGCATCTCCGCGCGCATGGAATCGAGGACGTCGTCGAGGCCGCAATCCCCGACCGTGGCGCCATGATGATCAGCCATCAGGGCGATCAGGCGGGCGCGGTTCTCCGCGGTGTTGCCGGTCGTGATCAGGTCTTCGACGGAGGAGAGACGCGCCGCCACGGCACGCGCGTCGAGGCCCAGATCGGAGGGCCGCACCAGTTCGCCCTGACTCATGAGGATGCCGCCGGCCATCTGGGCGAGGAACTCGCCGGCGCCGATGCGCACCAACAGTTCTTCGATCTCCCCAAGCCGGCCGTTCCGGCTCATCTTTTTGGTGTAGCTCGCGAGCTGGCGGATCGCTTCCGCGTAAGTGGCGAACCAGGCGAGCCCATGTGTGGCGCGCTGCTCGTGCTCGACCAGGCGCGCATCGGTGCGGCCATTGACCGAAACCCGTTCGCGAACCTTGATAGTGGCGTCATTGAGCAGCGCATCGGCCGCGCCGCGCGCGGCCTCCATCAACGCCGTCAAATCGATTGCGGCATCCGTTCGCGTTGCGGCAACCGACATCTAGCTCTCCTGACGTTTAGACCGGGCGCCCGGATCGCCCATGCTGCAATGCACAATAGCACGGATTACGGCTCTTGCGCCAGTGCCCACGGGCTGCCGCAGCAACGTATTCGCAGGGCGAGCGTTGCGTTAAACAACACAAATAATCTCCTGATTCTCACGCGGAGGGCTCTTTGCGGTTTCTCGTCCTCACATACCGCGTCTCCTATGACGCCTTCCTGGCGCTCCTGCGCGACGAGGGCTGGGCAATCGCGAGCCACATCGCACTATCGATGCTTATGTCGCTGTTCCCGTTCTTGATCTTCGTTACCGCCCTGACAAGCTTCCTTTACGGCTCGCACCAACTGGCTGAAGACGTCGCACAAATCCTGCTGGAAGCGTGGCCCCGGGAGGTGGCAGGGCCGATCTCAGGCGAGATTTCCAATGTGCTGACCACGGCCCACGGGAGCCAGCTGACCTTCGGCGCAGTGCTCGCGCTCTATTTTTCTTCAAGTGCCATCGAGAGCCTGCGCATCGGTCTCAATCGCGCCTACGAGGAGACCGAGATACGGCCGTGGTGGCTGCTGCGCCTTGAATCGATTGGCTATGTGGTGGTCGGCGCGCTGGCGTTGAGCGCGTTCGCGTTCCTGATCGTGCTGGCGCCCCTGCTCTTCCGCACTGCGGTGCGCTACCTGCCAGGACTCGCCGGCGCGGAAAACACCATTACGCTGCTGCGGTTCGGCATTGCCAGCGCGGTCCTGGTGCTGGCGCTGGTGATCGTGCACAAATGGCTGCCATACGGGCGGCGCCGGATGTCCGAGATAGCGCCCGGAATCGTGGTAACCCTGCTGTTGTGGCTTGTCTCCGGAATCGCCTTCGGCCGTTACCTGGAGGAATTCTCCGGCGCATACGTGACGACTTATGCGGGCCTGGCGTCTGCCATGGTGGCGCTCGTGTTCCTGTATTGGACCGCGGGAATTTTCGTGTACGGCGGAGCGTTGAACCAGGCGATCCGCAATGCCAGGCGAAGCGAGCAATCCCTCCCCGTCTTCGGGGAGGGTGACCGAGCGAAGCGAGGTCGGGTGGGGTGAGCCGGCACGGCGTTGCTGTAGAACGGCCCCACCCCGGCCCTCCCCGAAGACGGGGAGGGAGAAGAGCCCTGCGCCCTCTTGTCTTTTCCTCAACCTCCCCCCGCCGCATCCACCACGTCCTCGAAACTGCGCAGACCCGGCCTCAGCGCGTTGACCAGGACCGCCATGTTCCCGGGCTTGTGCTGGTTCTTCCACATCATCTCATGGGCGAGCGGGATATTATCCCAGGCGAAGACGTCGCTCATGCATGGATCGATGCGGCGGTCGAGCACGAACTGGTTGGCGGCGCTCGCCTGCTTGAGATGGGCGAAATGGGAGCCCTGGATGCGCTTTTGGCGCATCCACACATAGCGCGCATCGAAGGTGAGATTGTAGCCGGTGGTGCCGGCGCAGAACACAACCATGCCGCCGCGCTTGACCACAAGGCACGATACCGGAAACGTCTGCTCGCCCGGATGTTCGAACACCGTATCGACGTCCCGCTTGCCGGTGATGTCCCAGATCGCCTTGCCGAACTTGCGCGCCTCCTTCACCCAGCCGTCGTATTCGGCCGTGCCGACTTTCGGCATCGGGCCCCAGCAATTGAATTCCTTGCGATTGATGACTCCCCTCGCTCCGAGATCAAGCACGTATTGGCGCTTGCTCTCGTCGGAGATGACGCCGATGGCATTGGCACCCGACGCCGCGCAGAGCTGCAGCCCGAACACCCCGAGGCCGCCGGACCCGCCCCACACCAGCACGTTGTCGCCAGGCTTGAGGGTATGCGGCGGATGGCCGAACAGCATCCGATAGGCGGTCGCGAGCGTCAGCGTATAGCAGGCCGATTCTTCCCAGGTGAGGTGCTGCG
>Ga0126369_10000098_pt1 | contig 50688 bp, 44 predicted proteins | sample PanSoiMetaPlot_1_FD_109646 | JGI IMG/M metagenome (GOLD analysis project Ga0126369, IMG submission 109646) | Tropical forest soil microbial communities from Panama - MetaG Plot_1 | ecosystem: Environmental > Terrestrial > Soil > Tropical forest > Bulk soil | place: Panama | collected 2016-02-17
CGCCGGATGCCTTGCGCAACACGCTCGCTAGGTAGTGGGCTTGGGCGGCGTCCAACATGACCGCGACGCCCGGGCCGAGTGGCGCGGCAACAAACAGTCGGGGGGTGCGAAAATCGTAGCGCGACATGAGATTAAGGCTCCGGGAGCCTAGGCTCCTATAATCCTGTAATCGCTTCGAGGGTATACAGCGGTTCGGCGGGGCTGGCTGCGGTCTCATTCCGGGCTCTTTCCGGGCGTTCTGCCGCCTTGTCGCCGAAATCAACCGATTGATTGTAGGGCTGACAACTGAGTCGATACCGAAGCGAGCGCATCCATTGCGGTATCGCCGGAGGAGTAAGAGAATCACGTCATGGGGATTGGTCAGCGCCTTTTCCTCATTTTTGCCGTCACGCTGCTGCCGATCTGCCCGGCCGCCGCCCAAACGCTACCCCGGCCGACCGATGCGCCGCAGGCGGCCAGTCCGGCGCCGTGGCCCAGGGAAGGCGGGCAGGCGGCTTCACCCGCGCCTGCGCCCGGCATGTCGCCGATGGGGGCAGGACCACCATCCCAGGCTTCACCGTTCGGCGGAGGCCAGCCGTCCTGCATGGCCGAATTCACCAAGCTGCGGGAAGAGGTGCAAAAGATGGGCCTCGCCGCCAAGGCCGCCGGCCAGCGCAAGGTCGCCCGCGAGGAGATGTGCAAACACATCGCGGTGTACAGCGCGGCCGAGTTGAAATGGGTCGAGTACGCCGAAGCGAACGTCATGAGTTGCGGCATTTCGGTTCAGATCGTGAACCAGTTGAAGGAAGTGCACGGCCATACCGAGCAGACCAAGGAAAAGATATGCGCGCCCGGGCCTTCGGGCGGACCTTCAGGTATCAAGGGGGGTAGCGGCCCCCTCTTTATTGATTGACGATTGGGGAAAGATTGATTGACGATTGGGGAAAGCACGATGGGGATCGGTCAGCGCCTGTCCTCATTGTTGGGATCACGGTGCTGCCGGCTTGCCAAGCCGCCGCGCAGACGCTGCCTTGGCCGACCGGTAGCCGCGGGTCCAATTCCGGGCTGTTTCCGGGCGGTCTGCCGCCTTGTCGCCGAAATCAATGGGTTGATTGTTGGGTTGATAATCGAGACGATACCGAATCACACGCCACTACGGTGGCGCTAGACGAGTAGGGAGAATCACGTCATGGGGATCGGTCAGCGCCTTTCCCTCATTTTTGCCGTTATGCTGCTGCCGATCTGCCCGGCGGCCGCGCAGACGCTACCCTGGCCGACCGATACGCCGCGGGCGGCCAGTCCGGCGCCGTGGCCTAGCCAAGGCGCGCCGGCGGCGTCACCCGTGCCTGCGCCCGGCATGTCGTCGATGGGGGCAGGACCGCCCCCCCAGGCTTCACCACTTGGCGGAGGCCAGATGCCGCCCTGTATGGCCGAATTCGCCAAGCTCAGGGAGGAGGTGCAGAAGAAGGGCCTCGCCGCCAAGGCTGCTGGCCAGCGCAAAGTCGCCCGCGAGGAGATGTGCAAACACATTACGGTGTACAGCGCGGCCGAATTGAAATGGGTCAAGTACGCCGAATCGAATATCCAGAGCTGTGGTATCCCGGTTCAGATTGTGAACCAGTTGAAGGAAGTCCACGGCCATACCGAGCAGACCAAGGAGAAGATCTGCGCGGCCGGACCTCAAGCCGGGCCTCCGAGCCTGAGTGATGCGCTCGGCACCTCGCGACTGGCGACACCGGAAACCACCAAGGGGGGGAGCGGCACCCTCGATACGCTGACCGGGAACGCCATCCAGAGATGAGCGAGGCGATCGGGCACGTCGCGGATTCGACCGGCAACTGGGTCGATCGGCTGGCGCCCATATGGGCTCGGCCCTATCTGCGCCTCGCCCGGCTTGACCGGCCGATCGGCTCCTGGCTCCTGCTCATTCCGTGCTGGTGGTCGTCGGGGTTGGCGGCGATTGCCGCCCATGAGCGCGGTCCGCGCCTGACGCACCTCGCTCTGTTCTTCGTCGGGGCGTTTGCGATGCGCGGCGCCGGCTGCACCTGGAACGACATCGTTGACCGCGATCTCGACGCCAGGGTCGAGCGGACCCGCTCGCGCCCGATTCCGTCCGGTCAGGTCAGCCTCGGCCGCGCCGGCGCATTCCTGGTCGCCCAGGCGCTGATCGGCCTCCTCGTGCTATTGCAGTTCAACGCCTTTGCGATCGCAACCGGCATTGCGTCGCTCGCCATCGTGGCGGTCTATCCGTTCATGAAGCGGATCACCTACTGGCCGCAGATCGTGCTCGGGCTCGCCTTTTCATGGGGCGCCCTGATGGGCTGGGCCGCCGCGTTCGGCAGCCTCGATGTCCGTCCGCTGGTGCTTTACGCGGGCTCGATCTCCTGGGTGATCGGCTATGACACGATCTACGCCCACCAGGATCGCGAGGACGACGCCCTGATCGGCATCAAGTCGACCGCGCTCCTATTCGGCGATCGCACCAAGCCCATGCTCACGGTCTTCTACAGCCTCGCGCTCGCGCTGATTGGTGTTGCCGGCGCTCTCTCCGGGGCGGGCTCGCTCTTCTGGCTCGGCCTCGCGGGCTTCGCGGCGCATCTCGGCTGGCAGATCGGCCGCCTCGATATCGACGATCCGGAGGCATGCCTTGCGGTGTTCAAGTCCGACCGCGATGCCGGATTGATCCTGTTTGCCGGGATGGTGGCAGATGCGTGGTGGCGGGCGTAGCGCTGTACGTGCGGGCCAACTCGGCCGCCAGTCTCAGAAAGCGCCGGACGCCGTATGGGAACATGGGGGCAAGATGTAGATCACGTCGCATCCTCCAGGGCGTGGAACCGCGTATCGAGGTCGATATAGCGCTGTTGGAGCCTGTTGAGATCGACGTGAAAGGCAGTGCCCGCGTGAACACGCCCGAGCCGCCACTTGCAACCGGCCCCGAGGTCGCAATTCCCTGAGAGCAGGGAATTTAGCAGGGAATTTCCAGGAATTTCGCATGATAGTGGCCCCTTCGGCAGGATTTGGGAGCCAGTCCCTGACCGCATTCAATGGCTTGCAGCAAATTCCGTGCTCTTGTGAAAACAGCGAATTGTTTTTGCTCAATCAGTGAACTCCTCCATACGAACAGGGAATGCACGACCACGCGGGGTGCCGCCAAGCCGCACTGGTCCGCCGCATTTGCCGCAGTTCGCGAGTCAAGGGCGGTTGGAAAATCGGTCATAGCGGCGCTTTCTGGATGTAAAACATATGCACCCCAACGAGTTGAGTTGGAGGATGAGAGCAGTTACTTGAGCCATGCTGAAATCGACCCCGGCGCGGTCTGGGCGCGCGATTACCGGGTGCAGGTACAATGCCGAGGCTTCGATAGGTGCTTATTAGGCAATTCTATAGGCTTATTCCTATTTTGTCAAGGCCAGCAAAGACGGCAAAGACGGATTCACAGGCGGTTCGTATGCTTTTTTGGGTGAGGTGGAATGTAATTGGGATTGCCGCTGGTCAAGTCAGCTAGCTTTAACTCTGAGTTCAACTTGAGGTAGACTGCTGCGATGCCGATCAAAATAAGGACCGTGCCGAGGATTGTGAATGTCTGTGGCCATCGCTTGATCATTGCTGCGCATCCAGTTGTCCGGCGTTTCTCACCAAATATCAGCGGGTAGGCGGGCAAAGCCAAGCGTGGGCACCCCGCGTGCCCCGCCCGTCGAGGGGGTGGTGGGCGCGCTTGGTTTGGCCACCCTTGTAGCCCGCATAGAGTGCCGGCTTTGCCGGCGCGTAATGCGAGGCCAAGTTTGCCGGTTGCGCGGCTGATCCCGGATTGCGCTCCGCTCCATCCGGGCTACGGTTGCTACAAAAACATGGCGAGATCATCACATGGCAACAATCGAGGAATTCAGGCTCGGCGGATATCGCTTCATTCCCGGCGGGTTTCAGTTTTCGGGAGGCGTTGCGGCCTCTGACAGTTACGAAATCAAGCGCTGTCGCTTTCGCGCGCCGGTGCCCCTGAACGAAGGCTTTGCTCAGATCGAGGTCATCATCCGGGCCGCCGGCCGGCCGCTCACCGCATTCTGTGCGTGCGAGCTGCGTTCGCCCGGACAGTTCACCGAACAAGGCTTTCGCCAATTCAATGAATCCTACGTCCTTACGCTCGGCAAATGGGGGGTGTATGACGGCAAAGTAAACCCAGTGGCGCGTAGCAATGTGTGTCCGGAAATCGATCCGCCGCCGGCGCCGGGCTTTCACGCCTTCTCGTTCACAGTGCCCACGACGAGCGGCACCGCACCGAGCTTTGTGATTTCCGGGAGCGCTGAAGCCAGGCCGATTGACGCGAGCTATCCGGAACGCATCATCCGCTACGGTGAACATGGCCCCGATGCGATGCGCGAAAAAGGGCATTTCGTTTTGGAGGAGATCACGCGGCGCCTCGCGCTTTTCGGCGTCGGCTGGCGCGACACCACCGCAAGCCAAGTCTATACGATCCGCGACATCTACCCGTTTTTAGCCGATGAGATCGTCCGCCGCGGCGCAGCCCATGCCGGCATCAACTGGCATTTTACCCGGCCGCCGGTGCGCGACCTGGAATTCGAGGTAGATTGCCGAAGCGTGCGGGCGGAGGAGGTGATGTAGGGTCTTTCGCCTCTCTCGCGGGTCGGAGGCGGCAAAGCGATCAAGTTCTAAACGGGTAACTTCCGTCTAAAGCTGAGAAGTTGAGATCGAGAGCCCGGCCGCGGCGGGGAGGAGTGATCCAAGCCGGGCCGGGCACGCATCGCCCGGATGGGGTTGGGCGACGGCGCCACGACATAGGGCAACCTAAACGGCGTGCCAAGTTGGGATTATCCCGACAAGGTTGCGTCATTGAAGCAGCCGCGCAATGCCGCTTGGCCGACGAATACGACCCCGCGCGGGAACGGGGAGAGGTTCAGACAGTTGGCGAGATCGCAAGTCGATCAATGTTCCAGAGAAGAACAACGATCGACCGAGGATCACCGACATCGGCCTCACGCGCAAACAGGTCCAACGCGCCATCGCCGATCGTCTGTTTGGCTGCAATGGCTTGTTCCGCCTCAACGTGCGGCACGGCCGAGACACGCGAAGTGATCGGAGAGGTCGACGTCGAGCGCAAGGGAAACGACGGGTGAGGATACTTGGACGATGGGGAGGGCGAGCACCTTTCACGCGCCCCCATCCTTCCCTCTCCCGTTTGCGATCCCTCCCACAGGGGAGAGGTGACGCGATCACCGCATGAGGGTTGCCGGTCACAAGATCCGTTCCGCCTCGCGCAGGCTTTCGATCAGCGAAGCTTGGAGCAGGAATTGCCGCGCACGCGCGGGGTCTTCGGCGGTGCGGCGCAACTCGTCCTGATTGCGTTTACGCACCGCGGGGTCTTGTTCGGCCAGCAGGCGCTTGTTGCGGATGGTTTGGGCCTGGGTGTGTTCTATGGCCACGTGGCGGCGCTGGCGTTCATAGCGATCGAGAATGTCCTCGTCCTGTTCGCCGCGCAAAATCCTGACCAGCTTGTCGGCGAGATTAAAGGCATCGTGGACGCCACTGTTCATTCCCATCGCTCCGATCGGGCTGTTCACATGGGCGGCGTCGCCGGCCAGGATCGCGCGGCCGGACCGGAATTTCTTCGCCACCCGCTGATGCACCGTATAGAGATTGCTGCCTACGATCTCGAAATCGCGGCCGGTCGGCAGGAAAGCCTGCAGGCGCGGCTGCAGCGCTTCCGGACGACAGGCCGTTTCCGGGTCTTCCGATGGCTTGATCGGAAAGTGCACCCGCCAGCGGTCCGGCGGTCCCTTCCAATGGAACAGGTTGGCCCATTCGGTGGGATCGGAAATGTAGTTGCGCTCCGCATAGCCGTGCTGACGGAAATCGTAGGCAACCTCGATGTTCAGAGTGAGGTCCGAATAGGTGAAGCCCTCGAACTCGATGTCGAGGTCCTTGCGTACGATGCTGCGCGCGCCCTCGGCGCTGACCAGATAGGCGCCCGCGATGTTTTCGTCCTCTCCGGCCGGATTGATGAAATGGGCGACGACGCCACCGCTGTTCTGCTCGCATCGCGTGAACGTGCTCGACAGCCGCAGGTCGATATCGGGATGCGCTTTCGCCATCTTGAGCCCCTCCTCGACGATTTTGATGCGCTCGCACTGGAGCACGTACGGAAAGCGCGTATCGTCTTTAAGGCGGATGTGATCGAATGCTGCAATCAGCATGTTGGCGGCGCGATCCCAGTAATGAAACACCGGCGCGATGATGCCGCGCGGCTCGAGCTTCTGGTAAAGCCCGATGCGGTCGTACATCTCCAGGGTAGCCGGGTGATTGGTGCCTGCCCGCGGCACCTGCTCGAGGAAATTGTCCTCTCCGAGCGCTTCGATCAGGGTGACCGGCACACTCTCCTGGACGAGCGCCAGCGACAGGCAAAGCCCTACCGGTCCGGCTCCGATGACGATGACGCGTTGGGACGAGCGGATCACCTATTGCTCAGGGCTTAGCAACCACGTCCTTTGCGGCACCGGCCCAGCCGTTATGCGTGAGATCGAACACAACGCCGTTGGGGTCCTGATACTTTGCTTCGTAAAACGAGTTCGGCGAGGTCGGTCGCCCCGTCAGATAGGTGCCGCCCGCCGCCATGACCTGTTTTTCGGACGCATCAAGATCGTCCACCCAGACGCCGAAGTGGTAAAGGCCGAGCTTTTCGTCCTCGTGCTCCTTGGTGAGCAGCGCGACATTGATGACGCCGTCGGACATGTAGATGCCGCGCCGCGCTGTTCCGGCGCGCTTTAATCCAAGCGCCTTCTCGTAGAACTTCGCCGCCTCCTCGGCGTCCGGAACAATGATGGCGATGTGGCGAATTCTGGACATGAGGGGCACCCTTCCGGCGTTGCTCGGCCGTCCCAAGGATCCTCAGCGGGCGACGGCCTGAGCGTAGAGTTGCATATGGTGGTACCCGAAAATCCCCCACTCGTCACCTGGCGGCGGCGGTGCCGATACGTCGATAAGCGGCGTCGGGTGGACATCCGTCAGCAGCCCGATGCGGTAGGGTACGTCCGTCACCAGATCGTGCTTGAAGGTTCCTGGCCTGCCAGTTCTGTAGCTCCGGCTTTCTCGCGCGGCGCAGAGCGAATGCCCGCTGACCAGAAGCTTGCCGCTGCCTTTCTCACGATATTCGTGCAGCACTTGATCGATCCCGAGCAGAAAACCGGGTGGACCGGGCCGATTTTGGAATCGCCGAACGGGTCGGCCCATGCGTCGAAGTCGCGGCGCCAATCTTCGAATGTCGTCGACCGCGAAACACCAGAATATCGCAACCATCGACGACCTTAACGCCCCAGCAAATCTGGTCGCTGTCTTCACCGTCGTCGAAACGGTCCTACGCGATCGTGGGTGAACCTGGATAGCGGTAAATGCCGACACACAAGTCCGCGACGTCCTTGTCGGTAACCGGCATGATTTCCCCCTCGCTTCGTGGATCAGGCGCCGGTCGCTTTGTCCTCGTCTTTGCCGGCGTTTTTGATGCGATCGATGATCTCGTCTTGTGTTTCACGAACCGCTTGCACACCGATGACAAGGTCGATCATCGATTTGGCTGAACTCAGATCGCCGCCCTGATGATCGCGCGTTCTGGTGTCCGGCGAGGCTGGGAGGAAATCAGCCCCTGGTATGCAGGGGCGAACGCGTACCAGCTGTTCGACATTGAGATAGATCAGATGACCTTGCGGGCCAGTAACATTGATCCACGCCATGTGCTCCCCCGGGCTCCATCAAGATCAAATTGTTCACGGAATGCAGCAACTTCGTTGCGCAGTTGCGAGTTTGCCTTGAATTTACATGACGTCGGTACAAAAACGTGTGAAGTACCTCACACTCCCACTCTCTCTCTTCACCAATGAGCCTTATCCAAATGTTATCGTGCCGTCTCGTTTTTATTCCGCGGCACCATTGCTGGACGGGCGAATTTGCGCTACTTCGCTCGCAATAAACGATGTGCGCATCTCGCCGACGCGGCGGCGGACCGTGCGCCATGCAATCTCTCTACTGCGCGGGCCGGATCGTTTGATCGGCTGGGCGATACGGAATGTCGATGACTGATCAACGCGTCACGCCGGTCATCTTATGCGGCGGCGCGGGCACGCGGCTATGGCCTGTGTCGCGCGAAAAAATGCCGAAACATTTCGTGCCATTGATGGGCGGCCTGACCACGTTTCAGCAGGTACTTGAAAGGGTCACCCGTGACCCGCTGTTCGCAACGCCGATCATTGTAACCAACGCAGATTTCCGTTTTGTTGCTGCAGAACAGACGCGGGCGCGCGGTGTTGTGGCCACCATCCTGCTGGAGCCGCAGCGTCGTGATTCCGCCGCCGCGATAGCGGCCGTATCCGAATTTGCAATCAGGAGTGATGCGAATGCCATTCTGCTGGTGGTGGCCGCCGATCATCTGATTCCGGATGCGGCGGCTTTCGTGACCGCCTGCCGTTCGGCGCTGCCAGCCGCAGCGGCGGGTTCGATCGTGACCTTCGGGGTCGAGGCCACCTACCCGGCTACAAGTTACGGCTATATCAGTGCGAAGCCGCCCGCCGATGGCAGCGCGGTGCGCGATGTTGCGGCTTTTGTCGAAAAGCCGGACGAGGCGACCGCAACCGGCTACATCAAGCGCGGGTATCTGTGGAACAGCGGCAATTTCATGTTCCGCGCCGATGTCATGCTGCGCGAATTGTCCCGGTTCGAGCCTGACATCGTGAAGGCCGCCCGGGGTGCAGTCGAAAATCTGGTTTCCGATCTCGACTTTTTTCGACTCGCCGAGGCACCGTTTGCACAGGCCCCCCGCAAGTCGATCGACTACGCCGTCATGGAGCGGACAGCGCACGCTGCGGTGTTGCCGGTCAGCTTCCGCTGGTCCGATATCGGCAACTGGAAATCCGTCTGGGACGTGCAGGAGCACGATGCCGCCGGCAACGTGATCGAAGGACCGGCTGAAGTGCTAAACACAAACAACTGCCTGATCCGCTCCGAGGAAACGATTCTGACGACGGTCGTAGGTCTCGACGACATTGTGGTGGTGGCGACGGCGGACGCCGTGCTTGTTGTTGCCAAACGGGAGGCTGAGCGCGTCAAGGAGCTGGTTGAGAAGCTGAAGGCACGGAACCGAAACGAGGCGCTGGAACACCGGCGGATCTACCGGCCCTGGGGCTTCTATCAGACTGCTGATCTTGGTCCGCGTTACCAGGTCAAGCGAATCTGCGTCAATTCCGGTGGCCGGCTGTCATTGCAGAAGCACTTCCATCGCTCGGAGCATTGGGTTGTGGTGCGCGGCGTCGCCGAAGTGACAGTCGGCGAGGAAGTGCGGCTGGTGCACGAAAATGAGTCCGTCTACGTACCGATCGGCGCGGTCCATCGCCTCGCCAATCCGGGAAAAATTCCGCTGGAGCTGATCGAGGTTCAAGTCGGCAGCTATCTGGGCGAAGACGACATCCTGCGGCTCGACGATGTCTATCACCGTCATACCGGGGCGTGAGACTCGCCATTATGGGGGCACCTGTAGCCCGGGTTGAGCGTCAGCGAAACCCAGGGGGCCGCCTTGCCATGCGGAGAGGCAATCCCGGATTTCGCTCCGCTTCATCCGGGCTACACGCCCAATGCGGTCTACGCGTGCTTCCCTGCCAAGGCAGCAACGGCCTCGTCGGCCGCTGCAACTCCACTGCGGTAGGCACCGTGGGCAGTTGAGAAATCGTGCACCGCGCAGGCCTCGCCGGCGAAGAACAGCCGCGCATCGACCGGTGAGGCAAGTGCAGCGCGCGCCTTCGCGTGACCGGGCAGGGCATGGGAATAGGAGCCGCGCGCATAAGGATCGCGCGCCCAGGCGGTCGCGGCAATCGGATGCAGGCGTTTGCGGATGCCGTCACCGAGAAGCGACGCGAGCTGACCGATCGCAAAGCTTGCAAGCGCAGCTTCGCCTGCGGCTTCGAGCTCGCGGGCGAAGCGGCCGCCGAAATAGACCTCGATCAGCGGGCGTCCGAACGGCCGCAGGTGATAGCTGGCGGTCCGGACGCGATCGAGGGCACCGTAGAGATGAGAGTCCCTGGGAAATTCCTCCGCGTTGTCGAGTCCGAGATAGAGCTTATCGGCGAGGCCCAGCGGCAGCACCGCGGCTGACTCAACTTTATCCGGTAGCGCCGGGTAAAACCTTGGCATGCCGGCGCAGAGCACGTCCGTCGGCACCGTCACGATAACGGCGCCCGCGCGCACATCACCGCGCGTCGTTTCGATGCGTACCGACGCACCGGAATGGTCGATGACGTTCGCCGGACACTCAAACGCGATATCGAGCCCTGCCGCGAGGGCCGCCATCAAAGAGCCGTAGCCCTCGACGATGCGCCAGTTCACGCCGGTGTCCTGATAGCGCCAGAAGTCTTGGACGGAGACCTGATCGAGCTCGACCCCGTTCATATAGGTGCTGGTGGCATTGAGCAGCGGATTCCAGCGACTGCCGGGATCGAGCAGCCGATCTGCAGGCTGATCGACTTCGGCCTCACCGGCCTCGTCGAGCCGGGCGAACAGGCGCCCAACCGCCGCACGAAAATCAGCCTGGTCGGCCACCGGAAAACCGATGTCATTCATCTGAGTACGCCAGGGCGGACGCGTCTTGTCGATGGCGAGGCCGGATTGGAGCGAAATGGTACACAATTCGTTCTGGTCCGCCGAGTGCAGCCAGGCGCAGCCAAGTTCGATCGGAAGCCCCGACGGACCGCGCGCCGTCCAGGCGCGTCCACCCAGACGATTGCGTGCTTCCAGGACCTGCACCGTGAGGCGCGCCGCGGCGAGCCGCCGCGCGGCCCCCAACCCAGCGGCGCCGGCCCCGATGACGATAATGTCAGGATCGGTCATGGAAGCATTGGAGTTTCGCGATCGTCAGTCTGGCGGGCCGTGACCGCGCACGACGGAGATGAAATCGGCAACCAGGCAAGAGCCGTCGACACCTCGGAAATCGTGAGGGGCACTTCGTCAAAGGCCAGGGTAGCGGCTCACGAGATACCATTCGCTAAGCCCGACCATCGGCAAAACGTCCGGCCAAAGCGGACGGACCAGCGACATCAGCAGCGATATATCATGCGTTTTACGGATTTCCTGCCGCTTGGCAAGCATCAGCGCCTTCGCGGTCTTTTCCATCGCCTGTTGAACGTGAAATTCCGCCTGGTTGACGATCTCGGGTAGCAGCCTTTGAGCTGCTGCGAGGTCGTCATCAGCCTTGGCAAGCCAGCGTCGCGCTTCCTGCCATTGCTGTTTATTGTTTGGCCCAGCCCGTCATCGGCTGGTCCGAAGGGTGAAAAAAGCAGCAACCGCGGCAACCACAAACACGGACAACACCGCCGCAAGGTCGAGATATGTCAGCATAAAGGCCTCTGGACGAACATGACGAACATGACGTGAAGCGCGTGCGAATAACGATGGTGCCCGGACAACGTTCCGGCTGCCGAGCGATCTTAGAGCCTGTCCAGAAGCAAGCGAGTCACCTCCGGTGTCGTGCCCCGCGAAAGCGGGCATCCAGTAATCCCGCCACCCGATCGAATAGGCGCAAAACACCGGTTGGGGGTTACTGGATCGCCCGCCTGCGCAGGCGATGACACTCTTTTGCAGCACTTAATTCCTGGACGGCCCATTAGCTCCGGCCCCCCCGCGGCAAATCGCAAGACGATGCCATCGAGCCGCCAACTGTAGAGTTAATTTTGATGAGTCGAGAAGCCGAGTGACGAAGCGGCGTCGAACCAGCATTCGGTTTTCAAGTATGTCGCTCGTTGCTTGTTTTCACGCCGCCAACGTCACAATCTACTACGGGGCGGTCACTTCGGGTGACTCGAAGGGCTGGCGCTCCAGGAACGCCTCCGATAGTCCATGCATTAAATTGTAGCGTGTGACCGCACCACCTCATGGCGGTCGCGCGTGGCCCTGGCCCCTTCCCCTGTTCCACCCTAGGGGCCGGGGTCTTAAATCTCGTCTGCTTTGGTTCTGCGTGATCAGGTTGGGTAGCCACTGGTAACTGACGCATCCTATCAGCAGGATTGCCGCGGCGAGCACATACCCGAAACTCCGGGTGCGTTTGCCGTGATGTCCGCGGTTGCACGAATGAGTTGCAGGCACGGAGACGACGATTAATCTGACGTGCAGGTCTATCCCGCCAAACAGGGGCCTTGGCTGATTGGCGCCGTCTCGCGTACGGTCAGCGAACGTAGCCGATCAAGATGGCCGCAAACGCGATCACTACTCCGGCGATCCCGAACAACAGAACGAAGCGTACGTTATGTCCCGAGACGCCCTGTCGCTCCGGAATATTCGCAACTACCGCCGGCGGCCTATCAGGCTGCCTTTCAAGATGGTCGCCTGAACTCGTGTCGTCGAAATGCATGTCTCACGCCTTCTCGGGGCAGCGTTGACCAAACGGTAAACCGCTGCCCGTCGGTTATGGTTCCGGGGCGGTGGACAGCGTCAAAACCCGCACTGCAGCCGATGGCGATCGTTTCGAATCACAATTCCGTTGTCGTCCCCGGGCGTGTCCCGGCGACCCCGAGCGTTGCGGCGCAGAGAAAGCACAACCGGAGTGACCCGGACAAGCCTGGCCACGACGCGGGATATGTGGCAGCGGTTCAACATGATCAGGAACCGCAGCAGTGGGGAAATCCTCCCAGCGCTATGTTTCCACCAAAACCCGGCAACTGATGTCGGATGGTTGTCAGCGGGACGCGCTCTGGACGCGAGCAATGGCGGCGACTGCAGCGGGAGTCCCGGCGCCGCTTCGCGGTGGTGCATGCAGCATTTCCATCAGCGTGCTGACGGACAGTTGGTCCTCAAGCCGCACGACCGCATCGATTACGTCCTCGATGTTCTGCTGCGAAAGCCGTCCTGCCGCATAGGTGCGAAATTTGGCTTCTATCTGCGCGCGCGCGAGCCTGTTTTCCGGTGCACCTAACGGCTGGTCGCAACACGCGGAAAATGTTTCGCCGCCGACCGTCTCAATCTCGACAACGGCTGCTACGCTGCGCAGATTCGGCTCCGCTCGGACTTCGACTTGCTCGGCGCAGCGCCGCAGCTTCGGATGGTCGTAACGTGCCGGCTCGAACTGGGCGAGCGTGAGTTCGCGATCGTGCAGAATCGCGGTCGCGACGTAGTGGGCGGACAAGAGCGCCTCGAATTTCGCTTTGTATCTCGAGAGGTTCCCGTGCAGATCAAACACAGGCTGGCTAAGTGCGATGCGCAACATCTTCACTTGTACAGGATCGATCTTGTGCTTTTCGACGACGTCGAACATTGCCGTGATCATGCCCTGAATCGAGGAAGCCGCTGGCCACAGCCGCAATGCAATCCGTTCGAGTTCCCAGCGCTTGCCGAGGCCTTCGATGACGGCTTCCGGATGTGCGCCGCTCACGTAGCTGTTGTAGAGCCCACCATCGCGCGCGGTAAGGAACTCGCGCGTCGCGAGGAATTCCTCCCCCGCAAGCAGCGCTGCCATCAGCCCCGATAAGGCACCCCGGCACTGGTGGAATTTCACCGTCGGAGTGCCCCAAGCCGCGAAGGTGCCTGCGGCTTGACTGCCAGCGAGACCGAACGCCCGTGCCATGGTATCGGCATCGAAACGCAGGAGGCGGCCGACCGCTGCGGCCGCGCCGAACGGCCCAAAGATGCCGGGCCCGTGCCAACCTCGGGCGCGGAATTCAGGAAAATCGACCCCGGTCCCGATCCGCGTCGTCACCTCGAATCCGGCCGCGAGCGCAACCAACAGCTCGCAGCCGGATAGCGCATCGCGTTCGGCGATCGCCAATGCGGGCGGAACAACTTCAGGCGTGACGTGAGTCATCGTCGGCCTGTGGGTGTCGCACATCGTGACGGCGGTGATGAGGTAACCATTGAGCATGGTCGCCCCGGCGAGGGACAGACGGTCGCCGCCTATCACGATGCTCTCACGAGATTGCGCGAGCGCCGATGACAAGGCCGCGATTTGATGGGTCTCCTCGCCCGCACGCCCCGCCAGCGCACAGGCGAGCGCATCCAAGAGTATGTCCTTGCAGTATTCTCTCACGCCCTCCGGGATCGCCTCGTAAATCAGCGAGGCCGCAAACTCCGCTAAGACCGCAGTCGCTTCTCGAGGCATTTTCATTCGACCTTGATATTGGCCGCTCGGATGATCGGCCACCACTTCTCGATCTCTGCCCTTTGCAGGCTGGCGAGCGCCTGCGGGGTCTGCTGTTCACGTTGCGGAATCTCAGATCCGAGATCGCGCAGTCGAGACCGTACCGCTGCGTCAGCCAAGGTTTCGACGACCGCCGCATTGAGCCTGGCGATGATGGCGGCGGGTGTGCCCTTGGGGGCCCACAGGCCGAACCAGAACGCGGTGTAGAATCCCGGCAGGCCGGCTTCATCGACGCTCGGAATCTCCGGGACTGTTGCCAGCCTCGACCTGGCGGTGACGGCGAACGCCTTGATCTTTCCGCCGCGCACCTGCGGCAACGAACTCGACACCTGGTCGAACACGATATCGACCTGCCCGGCGACCAGATCCTGAATCACCTGCGGTGTGCCGCGGTAGGGCACGAGCTGGAAGCGGACGCCGATCGTGTTCTGAAAGTAGACGGCGGTGATGTGCGACGGACTGCCGGGGCCAGCGGTCCCGCACGTGACCTTGTCGCTGTTCGACTTTACCCAGGCGATCAGTTCCTGCAGGTTATTCGCGGGCGTGGCATTGCTGGCGATGATCAGTTGATTGTTGCTCGGGAGCAACGCTATCGCTTCGAAGTCGTTCACCAGGTCGTAGCCGAGCGAGTAGATTGCCCCGTTGAAGACATGAGTTCCGAGATTGCCGAGGACAAGCGTGTAGCCGTCGGGTGCGGCGCGCGCGACGCGGCCGACCGCGATGCTGCCCGCGGCCCCACCGATGTTGTCCACGATCACCGATTGGCCAAGGGATGCGCGCATCCGCTCGCTCAGGATGCGCGCGAGCACGTCGGCTGGTCCGGCCGCCGGGAACGGCACAACCATCGTAATCGGGCGCGTCGGAAACGCCTGCGCCGCTGCGTTGCGCGAAGCTGCGGGTAAAATAGCGGCAGCCGCAGCCAAGTGAAGAAATCCACGTCGGGGAAGCTTCATCGTCCTCCTCACCGCAATCGTCGAGGGATCGAAGAGCGCGTCATTCCGGTTTGATGCCCTTCTCGTCGATAAACTTCGTCCAGTTCCTGATTTCGCTTTCGAGCTTGGCTCGCAAGACCGGAGCGGGTGCGAAGTCCGGCGTGATGTCGAGATTCGCCAGCCGTTCGCGCACGTGCGGGTCGGACATGACGATTGCGGCCGCTTTTTCCAGCTTCGCCTTGACGGCGTCCGGCATACCCTTCGGACCGAACAGGCCGAACCAGAACCGCAATTCCACGTCCGCTCCCTTCACGCCGGCCTCTGCCATGGTCGGCACAGCCGGCATCGCCGGCGACCGCGCCGCGCTGGTTACCGCCAGCGCCTTGATCTGGCCCGACTCGACGAGGCTCTTCGTCGCCTGGACCGAGGTGATCATCATCGGGACGTGCCCTGCCACGACATCGGCGATCCCTTGGCCGCCGCCCTTATAGGGAATGTGGATCGCGTCCATCCCCACTGCGTCCTTGAAGACTTCGAAGTTCAGGTGCGAGACGCTGCCGACGCCGGCCGATGCATAATTCATTTTGTCCCGCACGGTGCGCGAATACGCAACGAGCTCGGTCACCGTCTTGGCCGCAATATTGTTGGATACGATCAGAGCCGACGGCGAGTTTGCGAGCATAGCGACTGCATCATACTGTGCCAGCGGATCGAAGCTCGATGCGGCCTTCTTGTAGAGAGCCTGGCTGATGCCGAGCGCGTTTTCAGCGAGCAGGAGCGTATAGCCATCCGGCTCTGCGCCCGCCACATGATTCCAGGCGATGTAACCGTTCGCGCCCGGCCGATTTTCCACCACGATCGCTTGGCCCAGCGCGTCCCTGAGATCGTTCGAAATCTGTCGGGCAAAAGTATCGGTCGCGCCACCCGGCACGAATGCGACGACGAGGCGAATCGGCCGGACCGGGTAGGATTGCGCGCTCGCGATGCGCGACAGAACCGGCAGCGCGGCGGCTCCCGATGCCAGCCGGAGGAATTGACGGCGTTTCATGGCGTGCCTCCCGGTTATGGCGGACGCTCGCAATGCGCACCGCGCGCTTGAGATTACATTAGTTTCATAAGTCGGTTGAGGGAGATTGTGCGGGCGTCGGGGTCTGCGGCCGGCGCCCGCGCCATCAGGACGCGCTAGAACGTGAACGCATACACCCGTCCGTCGGCGCCTACGTAGAGACGATCGTTCGTTGCGATCAACGTTTGGAAATGATGAAGTCCTGGCATGGCTGGGCCTGAACGCCCAACAAAAATTGGCTCGCCGGCATCTCCCCGGAATCCGTGCAGCCTGTTGTCGCCCTCAGCCCCTAACACCCAGACGGTTGGATCGGAATGTCCGTCACTGGTCGTAACGATCGGAGAGCCCGCGCCATTGAAGCTGCCACACCACGCGGTACTGATACTCGGTCGCTCGCCTGTACCGATTTTCAACACGGTGAGCTGATGCTCCGAACCCGGTGACGGGCAATGAGCGCCGGCACCTTGCAGAGCGACATGTAGGTCTGTCCCAACCGCATAGACCGCCGGTGCGGTGCGAATCGGCCGGTGGGAGACCGTTTCGACCACGAGACTGCCACCGATGCCGCCGAGATTGTTTTGATCAAGCAGGTAGCCTTTGCCGTCCTTGCCGAGCGCGAGTACCAGGGCGCGCCGATCGTTCGAACCCGGGACCCCCAACGGTATCGGATTAGTTCCGCCAAGATCGGCATCCCGCTGATCCAGCGCACGCCAGTCCGGCGGCGCAAAGAAGTCGCGTTTTTCAGTGGATCGACGCAGGTCCGGCGCAAGGCGGAACACGGCCTCTCCATCGCTCCACGTCGAGGCGCTGAGCGTGTTGCCCGTGGCCACAAACAGCGACTGGCGCGCAACACTGATACCGCCGGGCGCCCAAATGCCGCCCCCACGTCCTCGCGTCGACCACGCTGACACCTCGTGGGGGTCCTGCAGCGAAACCCCAACCACCCAGCCACGGTAATCGCCGCAATCACCGAAATGGCCGCCAAACGGTACATAGAGCATCCCGTCAAGTATGGTCAGCGCACCGCGCTGATTCTGGTCACGGGAATTGAATGACTGGTGCACGGTCCGCAGCGCGTCGGTGACGTCGATGGGCCATCCGGGTCTGATGGAGCCGTCCTTCAACGACAATGCAAAAAGGCGATGACGTGGGCCTGATGAATCCGCGATATTGGCATCGAGATAGATCGCACTGCTGGCCTCGTCGATTACCGGAGTGCCCGTGATTCCAAGCGGATTGATGTTGCCGCATCGAAGGGCAGAGCGGGTGACTGGCCGTCCAAGCGACCGGGTCCAGATTTCCTCGCCGGTCGTTGCGTCGAGAGCATGCATGCTGTTTTCTTCCGTGGCGACAAACAGCATGCCCGCGTTCGACCCCGGTGCGCGCCAATAGAGCGGCTGCGCATAAACATTGCCGGCAACACGCGCGTGGAATTTTTCGTCCAGGTGCAGGGATTTTGCCCGTTGCCAGGTCAGCCCCGGCACGACAAAGTTGCCGCTACGGTCAGCGCTGCCATGGTAGGTCAAGACATTGTCCTGCGCCGGATCGTGTTGCGACTGCGCCCACGTAGAACAACTCGTCGTGATCACCACCGCGACGATCAGCAGGAGGTTGGCGCGGCTGAACCTGGTACATGTCATCGATGCTGCTCCGACCATGCTGAAACGGCGAAGGGTTGCTCGCCGCAACAGCCGCATGACTGCGAAACCAGTTGCATCTGGGACGGTTCCGTCCCGCGCATCTCTCTCACAACAGTTCCTGTTTGGCGCGTTCGGCCGGACCGCCCGGGCGGAACTCGCACTGGTTTGGAAACGTTGGGTTTAACCTGGAACGATAAGGAGTGCTGCCATGAGTCTAACAGCAATCTCCGCAATGATCCTGGCCATCCTGATGAGCCTCGCCTCCGCGCAGGAGCGCGCCGCACCTTCGCAGCCGGCGCGGAAATCCGCGACCGAAACCTCAGCACCGCAGGCGCCAGTCGGGCACCGGCAGCCCCGCCCAAGTGATCTGCCGCCCGATGTGCTCCGTCGCGAGGAGGGGCGAGAATCGCCCAGGTCGAGCGAACAGCCGGGTTCAGCGCAGCGAAGCGGCATTGATCCGCAACTGAGGATTTGCCGCCCCTGCTGAAGTTCCGTGAATAGACCGGAGAGTGATGGCTCGAGAAGCTTCGCCCGGGGCGCTGTCATGCGCATGTTCGGCCGTCCAAAGGGCGTGTTGGGGCGACTGGGCGGCGCCATCATGCACGCGATAACCGTGAATGGCCGCGTTCGTAATCGAGCAGCTTGATGTCCGGCCGACTGATAGCGTTCTCGAAATCGGGGTCGGTCCGCATGGCCAGGGCTTGAGCGGCGACGGTCGCGCCGCACATCCGCTCATTCGGTAGATCGGGCTTGCGAGCGGCACGATTACCGGAAGGCGCGCAATGCGCCAAGCGGTTGTGCGCATAACACCAAGACAGGCCCGCCCCCGTTAATTGAACGCTGAGCGACTCTCGTGCGACCAACGTTCGGTGGGTTCGGTCGCCAGGCAAGGCGAGCCGCGGCCGCGGCCGTCTTTGTACCGGAAGCCCTTCGAACGAAAGAGGTTGGAATGTCACCCCCAACAGACCCTAAACTGTCGCCAGACGAGCAGAAGGTTTACGATCGGTGGAAGAAGGTGTGCGAGCACAACTTCAAAAGTCTGAAACCGTCTGTGCAATTTTCATGTGTCGTCCAGAAGAAGCAGCTTGAACAGGATGCACAGCTTAAACAGCAAATGGCGATCGTTGAGGCAGGTTTCCAACTTGTGCGGCGGCAGATTGAGGCCTTGATGTACGTGACTCAAACGGTGGACGCCCGACAGGCCGAAGCCACCGTTCTGCTGGGAGCTCTAATGCGGGCCAGCGGTGAGTATGATCAAATACTTCAAGCTAGAGCGGCTGCTCCCATTGTTGGAGAAATAGTGCTCGGATTGGCAACATCGTTTCTACCTGAATTGAAAGTGTTAGGTACAATCACTAAACGTTATGCATCATCAGCTTCTTGGCGTGCGATCACAAGAACTGCGAAAACATCATCGGCCACTAGCTGGGAACAACTGGCAGATGAGATCATGACTTCAACCAAGGTTGTTGATGCTGGGAAAAAAGCTGAAAAATTCGCCGAGGTAATCGACGCGGCATCAAAACATATGATCGACGCCGTGCAGCATCCACTGGAAGCAAACAAGAAACTCGATGAAGCGAGTCGCGAGCGGCTAGCAGCCTTTTTCGCCAAAAATCAGATACTTTCCGGAATTATCCGCGATATAAACCGAACGATGACGGCAGTCGGAATTTTTGAACCAATTCTATTCCGGTTCATATTGTGGTACGATGGTGCCGATCTCGTGAATCGGCTCAAACAGAAATTTATCAACGCCGATCTTGATTCGGCCGCTACGAGCAACCCGGCCGACTATGATGTCCTGGAGGATCTCATCCTGTATGACATGTTGCGCCTATACACCAAGACGTACTTCAAGGTAAAAGAAGTCAAAAGAGACCAGAAGATCGATGATCTTCCGGACGAATGGGATGACGACGACATTGAGGGGCTCGACGAGGCTCAGCGCGAAATGATCTATGCTAGATTTGGCAAGGTCCGTTGGAAAGATGCAACTCGACCGCCTGTCAACAGCTATAAGGACCTATTGAAATATTGGGGAGGGACCATGGTGCCGTGGCCCGGTATTCGCAAACCGACGATTTTCGGTTACGGTTAAGCCTTACTCGAAACTTTATTCTTTCTTAGCTTCTGGGAAGTCCACGAAGACGAGTGGAATCCGGTGAAGCTGCCCCAACGCTACTTGGAAATCAAAGGCAGCTCATCACCGGTGGCTGGTGAAAGCCGGTGAACCACGCCCGTTGTCTGGCGCACTTCACGCTGATCACCACCGATAATGCGCCGGCCAAGTGGTTCACCTCGCGTTGCGTCGCTCTCGCGAGCGCGTCCCACCCTTCCGCTGCGTCTTCCGTTGCGCACGCCGCTGTCGACGCTGCCCAAGGTATTCAGCAGATATTTCGCTCATTCAAGCCAACATTGGGCGAACGCCCCAATACGGGCAATCGCTTGGTGTGCCTCCGGCAGGACCGGTGCGAACAGATGCCAGACGTGGGGCATGCGTGGCCATATCTCGAGTTCGACGTGACGACCCGTAGCCCGCAGCTTATCGGCCATGCGCACAGCATCATCGAGCAGGATTTCATCGCTTCCCACATGGATCAGCGCAGGCGGCAGGCCTGCTGGATCACCATAGAGTGGCGAGGCATATGGGCTGCGCGGATCTGTCCCGGCCAGATAGCTTGCGGCGAATAATCGCGCGTCTTCAACATTTACCATTGGGTCGGCTCGCGCATTCGTGCCGACTGACTGGCCAGTCAGCGCAAGGTCGGTCCAAGGCGACAGCACCGCGACGGCTGCCGGAAGCGGCAGGTCGTCATCGCGCAATTTAAGCAATGCTGCCAGCGCGAGCCCTCCACCGGCAGAATCGCCCATGAACATGGTCCGTCGCGGATCGCCACCATTGGCCAAAAGCCAGCGGTAGGCTGCAACTGCATCTTCGAGGGCGGCCGGAACTGGATGCTCCGGCGCCAGCCGATAATCGATTGCCAAGACAGTGGCATGCGTAGCCGTTGCGATCCGCCATGTGAAATGTCGGTAGAGCGATGGAGAACCCGTTACATACCCCCCACCATGGAGATACAGCACGGTGTGATGAGGCCGAGAGGGGCGCGTCTCGACATGGTCGGCCGGAACACCGCCGGCATCGACGCTGACGATCTTCGTTCCTCTCGGTGCAAGCGGGACCCACGCGGCGACAGCATGCATACGTTGCCGGGCATCTTCGATCGTCGCGTGGGGGCCGCGGCGCTTGATCAATCGGCGTACGCCGAGACGCACCAATTCGGCACGCAAGCTCATGGGGATTTTGCCCTATCTCCGCCCATCGTTGGTTTTTGGCCGCGGCAGCCTTCAATGTGCGCTTGGCAACACCCGCCGATCGCTGCCGACGATGCGAGCTGCGGTCGGGATGCAGCGAAGCGTCGCGACTGACGCCCACCAGCTCAGCAATACCGTGCCCGCGTATACGACCGCGGCTTTGACGACGGCGAAGATCGCCAGTTCCAACAAAGCGTATTGCAGCCAGATCGAAAAGACATAGTGGTTCAGGTACATGCCATAGGCATGTTCTTTCAGGGCGGCAAACGCGATCAACGGCCGATTGGCGAAACGCAGGAAAAGCCCGATCATGAACATGCAGCCGGCAGCGCAACATAGCACAAAGCTCAGCGCTTGCAGAACTTGTATCGTGAGCGATGGTGACCCATCACTCGCCATCGCCAGCCCGACCATGCCGAGCCACCAAAGGTAGGAGACCGCTGCGGCGGCCCCGGAGACAGCCCAGCGTCGTACCAGCCATCCATCGTTCGCCAGGAGTCCGCGCTCGATTCCATAAGCACCGACTCCAACGCCAGCGAAGAAATAAACGGCGTCATGCAGCGGTCGACAGAGCTGGAACGAGAACGGACCGACATGAAACCAGGCCCACGGCGTGAAAACGAGCGCCAGCGGCACATAGGCAAGGGCGGACGCTGAGAGCAGGACGATTAAAAATGACTTCGGACGGGCGCTCACTTGACCAAGCATCTGCCCGAGATAGTCGCCCGGCCCACGCGCGAATTGATAGAGCCCGGCCGCGCAGACATCGAACACCAACAATATCCACAGAAACCACATCGGCCCGCTGGGCCAGAACGGCAAGGCAAGCCAATGCTGCCAGAACGCTGCTAATCCGGGATCGATAGCCGTAACGCGATAGACTGGATAATGGGCCATCGGCATCAGCAAACCGACCGCAAGAACAAATGGTATACCAATTCGCAGGAGGCGATCGTGCACAAACACACGGCTGCCCTTGCGCACGAGACTCGGCCACACAAACAGGCCGGACAGGAAGAACAGGAGAGAAATGAGATAGATGTCCTGGAATCCGCAGAACAGGTCAAAACCGAGCCAACGTGCGCTGTCGATAATCGGGATACTTCGCCATTGGTAAGGCGGATCATCGAAGCGGAAAGAGGAAGAAGGCGAAGAACCGAGATACGCCTCTACCGCATGGACCGCCAGCACAATGAGGATAATAAATGTCCGGAGATTGCTCAACGCAATGCTCGGGGTGGGCATCGGCTTAAAACCCCCCGACGAACCTACGGAAACAGACGGGCCGTGCATTCCTGACATCACGATGTCTTTTCCCTCGGCGGGCCCATCAGGGCCGGTTGAAACAGGACCGCTGCCGCCATCGTGCATACGAGCGCCAACGCCATCATTTTCCCCATGCTCGACGTCCCCGGATGGCTCGAGAGCCATAGGCTGCCGAACGCTGTCGCGGTCGTCATGGCACTGAATACCACGGCCCGCGTCAAGCTCGATTGGAGGAGTGAAGTTTTCCCCGCCCTCCACGCAACCACATAGTAGATCTTGAACGCAACTCCGATGCCGAGCAGGAGAGGCAAGGCGATAATGTTTGCGAAATTGAGTGGAAGATCGATTAGGACGCACAGCTCCAATGTAACGGCGCCAGCTAGCACAAGCGGCACCAGGGTCAGCAGAACATCGCGGATTCGACGCAGCGTAATCAACAGGAGGACCGCAATAGCGGACAGAGCAAAAGCGCCGGCTTGGATGAATGCGTGCACCACCGTGTTGCCGGCTTCGAACAGTTCGACGGCCGGACCCGTCGCATTCGGCTCGACCGCCATAACGGACTGCACGAAATTGCGGACTGTCTCAGTGTCGTTCGGATCACCCTTGGGCAACACTTCGATGCGGGCGCGTCCGTCAGGCGCCACCCACTCGCGGGCAATATCCGGCGGAATGGTGTCTGCTGAGATGCGCTCAGGTTGCAGCGTGGCTCTCAGCTTATCGAGGGTGAAATGGAGCGGTTCGACGAATACCGCTTCAGTTCGCTGCCGAGTCGCGGCATCTGCGTTCGCGAGTTGTGACAATAAGCGGGCAAGTCGTTGTGCCGCTTCGGGCCCGGGCCCCTGCTTGTTGCCGGCCGCCTTAGACAGCATGTCAGCCCCGGATGACAGCGCCTTTACGGTGTCCTGGTCGGACGGCGCTCCCTCGGTCTCGTCGGGATTGAGCGATTGGTCGATGGCCATGGCGGCATCGTGGATCAGCTTGAGCTTTGCATCCTGATCATCCGGTATGAACGCGCGGAGCGTTCGCGCCTGCGCAACTTGAGGAAGCGCGGCAAGCCGTTGTGCGGTTGAGTTGGCGGCATTCAGATCGGGGGCGGCGATATCGATCGCGTTGGCGCCCGTCTCGGGGTCGTTTTTCAATTCGAGATAAGTGGCTGTCGATTCGACCGCGGGGCTCTTGAGGTGCATGGGATCGAAGTCGAATGGCAGAAACAGCAATAACGGTGACGCGACCACCACTGCCAGAATGGTGATCACGACGACCGGCATGCGATGCCGCTCGAGAAATCGGTCTACCGGCGCCAGGGCCGCGAAGCCGACCCGATAGAGCTCGCCAGGCGGATTGAGTATAGCCAAGAGTGACGGCAGAACCGTAACGCTGGTGATGAATGCAATGATCATTCCGGTGCCGGCGATCTCGCCAAGCTCAGCGAGGCCGCGATAGGCGGTCGGCAGGAACGACGAAAAGCCTACGGCAGTTGCGACAGCAGCAAGTGTCAGTGGACCGCCGGCCTTTTGGGCGGCGCTTCGCAACGCAGATCGCAGCTCGGGATAATCGTGGCGTTCCGCGCGATAACGCACGCTGAATTGAATGCCGAAATCGACGCCGAGGCCCACAAAAAGTACAAAGAACGCCACCGAAATCACATTCAGAGCGCCGACCAGTAGCAGTCCGGCCGCAGTTGCGATGGCGAGACCGACGAACAGGCTGACGAAAACCGCGAAAATGATCCGCCACGAATGCATGGCCAGCCAAAGAATGATGAGCAGCACCAAGAGGGTCAGGGCGGCATTGAACCCAGCGTTCTGCCTTATGGTCCCGAATTCGTCGTCATCGATTGGAATACGCCCGGACTGGCGCACCCGCACCTGCTGGCTCTTGAGGTCGAGGTCGGAAACCGCTTTGGCGATCGCGTCCGTGGCAGCGCGTCCTGGCTGGAGTGCACTATAATCGAGAACCGGATCGATCTGGAGAAAACGGCGCAAATCACGCGGCTGGGCCGGGTTGCCGCTTGCGAGCACCTGCCAGGAAAAACTTGCTGGGCGATCGGAGAGCGAGGCCTCTATGGTATCGGCCGCCAGAGTCAGGGGCCGCGCTAAGTCGTCGAATGTTATATCACGCCGTTGCAACCCGATGAAAACGAGCGACAGCGCATCGAGTATGCCCCGAAGGCTTGGGTCGGACGCTAACGTCCCGATCAGAGCGTCGGCCCGGGTCAGCCTGTCGGTAAGCCGTGCCACTTCGTCAGTCGACAGAAATAAGAAGCCGTTTTGTTCGAAGAATCTCCCACTCGCCGGATGCCCTATGGCGCGAAAGCGGTCCGGATTCGCCTCAAGAGCTTGAGTAAGTTCGGAGGCTGCCCGTTCGGCAATCTCGGGGGTAGGTGCGTCGATAACGACGAGTACGTCCCTCTGCGGGAACTCCTTCATGTAATCCAGGGAACGCTGCGTCCAAGGCAGATCGGGCGCAATCAGACTGGAGATATCCGTTTTGATGGCGAAATGCTTCTGCGCGTATACGCCAGCGCCGGTTGCGAGCAGGAGCGCGCCGGCAATGATCCACCATGGGCGCCTGATGCAGAAGTCGACGACTGTAGTGATGTATGGCGAGATCAGCATGTGATCAAAAACCGGTCCTTCGCAATAAATCGGGCGCGGCTGATGACGTTCACGGGCATCGCCCTCTCATCGAGATCACGTCCTCCACCAATCGCAATTCAAAGGACGAGAGTCGATACTGGCCCCCTCAATCACGCGGCGCTCTACGCAATGGAACTTAACGTCAACATGTGCCCAAAAGTTCCCCCGCTTGCGATGCCCGAACCGGGCGACGCCCCTCGCCGATGCGCCGGACGATGTTGCGGAACGAGCAGTGGCGAAGGCCACACGCCGGGAGGTGCCTTTCGGACCTCATCGCGGTGTGGCCGCGGTCCTTAAGAGTGGCAAAATGCGCAGATTTTTGGGTCGGTTTAGGTCTTTTGCTCGAATTGATAGTCAGTCGCGAGGCCAGTAATAGATCGAATTGTTGCGTCCCGCACCTTGCAGGTCTCGTGGCACGAACCAGCGCTGTCCATTATTCTGCCAAGGCGAACCCCGCTGCCAGGGTTCGATGCTCCAAAACGCTCGATGCCGGTCTTCAATGATATTGGGAGGCCTGACTTTTTTGCGAGTTGTCGTTTCGTCGCGATCCTGGCTGTCGCTCCCTCGGGACACCAAGCGGTGCCGCGTGTCGAGAACTCTGCCACGCTCGTCCAGCCGCAAGCACTCGGCAATTTCCGCCTCAGTTCGCCAGCGCCGCTCAGATTCGAAATACGTGCACGACAGCTGCCGGCTTGCATCAGGTGACGGCGGAGCGAGCGCATTCTTGGGCTCAGCATAGGTCCACACCGCCTGGATGATTGGCTCGAAAATCGGCACCGCCACGCCGCCCCCGGTCGCCCCGCTGCCGAGCGTGCGGCGCTGGCCGTCCGCGTTGTCATAGCCAAGCCAGACCGCAACCGTGACGTCGTTGGTAAAGCCCACGAACCACGCGTCGTTCTCATCATCGGTGGTGCCCGTCTTGCCCGCCACATATGGCGACAGTGCCGCGATGGAACGCGCCGTGCCGCGCGCCACCACGCCCTGCAGCATGGATTTCAGCTGGTAGAAGGCAGCGCGATCGACAGAATTGATCGCAACCAGGTTTGGCTTGTATTGAAACACAGTTCGGCCATCGCGCTCGATCGATTCCACGACATGCGGCGATGGCCGCAAACCTTCATTCGCGATCGCCGCATAGAAGGCGGCAAGATCGATCGGCCGCACCGGTTGTGCGCCAAGCACCAGCGGATAGTACCGCACACATTCGCGATATATGTGCGCCTCCACGCCAAGATCGCAAATCCGATTGAGACTGGCTTCGGCCTTACTTTCGATTCCCCCCTCAAGAAGGTGCACGGTTGCGCGATTGCGTGAATTTTCGAGCGCCTGCCGCAAGGTCAGTGTTCTGCCCCCACCGCCGTCGTAATTCTTCGGCGACCAATACTCGCCGCGACTCCCCCCTCCGATCGGCCCCAGCGTGATCGCGCCGTCACTGATCAGTGTGTTGGGCTGCAAACCTTTACCAAGCGCCGCGAGATATGTCAGCGGTTTGACCGCTGACCCCGGCTGGCGCGCCGCCTGGGTGATGCGATTGAGCTGACTCAGCGGATACGAAAACCCCCCGGTCATCGCCAGAATGCGGCCGGTCTTATTCTCCAGGACCAATGCGGCTCCCTGGACCGCGGGCCGCACTCGCAACTCGGCGCGGCTTGACGCTTTGCCTTTCGCTTCGGAAAGATAGACCAACACCACGTCGTAAAGCTTGAGTTTACGCTGTGCGCTCGCGGAGTTGAGCGAAAGCGGCACGATGCGCCCGTCTGAAAGGCCAACGCGCCAGGCTTGGCCCCTCTTACCACCAGGCTTTTCAACCACCACGGCCGGCGTCCAGTGAACGTCATAGAGCGGCAGGCGCGCATTCGCGAGGGCTTGCTGCCATGGCGGTCGTTTGTCGGTGAGTTTCTTGTCCGCCTCGATTCGCTCGATGGCCTGGCCAAGGTTGGCTTCCGCACCCTGGAAATCCAGCCGGCCTGCGCCGCGCTCATAGCGAAACAGTCCTTCCTGCAAGGCTTCTTCCACAGCGCGTTGCAATTGCGGGCTGATGGTGGACCGTACCGTATAGGCATCGGCCGTGATCCCGTTGGTGCTTGCTATCGATTTAACTTCCCGGGCCACTTCGCCGACGAAATGGAAGCCGATATCGCGGTGCGGCCGCTGATAAGGCATGATCGGCGGCAATGGCGGCAACCCCCGTCTGCCGCGCTCCTCGTCGCTCTCGGCTGCACCGAGCACTCCGTCTTCCTGCAACCGACCCAGAACATAGGCGAGCCGCTCCTGCGCACGGAAGGGCTGCCGGTCCGGGCTGAAATAGTTCGGCCCTTTGGTCAGCCCCGCCAGCAGGGCGCCTTCCGCAAGCGTCAACTTCCTTGCCGATTTTCCAAAATAGTTGCGAGCGGCGAGTTCAATGCCCCACGCGCCGCGGCCGAGATAGACGGAATTGAGGTACAACTCCAGGATCTCGTCCTTAGTCAGCGTTGATTCAGCCCGCGCCGCGACGATGATCTCGCGAATCTTGCGCTCATAAGTGCGATCATCTCCGACGAGCAGGTTCTTCACGAGCTGTTGGGTTATGGTCGAGCCTCCCTCAGGGCGCCCGGATTGAGCGAGATTGCTCACGAAAGCGCGTATCAATCCTCGCTCGTCGATACCCTTGTGCTGATAGAAGCGTTTATCCTCGGCAGCAATAAATGCATTGCGTACATGATCAGGGATTTCGGCCAGCGGAATCCAGACCCGGCGCTGGCTCCCCTCAAATATTTCGGCGAAACGTTTGCCGTTCGCGTCAAGCACGATGCTCTCGCCCAGGAGCGTAAGGCCTTTGAGCTTGTTGTGGTCCGGAAGACCAGCGACTGTTTTGTTGTAGTAATCAATAACCTCGCCGAGATCGATCACCGGCTGGTCAACGTTCTGATGCTTGCAGAATTGCCGATAAGCCGTCTGCAGATCGGCAAAATTGATGCCGTGGAACTGCATGTTCTCGCCGCCGAATGCCTCCGGATCGGTCATCGCGGTGTCAATGAGATCATCGAGATTGATGTTCTCGATTTCGAAGGCCTGCATTATATGGGAACAGCCGGCGTGCAGGAGAGTCGTGACCTCCTGTTGATCCCGATCGCGATTGAACTCTGTCTTCACAGCGGAGGGCGTTACTGTCACCTGGCTGAACGCCAGCGCCGTCGCGATAATTTTGACGAAAAGCGTTTCCATCCCGGTCCCGGTTTTAACCCTCTCCGGCTGTTGTCAAGCTTATTGAGAAATAAAGGTTCCAGTGCAGCAGAAATTCTGGCGTCCTCCGGCGCGGTTATTCCACCTGTAGCGGATTTTGATCGCTTTGCATGACGTGCCGATGTCGCCGAGCTTGTCCCGGCCCGCATTTTAAAAGCACGGGACCGATCATAATCGGGTGGCCGCAACAAGCCCGAGACCAGCGAGAAGCACGACGCGTTTAAACTTGGCCGGAAACTTTTCCAGGAACTCGGACCTGGATCGCGCGTTACATACTGACCTGCGGTGGCGCGAGAGAAACGTATTATGAACTTGGTTCGTCTCTCCATTCTGCTTTGCACGCTGCTGCTCGTCGCAGTCGGCTCAGTAGGTGCCCAACCTTCCACACCCGAAGGTGGCGCTGCACCTCTCGACCTCACGGCCGCCCAGAAACAAACCATCTACCAAAGCGTCAGCAAGACGCAGAACAACAATGCCGCGCCCACGGGATTTCCCACAAGGGTTGGGGCGGTCGTTCCGACTGGCATACGGCTTGCGCCCGTGCCCGCCACGATCGTGGAGCTCGTGCCGCAGACGAAGGGACTCGAAGCCGCCCTGGTGGAAGGCGAAGTCGTGCTGGTTGAGCCGCAGGGCAAGCGAGTAGTGGCAGTGATTACGCCGGAACGTCGAGACTGAAAAGAGGCCACGCCGGCAGCCGGCGCAGGGAGTTAGGTCAAACTCCCTGGCGCGGTTTTCGAAATAGTGCTAAACTGCTAGATCATCGGCAATCCGGTCGAGCCGTGGCGCGTATCAGCGAAGCTCCGGATACCGATGTGCTGAAAATGATGGGCCGTAACAAAATCTCCACGGGCGCGCGCGCCTGCACGCCAATGAGCGTTCGCGATGCCACACTATCATTTCAACCTTAAAACCGCTCTAGACACGATTCACGATTTAGAGGGGATGGAACTCCCGGATGAGCGTTCTGCACGTAGCCATGCCGGTGAAGTCGCGCGTGAGCTGATGACAAATCGCGATTTGCGCGCGATGCGGCTATGGCGCCTAAGTGTCTGTGACGGTTACGGCAAATCACATTTTGAGCTGCTGCTTGCCCCGCTCCATCCCTCGATTTGCCAGTTGCCGTCGGAAATACGCGCATCGGTTGAAGACCTTTGCCAAAAGACGGCATCGCTGAACGACGCCATTAAAGCGGTTCGGATGACAGTGTTTCAAGTTAGAGGGACGATTGCTCGTTCCGAAGGGATGCCTTACGTGGCAGCCTTGGATGGAATTCGGCTTTAACGCCGGTATGCGGGGATAGTTATCGATTTTTTCTGAAACAGGCGCCTGAGCATGGAACCGCGGCGGTAACAAAGGAGTTAGGAGAGGCCTTTCGAAAAAGGGTGTTTGGCCATCGGGGGCTGAGCGATCACCTAACCACACAGCCAGCCACACTTTTTCCGATGCTGAGGAATAAAGCGACATGAACGTGCCTTTGCAAGGAACCGGTCAGCCCGTTCGCCCAACTCCGGTAGCAACAAATACCTCTGGTCGCCTGCGCCATAAGAATGGTGCGCTGTCCGCATTATCGTGGCGGGCTTTCGCCATTCTCGAGCCGCATTTGCGTCAGCGTGATTTCGAGGAAGGGTCAGTGCTCTGGGATGCCGGAGAGGAGGTCGATCGTGTGTACTTCCCCTGGTCAGGCATCATATCCATCGTACTCCCCGTAAAGGATGGCAGTGGAATCGAGGTTGCAAGCGTCGGCCGTGAAGGCGCGGCCCTCATTGGCTACGGATTGGAACCATTGCAATCCGTTTCACAAGGAATCTGTCAGGTCAGCGGTACCTTTTCCTACATGTCGGCATTGCAATTTGCGACAGCGGCGCGGCAAAGCGACGAGGTTGGTCGCGTTGCCGTAGCCTGTTGCAATTGGTTGTTGCTCCAGTCGCAGCAAATGGCGGCCTGCAATGCGGTTCATACCGCCGATGCACGGTTCTGCCGATGGCTCCTCCAGTCCAGCGAGCGCACCGACAGCAATATGGTACCGTCAACGCAGGAGGCCGTAGCACGGGCTCTCGGCATTCGGCGCACGACCGTCACCTTGATCGCGCAGGGTCTGCAGATGCAAGGAATCATCAGCTACCGGCGCGGGAAGATCGTTGTCCGCGATCTCGGGCGTCTGCGGTCGGCCGCATGCGACTGCTGTACGGCGCTTGGCCGACATAACTGGCCTTCGGACCGGCTCCTCGGAAAAGGACCTGAGCCGCTTGATCCTCAAGTTGTAGCAGGTTGAGCGGCCATTCGATCGAGACGCTTGATAGCGTCTCCGATCACGTGAGCCTCCAGCTGGAACTCGCGCATTCTCTGAGACCACGACTCGGCGAGTTCGGGCCGGCCGTTATAGACCGCCTCGTCGCGCAGCTTCCGCAGTAGTGCGGTGCGTTCGTCGAGAGCACGCAGAGCGCTGGCCATGGCGCGCCTGAGGCCGTCATCGAGCCCTATCATCATCAGCTCGGTCGTATAGGCATGCCCAACGTGGCATCGGTGGCGCGACAGCTTGCCTTCTTTGAGTTCCCACATGACACCGCCGCAATCCGGACAAGTCAGGACCGAGCGCTGTCCGAACCGATCCATCTCGTTCATGCTGGTGCGCCCACTCCTATCCGGCACCGGCGCCGGCTCACTGGTCGGCTGGCGGACGAGGTTGTCCAGCAACGCCGGCATCTCTTCCAAGTGCACGACATGGTCCGGATGTAAGCGGTTCAACGCAGTCCGCGGCATCTCCGGAAAGGCCGCATCGCTCGGATCCTGCACCACAGTCAGGCCTCCCATCTGGCTCAGTGCCCACAGGCCTGAGGCACCGTCGCCGAGCGACCCGGTTAACACCACGCCAACCGCCCGATTACCGCAGCACGATGCGGTGGAGCGCAACATCGGATCGATGGCCGGCCGCGCCCCGTTCTCGCGGGGACCTTCCCCAAGCCACAGCCGCTGATCGTCGACAAGCAGATGCCGCCCCGGTGGGGCGATGTAGATGCGGGCCTTTTTCATGACCTCGCCCTCGTTCGCGAAGGTGGCAGCGAGGGGCCCCGCGCGGGTCAGAATCTCGTCAAGAGACGAGGGAAAATGACTTGGCAGATGTATGGTTATCAGGACTGACGCAGGAAAATCGTGCCGAAAGCCCTTGGCCAGGAAGAGCAGCGCCTCAACTCCACCGGCGGACGTGCCGATGGCGACGATGTCGCGGTTGCCCATGCGTCCTCCCGTCGAAGCCACGACCCCTTGGCACGAACGCGTTTCAAAGAAACCAGTTCCGATGACTGGCGGCTCATAACGATTTGGCTTAGAAACAAAGGACGATCCCAGTCGGCGTGTCGGGCGGCCGACATAGCGGCGGGACCCTGAACTTCTCATGCGGGTTGGGGCGGCGGAGTGCCGAAATGGCGGACGATAACACGGACGATAACACGAGCAACGAAAACCCTTCCGAGTCTGAATCGCACTCCGGAAAGCCGATCATTGTCACAGTTGGAGCCTCCGCGGGCGGTGTGTCGGCTCTGCAAAGGTTCTTCGAAGCGATTCCCGAGCATACCGGCGCGGCTTTCGTGGTAGTTGTGCACCTTGATCCGCAGCGCCGCAGTGAACTGCCGCGAATTCTTGCAGGGCGCACGCAAATGCCGGTCGTGCAGGTCAACGAAACGGAAAAACTGCAGGCGGACCACGTCTATGTCATTCCGCCGGATCGACGCGTGCAGTTGATTGACCACGAGATTTCCGCCATGGAGTTCGACGAGCCGCGTGGAAAGCGGGCACCGATTGACCTGTTCTTCCGCTCCGTCGCGGAGCGCGTGGGCGACGGCTTTGCGATCGTTCTCAGCGGCGCCGGTTCGGACGGTGCCATTGGGGTGCGTGCCATCAAGGAAGCAGGTGGCATTATCCTGATACAAGACCCGCAGGAGGCCGAATACTCGTCCATGCCGCGCAGCGCGATTGGGACCGGTGTTGCGGACTTCGTCCTTCCAGTACGCGATCTGGCCACGCGACTCATCGAGCTCATTCGCATCAAGCTGAGCGCACCGACGGTCGAGGAGCCTAAGGTCGACGAGGAGCTGTTGCGGCGCATCTTGGCTCATTTAAGGGTTCGGACCGGGCACGACTTTTCCAAGTATAAGCGCTCGACGGTGTCGAGGCGCATCGCGCGACGCATGCAGGTCACCAGGACCGACGATTTGCGAGAGTATTACGAGATTTTACGAGAGAAGGGAGATGAGGCCCAGGCTCTGCTGGGCGACCTCCTGATTTCGGTGACAACTTTTTTCCGCGACCAGGATGCGTTTGAAGCCCTCAGGACCCAGGTTCTGCCGGACATGTTCGAGGGAAAGCATCCGACCGACCATATTCGGGTTTGGGTTTCGGGTTGCGCCACCGGGGAGGAGGCTTACTCGGTTGCGATGCTGCTGTTGGAAGAGGCCGGCAAGCACGAGTTTCGTCCGACCGTTCAGGTGTTCGGATCCGACCTCGATGCACGCGCGCTCGCTGTCGCGCGGGAAGGACGTTATCCCGGATCAATCGAAGCTGATGTCAGCGAAGATCGCTTGCGACGGTTCTTTACCCGTGAAGGCGACGGCTACCACGTTCGCCAGGAGCTGCGCGACATAATCCTGTTCGCGGTGCACGACCTGCTCAAGGATCCGCCGTTCTCGCGCGTGGACCTGACTTCCTGCCGCAACGTTCTCATTTACCTCGATCGCGATCTGCAGGAGCAGGTGTGCAGCACCTTTCATTACGCGTTGAATCCCGGCGGGTTTCTCCTGCTCGGCTCGTCCGAAACCGCTGATAACCCGCCCGGATTATTTCGGAGCATCGACCGCAGCACGCGCATCTACAAGTCGATAATACAGTCCGGCGATAAGCCGCGCTTGCTGCCGCGCTTGTTTGGACCGATCGGTATCCGCGAACAAACGGGCCTCATAGCAAGACACGTGAGCCCGAGCGTGGCGCTCAACGAGGCTGCGCTCCACCGTCGCGCCATAGAAAAGGTCGCGCCTCCCAGCATCCTGGTCGATGAGACACACCGCGTGATCCATTTGTCCGAAAACGCCGGTCGGTACGTCATGCCGTCGGGGGGATCGTTAAGCGGCGACGTGGTCGATCTGGCGCGGCCCGAACTGCGATTCGAGCTGAGATCGGCGCTGCATCGTGTCTTCGAGCAGCGTCAACCTACATTGACCTTGCCCATCATGGTGCGCTTCAACGGCGCCCCGCACCGGGTTCACATCCAAGTCAAAGCGGCCGATGCTATCGACGCGGCCGCGCCTCCTCATGCGCTGGTGATCTTCATCGAGGGCGAGGCGGTCGACGAAAGCTTGGTGTCCTCCGATCAGCAGCAGGCAAATCACGAGGTCGTGCGCCGGCTGCGGCAGGAACTCGAACTTACACAATCGCGCCTGCGAACAGTACGCGAGGAATCCGATGCTGCGAACGAAGAACTTCGGGCAGCCAACGAAGAACTGCAATCCATCAACGAAGAATACCGTTCAACGTCCGAGGAACTGGAAACCAGCAAGGAAGAGCTGCAGTCGATCAATGAGGAACTGCAAACCGTCAACACCGAGCTGAAGCTGAAGCTGGAGGCGATTTCTCGCGCTCACAGCGACTTGCAGAACCTCCTTGCGGCGACCGATTTCGGCACGTTATTCCTCGATTCCGGCTTACGTATCAAGCGCTTCACCGACCGGGTGACGGATCTCTTCAGCATCACGCCAAGCGACGAGGGGCGGCCGATCAGCGATTTTTCGCATCAACTCGAATACGACGATCTGATCAAGGATACCCACAAGGTACTGTCCGACCTGGCGCCGATTCGAAAGGAAATTCGCAGTCGCAACAGCCGATGGTACAACGTGCGCTTGCGCCCGTATCGGACCGTGGATGACAAGATCGATGGTGTTGTCATCACCTTCGTCGACGTAAGCGAGCGGCGCCAGGTGGAGAAGGCTCTGCGGAAAAGCGAACAGCAGCTGCAGCAACAGAAGCGCCTCATCGAGCTGACGCGGGAGCCCATCTTTGTATGGGATTTCGAAGGCGGCATTCTCGATTGGAATCACGGCTGCGAACGACTGTATGGCTATACGCGCGAAGAGGCGCTAGGCAAGCGCAAGCGGGAACTTCTCAAAACAGAGGTGCCGAGCTCTTCATTCAATGAATTGAGGAGCAAGCTGCAAGAGGACGGGAACTGGGCCGGCGAGCTTGTCCACCACGCAAAGGGCGGCCGAACGTTGACGGTCGAGGCTCAGCTGCATCTCGAATCCTTTAATGGCCGCCGACTTGTGCTCGAAAGTACTCACGACGTCACTGATCAGAAGGCCTGGGATCAGCGCCAGCGTATGCTCCTGAGCGAGATGACGCACCGCGTTACAAATACACTTGCAGTTGTTCAGGCAATTGCCCACCAGACAATGCGCACCAATTCGGGGCCCGAAGAATTTGCTGCGCGCTTTGATAGCCGGCTGGCGGCTTTGGGCTCCGCGCATAGTCTGTTGAGCCGATCAAACTGGCAGGGTGTCGATCTTGCCACGCTCGTCCGGCAGCTGCTCATGCCCTACACGTCGGAAGGCTCACCCCGGTATCGTCTGGAAGGTGAACCGGTCGTGCTGCCCGTCGACCTCGCGTCTCCTTTCGGCCTGGTCCTGCATGAGCTTGCAACCAACGCGGTCAAATACGGGTCTCTGTCCGGCTCCAGCGGCACGATCTTACTGAAGTGGCGCGTAAGCTCTCAAAGCGATCAACGCATTCTGGAGTTTGTCTGGGAAGAGCGCGGCGGTCCGCCGGTAAGAAAGCCGGCAAAAAGCAGCTTCGGAAGTGCACTTATCGAAAATGCGGTACCGGACGCGACCGTGGTGCGCGACTTTCGTCCCGACGGCTTGATATGCACGATGAAAGTCCCGATCTAGGCGCTCGCCTCAGCCAACCTGAAGTGATCGGACGGTCATGAAAGCGACAGCAATGGACTCGTGCCGTCGGAAGGATGTAGGGGCGGCCCTTGTGGTCGCCCCACGTCAATGCTTGGTGGGAACCACTACCGCATCTTCCGCCCTTTCACTGAAAGCGGTCTGACTTTCCAACTCTCTTGCAAGCCTCATCCAGGATCTTGCCAGTTCAATCAGAGCTGTTTGCAGGCGCGGGCTGACTGCCTTGTTGGCCATCTCAATGCAACGGATCGCGCTGTTGCGGCAGTCCTTGGTGGAGGCCATGACACCGTCCATGTCCTAAAAGCCATTGGCTCCAGCAACGAGCCAGAGCCAATGACGACCAGCTGCCGGCCGGAGAGGGGGTTTTATTAGGCAGGCATTGGCCGCAGCTAAGAGAGCATGGTAAAATAGAGTCGTCTGTACGTTCTACGACTTAATGGCAAGATAATTTCGGCCATTGTGGCGGGGCGCCGTCAAGTGACCACAAATTCGGGTGTTCGCAATCGCGATTGCGCCATCGGGGTCTCCCGCCCCAGCCACGGGAGCCCGCGATGGCCTGTGTTGCCCGTTAATCGCTTAATAGGGATAGGAGTAGTCGTCGCAAACCCATCTGTAGCCGTACGGCGTCCAGGCCCAGCACCCATTATCGTAATATCCGTAGGTCCCGAACGCACCGACGACTCCCGGGAAGAAGAAGCGGTGACCGAAGTGCCGCCGAAACCCATGGCCCACGAACCGGCCGTCGACACCCGCAGCCGCGAAGCTGCGACCAGTGAAGCCGCGACCAGCGAAGTTTGGGGTGGCGAAACTGCGACCCGTCATCCCGGGGGCTGCAAAGCTGCGAGGACCGCCGGCAAAATTGCCCCCTATGGATCCACGAGCAAAGCCTCCACCTCCAACTGTCGCTGAGCCGCGGGCAAAGCCTCCGCCCCCAATGCTGCCCATTCCGCCGCCGCCACCGAACCCGCCGCCACCATGGCCACCACCGCCGCGAGCGGCTATCGCATAGGTTGGAATTGCTGCAGCGCCGATAAGAACGGTGGCTGCAGCAAGCGAAACTGCGATTTTACACGACATAGTGTTACTCCCTTGTTTTCTTCTTTTGGACATAGAATTTGGTCCTGAAAACTCAACGTATTATCCGAGCCGATGTTCCTGCTTTGATGTGCAGATGACTGCCGGCTTGTGCCGTGATCGCGGCTGTTAGCGATGGGCCTCCGACGCCCGAGGACCGCGAGCCTCCATCAGAAGTTTGGGTGCTGGGCGTGGCGAAGCGGCCATGTCACAAGCGACGAAAAACATGATAAGCGGGAAGTACCACGCTAGTATCGGCATATAATCCTCCTGAACTCGCAATTTCTTCGGGCACGTCGGAGAATTCCGGCGTGCAGATTCGTAATGTATAAACCGATGGTGAACGTGCCTGTTCCCTGATTGGCATCACGGTTTGTACAAACCGCCGTGACCAGCGTATTTCTGGTGAGGTGAGATCAAGGTTCAAACTTACCACCAGGACAAGGCCGGAAACGACGCAGGTATGCAATGCCACAACGCGGAACCTTTTTGGGCTTCGACATTTAGATTCTTGAGAACTGTATATTTATGCCGTCGAGATCAAAAGCATCACTAGCTTGGCAACTCATCGGTCATCTGGCCATGGGTGGGGCGTTGGGAGCCTTTTTGGCGCTTTCGCTCCTGCTCAGCGACGCGCAGAATATTTTCCAGATGATAATTAACAGCGCAGCACCGCAGCTTATTCTTGGGGTGTTTGTTGGCGCATTTACGCTGGTTTTCGCGATCGGCGCAACTCTTACCGGCGTTATCTTTGTTCTTGAAGATCGTGGTTAGGGCGTTCCGCGGTGAATTATTCACATCGTTCAGGACCTTTCGCGAGCTTTCTTCGCAAGACGCGGCCACAAGCGGGAGCGTGGGCGAGGAGTTTGGCGCGTGGTCGAGGACTTTGGCGTGGACGCGCTAGTCACTCGCTTCAACCAATCTGAAGCGATCGGACCGTCGTGGAAGCGATAGCGATGGACTCGTGCAGACGGAAAGATGTAGGGGCGACCCTTGGGGTCGCCCCGTTACCGGATGCGACGAATGGCGCGACCACAAGGGTCGCCCCTACAGCGGGCGATGTTGGAGGACGCGGCTTGTGCGGCTGCTCCAATACCATCAGACTGGCTGAAGCGATCGACTAGCGCGGTGACCTCGCTTGCTGCACCGACTTGCCTGAGTGGATCCGCTCAAGAATCCAACCCATGAAAACTGCGGCCCCCAGCGCGGCAAGCAACTTCTCCCGTTCGCCATAGCGGATCATGTCGGCGGCGGATCTAATCGCATCCTCTGCGACATCGTTTGCAGGCCCCCGCAAGGCCTGAATCGCATCGTCAACTGCAGGATTGCCGGTGATCGGAAGTTTTATGAACTTAGACAGGATCAATGACAGTGGCTCAAACAGACGATGCTCCGAATTGGCGGGGACGGATAGAGGTGCGGACCTAACTTGGTGAGCGACCGCACGCTCAAGTTCCATATCGGCGGCAGAAGCGGTCGGAGCTGACAATTCATTTCCTGCCTCATCTGCGGCACGGGGAAGTTTCTCTTTATCGGCGCCACGCGTAAGTCCTTCTTGCACGTGCGGTACCGAGGGTTCGCTCGACAAGGATTTGGCTTGCAGAATGCCCGTCACCAACAGGGCCCCAGAGACGATGATCAGCAAACCTCCGACGGCTGCGTAGCCATAGAACTGTCCATAGTTGATGGCGATCCAGCTATACAGTGCACTGAGACCAATCCCGATGGCCGCGAGCGCTGCGAGGCCCGCCAGTACAAATATCAGCGCCAATATGCTCGCGGTTGTCAGCGTCTGCCTAACACGGCCTTTTGCCAGTTCGACGCGCCGTTCGAACTCGGCCCGCACCTCTGCGATTTTGGCGGGAACGTCGAGTCCGAACAGCTTCAAAACATTGAACAACATCAGTCCCGGCGCCCCACTCTGCCGATCAGAATGCCGATGATCACCGCACCTGCAATCGCCCCCAGCGGGTTGCGACGGGCCATGTTCTCCAACTCACCGGCAAACGTCTTGGCCTGATCCGTGGCCGCAGACGCCGCACTGGCGCCCTTTTGCGCGACGTCGCCAGCAATGGTGTTGACCTGACCGGCGACATTCGAGCTCAGTTCGCGGGCTGATTTCGCCGCATCGCTGGTTGCCCTTGAGATGAAGTTTGTAACGGTCTCCTTCAGGTTGTTGATATCGTCGCGTAACGCTCCTACATCGGCTTCTCCCGCCTTGCTTGCGTCCTTCGCGGCTGCGGCAATCCCTTCCTTTCCGCGGTTTGCGGTATCTGCGATCGATGCACCATGCTCGCGGGAGCTTGCTCCAAAACCCGCGGCTTTTGATCCTTCCGACCTGACCTGATCCATAACGCTCTCCTTGAACACGCACCGGTGTCGCCAAAGCTTGTGTTGTCTGGTGATAAACGCGCATGTTTATCACTCGGTTCCAATGTGGAGCTGAAGCTGACACCGTGTTCGATGTTCCAAGCCACTCAGAGCGCAGAGCCGTGCTGAACTTGTCGGCCCAGCAACCGTGCTATATGCCTGGATGCTAATCAGAGGCTCCAGAGATGACGGGCGCGGCAGGGGACTATCAGGCGCTGAAGGCGACTGCGACCAGCAATCTCCATCGCATCGTCGTCGTTGGTGGTGGCGCCGGGGGGCTTGAGCTCGTCACGCGCCTCGGCGACCGTCGGGGCCGTCGTGGGCTTGCAGATATTTCGCTCATCGAAAAGGCGCGAACGCATCTGTGGAAGCCGCTTCTTCACGAGGTGGCCGCCGGCAGCATGGACGTTTCCCGGCACGAGCTCGACTATCTGGCCCAGGCCTATTGGCACGGCTTTCGTTATCGTTTCGGCGAGATGGTCGGCCTCGATCGTGCGAGGCGGCTTGTGCACGTTGCCGCCAATTTCGATAATGAAGGTCGCCTCATCACACCCGAGCGCTCATTCGGCTACGACACGCTGGTGATCGCGATCGGCAGCGTCACCAACGATTTCGGCACCCCCGGCGTAAGCGAACATGCGGTTGCGCTCGACACACCGGAGCAGGCACAGCTGTTCAACCGGCGACTCATCAATGCTTGCCTGCGTGCCCACACCCAGGTGGAACCGGTCCGCCCGGGGCAGCTTCATGTCGTTATCATCGGCGCGGGGGCAACCGGTACCGAATTATCCGCCGAACTGCATCGTACCGTGCGCGGCGTGGTTGCCTATGGGCTCGACAGGATCGATCCCGACAAGGATCTCAAGATCACGCTGGTTGAGGCCGCCGACCGGATTGTCCCCGCATTGCCGTCGCGGTTGTCCATCGCAACGGCGCGTCTGCTTGGCGAGCTCGGCGTCGAGATTCGGACCGGCGCGCGGGTAACGGAGGTGCGGTCCGACGGGGTCCTTCTTGGCGGCGGAGATTTCATTCCCTCGGAGCTCGTGGTTTGGGCGGCAGGCGTGCGCGGCCCCGAGGTGCTGAAGAATTTGGACGGGTTGGAGGCAAGCCCATCAAATCAACTTGTGGTTCTTCCAACTCTGCAAACGACGCGGGATCCTGACATTTTCGCCATGGGGGATTGCGCCTGGTTGGTACCAGAAGGCGAGAAACAACCGGTCCCTCCGCGTGCTCAGGCGGCGCATCAGCAGGCATCACATCTCCTGAGGCAGTTCCAGCGGCGGTTCGAAGCACAACCCATGGAGCCGTTCATCTATCGCGATTTCGGGTCGCTGGTTTCGCTGGGAGAATTTTCAACCGTCGGCAGCCTCATGGGTTTCCTCGCCGGGAAGGGCATAATGGTCGAGGGTTTTGTCGCGGGCCTGATGTACCGCTCGCTCTACAAGTTGCACGAGATGGCCCTGCACGGCCCCTTAAAGGTCGGGCTTGATACCCTCGCCCGCGGGCTGACGCGGCGGACGGAACCGCATGTGAAGCTCCATTGATGGCTCGCAGAAGTGCACCTGCCGGCAGGACGCCTTTGGCGGCAGAGGGCCGGTTTCCGCCAAGCGACCTCGATCGCACACCTCCTTTACTCAGGAGGGCAGGAACTTTGCTCAGGAGGGCGCAGAAACTTTGCTCAGGAGGGCGTGGGAACCCATGAAGGGCTGTTGCGTTGATTTAGTGCGTGCGGCTGTTTGCTGACCGTCGCACGTGGCCCCGGTCCCACACCACCCAGCCCCCAGAAAGGGACCGGGGCCCGGCTGTGTGGGTGAATTCTATGTCCAAAAGATTAGATCGGTTGACGGTTTCCTAACCACCGCAAAATGTGCGGGGCGTAAGGCAGATGCCGCTGTGGCGCATCCGCAAGTTGTCGCCTCCAAGTCAGCCTGCTGGGAATTGAATGACGACCTTCACGTCGTCGGGCCTGCGTTCCAAGGCTTCGTCCCATCGCTCGAGCGGCACATATCTTGTGATTAGTCGGCTGAGCCATTTTGGATCGGCACGCGTGAGCACCGCCAGCTCATAGTGTCGGCGGTTCGCATTCACAGTACCAAATATGACGTGATTGTTGAGCACCAGGGCGCGATTGAGCCAGCCGAGATCAATGTCTAACGTTTGGCCGGCGCTGGAAATGCCGGCGAGACAGATGATCCCACCTGGCGGAGGGCGGCCGAGCACCTCGCGGATGAGTGATGGAGCCCCAGTGCATTCCCTGACGATGTCGGGGGCTAGGGACTCTATCGCGTCGGCGATCGGACCACTGTGAAAGGTACCGCCGAGATCGTGGACAAGGGCCGGTTTTACCCCACTCTCGTGGCGGTCCAGGACATGAACGTGGAGCCCGCGCTGTGCGCCCATAAGAGCAGCAAGCAAGCCGATCGGACCAGCGCCGGTGACGACAAGGGTTCGCGGCTGCCACGAAGAGGTACGATGTCCGATCCGCTCGACCTGTTCCCAGCCTTTGGCAAGAATGCTGGCGGGCTCAAGCAAAACGCCGCGGTGCTCCAATGCCGGATTGATCTTGATGACGCAAGGAACGGGATCGGGCCGGCGTACGACACCGACCACGAGATCGCCCGGGAGCAGGCCGCTGTCCCGAGGCGCTGACTCGACTTTACCAAGCGACTCGTGCCCGAGAATGAGCCGCGCTTCACCGTGTGGTGCAGCTCCGTATTGGCCTGAGAGGATCTCCCGATCGGTCCCGCAAACGCCAAGCGCAAAGTGTGCGGACGAGTACCGCCCGTTCCGATGGGGCAGGCGGCGGGACCTCCTCCAGCCGAGCCGAGCCACGCCGCCCCGGTGCAACAGTGATTGCTTGCAAGATTGTCACCTCTCAGCTGCACGCAGCTCTGCGGACAGCGCCTAAATCGGTCCAACAATCCTTATCAGTTGCCTGCGTACTACCCTTTGCATACGTATGACCGTCCAAAAGTTCTGACCCTGCAAAAAGTTCCGACGTCGTCGCCGGTGCGATCACCGCTTTGGATATGCGCTCGCCGCGGAGCCGCTCCCGCATTTCGGAGGCGACGTTTGATCCATGCGGCGCACAGCGTGTACCATATGAGCAGTCAGTCGGTTGTGCATCTACACGCGGCGGAACGCTGCAGCGGTATAGCAGCCTGCTTTGGTCAAAAGGTTTGCGATCGAGAACGATCCGACAGGCAGCTGTGATGTCGCCTGTCACAATTCTCACGGGCCGGTCGCAGAAAAGGCAAATCGGGGCATGCTCAGTGTCGCCGTCTTGTGAACGGCGCCGCGTTGGCGTGTCATATTGATCACGGTGTTCGCGCCAGTTCGTGCCGCTGGTCACCTAGGGAACGTAACTCGATGCCTACCAACATTCCCGTCGGCGCGACAGTCGCCGAGATAGACGCGATTCATGAGGCCTCGTTCCATATTCCGGCGACTGGAACGACAGCAAAGCCGCGCCGTTCACTTAAATACGGCGACACCTTTGTCGTGGTGGACACTCACGGCGATATAGGCGCTTCAGCCGGTGGGCCGGACGGTCTTTTTCACAACGACACACGCTTCCTCTCGCAACTCGAGCTCCTTATCAGCGGACGTCAACCGCTCCTGCTCGGCTCCAATACCCGCGATGACAATGCGCTGCTGACAATCGATTTGACCAATCCGGAGATTCACTTCGAGGGCAATATCGTCCTTCAACAGGATACGTTGCATATCGTGCGCACCATTTTTTTGTGGCAGAACGAAGCGCATCAAAGACTGGCCATCTGCAATCACGGTAATCGCTCCGTCGATTTGCGGCTCAGTGTCAACTTCGGCAATGACTTCGCTGATCTTTTTGAGGTGCGGGGAACACGACGAAAGCGTCGGGGCGTCGCTGCCAGCGCTGTTGTGAGTCCCGTACAAGCAGTATTGACCTACCAGGGACTCGACGGGAAGCGCCGGCGCACCGATATCATTTTTGACCCGCCTCCCGCGGAACTATCGACAAGGACAGCGGTTTACCGCATTCGGCTTGAGCCAAAAGAATACAGGTCGATCTTCATAACGGCCACGTGTGATAATCCGGATGGACGTCGTCCCACGTCATTTTTCACCCGACTAAGAGCCCTTCACCGCGAGCGTCGCAATGCGGGTCGTTGCATTACGACCGTTGTGACATCCAATGATATTTTCAATGAAATGTTGTGTCGGTCGATGGCTGATCTGCACATGCTGATCACCGAGACGCCGCAGGGGCCGTATCCATATGCTGGGATTCCCTGGTACTCGACCACGTTCGGCCGCGACGGCTTGATTACCGCACTACAGATGCTGTGGTTTGATCCAAGCGTGGCACGTGGTGTCCTGAAGCGGCTCGCCTTCTACCAAACCAAGATCAATGCTCCGCAGGCGGACGCCCAGCCGGGCAAAATCCTTCATGAAATGCGCGGCGGCGAAATGGCCAACCTCAACGAGGTTCCGTTCAGCCTCTATTATGGCAGCGTCGATGCGACCCCACTTTTTATCCTGGTGGCGGGCTTATACGCCGAACGCACCGGCGACGATGCGACCATATCCGAGCTTTGGCCCGCCATCGAGGCTGCACTACGCTGGATTGATGGCCCCGGCGACCCCGATCACGACGGGTTCGTAGAATATCGGCGCGCGAGTGACCTGGGTCTTGCAAACCAAGGCTGGAAGGATTCCTATGACGCCATCTTCCATGCCGACGGCAGACTGGCTGAAGGGCACATCGCGCTCGCCGAAGTTCAAGGATATGTATTTGCCGCTAAGCAAGCCGCCGCGAGGTGCGCCGGGCGAATTGGACGAATCGACGAAGCTCGTCGCCTCGAGGAACAGGCAAACCGATTGGCAGAACGTTTTGAGACCACGTTCTGGTGTCCAGATCTGGAAACCTATGCGCTCGCGCTTGACGGCTCCAAGGAGCTTTGTCGCGTCCGGAGTTCAAATGCCGGCCAGTTGCTGTTCACCGGGATCACGCGTCCTGAACGCGCTTCAAAAGTTGCTGCGGACCTGCTGCGACCCCGATTTTTCTCCGGCTGGGGCATTCGGACGGTGGCCAAGGGAGAGGCCCGCTACAATCCGATGTCTTACCATAATGGATCGATTTGGCCGCACGACAACGCATTGATCGCACTCGGATTCGGCAGATACGGGTTGAAGGACTCGGTGGAACAGGTCTTCAAAGGGTTGTTCGATGCCGGCTCCTACATGGATCTGCGACGGCTGCCGGAACTTTTCTGCGGTTTTCAGCGCCAGCGCGGTCGCGGGCCGACGCTCTATCCGGTGGCCTGCGCACCGCAAGCTTGGGCCAGCGCCACGCCCTTCACATTGCTCGAAGCCTCGCTCGGATTGGAATTCGATCCTCAAAACAACGAAATTCGATTACGTAATCCGCGGCTACCCGCTTTCCTCGAAGAAGTTATCTTGCGCAACCTGCAGCTCGGAAAGTCGGACATCGACCTCAGAATACGACGGCGGGGCAGTAACGTCTCGGTGGATGTGGCGAGGCGACACGGCAGGGTTCAGGTTTCCGTCGTGTTTTCGTGATCCCGATCGAAGTCGACCACGCGAGGGCCCCCTAAACTGTGTTGCTTTCACTGTGCTGAAAGAACCCGCCACTCGCACTTGCTCCGGGCAGCCGTCAGTGCGCATCGATCGCCTTGATAATTGGGTGTATGCCTCAACCACCATGCGACGGCGGCCGCATGGTGGTTGTTAAGGCCTTCGCGTGGGTCTCCTTGCGCCGCGTCAAGCGGCTCGGTGTGCCTCGACCACGTCGAAAAACCTTTTCTTCGCCTCGTCGGCCAGTCGCGCGGAGTGTTCACCGACCCGGTGAGCATAGCTTAGAAAGCACTCAACGTTGTCGCGCATCAGGTCGCTTTGGAGTGCAGCAAAATCCTGTGGCGTGTGACACTTCATGAGCGTCTCGATCCGGTCGAAATTACGCTCCATACGCTCGCGGGCGAAATTGACCCATTCACCGTATAGCCGCTGCGTTATCTCGGTTGCGACTGTGCCGGATCGCATGATGGCTTCAATATTCCCAGTGGATCTATGCGCGGCCTTTTGTGCTTCCTCCCCCGAAAAGCCCATTGCGCGCCCAATTTGGTCAACTGACCGCTCGGTCATTCGGGCTGCCAATCTGGCGCCGGACTGCATCGTATGTTGAAGGGTTTCGGCGTTCCGCTGAAGGATCTCGGCACCCGCCCGCACGGCGTGGTCGCCGGCACCTGCAGCCGCCCCGGCCACACGGGCTGTCTCATCGGCAGTTGCGCGCGCCGCTTTACGGGAGGCCTGCGCCGTTTGATGAATCGATTCGCCCGGATTCCGGTCTTCATTCGCGTCGCGATACATCGTCATGTTATATGCTCCATCGCCGGATTTGCTTTGCGACTCCCCTACCGTCAGCTCGCAATCAGCTGACGGATTACGCCGTTAACTCCATTTGGGCTGAGAGGTTCCGACCAGGTACCAGGAGGATCATCGCGCCTGGGTTACCCGCAACGGCAAGAGGAATTCCCGGTTCCCCGCAAAAGGTCGCAAGAGGCTCAAGTTTCGACGAAAGGACATGCATTGGTGTGCGATTCGCGTCGTCGGGCCGCTCCCGTGCATTCTTCCATGCGCCCAAAGTCCTTCCGATGCACAATGTGGTCGTAGACCGAGAATGACCGCTTGAGCTTTACCGATTTCAAAACGTCGAAAAAAAAGAACCCGGCAACAAGGCCGGGCTCCGAGCCCGCCTTACCACCTTTGGCTGCTGTACCAGTCATCTATATCCTTGTGAACCTGGTCCTTCGCGAATCCGTATCGCTCTTGAATCTTGCCTTCGAGTTGCTCTCGGCGGCCACCGATAACGTTGAGATCGTCGTCGGTCAGTTTGCCCCACCTTTCCTTGACCTTGCCTTTGATCTGTTTCCAGTTTCCTTCAACCCGGTTCCAATCCATTCTGAACTCTCCTGCGATCTCCTTGATGAAGATGTGCTTGCCAACACCTAGGCACAAGCAAAGTTCCGCGCGAATCCACGTCAGCAACATACATGGCCGAGTTCAACATACATGGCCGAGTTTCGTGGAACTTAGCCAGCAAGGGCGGCGGCTCGCCATTGGCCATGCGTGGCAGCGGCGGCGTTGGTTCGTATCTTGTCCTGCTGATGGAGACCTCGATCAAGATCAACGCAGCCGGTGGATAAAGGAATTTAGGGTGGGCCGCATTTTACCTTCATACACAAAGTGATCTGAGCAGTGTGCCATATTTTGGATAATACCTCGTCATTTATATTTATTAGGGCACCAAACAATTACGGGACGACAAAATACGGTACCGTCTGATGGCCAATCTCACTCGCCGGCGACAATTTTTGCCTGCCTCACAAGGAACTTGCGATTGCGCCGCGCGTTTTCTGGGGACTGCCCACGCGGGCAGGAAAGGGACGCCCCAGGCGGGGCAGATTGCCCACGGGCAAATGGATATGAGGAGAATACAATGAAACTAGCCAAGATATTGGCAGCTAGCGCAGCCGTTGCGCTCGTTACCGGGATGGGCGCCGCCGTAGCTCAGCAAGAACCTTCGCGCAGTGCGCCGGCTGAGAAAACGGCACCGGGCGGAAAACAGCCTTCCGCGATCCAGCACCAAAATGAAGGAAGCGCTGGCCGTAACGAAGGGCAGAGCAGCCGGCCGGGCGGCCGCAGCGAGACCACGGGTCAAGGGACCCGAGAGAATCGGCAAAATCCGGCAGAGCAGAACAAGTCTGAACAGAATCGGCCCAGTAGTGGACGCAACGAGCAGAATCGCACGACCGGCCAAGCGCCGAACCGTGCATCCGAGCAGAACAAGTCCGAGCAGAACAAGTCCGAGCAGGGCCGCGCGAAAAACGAGCAGAACCGGACGACCGGTCAGGCGCCGGATCGGACAAACCGCGCGTCCGAACAGAACAAGTCGGAGCAGAACCGGACGACCGGCCAGGCGCCTCAGGATCGGACAAATCGGGCATCTGAGCAGAATCGATCGTCTGAACAGAACAGGTCCGAGCAAGACCGGACGAGAGTCGAACGGAGCGAACAGAATCGCACCACCACCGGTCAGGGTGCGGCTGAGACGCGCAGTAGTGTAACCGTCAACATCACGCCCGAGAAACGCACGCAGATCCACGAGGTGATCATAAACGAGCGAAGCGCTCCGCGGGTTAGCAGCGTCAACTTTGCCCTCTCGGTCGGAACGCATGTGCCGCGCAGCGGCGTGCGGTTCGCACCTCTTCCGTCACGGATCGTGGAAATCCAGCCGGAGTGGCGCGGCTATGAGTACTTCATGGTCGGAGACAAGCTTGTGATTGTGGATCCGAGGTCCATGGAAATCGTGGCAGTCATAGACGCATGACTGTAGTGCAGTCGCCAAGACTGCTGCGGCCGCCGCCCCCTCGGTATCGTTACGGGCGGCGGCCGTTTTTCACGTTATGACACCGTATTCAGTACTGCCGGAACCCAGAAAGCACAAAAGCGCATAGTATTGTCTAGAAATCAAAGCGCGTAGCATTGTCTAGAAATCGTCCACTGATTTTGCCAATTAATTGCGCCCCGGGCTACTATGTTTTGAAAAATTGCGACCCGCGCCCAATCCGGGCGCGGGTCGCGGGTGAGAAATCATGGGCAGGGATGGCGGATGCCGTCATACCCCAGATACGTTCCGCTAGCCGGATCGTAGGAACGATACCGCTGGGCGCAATAGGCGTCATCGCGCTGGCCATAAGTGTTGCCCGGCACATATGCGTAACCCGGTTCATAGGAGTAGGCACTACCGTAGGCGTATCCTGGCCCATAAACGTAATCCGGCGCATAAGCGTAATCCGGATAATAGCCGTAGTAGCCAGGCGCCCACAGCGGCGCGGTCGCGGCTGCTACAGCTCCGCCGACCACACCGGCCGCGAGTCCGGCCAACCCAGCACCAAAGCCGTGGTGCACGCGCCAATCGTTAGCTGATACAGGTCCGGCGGTCGCCAGAATGGCTGTGCCGGCAAGAGCAAGCGCCGCCGTGCCAGCCAAAAATTTCGATCTCATGACGTGACTCCCTGTCGTTCAGAGGGTTGAATCCGCGACCGGTCAGGGACCGCATCGCAAATGGGAAATCCCTCGACCAACTTCTTGTTCCGCCCAGATGCAGAGGCCGCGATGCACAGATTTCCGAACTAAATGATGCGAAGTAGGTGAATGTTTCAGCGCCGACTTGCGCTAAGCTCAGTATTCATTCGCACGTGTCAGCGCGACTCTCCGCCGCCGTTCCTTAACCGGAGGATTCAGGCAATCTCAAGTTTATCAACTTAAACGTTAAATCAATTTATAATGCAACCCAAAGGTCGGATGGCCGCATTGCGGCATGATTGGGACCTGATCACGAAAAAAGCCGGAGAAGATTTCGCATTCTGTGGAACTATCTACCTCCCTTGTTGTTTGTTAGCCGACGCGGGGAAACGGCACTGCAGAAGTATCTCAAATTTCCTGGATTCGTTGTCAACATTCCGGTTGCTCCGCAAAAGATGCATGAGAAGAAGGGCTTTCGGTGTGCTGTCACGGACGCTTGCATCCGTTCATTTCGGGTCCCGAGCGTAGGTGAGGGAACCCGGAATCCGTAGCTTTGATGGTCAAGGTTACGGATTCCGGCCGCGCCGCGGAACTTGTCGTGAGGCCGAGGCGCGCGGCGCCCCGGAATGACGCCGACGGGTATTAAGCTTAGAGTCACTGCACGAAGAGAAGTGCCGGTCGGCACGATTCGGCCAGCAGCAGCGATTGTCGGAGGGTTTAAGATGCAGCCCCGTGGCGAAACGAATGAGCCGGGAACTGTTGAATCCAGAACGAACCGACCCCCCACAATCGACCCGCAGGAAGCAGCCGGCGCTGCCAAGAATGGTGACGGCCGCGCATCGTTCGAATACGACCTGCTGCATGCTCTGCAGGCCATGCGGGTGGGAGATTTTTCGGTTCGCATGGCCGGCGATCAGGACGGCTTGCCGGGCAAGATCGCTGATGCGTTTAACGAGATTGCGGCCGCAAATCAACGGATCGCGCAGCAGCTTGCGCGCGTCGGTGATGAAGTCGGACGCGAAGGCAATACGCGCCAGCGCGTCAGGTTCGGCCTCACAAACGGGGCCTGGGGTGAGATGGAGGATTCCGTCAACACCTTGGTCGACGATCTGTTGTGGCCGACGATGGCGGTGACACGGGCCATTGCGGCTGTTGCCAAAGGCGATCTGCTGCAGACAGTAGCCCTCGATGTCGACGGCCGTCCGTTAAAAGGCGAGTTCCTGCGGGCCGCCACGATTGTCAATACAATGATCAAGCAACTCAACGTGTTCACCTCGGAGGTGACCCGCGTCGCGCGGGAAGTGGGAACTGAGGGCAAGCTCGGCGGTCAGGCGCAGGTCCGCGAAGTCACCGGCGTATGGAAGGATTTGACCGAGAGCGTCAATTCGATGGCGAGCAATCTGACTGCCCAGGTCAGGAATATTGCCGACGTCACTATCGCGGTCGCTAACGGAGATCTCTCGAAAAAAATAACTGTCGATGTGCGCGGCGAGATTCTGCAGCTTAAGGCAGCCATCAACACCATGGTGGACCAGTTGCGCTCGTTTGCCTCCGAGGTGACCCGTGTGGCCCGCGAAGTCGGCACGGAAGGCAAGCTCGGCGGTCAGGCGATTGTCCCGGGTGTGGCGGGTACCTGGAAGGATCTGACCGACTCGGTCAATGCCATGTGCGGCAACCTGACTGATCAGGTCCGCAATATCGCGCACGTTACGACCGCGGTGGCGCGCGGTGATCTGTCGCGCAAGATCACGGTGGACGTACGCGGCGAAATTCTTGAGCTCAAGGACACCATCAACACGATGGTAGACCGGCTCAATGCCTTTGCTTCGGAAGTGACCCGTGTGGCCCGCGAAGTTGGCACGGAAGGCAAGCTCGGCGGTCAGGCGCAGGTATCAGGTATCGCCGGCACGTGGAAGGATCTGACCGACAACGTCAACTTAATGGCGAGTAATCTGACGGCGCAGGTCCGCAACATCGCCGACGTGGCGACCGCCATTGCGGGGGGCGATCTCTCCAAGAAGATCACCGTAAACGTCAGCGGAGAAATCCTGCAGTTGAAGGAAACCATCAACACGATGGTCGATCAACTGAATGTGTTCGCCGGCGAAGTAACGCGCGTTGCCCGCGAAGTCGGCACTGAAGGCCGCCTCGGCGGCCAGGCCAATGTGCGGGGCGTTGCCGGCACCTGGAAGGATTTGACTGACAGCGTCAATTCGATGGCGAGCAATCTCACCGACCAGGTCCGCAACATCGCTGAAGTCTCAACTGCGATGGCGAACGGCGACTTGTCTAAGAAGATCACAGTGGACGTCCGCGGCGAAATCCTTCAGCTCAAGGAAACCATCAACACGACGGTTGACCAACTCAACGCGTTCGCTTCGGAAGTGACTCGGGTTGCCCGCGAGGTCGGCACCGAGGGCAAGCTCGGCGGCCAGGCAATGGTGCGCGGCGTGGCTGGCACCTGGAAGGACCTGACGGACTCCGTCAACTCGATGGCGAGCAATCTGACCGCTCAAGTGCGCAATATCGCGGAGGTCGCGACTGCGGTGGCGCGGGGCGACTTGTCCAAGAAGATCACCGTGAACGTGAGCGGCGAAATCCTGCAGCTGAAAGAGACCATCAACACGATGGTCGATCAGCTCAACGCGTTCGCCGCCGAAGTGACCCGCGTGGCCCGCGAGGTCGGTACCGACGGTAAACTCGGAGGTCAGGCCCAGGTGCCCGGCGTGGCGGGCACCTGGAAGGATCTGACCGACAGCGTCAATTCCATGGCTGGCAACCTCACGGCTCAAGTCCGCAACATCGCGGAAGTCGCTACTGCCATCGCCGGCGGCGATCTGTCTCGCAAGATCACGGTCGACGTGCGCGGCGAGATCCTTCAACTGAAGGAAACGCTCAACACCATGGTGGACCAGTTGAACCGGTTCGCCGGCGAAGTGACGCGCGTCGCCCGCGAGGTCGGCACCGAA
>Ga0126369_10000100_pt1 | contig 50116 bp, 30 predicted proteins | sample PanSoiMetaPlot_1_FD_109646 | JGI IMG/M metagenome (GOLD analysis project Ga0126369, IMG submission 109646) | Tropical forest soil microbial communities from Panama - MetaG Plot_1 | ecosystem: Environmental > Terrestrial > Soil > Tropical forest > Bulk soil | place: Panama | collected 2016-02-17
AGCGCTGCCACGAAGACATCTACAACCAGTGGAACAGCTCGGCGCACCACTTTTCCTCGTTCAACAATCAGTGGTACCGCAAGTCGATCGAGTACATGCAGGACACCGTCGGTACCAAGCCCTCGAAATGGTGCGGCGGATGCCATGATCCGGCAGTCCTCTATGCGGGCATGATGGACACCCCGATCAAGCAGATTGTGCACCGCCCCGAGGCGCAGGCTGGACTGGGCTGCATGATGTGCCACTCGATCGCCGACGTGAAGAGCACGATGGGCCAGGCGGATTTCTATCTGGAATATCCCAAGCTCCACGAATTAGCGGCCACCAAGAACCCGATCGCCCGCGAGTTGCATGACTTCCTGATCAAGTTGAACCCTGAGCCACATCGGCGGGTTTTTCTGAAGCCCTTCATGCGCGATCAGACGGCCGAGTTCTGCTCGTCGTGCCACAAAGTGCACCTCGATGTGCCGGTCAATAGCTATCGCTGGTTCCGGGGCTTCAACGAATACGATAACTGGCAGGCCAGTGGAGTATCGGGGCAAGGGGCGCGGTCTTTCTACTATCCGCCCAAGTCGCAGCAGTGCGCCGATTGCCACATGCCGCTGGAGTCGTCGAAGGATCAGGGAAACATCAACGGCTTCGTGCATTCCCATCGCTTCCCGGCGGCCAACACTGCCGTGCCGACTGCAAATGAAGACGCCGCGCAACTCAAGTTGACAGAAGACTTCCTGAAAAGCGGAGCCTTGACCGTCGACATCTTCGCTGTATCTCCGGCGCAAGCCCCGCTGAAGGCGAACGCTTCGACGCAGTCAGACCTTTCCACTACGTTTGCAGTTGGCGAAGAAGCCGAGAGCAAGATAACGGGCGGAAGTGGCGGAGAGGCCGAGCCGGTGACGGCTCCGCTCAATCGTGTGCAGCCCGCATTGCGCCGCGGAGATACTGTGCGCGTAGATGTCGTTGTGCGCACAAAAAAGGTCGGTCACTTTTTCCCCGGCGGCACCGTCGACGCCTACGACACATGGCTCGAACTCAAAGGCACCGACGATAAGGGCCAGACGATTTTCTGGAGCGGCATGGTCGAGGACGATGGCCACGGTCCCGTGGAGAAAGGCGCGCACTTCTACCGTTCCCTGCAGATCGATGCCCACGGCAATCCCATCAACAAACGTAATGCCTGGGCGACCCGCGCCGTGGTATATGTGCGGCTGATTCCACCCGGTGCTGCAGACACAGTCCACTACCGCATGCACATTCCCGAGAACGCTGGAAATAAGATTACGCTGCACGCTCGCCTCTGCTATCGCAAGTTCACGTGGTACGGCACTCATGAAGCGTTCGCCGGTATCCCCGATCCGTCGAAGCAGAGTGCGGTCGCCCCTGATTTCGATGACCGCCAAACTCTCTTTACCGGATCGCTGAGCGGAGTCTCTGCGAAAGAAGAGAAGATTCCTGATTTGCCGATCGTCCCGGTTGCCGAGGATGAGGTCACGCTTCCCGTTGTTGCGCGCAGCGCGCCCGCCGAAGCCCCGAAGACCATCGTTCGCAAAGAAGAATGGCAGCGCTGGAACGACTACGGTATCGGACTCTTTCTGCAGGGCGATCTGAAGGCCGCAGCTGCCGCATTCGAGAAAATCACTGAAGCCGATCCCAATAATCCCGACGGTTGGGTCAATATCGGACGCTGCGCCGTCCAGGAAGGCGACATGGAGCGCGCCCGCAAGGTGTTGGAAAGAGCTCTGGCACTGTCGCCGAACCTCGCGCGCGCGAACTTCTTCTACGCCAAAGTTCTTCGCTCCGACGGAGACTACGATGGTGCTGCTAGTCGTCTGCATGCTGTGCTAGCCCAGTATCCCCGCGACCGCGTGGCGCTCAACGACTTGGGACGGATTCTCTTCCTCCAGCGCAAATATGACGAAGCCGTGAAAGTCTTACAGTCGGTACTCGTGATTGATCCCGAAGACCTTCAGGCTCACTACAACCTGATGCTCTGCTACAACGGCCTCGGTAATGAGAAGCTGGCGAAAGAACATCAGGAACGCTACATGCGCTTCAAGGCAGACGAATCGGCACAGGCCATCACTGGACCTTATCGTCAGCTCCATCCAGAGGACAACAACGAGCGCCAGTCAATCCACGAGCACGTGTCCGTTCCGCTGTCGGTAGGCACGGCCACTCATGTGGGAACGGCAACAGAACGTCGAACCACTACGAGTCATGTAGGGGCGGACGCATTCGTCCGCCCAGCCGGGCAAAGCCCGGCAGCGATTTCTGCTGGAGCCTCCCGATAAAATGTTCGTAAAAACTAAGTTCACCACAGAGTCACAGAGCCACAGAGAAATTCTCTTTGTTGTTCTTCTCTGTGCCTCTGTGTCTCTGTGGTTCGTCCTGCCGTGCGGTGCGCAAGAACACTTCCGTGACATCACCGCGCAGGCCGGCATCCGTTTCACCCACAACAACGGCGCCTTCGGAAAGAAATGGCTGCCGGAGACGATGGGTCCGGGATGCGCATTTATCGACTACGACAACGACGGCTACCCTGACATCGTTCTGATCAACGGCGAAGACTTCTCAGGCCATCAGCATCTCGGGACGACCACACTGAAGCTTTACCACAACAACCACGACGGCACATTTACCGACGTAACCCGAAAAGCTGGACTCGCCATTCCGATCTACGGATTCGGTGTTGCGGTTGGCGACTACGACAACGACGGCTTCGACGATCTCTTCGTCTCCGGTTTAGGACAGAGTCATCTCTTCCACAACAACGGCAACGGCACATTCATCGATGCCACGAAATCCGCCGGCATGTGGGGGCCCGCCGAATTCTCGACCAGCGCGGCGTGGGTGGACTACGACCGCGACGGCAAACTCGATCTGGTAGTGGCCAACTACGTGCAATGGACTGAGCAGACCGATCTCTATTGCACACTTGATGGAGCGCACAAGTCCTACTGCACACCGGAGTCCTACAAGGGAACCTCGGTTCGCCTTTGGCATAACCTGGGCAATGGCAAATTCGAAAACGCCACGCAAAAAGCCGGACTCAACGATCCAAGTTCGAAAAGCCTCGGAATTGCGGTCTTTGATTACAACTCCGATGGCTGGCCCGACATTCTGATCGCGAACGACACGCAGCCCAACAAACTCTACGTCAACAAGAAGAATGGAACCTTTGAAGAGCGTGGAGTCGCTGCGGGCATCGGCTTCAGCGAGGACGGAGTGGCCCGCGCCGGCATGGGCGCCGATGCCGCCGACTACGACCGCAGCGGCCATCCTAGCGTTCTGATCAGCAACTTCGCCAACCAGATGGTCTCGCTCTACCACAACGAAGGGAACGGCCTGTTTGTTGACGAAGCGCCGCAGTCCGAAATCGGACGCGACACCCTGGTCACCCTCGGCTTCGCCTGCTTCTTCCTTGACTACGACAACGATGGCTGGCCTGACATCTTCGTTGCCGACGGCCACATCGAAAACGAAATTGAACGCGTGCAGAAGCGCGTCAGCTACGCTGAGCCTCCGCACCTGTTTCGCAACCTAAGCGGTGGAAAATTCACGGAAGTCACCGAGCAGATGGGCAAGTCGTTTGCCACGGCGAAAGTCGCGCGCGCCGCGGCTTATGCCGATATCAACAATGACGGCTTCCTCGATCTCCTCGTCACCACGAACGCAGGCCCGGCCTACCTTTATCAGAACGAAGGAGGCACAAATCACAGCCTGCGCATTAAGCTGGTCGGAAGCAAATCCAATCGTGACGGCATCGGAGCGGTCGTCCGCGTGAACGGGGGAAGCGATCACCAGTGGAAGATGCTGCGCTCGGGCTCCGGTTATTTGTCCGCCAGTGAACTAGTGCTGACCTTCGGTCTCGGTTCGCAGACAAAAGCGGACCAGATCGAGATCCAGTGGCCGAGCGGACAAGTCGACAAGCTCTCAAGCGTCAACGCCGGCCAAACCATCACGGTGCAGGAGGGCAAGGGAATCACAGCCAATCGACCGTACTCAGTCCCTCATGCGCGTAACGAAAAGCAAGTAGCAGCTCGCAATTAGCAATTCAGTAAGCATGATTGTCTAATCGTGATTGTCATCCTGAGCGAAGTCCCATGCGCTCGCGAAAGGCGAGTGCATACGCAGTCGAAGGATCTCTCGCATCTACATCCGGTAGCGGTCAGGGCGGGAGTTTGTATTCTTGGGGCGATGTCGGTAAGAATGCCTTGCGAGGACCCGTATTATCTGCCGTTGAAAGGAATCCTTCGACTCCGTTTGCCTGCGCTGCGCTCCGGCAAACTACGCTCAGGATGACATTCGTTAGGAGTTTCGTACCACAGCCTGCGCTGAGCGTGGCCGAAGGGTGCCCTTTGTGATTAAATCTCTAACGGAATGAATCCCAAAATCTCTGCCGCCGTTCTCGCCGCCCTGGCAGCGGCCGTAGGCCTCCTCACCTCCGCGTCTCAGCCGAATCCGATGGAGGCCTCGCGGCTAAATAATCTCGGCGTTGCCTATATGAATCAGCAGCTTTTCGAGAAGGGCCTGAACACCTTCCAGCAGGCAGCCGCGGCCGATCCGAAGTTTGTGATTGCGCGCCTGAACGAAGGTGTGGCCTACCTGAACCTGCAGAAGATTGACGAAGCAAAGGCAGCACTCGAAGATGCGCTCAAGCAGGATCCGAAGAATCCGAACGCGTGGTACAGCCTGGGCCTGCTCGCGAAAAACACCGGCGATGCGCAGGCTGCAATCGATGCATTCAAGCGTGTCACTGCGATCGATCCCAACGACGCCGACACTTGGTATTTCCTAGGCACCGCGCATGTACAAGCAAAGCAGTTTCCACCGGCGATCGAAGCTTTCGAACACGCTCTGAAGATCAATCCTCTGCACGCCTCCGCCGAATTCGGACTCTCCCGCGCCTATCAACAATCAGCGGATACCGAACACGCCCGCGACCACCTGAAGAAATTCCAGTACATCACGCAAAACAAAATCGGGGCTCCGATGAGCCTGGCTTACGGCGAGCAGGGCCAATACTCGCGCGCTGTGGAATCGCCGCTGATGCCCTTGAAGCCTCCGGCGCAGATCAAGGTGCAGTTTGTGGATGCGACGAAGGAAGCGGGGATTCAAGGGAAGACGACTTCGGAACCAACTGACTTGGCAGGTTTTATTGGCCCGGGAGCGTGCTTCTTAGATTACGACGGTGACGGGCAGCTAGATGTTTTCCTTCCCGCAAGCGGACCGGAAGGTGGGCTGACCCTCTATCGCAATCTTGGCGGCGGGAGGTTTGAGGACGTCACGCGGAAGGCAGGGCTTGACTCCGCACTCCACGGCGTCAGTTGTACAGCGGGGGACTATGACAACGACGGTTTCATCGACCTCGCTATCGGTTTAAATGGCAGAGTTCTGCTTGAACACAACGAGAAGAATGGGACCTTCAAGGACGCGGCCGGATCTGCAGGAATCGTTCTTGATGGACTCGTGCTCGGACTGTCGTTAATCGATTACGATCACGACGGAGATTTGGATCTCTATGTTGCCCGGTCTGCTAATCACGATCTAACGTCGTCTGGCATGAATTTCCAGAGCGGCAAAGGCGCGAAGAACGTGATGTGGCGCAACGATGGGAACGGTCAGTTTACCGATGTGACCGAGTCCGTGGGTTTGGCGGGTGATGCGGCAGTGGGAGCGATCGGTTCAGACTACAACAATGACCGCGCGATTGATCTTGTCTTGCCAGCCGGCAAGAGTACGACAATTTTCGAGAATCCACGGGAAGGTGCCTTTAAAGCTCAGCAGCCTTGGTCATCGTCGATGCCGACTCCGACCTTCGGCGTCGCAGCGCTCGACTATGATCACGACGGCTGGATTGACTTGGCCTTTACACACGGCGGCGCGCCCGCTGTCAGTCTTTGGAGAAACAACCACGGGAAATTCGATTCTATATCTCTGCCTGTGGTGAATTGGGTCCACGCCTTCGGCATTGCCGCCTTCGACTACGACAATGACGGCTGGGTCGACCTCGTCGCCGTCGGCGAGACAAAAGATGGCAAGGGCGAAGTCCGCCTCTTCCGCAATCTCGGCCCTGACGGATTCAAAGACGTCACCGCCGACGTCGGCCTCGACAAGATTCACCTTGAAAGCCCGCGCGCCATCATCACCGGGGACTACGACAACGACGGCGCCACCGACCTGCTCATCACCCAGAATCACGGCCCCGCGGTGCTCCTGCGCAATGAAGGCGCCAACAAAAATCACTGGCTGAAGCTCTCGCTCAAGGGACTCAACGACAACAAGTCCGCCATCGGTACCAAGGTCGAAGTCTTCTCTGGAGGCAACCGCCAGAAATTCGAAATCTACGGATCGAACGGATACCTCGGCCAGAACTCCACCGACATCGTCGTCGGCCTCGGAGAGTCGAAAGATGCCGACATCGTACGTATGCTCTGGCCTACGGGCGTGCTGCAGGACGAAATCCAGATCGCTGGTGACAAGCGTCACGAAATCCTTGAAATCGACCGTCGCGGCAGCTCCTGCCCCACGCTCTTCGTGTGGAACGGTGAGCGCTACGAGTTCGTCGCCGACATGCTTGGCGCCGGCGTCGTCGGACACTGGATCGGCCCCAACCAGCGTGACATCCCGCGCCCCGTGGAATGGATCAAGATTCCGACTGGAACGGTTCGCGAAAAGCAGGCCTCAGCCCTCGGACCTCGGACGGCAGACGCCAGCGAAATGCCGAACGCCGGAAGCCCGAAGCCCGAAGCCGGAAAGGTGAGGCCAAGGTCCGAGGTCCAAGGTCCGAGGTCGGTTCTATCCCTCCGTTTCATGGAACCCCTCGAAGAAGCCGTCTACCTCGACCAAGTACGCCTGTTAGCTGTCGATCATCCGGCTGGCGAAGAAGTCTATCCGAACGAGTACTTCGCCTCGAACCCGCCGTATCCGCAGTTCAAAGTTGTAGTGAGCCGCGATGCCAAACCTCCCGCTGGCGCATGGGACGAACACGGCCACAACGTTCTTCCAGACCTATTGGCGCACCGCTACTTCGGTGACTTCGAGGTCACGCACTTTCTGGGCTTCGCCAAGCTGCACACGCTTACGCTCGACCTCGGCGCGCCCTATAGCGGCGGCCCGTTGTGGCTGCTAGCGCATGGCGAAATCGAGTATTTCTCGGCCAACAGCATGTATGCCGCGTCCCAAGCCGGAATCGAAGCGATCGCACCCTACGTCGAAGCCGAAGACTCCAACGGAAACTGGAAGCGCGTGATGGACGACATGGGATTTCCCGCCGGAGGCCCACGCACAATGACGGCTGACCTCACAGGCAAGCTGCCAAAAGGAACGCAGAAGATCCGCATCACTACGAATCTGCAAATCTACTGGAACAGCATCCTGATCGACCGTACTTCTCAGCCAGCCACACGCGAGATCCCTCGCCCCGCGGCTGCGCCGCCCCCGGCTAAAGCCGGGGGTCTACAAGAAAGCGCGGGGCTTCGGGATGACGCCGGGGATGGGACGTCCGGTGCTTATAGTGGGCGTCATCCCGACCGTAGCCGTTTGTCCGGCGGAGCGAAGTATCTCGCGCGGACCGGCAATGAAGTTCGTCTGACTAACATCCCCCTGCTCCGAGCCGATCTCGAATACCACGGCTACCCCTACAAGATCGAGGGATTGCCGCCGGGCAACGTGCAATACATTTATGAAAAAGCCAGCGCGACAGGACCGTACACACGCCCGTTCGGCACCTACACCCGTTACGGCGACGTCCTGCCGCTGCTCACCGCAACCGACGACAAACTCGCCGTCTTCGGTTCGGGAGATGAAGTCCGCCTCGATTTTGATCCGTCGAGTCTCCCGGCGCTACCCCAAGGCTGGGTGCGCGACTATTTCTTCGCGGCTAACGGCTACGAAAAAGACATGGACTTCTACGCCGCCGAAGGCAGCTTCGTTGCGCCGCTGCCGTTCCTGAGTATGGGAGAGTATCCGTACACACCGAAGAAGTCGTTCCCACTGGACGACTCGCATGTCAACTATCTGCTCGAATACAACACGCGACACATGTCAGGAAACGAACAGAGAGGGTATTGGTTCGACTACGGTCCACGCTAAACGCGATGTCATCCTGAGATTCGGCGAAGCCGAATCGAGGGACCGTGCGTGAGGTGTATTAGTCCAATGCGGTGGATAAGATTGCCCAAGCGCAAACGGCATAGGATCTCCCACCCGCCGCAATGCCGCTGCCATAGCATCGTAAGGTCCCTCCGAGAGCTTACGCTCTCGTCAGGACGACAACGCTTTGGAAGAAGCACATACAGAATCGTTTTAATATTGACATTCCGACCCGTCCCATAATCCAATAGCCGTTCCAATGGAAACCCAAACCGCCGCCGCTCCTAGCTCAACTGCTGTTCCTAGACTGCGCCGCACTCTTTCCCTCTGGGACTTGATTTTCTACGGCATCGTCCTCATCCAGCCGATCGCTCCCGTGCCGCTCTACGGCGTGGCGCAGAAGCTCTCCGACGGCCATTTCGTCACCATCATTCTCATCGCTCTGTTCGCCATGCTGATCACGGCGGTCAGCTACGGCCGCATGGGCGCTCTCTATCCCACGGCGGGTTCGGCCTACACCTACGTCGGCAAAGGACTGAACCCGCACCTCGGCTTCCTCGCCGGGTGGGCGATGATTCTCGACTACCTGCTGCAGCCGCTCATTAACACTGTGTGGATTGCCACCGCCCTTCATGAGCGCTACGTGCATCAGGTTCCATACGTCTTCTGGGCTTTGCTGATTGCGGGCGTCATGACCATGCTCAATCTGATCGGCGTTAAGGCTTCTGCGAATGCGAACAAGGTGCTGCTTGCGATCATGACAGTCGTTGTGGCCGCATTCGTCATATTGGCCGTGAAATACCTTTATGGCGGACAGGGTTGGGCAGGTCTGTTCTCGCTAGAGCCGGTCTACAACCCCCGAACGTTCGACGCTCACAAAATTCTCACAGCAACCTCATTCGCTGCTCTCACCTATATTGGCTTTGACGGCGTCACCACGCTCGCCGAAGACGTCGAGAATCCCAAGCGCAACGTGCTGCTTGCGGTCGTTCTGACCTGTATTTTCGCCGGTGTTTCCAGCGGGATTGAAGCTTATCTCGGTGCCCGTGTGTGGCCCAACTGGCACTCGTTCCCGAACCTCGAGACCGCCTACATGGATATTTGCAGCCGTGTGGGTGGCCCGATCCTGTTCAATGCCATGGGATTCATCCTCATCGTCGCCGCCTTTGGCAGCGGCCTCACCGGCACTCTCGGCGCAGCCCGCCTTCTCTTCGGCATGGGTCGCGACGGTGTGTTGCCGAAGAAAATCTTCGGCCACCTCAAGCCCGGCAGCAGCACTCCGACCTACAACATTCTGCTGATCGGCGGACTGGCATTTGTCGGAGCTGTACTTCTTAACTACATCGGCAGCGCGTATCAGCATGCGGGCGAGTTGCTGAACTTCGGCGCGTTCCTGGCGTTCATGGGCGTCAATGCGGCGGCTTTCTGGCGCTTTTCAGTGTCGGCAGAGACCGGTTCTCGACGCCCAGCCGCTTTTCTGCTCATCTGCTTCGGCGTTGGAGCCCTCTTGTATCAACTCGCAACATCGATTCTCGGCATTCAGCGTGTCGCAGATTTTGTTACGCGCTTGCACGTCAATGTTGCCCAATTGCTGCACGTGTTGAACGTGGCTGCGCTCGGCGTTGGAATTGTGCTGGCGCTCATGCTGCTTTATGTCACCGTGCAAACGTGTGGCATTAGCTTCCGTTCGATCTCGGACTCGATTTTTCCCTTCATTGGGTTTGTGTTCTGCGGGATCATCTGGGTAAACCTTAACTGGATCGCCCAGACTGTAGGCGGCATTTGGTTCGTGATCGGACTAGTATACGTCGGCTACAAGACCAACTGGTTCCGCTCCGCACCGGTCATGATCGATTTCAGCGACCAATAACGAGCATCCGCAACCTGTCGCTTTTTCGATACTCACTGGCGGAATAGCGTAATGACTCAGCCACAGTAAACGAGGTAGGCTCTCCGCAATGCTCGCTCAGGAGGTCCGGCATGCTGGGCTCGACTAACATCATTGCCTTCGTTCCCATTAAAGACTCGCAGAAGTCCCGTGCCTTCTATGAAGGGATTCTCGGCCTGCGCTTCGTCAAAGACGATGGCTTCGCGCTCGTGCTCGACGCGAACGGCATTATGGTTCGCGTTGTAAAGATGAAGGACTTTACTCCGGCGCAGTTTACCGTTCTAGGTTGGGAAGTTTCCGACATCGAAAATGTCGTTCGAGAACTGAGCAAGAAAGGTGTTCAGTTCGAGATCTTCGGATTCTTCAAGCAAGACAACCTAGGAATCTGGACCGCGCCCGGTGGCGATCGGGTCGCCTGGTTCAAAGATCCAGACGGAAACACTCTTTCCGTTTCTCAGCACGCGGCCTGACCCAAGCAAAATCTGCAGAACTCTCCGAGGATCTGGGTGGCCCATTTCTCGCACGTTTTGTGCGCGAGAAGTGGCGGGTGGCACCGCCGGCCGCAGGAGCGCTGCAGGCAGAGTTGCATAGGTCCTCCGGCGCCAAAGACCGGCGCCATCAGGATGACAATGTTCTTTTCGCAGGTCCATGTCTATCCGTCTAGGATGTTGGGCTTGACCTGGCACCGACAATGCGAACGGAGTAACGAAGAAAGCTTAAGAGGAAGGCGGAAGTTCACTGGCAAACGGACAAGTATAGAACTTCCATTTCTTGTCATCCTGATGGCCTGCGCTTTTTGCAGGCCGGAGGGTCTATGCAGTCCGGACGCAGGAGCACTGCAGGCAGGGTTGAATAGGTCCCCTGGCGCCAAAAAACGGCGCCATCAGGATGACAAAGCGGAATGGTATACGGCGATTCCTAAGTCGATCTAAACGATTCAATGTCTAAATGCCTTCGTCTCACGGCTCCACATTCCACCCAGTCACCTCGACCTTGGGCGTTGCCGATCCCAACTCGCTAGTTCGGTACGTTGCCGAAATCTCTCGTTTCTCGCCGGGTAACAGTGAAATATAGTTGTCCTCCCAAACCGTCGGCAAGATCTCCTCGCCTTTAGCGCCCTTGACGACTTTCAGCCGCACAAAGAACGCCAGGCTCTTACTAGGATTCTCGAGGGTCACATGCGTGATCGATTCCTCGCCCTTGTGTTCAGTACGCTCCGCGACTTTCAACTTGACTTTCGGTAGCTGCGAGATCGCGGTAAAGTCGGCATACGACGCGGTAGGCGTCGTATACCAGTTGCTCTTGGCCCAATCCACGACTTCCGGTTTGGTCGAGAGCCAGTAGAAATTCGATCCCACTTGCTTTCCCGTGGAGTCTTCGAGACGCAGCACGAGGAAATACGTATTGCTCAGCCCGGACACATCCGGCAATGTGAAGATCTTTGACGTGCTGTCGGCGCCGGCGTCGACGGTGTTTTCTTGCGTGAACTTCTCGGTCGCGTCCAGATTGTAGATCTTCGTGATGAGCTTCAGACCCTTCGCATCGGTGTACTGGCTGCTGACCAACCAGATCGAATGGTCGTCGTATCCATATAGTGGATGCAGGGCCTCCATAGCTCGTTTTGCGCCGAAATATCCCCCGCCCGGACGCAGATAGTAGTCATACAAATGCCAGATCATCGAAGGCCATGCATTGTTCAACATCCACTGAATCACGCCCGCCGACTGATATTTGTTGCGGCTATACGCCTCATACATCGCGCGGACGCCTTCGTAGGTCTGCATCTGCGACTTGATGGCGAAATCTTCCACGTTGTCTGACTTGCCGTATCGATTCGCTAGCGCGTCGGTGAACACGCCAATCGTTTTGAACTCTCCGCCCCCGGCATGGTAGTTCCACACGTCGTCGATCGGCCACATGTGGTCTTTGCCAACCATGGCGCGGATGCTTTCGACCGGCGGGACAGCAGGTCCCATGCTGGTTTCGCTATCGAATCCGTAACCGCCGCCGCAGCCGCCGGGATTGCAGAGTTTACGGCCCGGCTGACCTTCCGGTGTGTCGACCTGCCAGTAGCTGGGCGCAACGTATTCATAGGGCCCCGACATTTTCATGCCACTGTCGCCGGTGACACTGGTCTTTTTTCCGGTAGCCGATGAGACGACCGGATTCGGCCAGAGCAGATCTTTCTCGATATCGAGATACATCTGCTCCACATCCGGCGGAGGAGGATTGTCGCTGCCGTTCAACCACATCACCAGGCTCGGATGGCTGCGAAGCCGGTAAATCTGATCCCGCAGCGATTGCTTCGCAATGTCAAAGTCTTTCGGCTGCCACCGCGGCCAGCGCTCCCAGAAATCGCAGCAGCACCATCCCGCCATCACGAGCACCCCGTGCTTGTCGGCTAGGTCGAAGAACTCTTTGGTTTCGAGTTTGCCCTCGAGTCGAACCGTATTCAGGCCCATATCCTCGACATAGCTGAACTCATCATGCAGGCGTTGCGAGGTCTCTCGCAGCATCATGTCGGGCGTATAGCCGGCTCCGCGGATCAGAATCTTCTTCCCGTTGATCTGGAAGACCCGCCCGCCGGCCGAGTTCACCTCTGACGTGATCTCGCGAATCCCGAATTCGCTGCGCGACTGATCGCTGACAGCACCATCCGCTTCAAACTGCATGGAGAGCTTGTACAGATTCGGCGTTCCCATCTGCGTCGGCCACCAAAGCCGCGGATTCGAAAACACCAATTGCGAGAACTTGTCCGGAGTAAACGTCACGTCCTTCGTTTCATTCGCCGCCAGTTCCACATCCTGATCGAACGTAACGTTCTCGATCTGACCCTTGAGCTTTCCTTTGACAGGCTGATTTGTGCCGTTCTTGACCTGCGCCGTCACGGTCAGTTGTGCACTGTCATTCGCGGGCGGATTCAACTTCGAAACCACGGTCGGATATCGCAGAGCTACCGGACCGCTGGTCGTCAAATAAACCTCGCGCCAGAGCCCCATATTCTTGTCAGGAGGTGCCGGGTTCCAGTCCACAAATGTGATGGCCAGATCGTGTTCGGTAGGAGCCCACGTCTGCACCGCTAACACGTTTTCCGCTCCCGGTTTCGCGGCCGCCGTGACGTTGAACTCATAGGTCCGCCACGCGCCCGCCACATCGTCTGAGTTTGCGATCTGCTTCCCGTTCAGCCAGATGTTCGCCCGGTAATTGATACCGTCGAATTTCATCCAGATGGTCTTGCCTTTATAGGAAGCCGGAACTGTGAACGCCTTCCGGTACCACCACGACACGGCGTACGGGCTGTCAGGCGCCATCGCGATATTCGAGAAATTGCCGCCAATGGGATAGGTCACGCCTGCAAAGCTGCGCAAATTCGTCCCGGGAAACGGATCCGGTAACGTCTTGTCCTTCACCAGCGCTGCCACTACGGTCGTCGGAACCGTCGCCTCGTGCCATCCCTTTGGGGCAAATTGTGGCGTCGAAATCAGCTCTCCCTTGGTCTCGACCTTCGCCGAAGTCTGCAGCGCCCAGCCCTCCCGCAAAACGAGCCTGGGTTCGCTGTCGTGCTTGACCGCAACCTTCTCCTGACCGAATGACGATGAACTGAAAAGAAATTGACCAAGAATAAGAGCGAAGATCGCCGCGAGCGGCTTACCTGATTTCATGGTGCTCCTTTGGCAGACGGGCATAGATTGGCGGACAGCAAAGATCGACACGGAATTGTCCGGAAAATGCTCCGCTGAAATGGATAACACTTCTATTAATTCGTTTCAATAGCCCCTTTTCACTTCGTGAGGAACCAAGACCCGTTCTGGCATCAAACGATACAGAACGCTTCTCCGCAGTTCCTTGACTTGTGGCAATCCCGGCTACTGCAGTCCTGGCGAAAGCGGCCTGGTTTATAATTAAAAATTCGTCCCTCTCTTCTGGAGTGATAAGAACATGATTCGCTTTCTACAAACGCCCGGACCGTTCAAGAAGTATGTCCTTGGCGGCCTGCTCCTGCTCATGACCGTGTCCATGGTCTGGTACCTGGTCCCCAGCGGCAATAACTATACGTTCGGTGGGCCCGCGAAGGGCGTGGTCGCCAAAATCGGTGACGCGGAAGTCACCGCCGACGAAGTTCGCACCACGGCGCGCCAGATGCTGCAGCAGCAGATGCCGCAGGGTAGCTCCGCCAATATGAGCATGCTGCTGCCATTTTTCTCCCAGCGCGCAGCTGAGCAGCTTATCACTCGTCAGGCCCTGATCAGCGAAGCTGGCCGCATGGGACTTCGCGTCAGTCCCGACGAGGTTAAAGACGAACTGCAGCACGGCCGCTATGCCGCCACTTTCTTCCCCGGCGGAAACTTTATCGGCCAGACCGAATACGAAGACATGCTAACCCGGGCCAACCTCACGCCTGCGAAGTTTGAGGATGAGGTCAGCAAAGACATCCTCCTGAGCAAGCTGCAGGCCCTGATTTCCGGCACCGCCGGCGTTACCGATGCCGAGATTCACGACCAGTTCGTCAAGCAGAACTCCAAGGTCAAGTTCGACTACGCAGTCCTCAAAGAAGACGATATCAAGAAGGGATTGCATCCCACCGAAGCAGAACTGAAAGCGTTTTACGAGAGCCACAAGGCCAGCTATGCCAACTCGGTTCCGGAAAAACGCAAGGTGAAATATGCCGTCATCGACACGGCGAAGATTGAGTCCGGCATTCAGATCACTCAGGCCGATCTGCAGAAGTACTACGATGACCATCGCGATCAGTACCGCGTGCCTGAACAAGTCAAAGTCAGCCATATCCTGATCAAGACGCCGCTCCCTGGACCCGATGGCAAGGTAGACGATAAAGGTGTAGCGGAAGCCCAACACCGGGCCGAAGACTTGTTGAAGCAACTCAAGAGCGGCGCCAAGTTCGAGACGCTGGCGGAGAAATACTCAGAAGATCCAGGCAGTGCGAAACAAGGCGGATCGCTGGGCTTGATCGGCCGCGGCCAGACCGTCCCCGAATTTGAAAAGACCGCCTTCTCACTGCCCAAAGGCCAGATCAGTGATCTGGTCAAGAGCAGCTACGGTTTCCACATCATTCGCGTCGACGACAAGCAGGACGCGCACATGAAGTCGCTCGACGAGGTGAAATCCGAAATCGAGCCGATCCTGAGACATCAGAGAGCCCAACAGATCGCCCAGCAGAAGGCCGAGACGCTGTTAGCGGATGCTCGCAAGAACGGTCTCGACGCGGCCGCCGCAAAACTGAACATTCCGGTTGTCACTTCCGACTTCTTCGCCCGCAACGCAATGTTGCCCGGCCTTGGGCCCTCTACGCAGTTTATGGACGCCGTATTCTCCGCTGCGGAAAATGCTCCGCCCGACATTGCTCCCGCATCCACGGGCGCAGCTGTCTTCCAGTTGCTCGGGATCAAACCCGCTTCAACGCCAACTTTCGAAGAAATTCGCACCAAAGTCGAAGACGAATTCAAGAACGATCAAGCAAATACACTTCTTTCCCAGAAGATTCAGGAACTCTCGGACCGCGCCAAGGCGGAACACGATCTGAAGCGCGCCGCCAGGGAACTTGGTGCCGGCATGAAAACGAGTGATCTCGTTCTCCCCGATGGCCAGGTGCCCGACGTAGGGTCGATGTCCGGTCAAGCCGCGGTCGCCTTCACCATGAAGCCCGGCGAAATCAGCGGGCCCATTCGCAACGGCGCCGACGCAGTCGTGCTTCAGGTTCTCGAGAACCAGACTCCTTCCGACGCTGACTTTGAGGCCAAGCGCGATGAGATTCGCGATCAGCTCGTCCAAGGCAAGCAGCAAGAGCGCTTCGCCCTCTTCGTCTCCAATCTGGTCGACGAAATGACCAAGTCCGGCAAGATCAAGAGAAACGAAGAAGAACTTAAGGCGCTGACTCGCACCGGCAGCGAATCTGGAATGTAGACGGCGGCGTCATGTCCTTTGCACGTGCCGCCGGCATCCTCCTGCATCCCACGTCTTTGCCGTCACGCGGCGGCATCGGAGACTTCGGTCCCGCCGCATACCGTTTCGTAGATTTCCTCGCCGCGGCACGCCAGGGAGTCTGGCAGGTTCTGCCTCTCGGCCCCCTCGGCTACGGCAATTCTCCGTATTCGTCGACCTCGGCGTTCGCCGGAAACCCGCTATTGATCAGCCTCGAGCGTCTCGCTGACCATAACTGGATTGATCGTTCAAAGCTTGATCACCTGCCCCCGGCCTCAGGTCCGGTTCAATATGACCAGGTCTTCGCCCAGAAGATGCCGCTCTTGTTTGAGGCAGGACGCAACTTCCTGCGTTCCGGCCCCACGGACGCGTTAAACCGTTTCGAGTCCTTTTGCCGCGATAACCACTGGTGGCTCGACGATTTCGTCTTGTTCGATGCTCTTCGCGCCCGCCGTAAACTCGAACCCTGGAACCAGTGGCCGCAGGAACTCGCCTCGCGCGAACCGGACGCGGTCGCGAAAGCGCGCGAAGAACTCGCTGTCGACATGCGCATACGCAGGGTCCTTCAGTTCGCCTTTTATGAGCAATGGCGTGCGCTCAGGAAATATTGCGCCGAACGTGCTATCCGCATCGTTGGGGATGTCGCCATTTTTGTGAATCACGACAGCGCCGACGTTTGGACGCATCGCGAACTTTTTCGTCTGAATGGAAACCTCGAACCTGAGGTCATCGCCGGAGTCCCTCCTGACTTCTTCAGCAAAACCGGACAGCGCTGGGGCAATCCGCTCTATCGCTGGGACGTGATGAAAGAACGTGGCTATCTATGGTGGATCCAGCGGTTGCGGTGGGCGACGCAGAGCTGCGACTACATCCGCCTCGATCACTTCCGCGGATTCGATCAGTTCTGGGAAATTCCCGGCCACGACGAAACTGCCGTGAATGGCCGCTGGGTCGACGGCCCCCGCGACGATCTCTTTAATGCCGTGCGCCAGGCTCTTGGCGGCCTCCCATTTTTTGCTGAGGATCTCGGCTATATCACTCCCGAAGTCCATGCCTTGCGGGAGCGCTTGCAGATGCCGGGTATGTGCGTCCTGCAATTCGGCTTCGGAGACGAAGGCGCGCACATGTACCTGCCCCACCGCGCTGCGGGGAAGGTCATGTATACCGGAACCCATGACAACGACACCGTCGTTGGATGGTGGACCTCTGGAGCCGCCGAACACGAGCGCCGCAACGCTGAAGCCTATCTCGGTCGGTGCGAAGATGGCATCCACTGGGCATTCATCCGCGCGGCACTGAGTTCTCCTGCATGCCTCAGCGTGATCCCCATGCAAGATGTCCTCGGCCTCGGCAGCGATGCGCGCATGAATACTCCCAGCCTTCACGGCGGAAACTGGCGCTGGCGCTTCGACGAGAGCCAACTTCGGAACGAATTGGCAGCAAAGCTGGCGATCCTCGCAGACGTAAGCGATCGCCTCCCGAAATCGTTCGCGAATTCCCCGAACGAAAATTTTGCCGCGTAAGTCGAACTGCCGCAGGAGCACTGCCGGCAGAGTTGCATGGGTCCTCCGGCGCCAAAAGACGGCACCATCAGGATGACAAAGCGGAATGGTATATACAGCAATTCCTAGATCGATCTAGCCTCCGCCGCTTTGTGAACAGATCATTACAGCGTCGCTCTTTCCGCGCAGATCGTGTATAGACATTACGGAGCCCAAGCGTGTCCGAAGCCATCATCGAAGCCGTCGCTGTCGAAAAGTCCTACCTGCAGTCGGATGGCACGCGCATCCAGGTCGTCGGGTCAACCAACCTGGCTATCGAGCAGGGAAAAATCATCGCCCTGCTTGGACCCTCCGGTTGCGGCAAATCCACGCTCCTCCGCATCCTCACTGGACTCTCCGAACCCTCCTCCGGAACCCTCCTCTGGCACGGCGAGCCGCTGAACGGCCAGACGCCGAACGTCGCCATCGTCTTTCAGAGCTTCGCTCTGTTCCCCTGGCTCACGGTCATCCAAAACGTCGAAGCTCCTCTCGAAGCGAAAGGAGTTCCGGAAGTCGAGCGCCGCAAGCGCGCTCTGCGTGCCCTCGACACGGTCGGCCTCGACGGATTCGAAACTGCTTATCCAAAAGAACTGTCCGGCGGTATGAAGCAGCGCGTCGGCTTTGCCCGCGCCCTGGTCGTCGAACCGGAAGTCCTTTTCATGGACGAGCCCTTCTCCGCTCTCGACGTACTCACTGCCGAAAACCTGCGCAACGAATTGCTCGAACTCTGGCTCAGCAAAAAGATGCCGACCAGTGCCATCTTCATCGTCACGCACAACATCGAAGAGGCCGTTATGCTGGCCGACCGCGTCATGGTCCTCGGACGAAATCCCGCCCGCGTCCGCTCCGACTTCAATGTCCGCCTCAAACATCCACGCGACCGCAAATCGGCCCGCTTCGTAGAACTCGTTGACTATATTTACAAAGTGATGACTGAGCCTGATGTCGAACACGCTGTACCCGATGCTGAAACCACAGCAGAAATCATCGTGCCGAAGAGCGGAATAACAAAAGAGTCCATCAAAAAGCAGCAAGCCCCAGTGCGCACCACGAAATATCAGATGCTGCCGCATGCGAAAGTGGGAGGCATCGCCGGCCTTATGGAGCTGCTTCGTGACCGCGGAGGCCGCGAAGATTTGTTTCGCTTGTCAGAAGAACTCGTCATGGACGTTGAAGACCTCCTCCCCATCCTGGAAGCCTGTGTGCTCCTCGGATACGCTTTGCTCAAAGAGGGCGACGTGCAGATCACGACAGAGGGAGTCGCCTTTGCGGATGCTGACATCCAGAGCCGAAAGGTCCTCTTCCGTCAGGCATCTCTCGAACACGTGACCATCCTGAAGCAGATCGACAGCATTCTAAAGCGCAAGGCCGATCACTCTATCGCCGACGAATTCTTCCACGACATTCTCGATGAACACTTCGCCGAAGACGAGGTCCAGCGCCAATTCGAAACCGCGATGAACTGGGGACGCTACGCCGAAATCTTCGATTACGATCGCCAAACCGGCAAGCTGACCCAGTCCGAGCCGCCGGCCCCGGAAGCGTCAGTAAGTGATTCTGTGCCCGCATCGTAAAAAGATCGTTGAAGGGGAACGTACAGTAGTCGGATAAGATTTTCTCCGCGTTCTCTGCGCGATTCCTCAGCACTCTCAGCGGTCAGAAGCTTTTGAAGTTCGCAAACGCCCATGAAAAAATACGTCAGCCTGCGAGGATTCTCGGCGTACCGCCTCTGGACCCAATTGCCCAGTGTCCAGATCTCCTATCTGCCCGATCTGCTGATGTTTTCCGCCGCCTTCGCACTTTTCTATGGAGTGCTCATGGTCGGCCGCATGTGGCTCGGTCCGTTCACACCAGAAGTCGAAATATCCCGCAGCCTCCTCGCTCTCCCGGCCTACGCCGAATACTCCCTGCTACGCATTACCATCGCCTATCTGCTGAGCCTCACCTTCACGCTCGTCTACGGATACATCGCCGCCTATAACCCACGGGCCGAGCGCTTTATGATCCCGCTGCTGGATGTCCTCCAATCAATCCCAGTCCTCAGCTTTCTCCCCGGCGTGATGCTCGCGATGGTAGCTCTGTTCCCGGGACGCCAACTTGGCGTCGAAGCAGGAGTGATCCTTCTGATCTTTACCGGCCAGGTCTGGAACATGGCCTTCAGCTTCTACGCCTCGCTGAAGAGCATCCCGAAAGAAATGCGCGAGGCTGCAAAAGTCTACGGCTTCAACTGGTGGCAGCGCTTCATCGAGATGGAACTACCTTTTGCCGCGATCGGCCTGGTCTGGAACTCCATGATGTCGGTCGCCGGGGGCTGGTTCTTCCTGATGGCCTGCGAAATGTTCGTCTTGGGCTCGCGCGACTTCCGCCTGCCTGGCCTCGGCTCTTATCTGCAAACCGCCGCCAGCAATGGCGACACGCGATCCATCCTCTGGGGCATCGCGACCATGATTGCTGTCATCGTGTTGCTCGACCAGTTTGTTTGGCGTCCGGTGATTGCGTGGGCCGAAAAATTCAAAGTGGAGCAAGTTGAGAGTACTGACGCTCCGCGTTCCTGGGTGCTGAATCTCTTCCGCCACTCGCGCGGATTAGCGCACCTGCAGAATCGCACCATCCGGCCACTCCGTGAACGACTGATGATGTACTTCTCCCGCCAGCACTCGACAACTGAAGTGGAACAATCCAGTCCATGGAAGGTCTGGTTCACACGCCTGATCGGCGTAATTCTGATCGCGGCCGTTGGATACGGAGTCGTTCGCATCGTGATGCTGCTGAGCGGGCTTGAGCGCTGGGAGATCCACGAAGCCGGCATCGGTTTGCTCGCCACATTTTTCCGGGTCAATCTCGCACTTCTCCTCGGTGCACTCTGGACCATTCCCGCCGGTGTCGCCATCGGCTTTAATCCCAGGCTCGCCCGTATCGCTCAGCCACTGGCACAGATAGCAGCATCGGTTCCCGCGACTGCTCTCTTTCCAGTCGTGCTGCTTCTTCTTATTCGGGTCGGCGGTGGACTTGGCATCGGCTCGATCGCGCTACTATTATTGGGAACGCAGTGGTACATCCTGTTCAACGTCATCGCGGGCGCGATCGCGATTCCGACGGACTTGAAGGAGTGCTGCTCGGTCTTTCGTCTCGACGGAATTGCGCGCTGGAAGAAACTCATCCTCCCTGGGATCTTTCCGTATCTTGTGACAGGCCTTGTTACGGCCTCCGGAGGCGCCTGGAACGCCAGCATCGTCGCCGAGTACTTCACTTTCAAGGGGCACACCTACACGACCGTTGGTCTTGGCGCGACAATCAGTCAGGCTACCGATACCGGCAACTTCGACCTACTCTTGGCCGCCACTATCATGATGGCCGCGACGGTGGTGACCATCAATCGGCTCGTCTGGCGCAGGCTCTACGCGCTAGCCGAGACGCGCTACCGGCTCGAAACTTAACGACCGCATTTCCGCACGGCAATTCTGTTGGTTACTACTGGTTACTTTCCTGCTTCATCTTCCACTTCATTTCACCAACTTTTAACCTTCTCGTCATTCTGGCGAAACATGGCAGCGTTATCGATATACCATGCCATCCCACCAGCTTCATACCGATCCGTCGCAGGGCGGAGTGTTATCCCGCGTAGCGCAGTTTCCTGGCCTTGCCGGAAAGTTGGCGTCGGTCGGTAAGGTGAGAAACTTGTATCGGCGCGTGCAGCATTCGCCGGCGGGTTTTCGCCTCGAGAGCCTCCTCTCGGAAATGCGCATCGATTTCCGCGTCGATTCCGCCGATCAGGGGCGAATCCCCGCAAGCGGTCCGGTCGTTGTGGTTGCGAACCATCCCTACGGTGTTCTTGATGGCGCTCTGCTCACGGTTCTGCTCACTCGAGTTCGACCGGACGTGAAAGTGCTCACAAACTTTCTGCTCGGTGATGTGCCCGAGCTTCAAGATCATTGCATCTTTGTCGATCCCTTTGAGACCGACCGCTCTGTGGAATCGAATCGCCACGCGCTGCGTCAGGCATTGGGTTGTCTGCAACGGGGGGGCATGCTCGCCATCTTTCCTTCCGGCGAAGTCTCTCAATGGCAAATGCCTGCCGCACAGGTTGCTGATCCCGAATGGAACGACACGGCGGTCCGCCTGATTCGCCGCACTGGAGCCACCGCTCTCCCGGTTTTTTTTTGCGGGCGCAACAGCGTTGGATTCCAATTGCTCGGGATGATTCATCCCAAGCTCCGCGCCGCTTTTTTGTTACAGGAGTTTCTGAATCAGGAAGGAAAGCGAGTGGAAGTCCGCGTTGGCAGTCCCGTCCAGACCGACACGCTCGCTGCCTTGGCCGACGACCGCGAAGCCATCGAGTACCTCCGCTGGCGCACGTACCTACTCGCCCGCCGCAGCAAGGCGGAAATATCTTGGCCGGTTGTGTTGCGTACAAAGCTTGCTGCCAAGATCCAGGAGCCGGTCGCCGCACCCTCGCCCCAGTCTGCATTAGTGGAAGAGATTGCAAGTTTGCCGGCAGATCGCCGCCTTGCTGAGAATCAAGAGTTGGCCGTGTATCTCGGGATGGCCAATGAGATTCCGAACTTGCTGCTCGAAGTCGGACGCCTGCGCGAGGCAACTTTCCGCCGAGCTGGCGAAGGCACAGGCAAGGCCCGCGATCTCGATTCCTTCGACGGCTATTACTGGCACGTCCTGCTATGGAATAAAGCCAAGCAGGAACTAGTCGGCGCATACCGCGCTGGAAGCACCACAGAAATACTCGCCGAGCGTGGAATTGCCGGACTCTACACCAGCACCCTCTTCCGCTACGACGAACGCCTTTTCGAAAAGCTTAGCCCCGCGCTCGAACTCGGACGTTCCTTCATTCGTCCCGAATACCAGCGCCAATACGCTCCGCTGCTCTTGTTGTGGAAGGGAATTGCGCGCCTGGTTGCCAAGCATCCAAAAATTCCGGTGCTCTTTGGCGCAGTCAGCATCAGCAATGACTACACGCAGACGTCCCGCGAAATGATTTACCGTTTCTTTGAGTCGCGAATGCAGGATGACAATCTCGCGGGATTGATCGCGCCGCGCCGCAAGTTCCGTCCTGGACTCTTGCGTCATTGGGATTGCCAGGCCATGTGCCGCGCTCTCCGTGATCTCGACGAACTCTCGCAACCCATCACCGACATCGAATCCGACGGCAAGGGCCTGCCGATCCTCCTCCGGCAATACGCGAAAATCGGAGGCAAGCTGCTGGGCTTCAACGTCGACCGTAAATTCTCCAACGTCCTTGATGGACTCGTTGTCGTGGATCTCCGCCAGACGGACGCTGCCGTACTCGAACGTTATATGGGGAAAGAAGCCGCGGCGAAATTCCGCAGCGTCCACGGACTCGCCGTTACTTCATAGGATTGGGAAGGGAACAGGCCTGCGACGCACTCTCAAGTGCTCGGTCCAATTGTTGCCCGAGAGTTGCCAACTCTGCTGGCGGCATCAATTTTTGCAATCGCTCAAACAATTGCCGTTCTTCCTTGCGGACATGGTCGGAGAGCCGTCGGGCGAAGGCCAACAACTCTTCCGGTGAACTTTGCCGCGCTTCGGCCCTGGCGAAACACGCTCGTAGCCACTGGTGATCCGCGAGCAGATCCTCGATCAGTGGGTTGAGTTCACCAAAAGCCCGCGCAACGGGAAACAGAATCTGCTCTTCCGCAGCAAAGTGAACCTTGATCTCCGTCTCGAACTGCTGTGCAATCTCCAACTGCCAGCCGGCAAGCTTTGAGTTGTCAATCGGCATCGCTCGTTCGATGCGCACACATAGGGCCAGCGCATGCTGGTGCTGCCGTGACAGTGGTATGAGACTCTTATCGCGTAGCATGATCTGTAATTACGAGTCTATCGGAATCAGCTTTGGCACGCTTGCCACTCTCTCGGCCGTAGTGGGGTCAACCGCTCGACGTACTATAAAAAGAATTGATGCCCGATTAGGCTTCCGTAATTTCAAATGATTTATGAATGACTCTCTCGAACATTGCCAACAGGAGATCGTCACGAAGTGAACAACAACGAATCCACCAATCATGAAAGGTTCTATATCGTAACTGGAGGTCCAGGATCCGGGAAAACTTCGCTTCTCAAAGCTCTCCGTTCGCGCGGCTACGCCTGCTCAGTCGAGGCAGGCCGTGGCATCATTCAGGATCAAGTGTCCATCGCAGGCCGAGCGCTACCGTGGGCCGACCGCGCTCTCTTTGCCGAACTGATGCTGTCCTGGGAGATGCGCAACTACCACATCGCTCAAGAGATGGCTGGCCCGGTATTCTTCGATCGCGGCATGACCGATGTCCTCGGATATCTTCGTCTGATTGGCATTCCCGCACCTGTACATATCCAGAACGCAGCCCGAGAATTTCGCTATAACCAAACGGTCTTCATCACCCCTCCATGGCCCGAAATCTTTAGCCATGATCGCGAGCGAAAACAGGACTTCGACGAAGCTGTCCGAACATATGAATCACTATCTGCTACTTACGAAGCTCTCGACTACAAACTCGTAGAGATTCCGCGAATGCCCGTTGAACAACGCACGAGCTTCATCTTGGATCACCTCGGAATCTCAACTGGCAAACGATGAAAACGGCGCGAGTCCCAGGAATGTCTCCGCGTTCTCAGCGGCATTTCTCAGCGCTCTCAGCGGTCAAGTTCTTTGCCGAATTCGTACCGAAACTCAGGTAAATCACATTCGCATAAGAACGAAGCCACGGGCACCTTTACTAAACCCCCACCCCACGTCCAAAATAGAAGGTTCGACTTCTAATCCGATTCTCAAAGAGGAGCCTCATGGCAGTAGCAACCGGTGAACTGATTCGCGCAATGAACTACGTGGACGATATCAACGCCACCCTCCGCCGTATCCTGATCTATATTCCCAGCATGAGCGCAGACGAGCGCAAGCGTCTCGCCGAAGCCATCCGTGGCGCCTCTGCCGCGATGAATTCCGCTCTCGCCGATTTGGAAAAGGCGGACAAGTAGGTGCCTCCGGTTCAGACGATTGCTGTCATCGGCGCCGGCATAATGGGACGCGGCATCGCCCACGCTGCCGCTCTTGGCGGATATCGCACCATACTCGAAGACCTCCTACCTAACGCTCTCCGCAAGGCCGAAACCGAAATTCGTGCCAATCTCGACAAGGCCGTCGAGCTGAACAAAGTCACTGCCGCAGATGCCGACGCTGCCTTCCGGCGCCTCGAGTATGCGGGTTCTGTCGAAGAGGCTGCCCGCGAGGCCGACCTCGTCATCGAAGCCGTTCCCGAGGAGATGGAATCCAAGATCGAAATCTTCACTCTCCTCGACAAGATCTGCCGCCCGACCACGATCCTGGCTTCGAATACGTCGTCTCTCAGCGTCACCGAAATCGCCAGCGTTACCTACCGCGCAAAAAAATGCCTTGGCATGCACTTCTTTAATCCCGTGCACAAAATGAAGTTGCTAGAAATCGTCCGCGCGCTCGAGACCGACGACGACACTCTCGCGACCGCCGTCGATGTTGGCAAACGCATGGGCAAAGAAGTGGTTGTGATCAAGGAGAGTCCCGGCTTCATCACCAGCCGTATCAACGCGATGATCGGCAATGAAGCGTTCTACATGCTTCAGGAGGGAATTGCCTCCGCTGCCGACATCGACAAGGCTCTGAAACTCGGTCTCAATCACCCCATGGGGCCGTTCGAACTCGTCGACCTGGTTGGCCTCGACACCCGTCTCCACATCCTCGAATACCTGCAAAAGTCGCTGGGGGATAAATACCGCCCTGCTCCCTTGCTCGTGCAATACGTCAAGGCCGGCCGCCTCGGGCGCAAATCCGGGCGCGGCGTCTACGAATACTCGGAGACAAAGCAATCCTGACGGCGAACGCAAACATAGCAGTGTCATCCTGATGGCCTGCGCTTTTTGCAGGCCGGAGGACCTGTGCAATCTCCGGTCTGCACGAGTGCTGCAGGCAGAGTTGCATAGGTCCTCCGGCGCCAAAAAACGGCGCCATCAGGATGACAATGCGGAATGGTATAGAGCTATCCTAGATCGAACTAAGAGCGGCTATAAACGATAAGCAAAACACCCCTTCCTCGCGCGGCATGAGCAAGCGCGACGAGTCGGCTTGTGTTGTGCTGCCTCTAGCTTAAAAACTGAACCTCGCTTGCAACTGAATCGTCCTGCTCCCCAGCGCCGCCCCGGCAACCCCGAAATTCGAGTTCACACTGGTGACCGCTCCCGTCGGATCGACCGAACCCAAAAGTCCATCGATGGAAAGGACATTGATATTGGTGTTGTTGAGCAGATTGTAGATGTCACCGCGGATCTCAAATCTCGCGTTCTCACCCAGCGCTCGATTCTTTGGCAGGCCAAAAGCTTTCGCCAGACTGATGTCTAGGTCCTTGTAGTCCGGGCCATTCAAGCTGTTGCGATGAATTCCCGGCGTCGGCGCTGGTGCCGTGGCCGGGAACGAAGGCCCCGCCACAAACGTCGGCGGTAAAAAGAATTTTGTGCCATCTCCGCCGAAATTTGGATTCGTAGTTTCCTCGAAGTTGCCGTTAGCTGTTCTTGTGCCGAAGCCCGACAAAACCGCCGCTGGCCGCAGCTGTGCGTATCCGCTGTTCTGGTAGTAAAAGTTCGTACTCGCGTTGTAGAACGGATCCCAGGGGAAACCCGTGTGCCAGTTCCAGATGCCACTCAGCGACCATCCGCCCGCGACCTTCTCGATCCAACTGTGATTGCCCCGGAAGAACACAGGCTGCCACAGCCCGTAGATCTTCACCGCGTCACGCACATCATAATTCGCGCGTCCGTAGGCGTTGCTTGGATTGAACGGGTACGCATCCTGGTAGTAAGGACCGGAGTTTTCATCCATCGCCCGCGCCCACGTGTACTGTACCGACCCCTGAAACGTGTGTGAAAAGTTGTGCGTAAGGGTTGCGAGCATCGCGTTATAGTTCGCGTTGGCAATGTTTCCCCAGAAATTAACCGTGTTCACCAGCGGATTGACTGCGATGCCGTCTGCTGCTGCGATCGCATTCCAGTTGTTGTGGGCGAAGAGATGCCGCGTCTGATTGCCTTGATAGCCTATGGTGAAAACCAGATTTCCGGGCAACTGATTTTCCAGATCTAACGAGTAGTGGTAATTCGCAAGCGTCTTCGGATTGCCCTGGAAGCCCGTCAGAGTCACGTTGCCCGCGGTAGGAATATTGCCCGGCCCAGGCAGCGAGATTGCCGCGGGATTGGGTGCGTACCCAAAAATCGACTTGAGGTCACCCGCTGTTTGATACAGGATCCCTGTCCCTGCACACGAAGGATTCGTCGTATACGGATAGTCGCAGTGAAAGAACGGGCTTACTGCGTTCGGGGGATTACCGAACCCGCTCGACATGACGGCGATCTCGTTCTGGTTGTAGTTAATGCCGAAGCCCCCACGCAGTACTGCCTTGCCGTCCCATCGCGTTGGTGCCCAGGCAAATCCCACCACGGGTCCCAAATTCGTTTTCTGCGGTGTGTAGAGCCCGCCACCAACTCTGACATGCATACCCGTCAGCGGGTCAGGACTTGGCCCGAACAGCATCACATCGAGGTTATTCTGTTTTGAGTACAGCGCGCCAAAGTAAGACCAACGCAATCCGAGATTGATCGTCAGGTTCGACCTTAGTTTGAAATCGTCCTGGGCAAACACTCCCCAGATATTCTCGCGATCGTCCTGGCGGTTGGCGAACGGAATGCCGGTCGCGAAATTGAATTGTCCGCCGAAATTCTGGCCCTCGCCAAACGGCGCGTCGTTGGCAAAGTCCCAAAGATTGTGGAACCCAAACCCCGGTCGTGCCGCCGGAACGTTTTCGTTCAGATAGAACAGCCGAGTCAGGTCACCACCTACCTTGATGCTGTGGCGCCCGTGAATCTTGGTGAGGATGTCGGCATAGCTGTACGTCCACTGGTTGAACACGCTCGGCCCCGGAGGCCCGAACGGTTGTATGGTCACCGCCGATGCCGTTCCCGATGAGTTCCCGATGGAGTCGATCGTCGTCGAGGGCAGTCCGAATGGCTCCTGCGGATTGCTCGCCACTTCATTCCATCGCCATCCCGCCGCATTGACACGCGCCTCATTCAGCAGGCTAGGAGAGAAGACGTGGTTCCATATCACCGCATAGGCATTGTTGGTCTGCGAGTGGTGCCACAAATTTTCAGATCGGACCGGACCGTTGAAATCCGTAGTAGTTGACGGTACGTAGTAAATCGTGAACGTCAGACGATCCTTCTGCGTGATGTTTGCGTCCACTCGCCCGTTGTACTGCATCTGAGATGTATTCGTCGGGTTCACCGAGTTGAAGAAGGCGATGTCCGGGATTCCATCGAGTCCTCCGCCGACTCCTGGAATGCTCGGATTTCCTCCGTACGTCAGGTCTTGGATGCCAAGCCCGGTGTTGAGCGGCGAGCCGACATCGAGCCCGCCCGTGACTGTTCTGCAATTCAGTCCTTCCGTCAGGCCGATTGAGGCGCACGTCCGCGGAATCATGCCGTTCGACGACACCGCATTCCCTGGAAAAGACAGAAACTTGGATGCGATGCTTCCCGCGGTCGCCGCCGACTGATCGAATTGTGGAGTTTCATACCAGCCTTGCGCGGTCGTGGAAGACGAAAGCGGGCTGGTCTCCCAGTTAAAGAACGCAAAAATCTTGTTCTTCCAGATCGGACCGCCGAGGCTTCCGCCGTACTGATTGAACCGGCTCTCGTCGCGATTCAGGCCACGTTCGGCTGGAGTGCCGGCGGCATTTGAACCCACACCGTTCCAGCTTTGATATGCATTGAGTCCCGGTCGCGATGCCTTGAAGAACGCGCTACCGTGAAGTTGATTTGTCCCGCTCTTGGTCGTGACTTCAATCTGAGCGCCGGTGAAACGCCCATTTTCGGCGTCATAGCTGTTGGAAACCACCTTCATCGTCTCGACCGAATCCTCGCTGGGCGTGATTACCGACGTTCCGCCCCACACCGCGCTGACCGTGCTGATTCCGTCGATCTTGATGCCGTTCGTCTCGTACTGACCTCCCGCATTCTGAACCTGTGGGCCGTTTTCCGTCGCGAAGATTCCGCCCGAACCGCCGGGGGTGCCGCCAGGCCCTTGATTCCCGGGCAGGTTAAATGAACCTCCGCCCCCTTGCTGCGAGGCGTCGCCAAACGTCCCCGGCGCCAGCTGTGCCAGTTGGAACACGTCACGGTTGAACGAAGGCATGTGTTGAATCTGATTGGTTGTAACCGTTCCGCTGACCGTTGCGGTTTCCGTGTCCAGAGTCTGCGTCGTGCCCGAAACCGTTACCGTCTCCTGCACCTCGCCCAGTTCAAGCTGCAGATTCAGGGAATTCAGCTGCTCGGGAATGATCTGTACGTTGTCGAGAGCCTTCCTCTTAAAGCCCGCATGCTCTGCAGTCAGTGAGTATGGAGCCGGTCCGAGCGCGTTGAACTGATAAATGCCGTTCGCGTCAGAAGTAGCTACCATTCTCTGGCCTGTGGCATTGTTGGTCAGAGCCACGGTCGCGCCGGGCACTTCAGCACCTTGCGGGTCCGTAACTGTGCCGCGAAGCGAAGCACGAAACTGCGCATGAGCCAGCATCGAGCAGAAAGACAGAAAGGTGATCAGGACGAATGCACGGGTGAAACACCGAGCGAAACACAAAGACCGGCTCATAATGCCTCCTTGCGGCTGAAACCAACGTGCTTGAGAAGATCTACAGATGGACGGCGGTAAACTTCTCCTGAAGAGTTGACTGATTGCGTGTGAGGTGCGGAGTGTGTTGAAACAGAAGTGAACTCATCCCAGTTGATCCGCGGGAATGTTTTCGCGCGATTGAGTTGGTTGCAGGCCAATCAAATTTGGTTGGCTATTTCCACGCGGGCCTAATCCTTCTGGCTTCAAATTCAAATCTGCTACAACTAATTAGAAGTGCACCTAAGGCGTTCTCACGTTTTCTAGCAGACAGACCGCGTGAAGACGAGGAGTCATGAAGACCAAATATCTCGCAACAATTGTTGTGTGTGCCCTGTTGACCGTGGCAGCTACAGCTCAATCTTCTGACCAAAATATCGTGATCGATGCCACCGCTGAAGCGCAACCTTTCCCACATTTCTGGGAGCAGGCATTCGGCTCCGGCCGCGCCATCCTATCGCTGCGAGAGAGTTATCGGAACGACCTGCGCGAGGTGAAGAAGGCCACCGACTTCAATTACATTCGCTTCCACAACATCCTGCATGACGAAGTCGGCGTATACGACGAGGATGCGCAGGGCCATCCGCACTGCAACTTTTCTTATGTAGATCAGATCTATGACGGACTCCTGGCCAAGGGAGTCCGCCCGTTAGTCGAAATCAGCTTCATGCCAAAAAAATTGGCATTGCGACAGGATGTTCATCCCTTCTGGTACCATCCCATCGTTTCGCCGCCAAAGGATTACCAGAAGTGGGATGGACTGATCCGCGCGCTGGCCCAGCACCTCGTCGACCGCTATGGGATCGACGAAGTTGCCCAGTGGTACTTCGAGGTCTGGAATGAGCCCAACATCGATTTCTGGACTGGAGTTCCCAAGGAAAGCACCTACTTCGATCTTTACGATCACACCGCAAGAGCTCTCAAATCGGTCAGCCCGCGCCTGCGGGTCGGCGGCCCGTCCACCTCTTCAGCACATTGGGTCGATTCATTTCTCCGGCATATTGCCAAGCAGAATGTTCCCATCGACTTCATCTCCAGCCACGGATACGCCGACGACACGGTGAAAGATCTCTTCGGCACCGATCAGGACATTCCGATGGATCAGCGAGTGTGCGCAGCGATCCGCAAGGTTCACGATCAGATCGCCGCCTCGCCGCGTCCGAAACTTCCGCTTTTCTGGACGGAATGGAACGTGCCTTCGTTTGGACTTCTTCATGCCCGCGACACAATCTACGTCGGCCCCGCGCTGGCCGACGACATCCGCCAGTGCGACGGTCTCGTCGACATACTGTCCTTCTGGACCTTTAGCGATGTGTTCGAAGAAGATGGCCCCAAACGTGAGCCCTTTGATGGTGGATTCGGTCTGATGGCTATGGGCGGAATCAAAAAGCCTAGCTACGCGGCATTTGCCCTGCTGCACCAACTGGGGCAGGAACGCATCCCGCTCGATGTCCCCGAGGTACTCGTCACTCGCCGCGTCGACCACACGCTTGCCATCGCTGCATGGAACCTCGTGGATCCAGATCAGAAGGGAACTGCCCGTACAGTCAAACTTAAAATTCGTGGCGTGAAGCCCGATGCAACCGTGGCCATCACTCGCGTGGATGCCGACCACGCGAACACATTGGCTGCTTATCAGAAAATGGGAAACCCTCAATACCCGACCGAAGCGCAGGCGCGCGAACTGAACTCGGTGGAGGAAAGCAATGCGCCGCAAAATCTCCAACTGCATGACGGAGAGCTAGACCTGCAAATTCCTGTTGATGGATTGGTCCTGTTGAACGTCAATATAGAGAAGTGACACGGAAGCTTGACCCCTCGACGCATTCCCAATTCACTTCTGCCGACCAAAGCTCAAACCAGCCAGCGCTGTCACCTTCTTCGCATCCACTCCTTTGCTCGCAACCAGCACGTGAAAGCTCTCGCCCATTCCCGCAGGCGTTACCAGATGCTTCAGTTGCAGCGCCACCTTGGCCCGCTCCTGCGGCAAGCGGCATTCTTCGAATGCATCCGCAAACTGATTTGCCTCGCCAATCCCCATCAGAAACTGCGATTGCGTAATGAGCTTCTGCACCTCGAATCCGCGTTGCCTCGCGATCGCCGCTAGCGCGGTGAAGTTCACGTCAGCGGTAATGTCCTGCTCTCCCGGAGCTTCATAAGCGTTCGCGCTCACCGAATGCTGCCGGATCGCCTTCACAGTTCCCCGATGTCGCCCCGCAAGCTGCTCATCGCGTGTGTAACCGTAGTCAATCGCGATGACGAATCCTGTCTCGAACTCACAAGCTGAAGCCATCTCTTTCTGTGCGCGAAGCGTAACCTCAACGCGTTCTCCCTCTTCCGGATGCACCGCATATCGATCCAGAAACTCCAACTCCTCGGCTGACGCAGACGCCCAAGTTTCCGCAAATCGCACGTCCTGTGAATCGATGCGAAGCGATCCCCGCGAGCTGATTACATCGGCCGGAATCGCATCAAAGAACTCGTTAGCAAACACAATCATAGGACTATGTTCCGCGCAAGCTTCTTTGGGATTTTCCGCATCTGCGAACCGAGCTTTGCCCGCTTCAAAGCGCCGAGCCAATGTTCTCGCGATCCTGTCGCGCAACGCACTTGACTGTTCCACCAACTCATAACGCAATGCCCGAAAGAACCCCGGAAACTTCTTCTCCGACCAGTCCAGCACATCCTGCGCAAACAACCCACGTCCCGGACCAAGCTCCCGAATCGCAATCCGCTCCGGCGATCCCAGCGCGCGCCACATTTCGTCAAACTGCCGTGCTAGCAAGCGTCCGAACACTGCATGGACATCGCTCGATGTGTAGAAATCCCCAGCCTTCCCAAACTGTCCCGCGTTTCGCGAGTAGTAGCCAAACTCCGGATCGTAAAGACACAACTCCATGTACCGCGAGAAGGGAATTGGCCCGCGCTCGTGAATCTCCTGTTCGATCTTCCGCCGCAGTTCGTTCACAGGCCCTTCTGTTGCCGATCCTTCCGGTCCTGCGGCGTTCGGATGAACATCTCGACGAAATAGTCATGCAGCGCGTCGTAAAGCTGCCGCTGAAAGCTCCACTCAAACTGCGGATCATCTAAATCCCGCGGATGCAGGTCAAAGTAGTAGGTGTGCACAGGCACACTCGGATCCTTAAACTTGATGATGACCTCCACACCGTCGCTCTTGGCGCGCGCCGAGAAGTTCAACAGCGGATGCTCATATAGTCCGAGTTGTGCGGTGACGCGGTCGAGGCGGATTTGCGAAGTGTTTGGCATCGCGAAGGATTGTAGTCGATCTGGCAGGCAGAAGAAGGGAAACCACAAAGGACACGAAGGTTTCACGAAGCAAACCTTTCGGTCCTTCGTGAACCTTGGTGTCCTTTGTGGTTAAAAGGTTTTCGGTGGAGTCGAGTGGAAAACTACTCGTACCGCAGCGCCTCAATCGGATTCAGTCGAGCAGCCTTGATCGCAGGCAGCATTCCACTCACGATCCCAACGAAGCTCAGAATCGCTGTAGACCACAGCAGTGTCGCTGCATCGATGTATAGGTGAATGTCGCCCTCGCTGGCGTTGTCTTCAAAGGCACTCCACAGCGTGAGTGATCCGACCGACCAGGAAACGAGATAAGCAAGCACCACACCCATCATTCCACCAATCGCCGTGATCACAAGTGCTTCGGCAAGGAACTGGAACAGGATATGCCAGCGATGCGCTCCCAGCGCCTTCTCCACGCCGATTTCTCGCGTGCGCTGGGTTACGGACACGAGCATGATATTCATCAGCCCTACGCCACCAATTCCCAGTGTCAGCAGGCCGATGAATCCCAGCAGAATCTTGATGCCGGTCGAGATCACCTGCAGGTCCATCAAATCCGCGAACACGTCGAACACGAAGATGGCGCGCTGGTCCTTGGGATTGAAGTTGTGATGGAAGCCCATCGACTGCCGCACCGCCTGCACGACCTTGGCGTGATCTCCCTCATACTCCATCACGATCGCATTCAGATAGTACGTATTCATGAGATCGCTCATCGCGCTGAACGGGACGTACACGTGCTGGTTGATGTTGTCGTCCCCGTTCTGGATCTGATGTTTGAGCACTCCGACGACCTGGTACGAGATCCCGTCGAGGCGAATACTCTGCCCGATCGCCTCCTGCCCGGAGAACAATTTGAGTTTTGTATCTGACCCAATCACCGCAACACGCGTATGGGTGAAGTCGTCAGCCTCGCTGAAAAAGCTGCCTTCGCTGATGTCGAACTTCCGCATGCGCCCGTAGCCGGCATAAACGCCGCTCACTCCATAGTTCCCGCTGCGGGTACCGTAGGCGACCACACAATTCTTCTGGGCCTCCGGGGAAACGCGCTTGAGCAACGGAACCTCCGCGCGAATGTAGTCGATATCGTTGATGTTAAGCCGTACCTGAGTGCCCGCCTTCGTTCCACCAGCTTGCAACTCGGTTCGCCCCGGGAAGATGAACACGAGATTCGTACCAAACGAGCGAAATGCCGACCACAGTCCACGCTCGAATCCCGTCCCATAGGCCAGCAGCAACACGACGGTCGCGATGCCCCAAGCCATGCCAAGCATGGTGAGCAGACTGCGCCTCCGGTTATGCCGAAGCGCGTTATATGCCTGAGTTGCTAGATCGACAATCATGACGTAACTTTGCCTTACTCCATCAGCACCGAAGAATTGTTGATTGGTGATTGTTGATTGCTGATTGAACAACCCTGAACCGTGATGCTTTTCAGTCAACAATCATCAATTATCAATCAACAATCGGTTTTTCTATTCCTGCCTCAAAGCCTCAACGGGCGGAAGCAGCGCTGCCTTCCTTGCTGGATACAGTCCCGCCGCAATTCCAGCAATCGCCAGTGACCCGATTGCGGCCAATGCCGATGCTGGAATGATGCGCGGCGTATCAAATCCCTCGGGCGACGGCAGCATCGCGAGCAGTGTGACAAACCCGGTCGCAATCGCCAGTCCGATGCCGCCGCTGAATGCCGTTAGAAACGCACCCTCGATAAAGAACTGCGTCAGTATCGCGCGATAGGTTGCGCCCAGCGCCTTGCGTAACCCGATCTCTTTTGTGCGTTCGGTAACCGAGACCAGCATGATGTTGATAATCCCGATTGCGCCCAGACCTAGAGTTACTACGCCAACGACGCCGAGGAACCAATCCATCGCGTCGAAGATCCTGCCCACGCGCTTCATGTTCTCGATCGTGTCCCAGTCCTCGAACGCATCCTGCAGCTTGGGATTGAACCCGTGCCTGCGCGCAATGATGCGGTGAATCTCTTCCTTCGCTTCGGTGTGCAGGTTTTTCTGGATCGGGCGATAGTTCAGGAACGATATCGCATCCTCGGAATTCGCCTTAGTCAGCGGAAACAGGTCACGCATCGTGTCGATGGGAATGAATATCCGTGAATTTGTCCCGTTGTTCCCGTCGCGTCCTACCTTGGCGACGACGCCGATCACATCGAAATTGACCCCGTTGAGCAGGATCGTCGAGCCCACGGCCGGACGTCCGGGGAACATGTTTTTCAGCAGTTCCCACCCCACCACTGCAACGCGCCGTCGTTCTGTGACGTCTTGCGAGTTGAACCAGCGGCCAGGTTCGACCGGGACATTCCGAATCTGGTTGTAATCCGCAGCCACGCCAAAGACTTGGCCGTTCGTTGAACCGTAATCGCTGACCGCCCGGATGTCCTCTCGATTCAGCACGGGCGACAGCGCGCCCACAAACTGAGCCTCATTCCGGACCGCCAGGTAATCCTTATAAGTGAAGTAATAGATTTGCCCCGATTGCGTGCTTCCCTCGACTGCGGGGATCCGCCCGGGAAACATGAACATAATGTCTTGACCAAGGCTCGCGAGCTGTTTTTCCTGCCCGCTGCGGAAGCCTTCGCCTAAGCCGACCAGCAATAACAATGATCCGACTCCCCAAGCGATGCCAAACATAGTGAGGAATGAGCGCAGCTTATGCGCCCAGAGGGTCGCCAGCGACTGCCGGACGATGTCAACAAGCATGCGCATAGGATAAATTCGACGGAATCATGCCCCCACGCCTCCGGGGAGGAGCGTGGGGGCACCCGGGTAACGTTCAGGCGAGGGGTCTCAATCCCGCCTAACCATCTGATCAGAAATACGCAGCCGGGTTCGGTAAAGTTCCCCGCTGGCATGTAATCATTTAGACCCGTCAGAAGGGAAAAAGGTTAGCTGGGCCAGCGGAGCTGGAGCCCGGTCTAGGATGTGGAAAACTAAAGTCATGTGTGGGATTGCCGATAGCAAAGCACAGCCCAGCAAAGCAGCCGGAGGTGCTTTATGCCTGGAAACGGTCTCTCGCCTCGAAGCGAAACACCGGAGTCGCATTTCGCTCCATCCCAAAAACCCGATGTCTATTTTTCGATCGACAAAGATCGACGCCTCGTTGTCGTGAAATTTGAAGGGAGCGTCACGGTGCAGGAAATTGCTCAATACGTCGAGAGCCTCGTGGCGCATCCCGACTTTGACTCTTCATTCTCGGAGATCACGGATCTTAGAGCTGTTGAACATTTCGATCTGCAGGCCAACGACTTCCTGACCCTCGCCGATCAAATCGATCCGTTTTCCTTGACCTCCAGGCGCGCATTTGCAGTGCAGAGTTCCGCCCAGAACCAGGCGGCGCGCATGCACAAGTTTTTGCGGCCTCATCGAACCATTGAGATTTTTGAGTCTGTTGCGCAAGCAGAAGAGTGGCTCGGCCTGTGAGTCAAGACGGAACCACGAAACCGTAGAACCGGTTACTGGTTGCTTTTTCCTTTTGGCCGTTCGTACGCCTTTTGTAGATATTTGCGCGCCTCTTCGAGAGCGCCGAAGGTATTGTCGTTAGTTTGCAGCGCTTGCCGATACTGTCCGACCGCTCTTTCACGCTGCCCGGTAACATCGAAGATCTTTCCGAGTTGGATGCGGCTCCAGACCTCCGTCCATCGCGGATCTCCGTCGCCGTCAACTGCAGCGCGGTAGGCATTCGCCGAAGACTGATAATTGCGCTGCAGGAAGAAGATTTCCGCGATGCGGTAATGGGCCAGTGAACTGTTCTTGTTCAGGTCGAGCGCTTTGTTGAATTCAGTTAGGGCCCCAGACAAGTCTCCCTGCTGCTGCATGGCCTGTCCACGGAGAATGGAAGCCCGCAGTTTCACATCACTGGAGTTCGTCAGTACGCGATGATCGGGATCAACGGCAATCTTTCGAGGACGGCCAAAGGTCTCAATCGTGAAAGGCGAATTCGTGCCCACGACTTCGATCCGTTTGTTCTCAGTCTTCCCATCGGTATCGATTCTGAGATCCACCGGCATGCGGAAGAGGTCAAGGTCCTGCGAGATCTCACCCGTGACGCGGAAGCCTGGAGTCTTTTCTTCCTTCGGATTCTGCGCTGAAGCTCCGCCCAGACGATACGTCGTGTATTTCACCTTGAACTCGGGAGCTCCGGTCGAGTCCAGCCACTGCGAGAAGAACCACGTCAGCTGGTCCCCATACACCCTTTCCGCAACCTCACGGAAATCATCGGTGGTGGCTGATTTGCCCGCATACTGCGAGGCGAAGTCACGCATCGTCTTGTTGAACTTGTCCTCTCCCAACACCCAGCGCAGCATGTGCAGGATCATTGCGCCTTTGTCGGTCGTGAGTGACTGGAATTCCGTGGAGAAGGTGTCAAGCTTGCTCGCGCTTGAAAGCGGCACAGTGTCGTAGGCCAGAGAGCCGACGGACATATCTTTGACTGCTTCTTCCAAACCCGCAGCCCCGGCAGCATTTTCGACATACATGGCTTCCGCATATCGCGAGAATCCGTCGCTTAGCCACCAATCATCCTTAGTCTCCGGACTTACAGATACTCCCCACCATTGGTGAGCAATTCCATTGGCCAGCAAACGATAATTCGTTTTTTCGGTAATAGATGGCCCCGCCAAGCCAACGATCTCGGGCGCCCAAGTATAGGGCAGAGTGTCAGCGGGCAGTTCCACCAAGTTCAACCTCTGCGAAGGCAGTGGCCCGAACAGCGTGATGAAGTAGGTGAACTCCTGGATTGCCGTCGTCGTGTATGCCGGAGCGATGCTCTGGTGTGTAGGCTTGAAGTAGGTATGCATGTCCATGCCTGCTTCATCGCTCTTGTGCTCCTGGAAGATGCCGGCAACAATAGTTCCCGGAAAGCTGGGTTTATCGGATACGAACGTAAATGTCTTCGTGGGCAATACGGTGGTAGCTGGCTTCTTTGCCCCTGCCACATCTGAGACCGTCTCTTTGCCGCTACCAATCACCAGCATGTGCGCCGGCAGCGTGATGCTGATCGTCGAGGTGAAGCGGTTCAACCCGTATCCGTTGACCGGAAACCAGCGTCCGGCGTAGAGCAGGTAGCTGGTGTCATCCCCGATGTACGCAAGGCTTAAACCCGGCACCGGGCTATTATCGGCGTTCTCGAGTTGGCCCTCGTAATCGAAAGTCAGCGTCATGGAATTGTCTTTCGACAATCCATTGGGTAGAGGAACCCGCACTGTTGAATCCTGCGTGACGCGCTCGGCTGACAGCTGCGTGCCCTTTTCGTCAACAACCTTGGTCACTCGGAGGTCATTGTGCAATTCGAATACGGCAACGCTTAAGTCCTGTAGGGCCGTGAACTTCACCTTAGCTTTGGCTGTGATCTGGTGGAGGTGGGGCTCGAGGGTGGCTTCGATCTGGTAGTCGTCGACACGCAGGCGGGCTTTGTCTGCGGCGCTAGCCGGCCGCGCCACAACCATAAGCAACAGAGTCAGAAAAATCGTAAGGACGCAACGAGCGCGCCGCAGGTCACTCAACATTCAGGAGGATCTCCAGGAAATGATAACCCATTTCCTATGATGAAGATTCTGAACTAAAAGATGCTGCTAGCACAAGCTTAAGTACCGCGAGCCGGGCATTGCTCCCGCGCAAGTAACGCGCTGCTGTCAGTTTTCTGACTGCTGATCGTGGGAATGGGTCGTAACCTTGTGCAGAATAAACTCCTGAACCACGCCGCCAATCGCGCTTCCACCAAGCCCGATCGCCGTATTCTGAAAGGTGAGGCCAATCCCGTTTCGGTTTGCTGCCGGATAGTAAAGGTTGGAGAGGCCTCCGGCAGCCAGGCTGCCCAGCACACTCGAATAATTCGGCTGCCAGTGGCCGTTGTCGCCTTTGCAGATCACACCGTGAGCCATGGCATAAAGCAGCCGCGATTTCTTCGTGCCGGTGCCCTTGTAGAAGTATCGCGGGTCCTGCTTCAACAACGAGGGGAAGATGACATCTCCGAAAAATGTCCCTGATACGAAGTTGGCATAAGCCGCTCCGTAGCGTTTGAGGTACCCTTGGGGTCCGCCCCCATAACCGCTATATGTGTTCCGCGCCTGCTCGATTCCTGCGAATGCTCCAGCAGTGACAAAAGCCACCGGGTTCACGGTAAATTTCCATCCGAGTTCAAACTTTTGGCGAGCATTCAATGGAGCGGCATCGGGCACGTAGCTCACGTAATAGTTGGGAATCACCCCGAACAGATGCTGCTCTTCCTCCACATGGATCTGCTGTTCTGCGATCTCTTCGCGCGTCTGTGTGACGTTGATCTCAACCGTGGTTGCTACGACCATCTTTACTTCCGGGACGATATAGTCCTGTCCAGCCTGCAGTGTGCCCGACTTTGATTGACTGGCGAAACCCGGAGCGCTGATGGTTAATTCGAAAGGGCCAGACGGCACGCTGGTGAAGTCGAACTCTCCCGCGCTTCCAGACTCCAGCGCCGCAGTAAACGCGCCCGACTTTAGAGCGATTTTCGCGCCCTCAAGGACTGCTCCATCCTTATCAATGACAGTGCCATTAATGCTGCCCGTCCCGCCCGGAGTCGGCGCATTCGGCAGTTGCTCTGGAGTTGCGATCGTGGAAGAAGCGGAGGGAGACTGCTGCGACCGTGCTGACAACGATCCGAACGTTCCAAACAGAATGCCTATGATGGTCAAGTACTCCGCGATAAAACGGCGGACGCTTGACGGTCTGACCTCGACACTGCTTCGACTCTTCGTAATTTGACTGTTCAGGTTTTTTCGCAGCCCCACTCTGACCTTCCACTTTCAAGAGCTCGCAAGAAACACTCTTCGAACGCCTGTGGACAGAAATCTCCCGGCGCCCCCGCGGGCCCTGGTTCCAAATGGAATAACGCCCCGATGGTGCGTACTGATTTACTGCCGTGTTGGGTTGGATGCTGCGAGTCGGCCAAAAGTCAGAATGATTTGGGCCGCCTTGTCGGCGGGATGCTGCACTGCAGCGTCTGTGGATTGCCCTCCTCGAAGCAGCATCTGTACGCGGGCTAGCCCTTCGAGCATACGTTTTCGGGCCTCGCCTTCAGACAGGATTTGTTTCATGGAATAGAGCACTTTTTCGGCGGTGAAATCGTGCTGCACCAGTTCCGGGACGATCTCCTCGTCGGCGATCAGGTTCACCATAGCGAATCTCGATACCTTAACCCGCGGTTTTCCTAACTGATAAGTTAATGGCGATACGCGGTACACCATGACAAAAGGAGTGTTCATCATGGCCGCTTCGACGGTGGCGGTGCCGCTGGCGACAATTCCCGCGCGGGAGTGAAACAGCGCGGGCAAGGCCTCGGGCACGAGAGTGACCTTCTGTTGGCCGATCATGCTCCGCAAGAAATTGCCATCCAGCGTCGGCGCAACCGGCAGGATGTACTCGTAATCGTTACCGAGTTTCGCCGCCGACTCTAAGATCGTCGGCAGATTCATGCGGACTTCTTTCCTCCGGCTTCCCGGCATTAAAGTGATCCATTGTTTGGCGGGGTCGAGGTTGAACGTTCTTGCATACTCCTGACGGCCGATGGTGGGCAGCGGCAATTCGGCCAGTGGATGGCCCACGAATTCCGCATCCACGGCGCGGTCGCGGTAGAACTTTTCTTCGAAAGGAAAAATGACGAGCGCCTTGTCGATGTAGTTGCGAAGTAACTTCACGCGCCCTTGACGCCAGGCCCAGAACTGCGGCGCTACGTAGTAGATGGTTGGAATGCCACGCCGCTTCATCTGCCGCGCCACGCGCCAGTTAAATGCCGGCGAATCGATCACGATGGCCAGATCAGGCTTGCGGCGGTCCGCCTCGCGAAGCAGATGCTTGTAAAGCCCGAGAATCTTCGGCAGATGACTGAGGATTTCGGTGATTCCGACGACGGCCAGATCTTTGGCATCGACTACCGTGTCGCATCCGGCCGCGCGCATGCGCTCCCCGCCCACGCCGAAAAAAGAAAGCTGTTCTGTATTTGTGGGGACAGCCGCCCCCGGCTGTCCGGCGAAGCGAACCTCCGCAGAGTTTTTGTCAGCAGCCCGGCGTAACGCCTCAATCAGCTGCGCCCCATACATTTCACCGGAAGCCTCCCCGGCCGAGATCAGGATCAGCACTCGACCATTGTAAAGCCTTGTGGGTACGGGAGATACGGGAGCTTACCGAAGTGAAATCGATCCAGTACGTAAGTAATCTGGGAACCGCGAGCCAAGTCACAAATAATGGGCTCGTGTCCCAGTCTGGCCAAACCAGCGCCTGCCCGGTGTGCCACAACCGGCTGACTCCGTATGTTCGTGAAGTCACGGACACAGTCACTGGGCGCCAGTTTGACGTACTGAAATGCGACGCTTGCGGTGTAGGGGTCACGAGTCCATTTCCCGAGCGCCTGACCACTCATTACGCCGGATACTACGGATCACGTCACGGCATCACCGCGAAACTTTGCTTAAAGCGGCGAATGGCGCTTGTCACCAAGATGATGGGCAAGGGACAGGGGCGCCGCCTGCTCGATGTGGGATGCGGCGAAGGCAGCTTTCTTCAGGCCTCACATGATCTTGGCTGGCAGGTCACTGGGACTGAAATCAATCCCGACCCGGCGCGACGTAGCGGGCTCGATGTTTTCGAAACCTTGGACGAATGTGCTGCACATGGTCCGTTTTCATGCATCACGCTCTGGCACAGCCTGGAACACATGACGGACCCGCGCGCCGTGATCGCAAAAATTCGCGAACTCGTGGCTGAAGATGGCATGATCCTGATCGCCGTTCCCGATTTTGAGGGGTTGCAATCCAAGACATTCCGGCAGAGCTGGCTGCATCTCGACGTGCCGCGGCATTTGTATCACTTCACGGCGACTTCGATCGACCGCATGCTGAATCAGTCAGAGTTTGTCCCGGTGGCGCACTGGCACCAGGAGTTCGAATATGACCTGATCGGCTGGTGGCAGAGTGCACTCAATCGCCTGCTGCCAACTCCCAACGTATTGTTTGACTTTCTCTCTCGCAAGAAGGTCCGGGGGACGTTGTTTGATCGAATCGTCAGCGGCATCTCCGCGCCGCTGTTCTCGGTAGTTTCACTTCCGCTTGTGTGGCTTGGATCGCTGGCAGGCCAAGGCGGTACGCTCTTGGTGGCCGCGCGAACCAGCGGCCGGCAGCTAGCCAGCGCGTCCGGCGACTAATCCGTTGCGCCTTTGAATCCTCGTAACGGGCTTGTTATCGCACGAAACGAGAGAATCTCCTAGTCAGTGATTTGAATGAGTAGGGATCCTTCGACTCCGCAGCCGCTTCGCTACGCGAAGCCGTTGCTCCGCTCAGGATGACAAATCTTGAGGTTCTGAGACAGTAACGCCTCTCAGCAACAAGACACTAGTCATCAGCGCTTACTGTGGATTGCGGCTGCTGCAAGCTCCCTGCCGGAATCTCCTGGTCCTTGTATTGCAACTGATACAGCTTGTAGTAAATGCCTCGATTCGCCAGCAGTTCCTGGTGCGTACCCATCTCACGCAATTGTCCTTTGTGCATGACGATGATCTTGTCGGCGCGCTGAATGGTCGACAGCCGATGCGCGATGATCAGCGATGTCCTTCCTTCCACCATTCGTCCTAGCGCGTCGCGCACTCGAAACTCAGTCTCTGTATCGACGCTGGATGTGGCCTCATCGAGAATCAGGATCTTTGGGTCATGGGCCAGAGCGCGGGCAAATGAGATCAACTGCTTCTGCCCGGTCGAGAGCGTTGATCCGCGTTCTTGAACTTCTTCGTCGAATCCCTTCGGCAGCGCGCGAATGAACTCGCCCAGATTCACGTCTTCGGCGGCCTGCTGCACATGCGCATCCTGGATCCGCTCAGTGCCGAGGCGGATGTTGCCGCCAATGGTCCCGGTAAAGAGGAACGGATCTTGGAGGACCACCCCGAAACGGCCGCGGAGATCGCTCAGATCCATATCTTTCACGTCGACGCCGTCGATACGCACTGCGCCTTTCTGGACGTCATAGAAGCGAAGGAGAAGGGAGATTATCGTCGTTTTGCCGGCGCCGGTATGGCCGACTACGGCGACCGTTTCTCCGGGTTCAATTGCGAAGCTGACATCGCGAAGGACCCAGTCGAGAGTTCCACTGGTTTCGGCAGCATTGCCTTTGGGGGGTACGGCTGTCGAGCGTTGCTCGACCGGACGGCCGAAGGCGGTCGTCCCAACCTGAGAGTTGCCCGCGCCGGCTGACGAGCCTATCTCCACCTTGTCCGTGCCATCATTGGAAAGTTCCCGATAGGCGAACCACACGTGATCGAATTCAATGCGGCCCAGGCCCTCCGGCTTCTTCGGTGCGGCGGGCGAGACCACCGCAACCGGAGTATCGAGCAGCTTGAAGATTCGCTCACTCGCCGCCATCGCCGACTGCAGAATGTTGTACTTTTCGCTGAAGTCCATGATCGGACGGAAGAAGCGCATCGAGTACTGGATGAACGCGATCAGCACGCCCAACGAAGCCGCGCTCCCAACCAGGTGTAAGGAAACGCTTCGAATCACGTCCTTCCCACCCCACCAGATCACGCAAGCGATGGCGATGGAAGAAAACAAGTCCACGACCGGGTAGTAAAACGCATAAGCAAGGATCGCGTCTTTGTACGCGTCCATATGATTGCGGTTGATCTCGGAAAAGCGGTTGTACGCCCGGCGCTCACGATTGAAGAGCTGCAGCACTACCATCCCGCCGACGTGTTCTTGCAGATACGAATTGATGCGCGCAATGGCAACGCGAATTCGCCGGTAGGAGTCGCGAACCTTGTCGCGGAAAATTTTCGTCGCGACCACGATGAACGGCAAGACCGCAAACGTAATCAGGGCCAGCTTCCAGTTCATCCACAGCATGATTCCGAGGATTCCGGTCAGCACGAAGAAATCTTCGAAAATCGAGACTACGCCCGAGGTGAACATCTCGTTCAGCGCATCCACATCGGTCGTCACTCGCGTCACCAGCCGCCCCACCGGATTCTTGTCGTAAAAGGCGACGTGCATACCTTGCAGGTGCCGGAAGATCTGGCTGCGCAGGTCGAACATGACCAGCTGTCCGGTCCACTGCATGAAATAGGTCTGCAGGAATTCCAGTACAAAGGTGAAGATCAGCAGACCAATGTAGATTGCCGAAATTTGCGCGATGCCCGTCAACGGATGGGGACTCAGCCAGTTCCAGATCCGGTTCGTCGCTCCCGCAGCTGGAGCCAGATAGCGATCGACCGCGACCTTGACCAGATAAGGCCCGAGCACGTCTGCGATCGACTTGAGGACGATCGAGACAAGCGCCACGGCAACGTGCCAGCGATACGGACGCAGGTACGTGAGCAACCGCTTCATCAGACGGCTGTCGTACGCTTTGCCTAATACCTCTTCTTCCTGAGCCATGAGCTTGCGAATCGGACGTGCAACAAAACGAGCAGAAAGGCGTCAGTAGCGCCCTCCAACAGGGTACCTCAAATAGATGGTCCGAACGGCCAAGAGGATGGAAAAGGTTTGGGATAATGGAAGGCAGTGAGCCTCGGGATCTACATTTCCGTGCCGTTCTGCCGCACCAAGTGCAGCTACTGCAACTTTGCGTCGGATGTCTTTTCGCGCGCAGTTTTTGAGCGCTATGTCGATCGCGTCTGCAGAGACATCGAGGGCGCCGGCCAGGCTGCAATAGAAATGGGTGGGCAGATCGAACGGCAAGTCGACTCGATCTATCTCGGCGGAGGAACTCCGACTGTTCTCGAACCGGATCAACTCCTTCGCGTGCTCGATGCCGTGCGGGCACAATTTTCAGCAACGGCTGACGCCGAAGTTACAGTCGAATGCGCCCCGGGAACTCTGACTCCTCAGGTTCTCGAAACGCTTTTGCCCTGCGGCGTAAATCGAGTCAGCCTTGGCGTGCAGTCGTTCATTGATCGCGAGGCGGCTGCCGTGGGACGACTGCACAAGCGCGCGACCATTCTTGATGACATCTCACGCCTACGTGCCGCCGGAATTTCGAACATCAACGTCGATCTGATCGCCGGGCTGCCGCACCAGACTGCCGAGAGCTGGAACGAATCACTGGCAGAGACTATCGCCACAGGCGCGCCGCACGTCAGCGTCTACATGCTCGAAGTTGACGAAGATTCGCGCCTGGGACGGGAACTCATTGCGGGCGGTACACGCTACCACGCGCACTTTGTCCCAGACGAAGATGCGGTTGCCGACTTTTATACTATGGCCTGTGAAACGCTCGAGGCAGCTGGCGTGAAGCAATACGAGATTTCTAACTTCGCTCGCTCCGGGTTTGAGTCGCGCCATAACCTAAAGTACTGGACACGCCGGCCCTATTTCGGCTTCGGCGTTGATGCGCACTCGATGCTTACATCCTCGACCTTGGACTCAGATGCGGTTCGTTTTTCGACAGCTGATTCACTCAAGAAGTACGTCAGCGGTGCGGCTTTGCAGAAAAACTTCATGACGCATGCGAACGCACTGGAAGAAAGCTTCTTTCTCGGACTTCGATTGAATCGTGGTGTCGATCTGCGCGAGATCGCTGATAAGTTCGGATGTGAGGCGGTTGCGCAAGTGTTTCCGACGATCAAGCAATTGGAATCTGACGGTTTGGTGGTGGCGTCATGCAACGTCGTGCGTCTGACTTCGCGCGGTCGGTTGCTTTCGAATGAAGTCTTCGAGCGCTTTCTTTCAACTGCCGATCTTTCCGAAAAATCCTGATATTTGCCAAACCATCCGGTCGGTCGGACACACTGGTCCGAGGTGAAAAATCCCCTCTGTTCATGCGGGTTGCACGTAATTGTCAATTTCTTTCCCTCGGTAACTTTGGCGCTTTCGGGCGCTATGTTCTAATCAAAAATTCAGCGGCGAAGCTTTCGCACTACAACATTCTTGCCGCGACTTGGGGAAAACCTTGGACTTCCAACTGAATGAAGAGCAGTTGCAACTGAAAAAGAGCGTGCGCGAATTCGCCGAGCGCGAAATCAAGCCGCACGTGATGGCGTGGGACGAGAAGGGAGACTTCCCGCTCGCGACCATCAAGGAACTGGGCAAGCTTGGGTTGATGGGCATCGTATTTCCGCAGGAGTACGGCGGCGCGGGGATGGGCTACGTCGAATACGTCACTGCGATTGAGGAACTTTCGCGCGTTGACGGATCCGTCGGCATTATCGTCGCCGCACATACCTCGCTTGGCTCCAATCACATTTTTCTCGCGGGGAACGAAGCGCAAAAGAAGAAATACGTCAGCAAGTTGGCCACCGGAGAATTTATCGGCGCCTGGGGACTCACCGAACCTTCGTCAGGTTCGGACGCCGGCAGCGCCCGCATGACTGCAGTCCGCAAAGGTAACAACTGGGTTTTGAACGGCACCAAGACGTTCTGTACCAACGGCCACTACGCCGACGTCGTCGTGGTGCTCGCCGTAACTGACCGGACTGCGCATACACATGGCATCTCGGCATTCGTCGTGGAGAAAGATACGAAAGGATTCCGCCCCGGCAAGAAAGAAAACAAGCTCGGTCTGCGTGCCAGCGACACCGCCGAATTGATCTTCGAAGACTGTGTCATCCCTGCAGAAAATCTGCTGGGCGCTGAAGGACAAGGTTTCACCGATGCCATGCGCGTGCTCGACGGCGGCCGCATTTCAATTGCAGCCTTATCTCTAGGTATGGCCGAGGGCGCCTATGAGTGTGCGCTGAAATATTCCAAGCAGCGCCGTCAGTTCGGCAAGGCCATTAGCGATTTCCAGGCCATCCAGTGGAAACTTGCAGACATGGCGACCGAAATCGACGCCGCCATGCTGCTCACTATGCGTGCCGCCTCCATGAAAGACGCGGGCATGAAAACCACGCAGGAGTCTTCGATGGCCAAGCTCTACGCCAGCGAAGTTGCGGTAAAGTGCGCCAATGAGAGTGTGCAGATTCACGGCGGTTACGGCTTCATCAAAGACTATCCCGCGGAAAAGTTTTACCGCGACGTGAAGCTCTGCACCATTGGCGAAGGTACCAGCGAGATTCAGCGCCTCGTAATCGCCCGGCAGTTGTTGAAGGACTAGGGCGCTCTCTCCCGCGTGCGGGTGAGCTTCACTTCACGCGCGCGGGGAGGCTACCCGCGAGAACCTTGGATCGGTAGGGATGCTTCGACTCCGCCGCGACTCGCTCCGCTCGTCGCGGCTATGCTCAGCATGACAGGTTTGCTAAGTGACCCCATAGAATCTTAGTCGCGTTGAGAAAGTCTCCATCCTCCGCATCAAAATCAGAGCTGTAGAATCGAATAGAACGCCCGGTGACAGCCAAGGAGGGAGTCATGGCCACCCTGGAAGTAACATTCCTGCACAGTCAATTGGAGGACCGCAAGCGCCGGCTGGAAGCGGCAATTGCGCTCGCACCGCAAAAAACCGGCTTTGCCGGCCTGCTGCGGGAAGTGGATGCAGCGCTGGAACGAATGGATAAAGGGAACTACGGCTTGTGTGAGGAGTGCCATGAATCGATCGAGCAGGATCGCCTGCTGGCGGATCCCCTGACGTGCTACTGCCTGGATCACCTTAACGACTCGCAGCGTAGCTCGCTGCAGCGTGATCTCGACTTGGCCTCTGAGGTCCAGCGTAATCTGTTGCCTCAAGTGGACCTGTCCGCCGGGGGTTGGCAGGCCAGCTATCATTACGCGCCAGTCGGTCCCGTCAGTGGCGACTATTGCGATCTGATCCCGTCCGATGGGCAGCTCTTCTTTGTTCTCGGGGATGTATCTGGCAAGGGCGTGGCCGCCTCGATGCGGATGGTGCACCTCCACGCATTGTTTCGCAGCCTGACTGGTCTGGCCTTGCCTCTGGGTCAGATGGTCACTCAGGCGAATCGCGTCTTCTGCGAGAGTTCGCTGGCTGGGCAGTACGCCACCCTGGTGTGCGGGCAGGCTAAATCAACGGGAGAGGTCGAAATCCATAATGCCGGCCACTTGCCCGCGATCGTTGTCGGGCGCGGCGGTGTGTTGCGCATTGAATCTACCGGTTTGCCGCTGGGCATGTTCCACGAAGTCGATTTCTCGGCCACGCGGGTGCACCTGGACCCTGGGGATACGCTGTTCCTCTACACCGACGGCCTCTCCGAGGCACGACATGGGGATGACGAATACGGAGTGGATCGCGTTACACACTTAGTCCGTCAGCAAGCTAGACGGGGCCCCGCGGAACTAATCTCCGCTTGCCTCGACGACCTGCGCGCATTTGTTGACAACAGCCCGCTGCTGGATGATCTCTCTCTGTTGGCCATCCAGCGAATGAAATAAGGATGGTCGCGGGTGACTTGCCGGTGATTGCGGGCAGTTGCTGCAGGACTAGAGTGTCCCACTATTCCGGTCCCTGCATTTTTCGTTGGATCGCTTCATCGATCTCGTGCTGGCGTATGGTCTGCCACTCTTTGTACTGCTGCGGCGAAAGGATGGCTTTCACCTGAGGATCGGTCTGTTGATGAATCGCTCTGAGCTGCATTACCTTTTGAGCACCTGTGAGATTGGGGTTACTCTTGATGGCCTCGAGCTTCGGTGCCTCTTGTTTCAGGATGGGTAACATGTCGACCTTCTGCTGAGATGTGAGGTTCAGCGTCTGCGACAGAGATTGGAGTTTCTCGGCGGGAGTTTGCGCGAGCAACTTCATCGAAGGCACAAAAGACATCCAGCACCACAATAGTCCGGCAGTGAAAAATAGAGCGCGGGTTCTCATTTCCGCCTCCTTGAGCTATCAGAGTAAGCAGTAGGGACCGCGAGAGGAAACTACCAAAAGTATTAGTTAAGCCTAGTGCGCGGACGCTCCGTCGTGAAGGCGATGGTTGGTGACTACGATGGTTGCGATGAACGGTTCTTAAAGCTCTGGATTCTTGCTCAACGGCCCTTGACGGAAAGTCTCCGCCGGCATCACCACGCGGGCTTGCCATCCTGAAAGCGAAACGTAAGCGTCTCACCGCTTTTGACCACTTCCCGCGCCAGAATCAGGTCCGCGCCGTCCTGCTTTACTTTCGAGCCGGTGATTTGAATCGACTCGTCGGCTTTGAAAGCGATGCCTAGTGCATCGAGGAAGCTCTTCGGGCATAAGAAAACTTCGACGGTGTCTTTGGTCTTGTCAGGGCCAGTCTTGGTCAAAAGATAGGCAATCGGTTTGGTTCCCGAAGGAGGCACAAGTTTAAATTCTTCCACCGTGCCTTTGAGAGTGGTTTCTGTGGCACGGTCATACTTGGGCGCTTGGGAAAATGCAGCCGTGGTGAGCACGCCGATTACGGCCAGCTGCAACAGAAGCTTGTGAAACCAGACAGAGGGGATCATCGTGGAACCCTCCATTGGGCCGCAATGGTAGGACGGTTTTACCGGGAAATCAACGGAAACTTGTAGTGCAAGGCCGCAAGCCGAGGGACTGGCGGGGAGCAGCACTCCAGCCACCCCTGGCGTCCAATTTAGCAAGAAACGAATGAGCCGCCCCTTGAAGAGGCGGCTCGGTGGCGCTCATCCGTGACTTAGTTAATCGTAACCGCGGCGGCAACAGAAGGAATACCGTTCGCAACCACAACTAACGTGCTTGCGCCAGTTTCAATTCCTGCCGGCACATCGAACTTCGTGGAAACGACCTTCGTGCCCGTGGCAACTCCCATCGTGCTGTGATTATGCGTCTTGCAATAAAAGACGTGCTTCGTAGAGTTGTTGGTGATGCGCACTAGCGGGTAGTTGGTCGCGTCCTGGAAGTCGTCGCCATAAGAACCTGCCTGCGACAAGCCGTTAAACTGGGTTCCGGAGATTGGATTGTTCGTTGATCCGTGTGCGAGCGTGGTCGACACGGATGAGATGGTGGGCCGCCATGCCGAATTGAACGTACCGACCGACGTAAGGAACTCGACGTCCGTGGAGTAATCGGTGTACATGATTTGTCCGTTCGGCAGGACCAGCAGATGTCCAAAGAACGAAGGTGTATTTACCGCGTTCGGAGGAGCAGGAAAGGTATTTAGTGCCGAGCCGGTCCACTCGTAGAATTTTGAGGGCGCACTGAATGTGCCACTGAAGGGGCTGGCCTCGACAATCACATTGCCACTGATTTCGAGCGCCGCAGGCGCGTCATTGGCAGCATCGCTGTTGGGAAAGTCAGGGCCCTTGGTCCATACTCCGGTCTTCGAATTAAAGATTGAAGTATGGCCAGGCTCGCAGTCGCTGGCGCCAGTGGCGAAAACGGTGCCGTTTGGACGCAATACTGCGGGGCCGACTTCGAAGCTGCCGCCACCGAACATGCAGTTGGAATCCCACAGTTGCACGATCGTGCTTCCCGCGGTCGACCATTTGTTGGTGCCGGGGTTGAATAGCTCAGAGTTGGTGCCCGAGAGTACGGTGTTGCTAGTGTAAGCATCCACGGTTAGCACCTTGCCACTTGGCAGCAAGTTCCAGCCTTCTTCGTCAAATTCGTCGTTCTTGCCATCGGTGGAACTCGCCCGGTTGGTAAAGCTTAAGGTGCTCTCGGTGAAGGTGTAATACACCGGAAAGGAGCTGTGTCCGAACACAATGGCGCAGCACTCTGCCAGCATCCAGGTTCCGTTCGGCAGGACAACCGACTGTGCGTCGCCGATATTGCTATTGGCAGGCGGCTTGGTGGCGGTCCACTTATTGGCGGCTGGATCGTAAAT
>Ga0126369_10000101_pt1 | contig 49916 bp, 46 predicted proteins | sample PanSoiMetaPlot_1_FD_109646 | JGI IMG/M metagenome (GOLD analysis project Ga0126369, IMG submission 109646) | Tropical forest soil microbial communities from Panama - MetaG Plot_1 | ecosystem: Environmental > Terrestrial > Soil > Tropical forest > Bulk soil | place: Panama | collected 2016-02-17
AGGTAACGGCGCGGACCTTGGCGCGATAGGTTTCGAGGTAATCGTCGGGCAATTCGTGCTGGGCCACGGTGGAGAATTGGCTGAGCAAGCCATCTTGCGTCGCAAGGCCGAGAGAAAAAACGCTGCTCAAATAATTCTGCGCGTCGGCTAGTTCCGATTCCGGCACGAGAAGCGAGCGCAGTTTGTCCAGTTCGTAGAACATTTCCGTGAGCGACGCCGCGACCACTTCGTTACGCACCGCGGCGGAAATGGAAAAATAACCGTGCTGTCGCAAGGCATTCACGGCGCTGCGCGGGCTGTAGGTGTAGCCCTTGTCTTCGCGAATGTTCATCACCAAGCGAGAATTGAAAGCGCCGCCGTACAAGGTGTTGGTCAAGCCGAGTTTGATCCAGTCTGAATGCTTGCGGGTGATGGCGTGGCATCCAGCAAGAATTTGCGTTTGCACTGTGCCGGGCACGTGGACGAGGTACACGCGTCGGGTGCGGGGATTCGCCGGGGTGGCAAATGTTTTTGCGCTGGGCTTATTGCCGGTCCAAGAGCTGAAGACTTTTTCGATGCTCTTTAGCAAATCCTTCGGCTCGAAATCGCCGACCAACACAAGGAGCGCATTTTGCGGCGTGTAAAATTCGCGGTAGACCGAGTGCAAGTCCTCGCGCTTGTAGGCGGCGACCTGGGCTTCGCTCGGTGAAATCTGCGAGTACGGGTGAGCACCAAACAAAACTTTGCGCAAACGCTCGCTGGCCAAAAACGCGGCCTGCGTGCGATTCAGTTTGACTTCTTCGAGTTTCTGGCGACGCTCGCGCTCGAATTCTCCTTCGAGAAAAGAGGCCTCGCGCGCGAGTTCCTGCACGAGGTCCAGCAGCGGTTCGGCAAATTCCGACAAGCCGCTGAAGGAAATGGAGCTGGTGTCCGAGCCAGCGTCGGTGGAGAGATCCGCACCAATGCGCCGCAAATCCTCCTCCAATTTGCGGCTGGCGTGTTTTTGCGTGCCGGTACGAACAACGGTTGCGGTCATATCCGCAAGCCCGGGAGCGCGATCCGCAGCCGCGGCGTTGCCGGAGAGGAAGATCAACTGGCCGTGAAACTTTGGAATGGAATGAGACTCCGCGAGAATCAGCTGCAAACCGTTGGAGAGCTTTTCCTTGGTGCGCTTCGGCCAGATGACTTCGCGCTCCGGCGCGAGCGGGGGAACGCCTTTTGCGACTTCCACTGCGCGGGAACCCATCACGCGGCCTCCTTGACGCCGGCCATTTCCGGTACGCGAAAAACGATGGCGCGTTTTTCGGGGCGCAAGTAGTTTCTGGCTGCCGCGTGAACCTGTTCAGGAGTTACGGCAATAAATCCGTCGAGGATGGTGTTCACCAACTGCGGTTCGTTGTCAAAGAGCGTGAAACATGCCAGCAGATGCATCAGGCCGTACTTCGGCATGTAGCCGCCCCGCCCGCCTTCCAGAGTCGCGTAGTAGTCGGAGCGCCATTTCATTTTGAGCTGCTGCAACTCGTCGGCGCTGATTGCCTTCTCTTGCGTTTCGCGAATCACAGCATCAAACGCAGCGAGCGCGGCTTCGCTGGAGTGTTCCGGTTTGTGCAGAATTTTCGTGGTCATTTGTGTCGGGCCGTTGTAACCGAAAAGATCATCGATACCACCGTCGGCTTCGACAGCAATTTGTTTTTCGAGGACGAGCTCGCGATGAATTCTGCTTCCCCTGCCGCCATGGAGAGCTTGATCGAGCAGGGCCATGGCGCACCAATCGGGGGTGCGGCGTTTGGGCATCAGGTAACCGACAGCAATGGCGGGGAGCGTGCCAAACTTTTCGCGAACATTTCCGCGGCGCTCCTCGTTTTGTTCCGGCTCGCTGGGATCGGCAAATTGGGGGGCGGCCCCCGCAGGAATACTGCCGAAATGTTTGTCGGCGAGCGCCATGCCTTCGCCTGGCTTCACATCGCCTAGAAGTAGAAGCACGGCATTATTCGGGACGTAGTAGGTCTTGAAGAAGGCTTGAACGTCACCAAAATGGGCCGCGTCGAGATCGGCAAAGTCGCCGTAGAAATTGTGAGCGTTGGCCCAATTACGGAAGGCAACGAGAAGCATGTCGAGCCAAGGAAATCCGCCATAGGGTTCGTTCATCACGTTAACGCGGACTTCTTCTTTTACGACATCGCGCTGATTTTTCAGGTTTTCGTCGTCCACTTTGAGGGCGCGCATGCGGTCGGCCTCGAGCCAAAGCACGCGCTCAAGGGCGTTGGACGGAACGGCCTGGTAATAATTAGTGACGTCGTAGCTCGTCGAGCCGTTCAGCACGCCGCCGCTGGAGTTGATGAGTTTGATGTGCTGCATTTTGGGAGCGTTGGCGGAACCCTGGAACATCATGTGTTCGAAAAGATGCGCGAAGCCGCTGCGGCCCTGGGGTTCGAGACGGAATCCGATTTTGTAATACACGCCGACAGTCACTACCGGGGCCGTGGAATCCGGCGCGACGACCAGGTGCAGGCCGTTGGCTAGTTTTTTGTGTTCTATGGCAACTTGCAGTCGGTTCACCCGTGTCCCCCTCGTGCTTTGGCCTTTGGTTTCAATGCGGCAGAAATCTTTTCCAGCTCGGCCACGGTTCCGGCCGTGTCCTGAGCAAGTACGTGAGCGGCGAGCCGGTTTAGAGCTTCGTAGGCAAGCGCAACTTCTTCCCGCGAATCGTGCAGGGCGCGCAGATGCGACTCTACAATCTTATAATCTCCTCTTGCCAGGGGTCCTGTCCACGCCGCACGAGGCCCCACGCGCTCGAAATTGTCCAGAACCTGGCGCGTCAAGGGCAGCAGAGCGCGCGTTGCCTCGCTGCGCTTCATCCCGAGCGAGACGAGCATCTGAGTGGCGGCTTCCACCAAGGCGAGAACCTGCCCGGCGGCCAGCGCGGCAGCCGCGTGATACAAAGCTTTCTTCCCGGCGGAAACTTGCACCGGCGATCCGCCGAGCGATCTTGCGATTTGCCTTGCAGCGCGAACAGCGATGAGATCTCCCTCCACGGCAAAAACCTTCCCTGCCAAATCCGGCACGCCTACTCCGCCAAAGGTCTGCAACGGATGCATGCTTCCGGCGGCGGCACCAAATTCCTTCACTGGTGAGAGCGCGCGCGAATCCTGTGCGCCGCTGGTATGCAGAACGACTCTACCGCGCAATTCCTCGCCCCCCATGCGCGCGAGTTCGTGCGCCACGTCAGAAACGGCATCATCCGGCGTGGCGATCAGGATGACGTGCGACAAGAGAACATGGCGAGTCAGACCGCCATGCGGTTTCCCAGCCCCGATGAAGCGAATGGCGCGCCGTGAAGAAGCTTCGCTGCGCGTAACAACGACGCCAATCTTCCAACCCAATTCCCGCAAACGGCGCCCAAGCGCACGACCCACGCGGCCAGCTCCGACGATGGCCAGAGTTCTTTCCATCTCGTGCTAGGATAACCTGAGGTGACGCTGAGACCAATTGATTGGTGTGTTCGGTTACTCCTGATTCGTGATTGGTGACTCGTGGAAACCTGCTCGCCGCAATAAATGGCGGAGAGATGCACCATGATTGCCGTGGCGCTTCTGAGGTGAAATAAACTGCACACCCTGTGGCTTGCCCTTTTTGCCCTCATTGCATTTTTCTGGACAGCTTATGGATTGCGGGTTGCTTACGGCGCCATACACCTGCCTTGGGTCAGAGATTTCCTCCCTGCGAAGGATGCGGAGTGTCCACGCATCTCTATCCTTCTTGCGGCACGCGATGAAGAAGAGAAGTTGCCCAGCGCACTTGCAACGTTGATGGAAATCGACTATCCGGGCCTGCAAGTAGTCGCGGTCGATGATCGTTCCACGGATGCAACCGGACGAATCCTGGATGAGTTTGCGAAGACGCACCCCCGGCTGCGCGTTGTGCGCGTGGAGCAACTGCCCAAAGGCTGGCTGGGCAAACCGCATGGACTGCAAAAGGCGTATGAAGCCTCATCAGGGGATTGGCTGTTGTTCACCGACGCGGACGTGCGTTTCAAACCTGACGTTTTGCGCCGCGCCATTTCGCTGGTCAAAACCCGCAATCTGGACCATCTCTCGCTCTTAGGCGACCTGGATATGGTTGGATTCTGGGAGAAAGTTCTGATTACTTTCTTTGGAATCGGCTTTCATCTGGGCGCGAATCCATCGCAAGTCAGCAACCCTAACTCTTCGCGCTATGTAGGCGTAGGGGCTTTCCAATTGGTTCGGCGTTCGGCGTACGAGGCAAGTGGAACGCATCGGCGCTTGGCAATGGAAGTCGTCGAAGATATGAAGTTGGGAAAGATCGTGAAACAAGCCGGATTTCGATCCGATTGCGGGATCGCGCAGGACTCGGTGGCATTGCGGTGGCATGCAGGGTTGGGCAATCTCGTGGGCGGCGTAACCAAGAATTTTTTTGCTGGCGCGGGATACGATCTGACGCGCGTAACTGTGATGTTAGCGGGGTTGCTGGTGATGAACATCCTGCCGTTTGCGGGTGTCCTACTGGGTCATGGATGGATTCGGGCGCTCAGCGCGATTGCCGTGGTGATCGCCCTGAATTTTCATGTGGGCGTGGCGTGGGTGATGCGCGTTTCGCCCCTGTACGCGCTTACGCATCCGTTGGGAGCGGCGCTGTTTTTCTGCATGTTGCTGCGGTCGACGTTGGTGACAGTGTGGCAGGGCGGGGTGGTCTGGAGAGACACATTTTACCCACTGGAGGAGCTGAAGAAGGGAGTGGTTTAGTCCCGCGGAGGAACGATCACGTACCGTACAAGTTCGACTCCATCTTGTTCGAATTCGCTTTCCCGCCTGAGCCCGAGTTTTTCCATGATTCGAGTGGAGGCAGTGTTTGCCGGCCTTGCGATGGAAATGACTGGGCCCAGCCCGATCCGTTCAAAGGCGTCTCGCAGCGCAACGCGGGCGGCTTCCGTGGCCAAGCCACGACCCCAATGCTGTCGTGCAAGCCACCATCCGATTTCCGGTTCGGCCGCGCTGCCCCAGAAACCCACGCCGCAGAAGCCGATCATTTCCTGAGCGGGCTTTAAGAGCAGCTTCCACCGGCAGAAGCCTTGTTCAGAAAACAGTTCCATCTGACGACTTACGAAGGACTGGATGCGCTCATCGGTCCATGGCACGCCGCCCGTGATGTAACGCATAACTTCGACGTCGGTGGCGATGGGGCGAAAAGCGATCCAATCCGAGGGTTGCCAAGTAGTGAGGACAAGCCGCTCGGTCTCAAGGATCATCGTTGCGCTGCGCGATTCAGACATCACTGCAGGACTACGATTTTGCGACTCGGGAACTTTGTTCAACGGAATCAGGCCCTGGATCGGATTCGCGAGAGAAGAGTCCGGCCATGTCTTTTTGTTTAAGGCTGCGGATCCGGTCGCGGAGCTGGGCGGCGCGTTCGAATTCGAATTTCTTGGCGGCTTCGCGCATTTGCTTTTCGAGTTGCTGGAGCAATTGAGCGAGTTGCTGTTCGTTTTTGATTTCCGCGGCGGCGGCATCGAGAGTCTTGTCGTCGACCGGAACAGAAATGTAATCGGCTTCGACAATGCGAGCGAGTTCCATGTCCACAGACTTCACGATGGACATGGGGGTGATGTTGTTTTCCTTGTTGAAGGCCTTTTGCTTGCTGCGGCGGCGGTTGGTTTCGTCGATGGCTTGATTCATGGAATCGGTACGGCGGTCGGCGTAGAGAATGGCGCGGCCTTCAATGTGGCGCGCGCAGCGGCCAATCGTCTGGATGAGCGAAGTGGCGCTGCGGAGGTAGCCCTCCTTGTCGGCGTCGAGAATGGCGACGAGAGAAACCTCCGGTAGGTCGAGCCCTTCGCGCAGCAGGTTGATGCCGATCAGTACGTCGAATTCGCCGCGGCGCAAATCGCGCAGAATCTTGATGCGGTCAAGAGTTTCGACTTCGGAGTGCAAGTAGCGGCAGCGGACGCCGACTTCCGTGAAATATTCGGACAAATCTTCGGCCATGCGTTTGGTCAGTGTGGTTACCAGCACACGCTCGCTTTTTTCCGCGCGAACGCGGATTTCTTCAAGCAGGTCGTCGACTTGACCCTTTACCGGGCGCATTTCCACTTCGGGATCCACCAGACCGGTGGGGCGAATGACCTGTTCGACAACGACTCCCCCGGCGCGCGTGAGTTCGTAGGGGCCGGGCGTCGCCGAAACGTAAATGACCTGGTTCATGCGATGTTCGAATTCCTCGAAGGTGAGCGGGCGATTGTCGAGCGCAGAGGGCATGCGAAAACCGTAGTCAACCAGTGTTTGTTTGCGCGAACGGTCGCCATGAAACATGCCGCGCACTTGTGGAACGGTTTGATGACACTCGTCGATGAAGAGCAGATAGTCCTGGGGAACGTAATCGAGCAGAGTTGGCGGGGCTTCGCCGGGCAAGCGTCCGCTGAGATGGCGCGAATAGTTTTCGATGCCGTGGCAATAGCCGATGGTGCGCATCATCTCGATGTCGAAGAGCGTGCGCTGGACGACGCGCTGGGCTTCAACAAATTTTCCTTGCTTCTCGAGTTCTTTTTTCCACCACTCGAGTTCTTCCTGAATGCCGACGATGGCGCGGTCGCGCTGGTCCTGCGGCATTACGTAATGGGTTTTGGGGTAGATGGGAACGCGCGAGAGGTCTTCATTGCCGGCGCGAACTTCGCCGGTGAGGGGATCGATTTGGCGGAGCGTGTCAATCTGGTCGCCCCACATTTCGATGCGATAGGCCTGGTCTTCGTAAGTGGGATAAATCTCGATCATATCGCCGCGCACGCGGAAGGTGCCGCGGCGCAGATCCTCGCTGCGTTCGTATTGAATATCCACGAAACGGCGAAGAAGTGCCTCGCGCGAAGTCTGGTGGCCTTTTTCCAGCATGACCAGCATGCCATAGTAGGCTTCCGGCGAACCGAGACCGTAAATGCACGAGACGGAGGCGACGATGACGACGTCGCGGCGCTCGAAGAGCGAGCGCGTGGCGCTCATGCGGAGTTTGTCGAGCTCGTCGTTGATAGTGGCCTCTTTATCAATGTAAAGATCGGCGGAAGGAACGTAGGCTTCCGGCTGGTAGTAGTCGTAGTAGCTCACGAAATATTCGACGGCGTTTTCGGGAAAAAACGACTTGAATTCGTGGTAGAGCTGCGCGGCGAGCGTTTTATTGTGCGCGAGGACCAGAGCCGGGCGATTGGATTGCTCGATGACCTTGGCCATCGTGAAAGTTTTGCCGGAACCGGTGACGCCGAGAAGAACCTGGTGCTTGTCGCCGGATTCCACGCCATTGAAGAGCTGATCGATGGCGGCGGGCTGGTCGCCACGAGGCTGATAGTTGCTATGCAGCTTGAGTTTCATCGCGAGGGACTCCTGCCGGTTCGCCGGGCATGGCAGAGCCTTTCATTATACTCCCGCTGGCAAGCTGCGGGTTTTTTCCTGGGCGCTGGGACGACGCGGGTGAACCGAAGTTTCAGCGCTGAGGCGGGGCTTGCGTAAGAAGCAAGACTTCCAGTTGGCTTTTGGCGTCCACGTTGTAGCGCACGGCGTTCGAGCCATCGGCTTTGGCAACAACGACATCCATTTGCTGGGCGGCATCTTCGGTGGCACGCACGACGAGGCCATTTGAAAGAGAAATGTAAGTGATGATTTCGTTGGAGCCTTTTGCTGCACCCATGGTTTTCAATTGGTGGAGCTTGAAGTCTTCGGGAGTGGCGTCCTTGGGCGAGGATTTTTGCATGAGCTTCGCGGTGGTGAGGAGCACCGCGCAAGTGCCCGTGGGACCGTTGGGGGGCGTAACGTCCCCGGTGAAAGAGAGTAGCGCGGGAGCGCAAGGCTCGTCACGGACATAAGAGGAATCGCGCGCCCAACTCAGGGAAGCGATCGGGGAGGCGGCCGGCTCGGGCTGGTCGGTCTTCCATTTGTCGCCAATTTTTGCGCTTGGTGAGGGAAGCGCCCAAGCCATGGCAAACCGCGCCAGCCACTCTTGCCAGATTTGCTGCTGATCGGGGGTTAGTGCGTCGAGACCGGTGACTTTTTCGGCCAAGCCATCGGGGGAAATGGTGAACTCGACAGACTTACCATTCGCTTTGAGAGTTCGCTGGCCCGATTCTTGCTTCTGGGAGGTATTCTTGGACGTTTCGCCGCCGGTATCGTCGCCAAGAAACTCGCTTCGGGCGTGAACCGTTAATCGGCCGCTCACTTGTTGCAAGTCGAGAATTTGAACTCGCAGCAATCCGCGTGTATCGACTTGTGAAGCCGGGGGGGCCAGGGGAATGACGAGGTTGCTTTCGGTCTTGACGTTCTTGTCGCTGCGGAAGCGGATGAGATAGGTGAGGGTCTGGCCGGGTTGCAACTTCGGCAAAAGATTGACGTATTGATCGCGCGAAGGAGCGATGGCGGCGGCAGAAAGAAGCATGGTTGCTGCAAGGATGAATTTGCCCTTCATCGGTTAGTTGACCGCGTCATTGCGCACAACGAGGATATCGCGAAGGATCCGTCGCGCGAAGCTTTTGCCGAAACAAATTCTACTTTCCTGACGCCTTGAGACGGCGGTCGAAGAAATCGCTTGCAGCATGATAGGCGGCCAGCCAGTCGCGGTGCAGAAGAAAATCGTGAATCTCGTCGGGGAAGATCAGCTGCTCGATTTCGACGCCCTTGTCGCGAAGGCGGGCGGCGAGGTCCACGGTCTGCGTGAAATAGACGTTGCGATCATCGTCGCCGTGAATGAAGAGGACGGGAGACTTCCAGGTATTAACGGCGGTGACCGGAGAAGAGTCGTGCGCCAGTTTCGTCAGGTCGGGCGGAATGTTCTTGCCATCCCAGTTGTCGGTGGGCCAATCGTGCACGCCGTGAAGATCCACGCCGGCAGCAAAGAGATCCGAGTTGCGCCCCAGGCCGAGTGCAGTGAGATAGCCGCCGTAGCTTCCACCCCAGAGGCCGACGCGCTGGGGGTCAACGTCTGCGCGGGCCTGCAGGAATTTTCCTGCGGCGACCACGTCCTGATATTCCGTCGCGCCACGTCCGGCGCGGCCCGGAGCTTCACGGAACGCGCGGCCATAGCCAATACCGCTGCGGTAATTGAGCGCGAGAACGACATAGCCGCGGCTAGCGAGATACTGGTTCATGGCGTAGGAATTCGAGTAGTAGTACATGTAGTGCCAGCCGAGGAGCATCTGGCGAATCGGGCCGCCGTGAAGAAAAATCAGAGCGGGGCGCTTGTCGCCCGGCTTTGCTCCAGCAGGAACAAAAAGCTGGCCATGCAATTCGAGGCCGTCGGTGGATTTGAAGATGGCTTGTTGAGGAATGACGAGGCTGTCGGCGGGAAACTCTTTCGTCCAAGTTTCAGGGGCAAACGGCCCTGCCCTTCGACTAGCCCCAAGCAGTGTTTCGAAAATTCTGGCGGGGCTGGTGGCTTCCGAGCCGATGTAGATCACGGTTCGGCCATCGTTGAACGCCACGGGGCTCCATTCAATTCCCTTCCCAGAGGTGAGCTGCGAAGGGCTGCCACCTGCAACCGGAACGGTCCAGATATGGCGGCGGTCCACGTCGCCGCAGTTGGAATTGAAGAGAACCGTTTTTTTGTCAGGAGCCAAAGACCACTGCTCGACTTCGCAGTTGCCGGGCGTGAGGAGTTTGGGCGCGCCACCGTCGGCAGAAAGAGCGTACAAATGCTGCCATCCGTCTTCTTCGGAGGCCATCACGATTTGGTTGTCAGCCCCCCAATTCAGGACGCCACCGCCGGTGTCTTCGGCCATGAAGGGAAATGAACCTTGGGGCGTGGCGCTGCCGTGCCAGATTTCTTTTGCGGCGCGGGTGGATGCGTCCGCAACCCAAATCGCCCAGGGGTGCGGCTTATCCGGGGCGATGAAGTAGCCTTGTGGGGCGTCGCGCTTCTCGGCCGGCTGGCGGACAAAAGCGATGCGCTTGCCATCGAACGACCAGGCCAAGCTTCCATCGGAATCCACGGTTGGTGCAATGAAGGAAATGGATTTCGCGGCAGCGTCGAAGATGCAGATGAAACGGTGATCCCCGCGGGCAGAAACGAAAGCGAGCTTGACGCCGTCCGGTGACCAATGCGGCTCGAAATTCTGGCCGCGCACGACGAGCTGCTGGGGTTTCTCAGAACCATCCAGCGGAGCGAGCCAAACCTGGTCATCCTTCACGTAAGCGATGGTCCCGCGCGAAGAAATGTCCGGCGAATGGCCCGCGTCAATGCGCTTGGGATCACCGCCCGACCAGGCGACGGTCCAGACGGCCTGCTCGGCGCCGGCGGGATTACTTGTGGGATTTGGTACCTCTTTCGCGGCGTTCCTGCCGCCGCCGCGGACGTACACAAGTGCATTGGCGTCAGAGGAAAAGCGCAGCTCGGAGAGCTCCTGGCCGTCGTCTTCATTGTATTTTGTGACCTGCCTCGAGGCAAAGCCGGAGGCTTCCGCAACCCAGATGTTTCGCTTGCCTTGTTGATCGAAAACCCAGGCCACGCGATTGCTGTTCTTGGCCGCCGTCAAGTCGGAAGGAAACGGCGCACTCAAGATCTGTTCCAGCGTGAACGGCTTCTGCGCGCCGGCGCTGGCACCAAATACAAAAGCACACAGGGCCACACCCAAAGCAAAACGCTTCATCCACTCCTCCTTTGAAACTCATGAAATGAAAATGACGAAAAAGCTCAGACTGCCAAAACGATGGGCCCCAAAAACTCAGTTCACGACTTGCGGCGGCTCCGCAGTCTGTTCCACGGTCACGCGCAGCCCATCGAGCGGCCCGGAGATCTTTATCACATGTCCATTTGCGGAAGCTTTCTTAGGTTGCAATTTGGTTGGGTCCCGCGATTGCATGGAGACGCTCAGCTCCGCGTCTGAGCCAAAACTCAGCGTGCCCTCCACGGAGGTTTGTTCGCGCGGGTCATTCAATTGCAGCCATTGTAGGACCACGTTGCGATTGCGAATCAGGAAAGCGCACTCGCCGGCGGGCCAACGCGAAACTCCTGTGCGAGTAGTGCCATCCGCAACACTAGCGGGCAAGTCCCAACCGCGAAGTTCCACTTTTTTCAGATTCACGAGGCCATTCCCATCCAGATTCTTGAGCAATTCTTCGCGACCTACGCCAGCGGTCTTCACCTGCAGGCTTCCTGAAGCCGACCCGTTCAACCGGTCGGCGAGCCGTCCGGTTCCCGGCAGTTTCGCAAGGCTGACGCGGTCGAGGTCCGCAGCAACTTCGTAAACCGGATGTGGCAGAAAACTGGCGTTGACCTTTGCCCGCACTCGCCCTCCCGCCCATTCGGCGGCAGATTCCTGCACGCTCAGCTTGAGAGCACGCAGAGACCCCTGCGCCACCACATTGTCCAGCCTCAACTTTTCGATGGTCAAACGGCCGATGCGAAGGTGACCTTCGGCATCAACGCGCCGTACGAGTTCGCTGGCAGGCGTCACGGGAGCGGCATCCCCCGAAAAGGAATGCAGCAGCCGCTGAAGCCAGCCGGGCCGTGCGCGCGGCCCCACCCAGCGATCCAATTCGGCGGCATTGAGGTGGTCCACCATTAGATCGAATTTCCAACTCCGCGGGGTATCGTCATCCGTTTTGCGCCTCTCTTCGATGGCTCCCTGCCAATCGCCACCAAACCCTTCCACTTTCAGCAGGCGTGCAGTGTGTTGTCCATCGTTCCAACCCAAGCGGGCTTCCGCCAGATTCAAGGGCTGGTTCAGGCCCGCCACGGTCAACGAACCTCGATTGATCGCGACCGAGCCATTCCAGCGTCCCTTGAAAGGCTCTTGCCATGCCCATTGCGTAATCGCGGTGGCCTGACCCGTAAGCTCCCAGCCGTGATTTACTTGGCGTCCCAAAGACACAGCGAGCTTCAGAAAATCTTGAGCTTTGGAGATGTTTCCCTCGACGCTGACGTTGCCGGCGTGTGTCTTCAAATCTTGCGTAAAGGTCAAATCGGCGGCATTTTCCATCGCGAGCGCTACGCGACGGTGTTTCGGAGCGATCGCGTCGCGCGCGTCTCCGCCAAGGGCGACACGCACGGGTCCAATCACAAGGTTGGAGCGCTCGAGGCCGCCAGTCACGGGGCCGACTCGAACAGGCTCGGTAAATCCCGGCACTTTGAGCGTGCCACCGCTGCTGGACAGCGCAGCGGATTCAAAGGAAGGCGGCCAGCCGCGCAAAATCATTCCGCCCGTAAAATACGGATCGGCGGTGATGCCTTCGGCGACATCCGGATGGAACGCGCGATACCACGCAAGCAGGTCTGAGGCCTGAACACCCATGGAATCCAAGCGAAATTCCGTGGCCTCGGGACTTTCTGAAGCGTAAAGGAACTTGCCTCGCAGGTTCGAGCGCAACCCTTCGACGGCAAATTGATCGGCAAGCAAAGTACCCGTTTCCACGTTCCAGCGCCCGTTGAGGTTTACATTCAACGCAGGATCGTCCCCGCGTTCGGTCAAATCCCAGCGGTGGATTTGCCGACCACGGGCCTGCACAGAGTAGGTCCAGTCGCCTGAAGCATCATGCCCAACTCCATCGCTCTTCGCGGCGGCATCCAATGTGAAAAGGCCGCGGACGCCGTAATCCTGACCATGCACAAGGCGAAAAGCGTCAGCAAGAGAACCCTCGCTCCAATGCAGCGTGATTTGCGCCGGCTGCAGTCGAGCCGAAGTGCCTGCCAGATCTCCACGCACGCGAATGGTCCCGGTGGATTGTAGAAGAACGCCACTCCGCCAGGGCTGGGCCTCCAGTTGCAGTTGCCAGCGGCCTGCAGAAACTTGCTCGAAACTTCCCGAGACTCCCGTGAAAGCGAAGGGGAGCTTGTCCTCCCGGATCTTGAAATTTATGCGCCCTTCATCGAACTCAATCCGCTGGAGATGATTTACAGCAGGCGCCGGGGAGGGCGGCCCGTAAATGATTGCGGGCTGTGTAGAAGCCGTTTTCGCGGGTGGAAGCCAGCGCTCGAGGTTCCACTGGCCCTGGTTGTTGCGAACCAGAATCAGGCTCGGCCTGCTGAAGGATAGAGTTCCAAATTCAAAGTGACCGCGAAGCAGCCCGGTCCATCGCAGGCCCGCGCTCAAGTGCTCCGCACGAAGAAAATACTCGTAGCCAAAAGCAGGATCCTCGCCGACCGTTACGCCGTCGGCGGAAAGCTGCGGGTTGGGAAGGATGCGCGCACCAAAAGTCTCCACCTGGACGGGCCGGCCAAAAGCGCGCTCGAGATGCGCGATAAGGTAGGCGCGCATCCGATCAGTCCGCGCAAGGAAAGAGACGGCAAGTTGCAAGGCAATAACCGCCGCAGCGACGGCGGCGCCGGTTTTCCACCATTTGCGCAACTTACTCATCCCGTTCGGAAGTTTAAGAGAGTCCCGCCGAAAAAGGTAGCGGCGCGCACCTCGGGGAATCTAATCCACCTCTAGTGCACGGTATGGAGCATCCGGCTCCAACGCGTGCGCGTGGGCAGATGAGCAAGTGTGTCGAATACCCCCGCCAGCCGCGACCAGAACGTGCTCTCCCCACTATAGTCGCTGCTCTTCGCTTCTACCGACCAATAAATCAAAAAGGGGCGCCCCATGATCGCGTCGTGATCCACAAAACCCCAGAAGCGGCTGTCCCAGCTCTGGTCGCGATTGTCGCCCATCGCAAAATACTTACCCGGCGGGACCACGATTTCATTGCCCTTCATGAATTTCTTCATGTCGTGCGCCCATTCGGGCTGCAGACCCGACGCAATCATCTGGCTCGGCGGCGGGGGAAAGTTGTAATTCAACGGATCGTAATGCGCCGCGGGATCGTGCACGACGTACGGCTCATTCAACGGCTTGCCATTCACATAAACGGACTGGTCCACGACTTTCACGCGGTCACCCGGCAAGCCGATCACTCGTTTCACGAAGTGCTGGTGTTCCTGGTACGGGAATTTGAAAACGATGATGTCGCCACGTTCGAGCGGACGATAGGGCAGGAATTTCTCGTACCAGGCTCCGGTGCCGCCGAAAATGAACTTGTTGACGAGCAAATGGTCGCCAATCAGCAGGGTGCCTTCCATCGAGGCAGAAGGAATTTTGAAAGCCTGCACAATAAAAGTAGTGCCGAACAAGGCCAGAATCACCGTAACGAGGAGCGACTCGAGGTACTCGGAAAGAGTGGTCTCTTCCCGTGGCTCCTCGGATCTGGCCACCGGGGTTGCCGGCGTCATCTCTTGGACTGGGGCCAGTGTTTCGTCAGACATTCCTACTCAGCCTTTCACTCCTGATCGTTCGAGTTGTTCCAGCGCGCTTCGCGCCGCCCGCTGCTCCGCTTCCTTCTTGGTACTGCCAACGCCTCTCGCCAGACACTCGCCGTCAACCCAAACTTCGATTCGGAAAGTCTTCTGATGATCCGGCCCGCTTTCTCCCGCCAACCGATACTCCGCGGGGGGCTGCCCACGCCCTTGTAGAAACTCTTGCAGCGCGGATTTGCGGTCGGACTCCGCAATGCGCTCGCCTCGTTCTTCAAGCGCTTGCTCGAACAGAACCCGCTGCAACAGTTCCCGCGCCGCGCCGAGTCCAGCATCCAGATAAACGGCCGCAACGATGGCCTCAAAGGCGTCCGCGAGAAGCGTTTGCTTTTGGCGGCCGCCGGTCTTTTCTTCCCCGCGCCCCAGGCGGAGATGCTCCCCAAGCCGCAGGCGGCGCGCGGCAGACTCCAGTGAGCCCGCGTTCACGATACGCGCGCGGCTCTTGGAAAGCTGCCCCTCAGACCAATCCGGAAAAGCTGCAAGAAGGTATTCGCTCGCAAGCAGCTCAAGGACGGCATCCCCCAGAAATTCCAGCCGTTCATTGTCCGACAGGCCTAGGCTTTCCGGAGCATCCGCAACTCCGCGCAACTCGGGTATCGCGGAGCTGTGGGTCAACGCCCTATCGAGCAGTTCCCGATTCGAGAACTTGTGACCCAGGCGCTCCTCCAGCGCCGTATCGGCAATCTTCGTTTCCCGCATCATTCGGGCACGTGGGCCCCCGGACTTACTTCGGCGCGCTCAACTCCGTGGAACTTTTTTTCTTTGTCTCGTCCGCCTGCGCTTTGCACGGGGCTTGCATCTGGCCGGGGATGGCCGCGCACTTATTAAAAGCGGATATCGCATCGTCAAAATGCGAAGCGCTCTTGTTGGCCATACCCAGGAGATAGTAATTCACCGGGTCGGGATTGGGATCCACTTTCACGGCTTGGTCAAGCTCCGTGATGGCTTCCGCATTCTTGCCGCGGCGGATGTAAACAAGCCCCAGCCCGCTATGGGCCATCGCCAAGTTCTGATTCTTAGCTGCAGCAAACGCTTCGTCGGTCATGTTTTCCGGCTTCGGAATCGTTGGCGTAATCTCAATGGCTTTCTTCGAGTACTGTTCCGCTTTTGCAAGCAACTGCGCCGCGTCGGCCTGCGAAGTGCCCGAGTGTATGCTCCGAGGCAGCGTCTGCCCCAAGAGCGCAAGCGTGGACACGTCCGTGGGGACGAGCGCAATTTCCTTTTCCCCGTATTCCTGCATTTTCGGGACTTGCCCATCTTGCAGATAAGCAAAAGCCAGCGGCGCGTAGACGGCAGACTTGTAGCGAGTCTCCGGATATTTCTGGAGGAAAGCCTCTCCGAGTTGTATCTTCTGCTTTGTGTCGTTCAGGGGCACGGCCTGAAAAGCTTTAAATGCCGCGTCCTCTTCCGCGTTCACCGGTGGCGGAGCACCGTCCAGTGTCAGGGGCGTAATATCCGGGGTCTTGGACTTGTCACTGGATTGCGCTGGAGGCTGGCTTTGCCCTCCCTGTCCGCTCTGAGAGCTTTGGCTGCCCTGGGCCATGAGAGCGCCGCAAATCCCAAGCAACGACCCTGCGGTGGTCAGAATTTTTGAACTAAGATTCCAGGTACTTCGCATATGCATTTCTCCTGTCCACATTCTCACAACTTCTGCAAACCTACACTTCTATTCCGTTAGCTGAGACCGTCCCTTCCAACGGCCCGTTCATAACCTCCATGATTCTCAATCTAGGGCCGTGCCACTTGCTTCTGGTTCGCATCGGCGGCCAGCTCCTTTTGGGCGGCCTGCCGTGCCTCCTCCGGGCCGCCTTGGACTGCCAGCGCCGACTCGTACTCGGTTTTCGCCACAGAAGAGTTTCCCTCATAATCATAAATCCGTGCGAGGTAAACATGCGACCACGCAAGCACTCGAGGATCTCCGGTAGCCGCGTGCTCTCCGCTAGTAAGCCGGCCAAAGACTTCCTTGGCCCGGGCCGCGTCATGATCCATGTAAGCGACGACGCCTAGTCCAAACCAGGCGCGCGGCTGATCCGGATATTTGATCAAGACCCTCTTGAACGAAGCCTCTGCAGCGCGAGAGTTTTTCGCGGCAATCTGACGCTCACCTTCCGTAAGCTCGGCAATGGCTTCCGCATCGTTGGGCAGGGTCGTGGGCAAAACTCTCTTGGGGCGCGCTAAGGCTTCGGTTGCCGTCTCATCGGTGTTGGCCGTATCAACAGGAGCAAACTGAATCGCCGCTAGGCGCTTGGTCTCGGCTTTTTCGTCGATGCCCCGCACCAAATCGGGGAAATACCGCTTTATCGAGGGTTCCGACTTCTCAAAACCCTCCAGGGCTGTGACCAGCGGTCTCACCAAAACGTATCCGTCCCCATCATTGCGTCCCAGCGCCGCTTCCCGCTCACCGGGCGACATCTTCTTCATCTTCAACTCCACCGCGCGAACCGTGCATTCGGCAAAATACGAAGGAAAATCGTCTTTCAAATCGCCATCGAGGCGGGGCGCCTTCGCCGCCGTTTCATAGAGCGGCCGCTTCACTGCAATCACGTGCGGATACATCAGCGGCAGCGGGTCGAGCATGAAATGCAAAAACGCGTGACGCACAACGTCCTGGGGAACCTCGTCAGCTCCGCTCAACACCAACGCATAGTGGTCGCCAAAATTGCGCACATTGGTGATTCGCCCGACCAGCGGCTCAACAACGATGGTGAACTTGCGCGCGCTGTAAGGCTCGAGAATCTCTCGAAGATACCCGGTGATAGTGAAAACGATTTGCGTCAGGGGTTCTTGCAAGCGCTGGATTTCGCGGTCATAAATCGGCTGAACCTGCCGCCAGAGCTCGCCGATCTTTTGCTCTTTGTAATAGCTCGAGAGAAGTTCACTGAAGCCCAGGAGCGCAATCACTTCAGGAGGCAATTCGTCGCGGCGCAAAATCGGCTGAAACGCCGGCGCCGGCCCGGAAACCAATCCAAACCAAAGATACCTGGACAGGGTCGCTCCCGGATCGCGCAATTCGTGCTGGCGATAGAACTGGCGTATCGCATCGACGGCCGGCCCTTTTTGCTGGCGCAGCCGCTCGCGCATCTGCGCGCGGAAGGCGGTCCAATGGTCGGAGCTGACATTTGACTCAAAGCCCGCCGCAAGCAGCGCGCACATAGTTGTAAACATCGCTTCGCTGCCGTCCACGGTCACTGCGTTTTGAGGAGCAGCTTGCGCGCGCAAGGAACTGGCAGACCCCGCCGCCCGGGGTGCGGGTTGAGTTTGTGGCTGCGCTGGGGCCGGCGCGGCGGTCTGCAAAGCCATCGTTGCACAGAGCCCCAAAAGCGCAGTGAGTCGTCTTGCTTCAATCATTCTTTCATCATTGCGGCCGCCGCAGCCCCCCGTTCGGACAAGTCGCTTCTTATTTTTACGCCCCTGGCGTTTCTCAGCATGGAAAGGAACATCTTTGAGCGGGCAGTGTTCTCTCGCAATGCTGCGGCAGCCTTTCAATCTACCGTTGCCCTAACCTCCCGTCAAGGAATCGCGCCAACCGCGAAGGGTTTTCAAGTTGGCTTTTTGCCGCGGTCAGAACACCCTCGACGCCCCTCTTTTTTTACAAATCCCTTCAACTTCATCGAGTTCTGCGAGAGAGCAACGCTTGCCTCGAGGAATTGCATCTGCTAAGAGTAGAAACAAGAGCAGAAATCCGTGCGGGACTGGAAACTCGCGCGCGTCTTAAACAGGATAGGATCAGCAGAAATGGCTCGGCTTTTCAGACAGATCGTTTTCCTCGCTTTAGGTTTCCCGCTCGTCACTGCGCTCCTGGAAGGTTCCGGCCACGCCCAGCTCGTTCGCGAGACTGCCCCAGCGCAGCAAACCGCAGCGGACCAGAACAACTCCAAAACACCTCTCGGCAAAGAACGCGTTTCTCAAGAAGTGCAGATCACGGGCGACCAGGCCTGGGTTGACACAGGTATCGACGTGCAACCCGGCGAGCATGTAATCGTCGCGGCCACCGGCAAGCTGCGGTATGGCGACGCGAAAGAAGACAATGGGCCCGACGGCCTCGGGCGCAGCTTCGGGGATCTCCTGCGCGTTCTGCCTTTCAACGAAGCGGGGCGCGGCGCATTGATTGGGCGCATTGGGGATAAAGATGCCGCGCAGCCATTTTTGGTTGGCGGGCACCGCGACGTTGTTGCGCCCGTTGCCGGGCGCCTCGCTCTCGGCATCAACCAGGCAAGCGATGACGCGGGAACCGGCACCTACCTTGTGCAAGTGGAGGTCTACGCACCGGAAAACGGGAAGGCCCACGCCGTGGCAAAGCAAGTCCGTTCCATGACCGGGATTGACAAGGCCCTTTTCTCCAAAATTCCCCGGCGCGTCAGCGACAAGCAAGGCAATCCCGGCGATATGGTCAATTTTCTGATTCTCGGCTCCCAAACAGCCATGGAAAACGTCTTCACCACTTCGGGCTGGGTGAAAGTGGATCCCGACGTCCGAGAAACCATCCTGCACGGTATTCTCGAGAGTATTTCCAAAGAATCCTATCTCACCATGCCCATGAGCCAGCTCTATCTCTTTGGCCGTCCGCAGGATTACGGCTGGGCCCACGCCGAACCCATCACCGTAGTGAAAACGCGCAATCACCTGCGCATCTGGAAAGCACCCTTCCAAGTGAACGGCGAGACGCTTTGGATAGGAGCTGCAACCCATGACATCGGCTTCGAGCGGGACCAGCGCAACAATGGTGTCACGCACAAAATCGATCCCGATATCGACCTCGAACGCGATTACGTGGAAAAGACGCTTACTTCAACTGGGCTTGTCACGGAAATTTCGCACTTCCTTCCTGACGGTCCGCTGAAGGAAGCGAAGACTGCCACTGGCGGCACCTTTCATTCGAACGGTCAAGTCCTTCTCGTGAAAGTCGCCGAACCGGCGCCCAGTCAATAAGCTCGCAGACCGTCGGCCCATTCTTGCTTCGCAGGTCTCTAAGACAAAGCATCGGTCGTACGCATCTACTTGGTAGGTTCCAGTTCCAGCACAATTATCCGATCCACGTCCTCAGGCTGCGCTTCGGGCAGCTTCAGCACTAATCCTCCTTTGACGGTGCTGAACTCCACGCTGCTGCCATCACGCAACAGCTTTGCTGAACGCACTGCGCGCTCAGTACCCGCCAGCGCAAGGATCGGCTCATTCCAATCCAACACATGAACGTAAACCGTTGAGCCACGCTGCGTCGTCACGCCCCAAGACCCCGCCGTCACCGGCCCGCCACGCGTTCCGTAAATGGACTCTCCATATTTGTTGGTCCATTTCCCTATTTCCGTCAGTCGTTGTACAAACTCCGGCTGAATCTCGCCATTGGGCATGGGCCCCACATTCAGAAGGAAATTCGCGTTCATGCCCGCCGCTCGCACCAAGTAACGAATCAATTGCGCCGTGCTTTTGTAATGCTCGTCAGTAATATTGAACCCCCAGGCGTTGTTGATCGTTTCGCAAGTCTCCAGCGGCAGCGCACTCACGCCCTGCTCCGCGTTGAAGCCCTGGGTGCGCCCGCCGGGCAAATCCTTTTCGAACATCTGAAAGTCCTCGCCGGGAAAAGGAGTTCTATGGTGATTGCTACCGACCAGCGCCGCTGGCTGCAGTTGATGAATCATGTTGTAGGTCCTCGAAAGATGCCAATCCGCATCAGGTTTGTCCCACATGCCGTCAAACCACACTCCGCCGATGACTCCGTAATTCGTCAGCAACTCGCGTAATTGTCCGTCCATGAAGTTCAAATACGCGTCCCAGTTCCCCGATTCCGGACGCCCAGTGCGATGACCTGTCCTTCCGCGGGGAAAATAGTCTTCCGAATGCCAATCGAGTTGCGAGTGATACACGAACAATTTGATTCCCTGCTTATGACATTCCGCCGCCAGCATGCCGATGATGTCTTTCCCATAGGGCGTGTGTGCCACGACGTTCCAGTCTGTCAGCTTGGAATTGAACATCGCGAATCCATCATGATGCTTCGAGGTAATGGTGATGTATTTCATCCCCGCCGCTTTTGCCAGCGCCACCCATGCTGCCGGATCAAATTTGGTCGGATTGAAGAACGCAGGCAGCTTCGCGTAGTCTGTGCGATTGATGGGACGCGTTTCCATGATCCATTCCCCGTCGCCCAACACGCTGTACGCGCCCCAATGAATGAACAATCCAAACTTGGCGTCTTGAAACCAGACGCGCGCCTTCAGATTCTCCGGCGTCGGCGTGTAAGTCTCCTGTCCTCCGGCGATGGGCAAGCCGCCGATGAACCCGCACAGGATTACGAGCGCAATGGAACTCGGCCGTACACGAAGGGAAAGCTTCATGAGAATACCTCCACAGATTTTCGGTGGGCAATTCTATCGAATGACGCCAGGAATTCGATGGATTCTTTACGCTGCGCTTCGCTCTTCAACCGTTAAAAGCAAAGCGGCCCTCCAATCGGCGACGCCGGAGTCACCCCAACTGAACACCGTCGTCCCCACCCTTGGACTAGGCGCTCTGAATTGCCCTCTGCAAGACTTCCCGCGAAATATTCGCTCCACTCACCAGCAGCACCGAGCAATCACCGCAACCTTCGCTCGATTTCAGCAGGGCTGCTGTACTCGCCGCTCCAGCAGGCTCGGCAACCAGGTGTTCTTCTGCAAGCAACGTCTCGATGGCCCGTAACATCTGCTCCTCGCTCACCAGCACCACGTCATCTACCAAATTCTTTACCTCGCGCACATTCCGCGCTTCCGGCGTTCGCGTCGCGAGCCCGTCCGCAATCGTGTCGCAAGTCTCCGTGCCCACGACTTTTCCTTCTTTCCACGACAAGTAATACGCCGGCGCACGCGCCGCCTGCACACCGATGATCCGCACCTGAGGCGCAATCTGCTTTGCCGCAGCAGCCATCCCACGAATCAGCGCCGTATCTCCCATCGGCACAAGCATCGCCGTCACCTTCGGCAATTGCTCCAAAATTTCGCATGCAATCGTCGCCGGGCCCGCCGGTAAATCGACATCCGTCGCGTCATTCAAAAAATAGACGCCCGGCTGCTTCGCATACTCGGCCGCCAATTCGAATGCCGATGCCGAATCGCTTCCGCTACTCTCCACAATTGCCGCTCCCAGCCCCGCGATTCGCCGGCGCTTCACCGGATTGCAATTCGTCGGCAAAAAAATCCTTGCCGCAATGCCAAACTCTTTTGCGGCATACGCCACCGCCGCCCCATGATTCCCGGTGCTCGACGCCACCACTTCCCGCACGCTCGACTTCTTCATCCTCTCCGCCAGCGCATAGAACGCCCCCCGCATTTTGAACGACCCCGTCGGCAGCTCCGTCTCCAGTTTCAAATACACATTCTTCCCCGTGCGCTGAGTCAAAAACGGCGCCGCGATCAGCCGCGTGGCTGCAAAATGCTTCGCCAGGAACTTTTGTGCTTCGCGAATCGTCGAAATGCTCGGTTGAATCTGCGCCCTCAGCCCTGTCTCCATTGGTGCCTCGCTCTTTCGAAGCTCACCCGGCCGGCCTTCCCGCGCAGGCAGCATCGCCAGCCATGCGTCGTTTCGGAGAGGCAGCATCATAGCAGGTAATTCTTAGACACTTCCTTCCAACCGAGATCCACGTGAATTTGCCCCTAAGCTATTCTTTTTACAGGGCTTACTTCACTAGCTTGCGACTTTTGCGTGGCCTTGGGGTTAGATGCAATGGGTGGCCCTCAACTGGCAAATCGCCACCCTAAATAAGAATCACCGGAAATTCGTAAACGCCCAGCAATGCCAGAAAGGTGAGGATCATGCGTATCGCCCGTTTTGTTTTTGCACTTGTTCTTGCAGCCGGAATCCTGGCGATTCCCGCTCCATCTGATGCCCAAGTTGCCGTAGGCGTTTCTATTCGGATCGGCCCTCCGGCGCTGCCGGTCTACGCGCAACCGATCTGCCCTGGGCCGGGCTATATCTGGGTTCCCGGCTACTGGGCCTACGGTTACGAGGACGAGGACTATTTCTGGGTTCCCGGCACGTGGGTGATCGCTCCGGAGCCGGGCCTGCTTTGGACTCCCGGCTATTGGGGTTGGAGTGAAGGTTTCTACGTCTGGCACGGCGGCTAGTGGGGACCAAGAGTCGGCTTCTACGGCGGAATTAACTATGGCTTTGGCTATCCCGGCGCCGGCTTCTACGGCGGATACTGGCGCGGAGGCAACTACTACTACAACCGCTCCGTCACCAACATCAACGTGACCAACATTCACAACACGTACAACACCACCGTCGTCAACAACAACACCACCATCAATCGCGTCAGCTTTAACGGCGGCCCGGGCGGAATCCATGCCGAGCCCAATCGGGATGATCGCCGCGCTGAACACGAGCGCCACATCCAAATGACTTCGGAGCAGAATCGTAACTTTGAAGCTGCTCGCGGCGATCGCAGCTTCCGGGCTTCCGTCAATCACGGCCGCCCCGAAGTCGCCGCGACTCCGCGCTCGGGCGAATTCCGTGGCCGCGATGTCGAGCACGGCCGAGGCGATGACCGTGGCCGCGGTGACGAGCGTGCCCGATTCGACGATCGTGGCAGAGGCAACGACAGAAACCGTCCGCCGGACGCACGCGATTCGAATCGTCGGGATCGAAACTTTGACAACGGCGATCGCTCTTCGGATCGGCCAGGCAGGGGCCGCGACAATAACGGTCGCGACTTCGATCGTCCGCCCGCTGGGCGCCATTCCGACAACCCGTCCTCCAACCCTAAGTTGGAGCAACGACACGAGAGAGAATTCGACAAGATGCAACGGCAGCAAGACACCGAACGTCAAAAAATGCAGCGGCGCAATGAACAGGAACAGCAAAGAATGGACCGCCAGAATGGGGGGCAGCAGCGCCAGGACCAGCTCCAGCGCCGCCAACAGCAACAAATGGATCAAATGAATCATAGGCAGGAACAACAAAGTCAAAAACTTCAGCAGCGCCAGGAACGTGAACACCAAAAGGAACAAAGACAAGAAAGCAAGCAGCACGGCAACGGCCACAATCGGCCCTGAGGTCGCCGAAGAAAAACCTCTCGACCACATACAAACGAGTAGCCCGTCAAAGCTGACTGGCTACTCGTATAAGCTTTGCGATTGAGGCGGCGCCCTCCGTTTTTCAGGCATCAAACTTGTTGGGGCGTGAGGCGCAGCAGTGGAAAAAAATGAAGAGCGCGGGAATCCTTAAGTCTAGCGAGCTCCATGTAGGGACCGCGCAACGGCTGCTGGCCTGGAGAAGGTCATGCCCACAACTGCCAACCCTTCGCAAACAGCCCTCGCTACCTTGCAAACCCAGAAAGTCGATCTGTCCTGCGTATTGAGCGGCATTTTTCGCGGCAGATTCTGCCAGATTCTTCTGCAGAATCGCATTCCGCAGAAGTTTGAGAAAGGCGAAACGCTCTACGATATTGGCCGCAATGAAGATTCATTTTTCTTTATTCGCAGCGGTGTGGTAAAAATCGGCACCGTCACCGAATTCTCGGTGTCCGCAAGGCCGGCGAAGTTGTCGGCGAGTTGTCTGCATCGAGTTCGTCCCGCATCGACCGTGCCGTGGCCCTCGAACTTACCGAAGCGGTCCGCGTCTCCTACGATGAAATCCTAGAGACCATTCAAAAGGATCAGCCGCTCCTGCGCGATTTGATTCAATCATTCTGCGACTCCCTCGTGAACGCTCAGGAACAAGTGACGTCCCTGGCGTTTCGCGACACCACGCAAACGCTCACGAAAACCCTTGTGGACTTGGCCGGGCAGCTTGGGCGTCCCACAGGCAAGCGAATCGAAATCACCGCATACTTGACCCAGGAAGAACTCGCTCAGATGGTGGCTGCGCGTCGCGAAAGAGTTTCCCTGGGACTAGGTCTCCTGCGTCGTAGCGGCTTGATCGAATATACCGCGCATGGTCATTTGGTTGTTGATCCTTCCGCACTCCGTGACTATCGCCCGAAGAATTAGTTCTTTCTTCGCATTTTCCTGCAACTTTTGACAGGCGCCTCAGGTTTTCTCCTTAACAGGATGTTATCCGCGTAACAGACAACACTCTCCCCGATAAGTAATGTGAAGACGCTTGTCCGATCCCGGTTTTCTGCTCTCCAAGGGGGTACCGTGGTTTCCAAAAAGACTTCTCTCTTCGCAGCCTTTCTCTTCCTTGGCGCTTTTGCGCTGGTCCTTCAGGGTAAAACACCCCGGCCTCTCGCGAGTCCCGCTTTGGCCCGCCATGCAGCGGTTCAATCGGCTGGACAGGATGGAAGTAGCGTCCAATCGCAATCACTCCAGGATCCTGCACAACAAAATGCAATTCAATTAGTCGCCCAGGGCCGCCAGGCCTTTCGCTTCGACACGTTTGGGGATGAATCTTTCTGGGGCGGCACGCTCATGCTTCATCAAGCCATCGAGGGAGCCAAGCTTGGCGGCGTCGGTCCTGGCGTCAGCCCCAAAACCGCTTTGGCCGTAGGCCTCAAAGTGGACGTGGGCGCCCTCCCTGACAATCTCGTTGCGGCTCTCAATCATGGCCAGGTGAATCTCGACGATCCGGCAACCACTCTGGCACTCCTTAAACGCAACGCCGTCGTCGGCCTTACCGGCTTCTTTAATTCCTCTGGAACTCTCCAGTCGGTTGGAATTCAGTGCGCCTTATGCCATTCGACCGTGGACAATTCCATGCCTCAGTTGTGCGCGGGCGCAATTCAGCCGAACCCAGGCACGGGTTGCATCGGCCGTCGCTTGGAAGGCTGGTCCAATCGCGATTTGAATGTTGGCGCGATCATTTCTCTAGCGCTCGACCTTAGCGTGCTTGCAAACCTCTTGAGCACCAATCAAGCAGCGGTCAGAAGCGTTCTGGGCACTTGGGGGCCCGGAAAATTTGACGCCGAACTAGTTCTCGACGGCAAGGCATCCAATCCTCAGCAAATAACCGACGGCGTCGTGACCGCCACAAACGTGCCCGGCGCAACTCTGATTCCTGCTGCCTTTGGACTTGGCGGTGTCAATCTCCACACTTCGACCGGCTGGGGCTCCGTGCCCCACTGGAACGCGTTCGTTGCGAATCTCGCAATGCACGGCAAGGGAGGTTCTGGGATCCTCAACGGAACAACGTCGCACAATTCCCCGTCGCGGCGGCCAACGGCTTTGGCGATTTGCCGCACATTGATCCGGACAGCGACCTCATTACTTCCAAGCTGCAGGCTCTTCAGTTCTACCAGCTCGCAATTCCTCCTCCCCAACCGCCCCCGGCAGCTTCGATCCCGCGGCGGCAGACCGCGGTAATGCGCTGTTCAGCGGCAAAGCCAAATGCAACAACTGCCACGTCGAACCACTCTGGACCGATGCTGGCTGGAATTTGAACACCGTTTCGGAAATCTGCACAGACAGTTTCCAAGCCAACCGCGCACCGGATCAGCGCTACCGCACTTCGCCGATTGGTGACCTCTTCACACACTTCAAAGGTGGCTTTTATCACGATGGCCGCTTCGCAACGCTGAACGACGTCGTGAACCACTACAACACTTGCATGAACCTCGGTCTGACTCCGCCCGAAAAGAGCGATCTGATTCAGTATTTGCTGAGCCTGACGTTTGCACCCAAGAATTCTTCGTCTCAATCGAACACCACATCTTCCGGCTGCAATCACCAGTAACCCAAAGCCCTGGCTTCCGGTCTGGTCGGCCAAACGAATGTTCTCGGCATGCGAATCATCTGGCTTGCCGTGTGACTCACAAACATCACCTACAAAACAAAAAAGGAGATGATATGCATCGTTTGAAAATACTTCTCGACCAACACCGGTTTCGTCCTCTTCTGCTCTCGCTCGTTGTCGGTGTGTGTTTGGCATTTACGCCAGGCATTTCCTGGGCGCAGCTCGCGCTCAACCAAACTCACGGCTTTGGCAACGGCCAGCTCGTCACCTATTTACCTTCAGAATTTTGATTGTGTTGAACAGCCGAAGCATGGATTTGGACTTTAACGGAGTAAAGGCGCAGTCCGATCCTAATGAATTGCAAACTCCGATTTGCCAGGCCGTCACCGAACCCACGCAAGATCCAACCGGCGGGGACATCAAGCACACAGCACATCTCTACGTTTTCATTCCTATGTTCTCGGTGGGCAACGATCAAAACGCCGCCGACGCGATGGACTGCCCTAATGGTGGCCGTCCCGGCGAACTCTGCGGTGCGGCGCTGGGCTCCGCGCTCATCACGGCGTTCGGCTTCGTGCCCGAGGCTGGAAAACGCACTCCATGGTCTCAACGCCGTGCCCCGATCCCAACAACCCCGTCCCCGGCACCCCGCACAACGCACGCCTCTTCTGTGGATTTGTCACTCACCCTCGCCGCTCTCGGAAAAGGAGCGAACCCTCCAGCCGCTAATGTCTTCGTACCCACGCCAAATCACAGCCACGTCATTGATAATTCTCGCTTCAATGCGTCACCTAGTTGGTGGGAAGTTCGGCCGGTACTCATCATGAATCAGAGCGACTGACCCACTGCCGATGTCCGCGGCATCACTTCTTCTCGTGCAATCGATGATGCCGAGGCCGCTGGCACAGCTATTGAAGTTGGCTCCAACTTCTTCCTCTTCTTCAGCTCCCAGATGAGTTCCACCACAATGGCTTCTCATCAGATGCATGCAAATGCCGTTCGCAAGTACGTCGCCGTCTCAAGCTATCGTCACGGAAGCGCGCACTGGCAATCAATCCAGCTTGCGCCGATAGGCTGGCAACCTGCGGGGTCATGAGCGCTGGAACCTCTCCCGGAGTCATGATCTGTTTGGAGCCGCACAAAAAGCTTAAGCCGTGAAGCAGACTCCTTGCTTCCGGCTTCCACTGATGTAATCCCGCCTCCCAGCCAAGTATGGAAGCGATGCGGTGGTTGGGGCGGCTCGCCTCTGCTCACCAAGTAAGCAGAGCATAGCCCCCTTGCCCTGCCTGAGCGGGAGGAAAGAAAGATCCCGCTCCGCCGCCGCCGAACTGTCCATTCGGTTGGAAAGGAAAGCCGGGAATGAGATAGCCAACCGCTCCGAGGTCATTCGGAGAGAAGACCGATGGAGCAGAAGGCCCGCTGTGGCTGATTGCGGCATTCGGATCAGCGGCCCCACCTGCCGCGCCAGCGACATTCGTTCCGCATGTTACCCCGGACGGCGGATAGGGCTGACCAGCGCCGCCGCCGTAGGCAACCGCGAGCACGTTACCGTTAGCATCCAGGACTTGCGTATCTCCCCCATTGCCACCAGGAGGATTCGTGGTGGTTCCGGCCCGACCCTTGGCGCCGACCATGATCGTCAAGCCTTGGCCCCCTTGGACCGTCAGGATTGTGCTGGTGTAGGCCCCGCCACCACCGCCGCCTCCGCCGTTGCAGCTGACAACGGCTCCGCCTCCGCCAGCGCCATAAAGTTCTACGCTAAGCCTGTTGACGCCACTCGGAACAACGAATGTGCCGCCCGCTTGAAATTCCTGCCTGCCATTAAGACCTGGGCCTGGAGGGCCGGCGGGACCCTGCGGTCCACTTGCTCCAGTCGGGCCCGTTGGACCCGCAGGTCCGGCAGGGCCAGTTGCGCCAGTTTGACCCACGTTGCCCATCGGCCCTTGCGGACCCTGTGGACCTTGAGACCCCAGCGGACCTATCGCACCAGCAGGCCCTACAGGGCCGGTTGCACCCGCAGGTCCTGCTGCGCCCGTTGCGCCAGTGTCTCCCTTTGGCCCTTGCGGCCCTATTGCGCCAATTGGACCGGCAGGCCCGACTGCGCCCGTTGCGCCTGGGTCACCTTTTGGTCCCTGTGGACCAGCCGGTCCTTGGGCTCCGGCAGCCCCCGCAGCTCCAGCCGGCCCCTGCGGTCCCATCGGTCCAGCTGGACCGACTGGTCCTGGAGGCCCCATTGGGCCTACGCTCATTATGGGTAGCAAGGTGACGCTGAGGTCATTGTTGCCCGCAGCCACCTGCACATCGCGCACATCGGCATTCCAGCCCGGGTTCGGACTAGAAACCCTTACTTTATGCCAGCCCACTGCAACCTCCGTGCTCATGGGCGTGACTTGGCCCATGTCCTTTCCGTCCACCGACACGTTCGCGCCTGACGGAAACGACGTGACCTTCAATTTTCCGTGCTTACTATCTTGCGCCCCGGCTGTGCGGGGTAACAGGAATAGCGTTGTGACCAACACAAATACCCACAACATCCGCCGACGCTGGGTCATCGAGTCCTCCTTGAGTGCTTTCCCACGCTCAACTGTTCGCGCCAACTTATCTGCCGCGCGTTCGGGCAGGCTTCGAGGGACATGGCCGTATTCACCGCAACCGCCCCTCCATGTCGCAATTGCCACTAACTCATTTGTTTTCAACACAAAAGAAGAAGATTTCCACCCATAAGGCCCAGCAGACGGGTTACGAATCGTAACCTTTCGGGCACAAGCGGCCTGCAACCGCGCACCTGTTTTTGTATTTTATTCGCTAGAGGTGCTTTCGCCGCATTTGGCCCTCGGCGCGCCGGCCCGTTTATCCCTACCTTCCTGACGTCGCCTTCAAACTTTTCGGCTTCTACTGAATCGTCCGCTCTTGCCTTTAGCTATCCCACGCTCCTGGCCAGTTCTGAGCTGCGGGTCCCTGAAACTTCTTGACACGACAAGCCCCAAAAAGGATCTAAGGACTCTCTCAGCCTTGACCGCCAAAGCGCCGTCCAGCTCTACTTCCAGATCCACCAGCACCTCCTCCAGGAAATCCGCTCGGGCCGCTTCAAGGCCGGCAAACCCCTTCCTTCCGAAGAGGTGCTCTCCAAACGCCTTCGTGTCAGCCGCATGACCGCCCGCCAGGCACTCAAATCGCTTTGCAGCCTGGGCGTGGCTTACTCTCAAAGGGGTAAGGGCACCTTCGTCTCTGAAATCAAGCTGGAGAAACATTTCCGGCAGGTCCAGTCCTTCACGGAGGAAATGGAAGCGCGTGGTTCTCGCCCTCACTCCAAGCTGATTTCGTCGGAGTTGCTTTCTGCCGAGGAAGCAACTAGGGAAGCACTGGAACTTGAGCCGGAAGAAAAAGTGATCCGCATACGACGCGTGCGCGTGGCGGACTCGTGGCCGATGGGAATAGAAACGACGTGCTTGCCCCAAAAGCTCTTCCCAGATTTGCTCGAGAGATTTGATCCGCGCTCATCGCTCTATCGCACCCTTGCGCGGGTGTACGGAATTCACATCGTGCAGGCCGACGAAGTAGTAGAGGCGGGCTTGGCGAACGCCGAAACGGCTCGACTGCTGGGGATTGCTGACGGCAGCCCTGTATTTCTATTTAGCGCACCGCTTACGTCGAGGGCGGACAAGCGGTCGAATACGTCAAGTCCACATTTCGCGGTGATCGCTACAAGATTACGAACCGGCTGGGCCAATTCAGCAACGACAATTCTTCCGGGGGTGAGGCATGAACACACGGGTGTGTGCAAACGCAGTATTTCGATTGCGAAATCGCAGTTCGAACAGGGGGTCAATCATGTTGGTCGAAAGAGGGGGGTTTTTCGTTCGGGCTGCCTCCTCGGCGCGTCGCCTCTTGGCTGCCGTCCGAATCAGGTGGGCGATCCCAACTCCGGAGCTCCGCATACCTTCAGCAGTTGGTTCAACGCAGCGGCATTTACGGCGCCCAGCGCAACTCAGACGACGGAAACAACCGAGCGGCCCGGTGCTATTCGCGGGCCAGGTTTCCGGCGAACCGACCTCTCCTTGTTCAAAAACATAAAGTTCACCGAGCGTTTCAACGGGCAATTCCGTTTCGAAACATTTAACACCTTCAACCACACGAACCCTATTTGCTGCGGCTCGACGAACTTCACCTCCACGCTGTATAACCCGATAACCTCGACGCGCGATCCGCGCATTCTGCAACGCGGGCTGAAACTCAACTTCTAAATTTCGCATCCGCTGCTTGCGGTTGCCCTCATCCCCAAAACAAGGAGGCTCCGAGTCATCCGAGCCTCCTGTTTTTTCGGGGAGCCGCTGCTGGTCACGTTGGAACTGTAGTTCGCCGCTCTCACCGCGAGGCAGTCTCCTGTCACTAATTCCCTAATGAGCAGCGGCGAGTGCTTGAGTTTTTCTCGATTCGTTCCACAGCGCCACGTAAGGCTGCAGGTCTCGCATCATTTTTTCGAATTGTGCTAGGTCGAGCGACTGCGCACCATCACTAATAGCTTTCTCCGGCGCGGGATGCACCTCGACGATCAATCCGTCCGCCCCAATCGCCACCCCCGCTCGCGAAACTGCCGGCACCAGGCTGCGTTTCCCTGTCGCGTGGCTCGGATCCAAAATCACCGGCAGATGCGTCAACTCATGCAGCACGGGGATCGCCGAAATATCGCAAGTATTCCGCGTGGCCGTTTCAAACGTGCGGATTCCCCGCTCGCACAAAATCACGTCCGGATTCCCGTGCGCCGTGATGTATTCCGCCGACATCAGCAGCTCCTTCACCGTGCTGCTCAATCCGCGTTTCAGCAGCACCGGTCGGCCGCATTTGCCCAGCGCCTTCAGCAGCATGAAGTTCTGCATATTTCGTGCGCCCACTTGCATCACGTCCGCGTACTTCGCCACCAAATCCACGTCCCGGTCTGTCATCACTTCCGTGATGACCGCAAGACCTGTCACATCTTTCGCTTTGCGCAGCAGCTTCAATCCTTCTTCTTCCATGCCCTGAAAATCGTAGGGGGAAGTTCTTGGCTTGAACGCTCCGCCGCGCAGCATTTTCGCACCCGCTTTCGCCACGCCCTCAGCGGCCTGCATGATTTGCTTTTCCGATTCCACCGAGCAGGGTCCCGCCATCACCACAAATTCGTCGCCGCCAATTTCGATGCCGTTCGCTCTGATCCGCGTCTTCTGTTTGCGAAACTCCTTGCTCACAAACTTGTACGGCGCGGAAATCCGCACCACCTTTTCCACTTGCGGCATTGCTTCGATCGATTCCAGGCATGCCGCCACGTCGCCCACGCCCACCACCCCGATGACCACGCGCTCCTCCCCTTCGATCGAGTGCACTTTGTACCCGAAGTGCTCTACCCGCGCTCGAACCTCGTCGATTTCTTCCCGCGTTGCATGCCGTTTCATGGAAATAATCATTTCTCTAGCCTCTCAAGTTGAATCAGAGATCAGATAGCGGAGAACCGAAATCAGGGACGCGGAAAGAACGCGTTTCCCGCCGACTAAAACAGGTTTCTTTTCTGATCTCCGGTCTCTGTTCTCCGATCCCGCAATCTGTTTCTCGGGACCTAACCTCGCTGCAAGCCCTCATTCAAAATCGCTCGTTTCAAAAAAGCTCTGCCACCAAAAACAAAAAACCCACTCGGCTGGCGAGTGGGCTAAAAATCTTCTCCGCTGATTTCGCTTACAGACACGCCCCCCGCCACCCGGATGGATGCCACGTAAATCGATACCAGCGATACGAGTTGGCGAGTTGCGCGTTCATCGAGGTCACAGTGTATTCTGTCTTTCTCACAGTTTCAACAATATCTTTTAGCAGCCGGACCGCTCTTCCTTTTGTGACAAGGTTGATTTTCAGTTTTCCATTTTCTAGCTTCAGAAGAACAGCAGCGCGATTTTGTAGCGCGCGAAACCCGCGGCTTCACTTGTGCGGCAGGCGCCCACGGAAACGTTGCGATACGGCTCGCGGCGGATTTTCTTTTCGAGGTCCGTCGGAATTTCGCTAAGGTCTCCTGTCTCGAAGCGAATCAACGCCCCAGAACGCGCTCCTAGCACCGCTAAACTCCCCTCGCAGGATTTACGCGCGTCGTCTGGCACGCCGGTTACGTGCAAACCTTTGGCTGTCAGCAACGCGCTCACTTGTTTCTCCTGCTGCTCCAGACTTTCGCGGGCAAACGACTGCGAGAAATCCTGCACCGCAAAAAGGCCGGCCGTTCCGCGCACCGCAGCGATTCCCACCGACGTCACCCGCGGGCTCAAAATGTTGGCGCGGTGGCCGGGAGAGCGCATCCATCCGTTGTGGATGGTGGCCGGATCTTTGCCGAAGGCGATATTCTCGGCGATGTTAGTGAAACGCGCGCCAGCAGCCGTGATGCGTTCTTCCAATCCGGGCTCGTCGGGAAGCTGATGCTCGAGAATGTTGAGATTGAGCATGAGCAGCGCGTGCTGGCGCGCGGCTTTGAAGAGTGCGTCGTCCCACTTCAGTTCGGGAAGACCATTCGCAACGCGGTCGTGGTTGAGCAGCTCAAACAGTTCCCGCTCGGACTCGTTGCGCGGCGGGGTTTGCGCCTGCGCGGCCGAAGCTGCAACCAAGAAAAGCAAAACGGCCAACAAGTAAGAGACTTTCGCTGCGCGTGGGACGAAAGAAAAATCGCGCGCGCGACTTTGCGGCGCGGCAGCTTGCTTTGCAGAGTTTGTTGCGCTCGCACCGAGAACGGCTAAGTGCGGCACGAAATTTTTCATGCCAGTGAAAAAATCAGCCGCGGACGCGAACCGCGCTGAAGCTCACCACCACGTGCCCGCCGGCGGTGGGCCGGCCGAAACTCAGCATCGGGCTGAAGCGCGAGAGGAATAGCATCTGGTACACCTGCCGGCGAAGCTCCGCGCTGGTTGGGCCAGAGAGAATCTGATAATCCGTCATGCGGCCTTCCGCATCCACGGTTACGTCCACCAAGAGCCCATGGGGCGAGGAAAGTTCGCCGTCATGCTGTTCGGGCGCCCAGGCTTCCGGATAATCCGAAAGCGAAACGAGTTTCGCGGGACGCATCAGATTGATGGGCACATCGTTTTCCACGGCGCGCACGGTGATGCCCGGGAGGATCATCTGCAAGGCCAGGATAAAAACCAGCATCGCGGACAAAAAGCCGCCCGTCGCCGGAACGGTGACCGGGCGAAATACGTTTTCGAGCACGATTTCCGCATGATCCCGGAAATTGCGCCAACGCGTTGCCCAATCCTGCGATTGCTGCGCCTGCGCCGCCGCGACTTTGATACGCACGGCAAGATCCGCGGGCGGAGTATTCTTCTGCACACGAGAGAGCAGTACGGCCAGCTTGCGGAACCGCTGCAACTCTTCGCGGCAACCGCCGCAAAGTTCCAGGTGCCCGCGAATCGCCGCGCGCTCCCGCATGCCCTTTTCGCCAATCAATGCATCATCCAAATAACCAGCCAGATTTTTCCTTACCGTGGTGCACTTCATGAGAGCCCCTCTCCCGCGTACGCTTCGCGCGGGGACTTACTTTCTGAAGCAACCGAGACATGCCGCGCAGCTGAAGAGGCTTCGCCATAAGGCGACGGCTGTGGCATCACCACCTGAACAACTTTTCCCTGCATCAATGCTTGAACGTGAGCTGGAACGTGACCCAGCGGAACCCCCGACGCGTTCGCGGAGGGCTTTCGTTCCGTCTTGGGTTCATTCAACATGGGTTCGAGAATATCTTTGAGCGCCCGCCGGCCGCGCAGAATCCGCGATTTCACCGTGCCGACGCTGCACTCCAAAACTTCCGCGACCTCTTCGTAAGTCAGGCCTTCGAGGTCGCGCAAAATCACCGCGCTGCGAAACGCTTCCGGAACCTGCTGCAACGCGCTCTGCACCGCGTCTTCGATTTCGTGCGCGGCTAGCTGCTCGAAGGGTGTGCCGCAGTTGTCCGGAACCTCCAGACGCATCTGCCCTTCTTCTGGCTCCGCGTCAATCGAAACATTTTTCTGCAAGTGGCGCTTGAACCAGCGCTTCTGGTTGAGTGCTTCGCGAATGGCGATGCGATAGAGCCAGGTCTTCAAGGAACTGCCTTGGCGGAACTTGCGGATACCGCGAAAAGCCTTCAGGAAAACTTCTTGGGTGCCGTCGGCGGCGTCCGAGGTGTCCCCGAGCATGCCGAGAATCAGGTTGTACACCGGCGCGTGATAGTGGGTGACCAGCCAGTCGAATGCCGTCTCCGAGCCCGCCTGGAGCTCGTGAACGAGTTCGGCTTCACCGCCGCCCCAACTCAGGGCACTAGCCCAATCGGACACTGCCGGCCTTTCCGACCCGAATGCTCGCCCCGATCAGATCTGGTGGAACTTCGTCGGGTCTCCCTACATACCTAGGATCGACCGCCTGCCGGGTCCGTGCATCCCGCAAAGCCATTCGGGATTGCCGAATTCGCTCCGAGCACTTACCTGACCCGCTGTCCGCTCTCCTGATCTTAGACACCGAAGGAAGCGGCTTTGTTTCCTGGTAGTTAGACGTAGGGATTGCGTACCTCCTCATTCTGTCACCGCGCCGGGGCACGCGCAATAGGACCAGCGGCTCAAGTGGAGCTGAAGGCTCAAGAGTTGAGAAGTCCTCCGATGAACCCTCTCGCGTGAAGGTCTCTAGGTTAAGAAAACGCAGCTCGAGGTGCCGCACCACGGTAATTTTCGTAAATGCACATTCCAAAGGACTTACAGACACCACTGTTTTGCAAATGCAGATCCTAAGGACTTGTAGCGGCGGATTCTTGGCCGTTATATCAGGGTAGTCAGAAAGATCATGTTACGCATGTCAGGCGTGGCGCTGGTCCTCCATTGTCCGACTACACTCAATCCGCAGGAGCGACCCCGAACGAACTGAGGAGGGCGGTAGCGATGGTCGCCCTCTCCTGGGCTAGGCAGACACGTGGAGGGCCATAAAGACAAGTACTGGCAGCCACCCTCGGGTTGAAAGGGCGCACCTACGTTATGCAAGCACGCTGCCTTCTTGACCGCGCTGTCCCCGCGCACGATAATTTCGCTGAGTTCCTCGATGGGCCGGGCAGCTTACCTTCGGTTCTCTCAAAAAAGCGCGGAGAAGAGGCCGGCCTCGCTCCGCAGCTCAGGGCAAGCAGAAGGCCGCCGCCACCCGGCAACTGCAAGAGGCGCAGCAGTGTGCTGCGCCACGACATCGTCCAAGTTGCTGCTGATCACCGCGTGTTTGCTCTGTGGCGTCGGATGCAACAATACGTGCATTTCTGGTAGCTGGAATCCCGGCGCCGGGAGCACAGTCACCGGGAAAGTCTCTAGCCCACCGCCCTCGTGCTCGCTCAGCGCTGCTAATGGAATCCTCCGCGTGGAAATCGGCGCCACGGCCGAAACCACCGCCACACCGGCGTCAGGATGGGCTGGGCCACGCGTGGCGCACCTCTTTGTCACAGTCGCTGGACTTGAACTGCACTCGAGCGCCCTCGCCAGCGATGATGCTCTCGGCTGGCAGCCGCTCGCTCCCGAGCCTCTGATACATCCGGTTCAGGTCGATCTATTGGCTGACGCGCATTCAAACAGTTCGAGCGCACCGTTTGGCGATGCTCTGTTGCCCGCAGGAATGTACCGGCAGATTCGGCTGCGCCTCGCCAGCCAGCCGCCAACGGAATCCGCGCTCGAAACAAGCCGCTGTGGACGCGCACCCCATTGCGCCGTACTGTCCGACGGCCAAGTTCGGCCTCTGGTCTTCCCGCCTTCCAGGCCGCATCTGCGGATGGTGTTTGAGGACCTCCCAGGCCGAGGGCTCTACGTTCCTCCAGACAGCATGGTTACGCTGGTCCTCGAATTCGATCGGGATCGGTCGTGGGTCTGGCGCTCCGGCGACTCCTTGGTTTTCAATCCAGTATTCCGTCCAAACGTCCAGCGGCCTCCTGAAGCCGACTGATTGATGTGAATGCCGGGCTCCCGATGCCCGGTGCCGCCATATCTCATCTGGCGGGAGCAGTGTTGAAACCAAGCCACGATCCCTCACTCCGCCGTGACGGCCGGGACAAAAAGAGCGCCCCAAGCCGATCATGGCCAAACCGTGGCTGTAGGCGACATTCCTGGATAGAGGACAAAAGAGAGGGCACGACATTCCGGCCGCTGCCCGGAATCTAGAAGATCGTACTTTTAGAAATACTTTGCATTGCAAAGTACTTGACACCGTCAAGAGGAAGCGCTAGGGTGGAGGTGTGGCGGAGAAAGCGGAGTTTCCAACTACATGTTCAAGCGCATTGCAGCGATCTGCCTGATATGGGTGTGCACGGCGGTGGCGTGGGCGATTCTGGGTTCCTCGATTTTCGTCAGGACCAACGACGCAGAATCGGGGTTGTCGGGACGCGTGGCTTCGACGTGGGGAGCGCCGCAGGAGCAGGCGCCTCCCCAGATTACCCGGGAATGGACGGAAGTCAGGACGATTGAAGATGAGTACGACGGGAAGAACAGGACGCGAAGGGAGACTTATCACCATTCGGATCCGGTGAAAATCGATGGGAGCCGCATCACAGCGGGGCTGCACGTGGATTACCGCCAAAAAGGGCTGCTGTGGTTCAGCACGTACAAGGTGGATTTTGACGGCGCGTACACGTTCCAGAATCCCAAGGCGAGCGAGGAGGAGTTCGCGATTGCGCTGCCGCTTCCGGCGCAGCAGGCGGTGTACGACAACGTGCAAGTGAAGGTGAACGACGAGGCGCTGCCGCTGACGTTTAGCGGAGGGCAAGTGACGGCGCGGACGCGGCTTGAGCCGGGCGCGAAGGCCGGGCTGCGAGCGGAATACCGCTCGCAAGGGCTCGATAGCTGGCGCTATTTGCTCGCTGGCGCAAACGTGGCGCAGGCGGGTTCCGGCGGCAACGGAACGCAGAGCGGCAAGGAAATCACGCAGACGCGGGATTTCCATCTGATGGTGAAGACCGATTTTTCCGGTTTTGATTTTCCGGATAATTCCCTTTCGCCGACGGAAAAACGCGAGACAGCGAGCGGCTGGGAGCTGCAGTGGAATTACGGAAACCTGGTATCCGGCTTCGACATTGCGCTGAAGATGCCTCAGAAACTGCAGCCGGGGCCGCTGGCGGGGCGGATCAGCTACTTCGCGCCGGTGTCGCTGTTTTTCTTCTTCTTTCTGGTGTTTATCCTTGCCACGATGCGCGGGAACAATTTGCATCCGATGAATTATTTCTTCCTGGCATGCGCTTTCTTTGCGTTCCACCTGCTGCTCGCTTATCTGGCGGACCACGTTTCGATTCATGCGGCGTTTGCGATTTCGTCGATAGTTTCGATTTTACTGGTGGTCAGCTACCTGCGGCTGGTGGTGGATTTGCGATTCGCGGCGGTGGACGCGGGGCTGACGCAGCTCATCTATCTGGTGCTGTTTTCGTATGCGTTTTTCTTTGAGGGATTCACGGGGTTGGCAGTGACCATCGGAGCGATCCTGACGCTGTTTGTGGTGATGCAGATGACCGGGCGTTTGAACTGGGAGGAGAAGTTCGGCCAGGCGGTGGCGGCGAAGATGCCGGGCTGAAGCCCAGCGCTACATGAAGACCTTGAGAGGGCGCCGCTAGGTAATGTCAAAGAAAGATGGAGAAGCGAGAGCGGCCCCGGAATGATTCACCACGCCAGGCTGGGGTTTTATGGTTTGGGCGTTGGAGACTTGGCTGCTTCGCTGTCGCGGGTGAGGATGTTCAGTCCGACAAAGAATTTCTTGGGACCGAGGGCCTTGCAATAGACGACCCGGGCCCTTGCCTTCAGGTCACCCACGACGGATTTCACGTGCACATGCGTGCCTAATTCCCAGGAGCGCTCCGTCGCCAGCCGAACGCCGCTGGGACTCTGGTTTTCCACGGAAGCCAACTCCGTCAAGAGCGGGTCATGCGCGGAAGACACTTGAACCAGAAATCGTTCACCTTTGCGTAGATGTTTACGGCCTTCGAGCAACATCTGCCCCCGTTGCCGATGCTGCAGAGGAATAGTCATCAGGGTCGGAAGCCGAATGCTATCTGGGGCCTGACGAGAATCAATCAGGTAAAACCCTGAAAGTTTATGCAACAGTCTTCGGACGCGGGGTCAGCTTGCGGCGGCGGCGAGGAGGGAGAGCCACTCGTCCCAGTCGTTCAGAACGATGTTGTAGTCTGCGGTGAGCAGCTTGCAACTGGCGGAGGGAATGAGGGCGACAATTTTAACTTTTGGGAAGTTTGTTTTGAGCCAGTCGACCATTTCCTTGCGCGTCTGTTCGGGCGCGTTGGGGCCGACGACAAACACATCCACATTCTGGGCGGAGGTCAGGGCAGCTTTGGCGGCCTCGTTGTCGGCGACCGAGACGACGTGGTGGCCACAGCGGCGAAAGAGTTCGGCGCGCGCGTTCAGATCTTTTTCGTCGTAGCCGATTTGAAAGACGATTTGCTTCACATGGGATTTGATGGAGATTTTTTCGCCGGTCTTGTGATTAGCGATGACGTATTCGCCGGGCGAAAATGCCGAGAGCTTTTTAACGCGAGCGCGGGCGCGTTCGAGGTCGTCCGCCTGTTCGATCAGGCGAAGGCTGCCGTCGCTTTCCATCTTGCAGATGTGAAATTGCTGGGACATGGGTATTAGCAACTCTGCACTAATGGCCAAGCTCTGGAGATTGAATCACAGGCTCGGCCGCGTGTCCACCCCCTAAAATAGGCGGATTTATACATTTTTATATCGTCTTTCCTTTTGCCGCGCAAAAGGAAGGTGCCGGGCTAAAGCCCGGCGCTACCTAAAAACCCGAAAGTCCAAGTAGTATCATTCTCGCCGCCAAGGTGTGGCCTCGATCCAACAAACGAACCCGTAAGGAGGAAAGCCGATGAGAAGACGGTGCTCCCTCTCACTCGCCGCAATGATGACCGCAGGGATTTGCGCGGCGTTGATTTGGATCGTGGTGGAACAAGGGCAGGTTGCGGATGCGCTGGCGCAGCAGCAAAAGGCGCCGGCGCGGATTTACAACACGGCGAAGCAGAAGCTGCGAGAAGGCAAGACGCTGGTCGGCGCGACGGTTTTTTCTCCGGACCCGAATATTTATTGCGCGGTGGCCAACGCCGGATACGACTACACGTGGATCGAGATGCAGCACAGCCCGCTGACGTATGGGGACGTGGCCAAAATAATTTGGGCGTGCCGAGGGTCTTCGGCGATGCCGTTTATTCGCGTGCCGGATGCGACGGAGGGCGACATTCAGAAAGCGACGGACATTGGTGCGCTGGGGATTATCGTTCCGACGGTGGACACGGTGGAGAAGGCGCAGGCCGCGGTTAAGTGGTCGAAGTATCCGCCGGCGGGACGGCGCAGCCAGGGTAACGGGCAGTACGGCGCGCTGTGGGGAAGCGATTACCGGCAAACCGCCAACGACAACATGGTAGTAGTGATTATGATTGAGACGCCGATCGGGGTGGAAAACGCGGAGAAGATTGCGTCGGTTCCGGGAATTGATGTGATTTTTGCGGCGAGCACGGACCTGGGGAATTTTTCGGGGCACCGGCAAGGCGAGAAAGAATATGAAGCGCTGGTCACACGAATCCACGACGTGACGCTGCAACACGCGATCCGGCTCGGCGGGCCGCAAGCGTGGAAGGGGCGGCCGGGATTCACGTTTTTCCAGGCGCCGGGCGAGACAGAGTTGATTCGAGCGGGAGCGCGCGTGAACCTTACGGGGAGTGCGGCTGGCGAGCTGAAGCCGGGCGTGGCGCCGGTGGAAGGCGAGAAGCCGCCGGGCGGTCATTAAGGGAAAATGGAAAAGGGAAAATAAAAAAGGACGGCCAGACCCGCCTGAAGCAGGCAGGTTCGTGATGACAACATGCGGAGGTCTGAGACCCCAGAAAAGCGGTGGCAAGCCGCCGCACTCTAAAAAACGCCGGGTGAAGCCGGCGTCACCAATGGAACGGGAGGCCTCCCCGCCGCGTCGGCGTAGACCGTCCTTACAAAAGCAACCAGCAAGGCTCCGCTACGAGATGTCAAGCATGTGGCACGAGCGAAAACGAGTCTGCGGTTGCCGCGTCTAAAACAGGAACGTCGGGCGTGCCGAGTAGGTCAGAAGCAACTTAAGGAGGTTAGGCATGCGGAAACGGATCTTCGTTGTGCTGCGCGCGGGGATGGCGGCTTTGTGGATGGCCTCGGCGCAACAAACCGCGCGGCCACAGCAAGCGCCAGGGGCGAAACAGGCGCAAGTTCCGGCGACGGTGGCTTCGGCCGTGGACCGCGACATCAGCGCCGTCGAAAAACAAGTCCTCGACGCCGCCAACGCGATGCCCGAAGATAAATTCAATTTCACTCCGGAAGCTCTCAACATCCCGGGCAGCAACTACAACGGTGTTCGCTCCTTCGCCATCCAGGTCAAACACATCGCCGCTTCCAACTGGTTCATCTGGTCGCCACTCACGGGCGAGACGCTCCCCGACGGATTAAAGGACGGGAACGGCCCGGAGAACTTGAAGAGCAAGGCGGAGATCATGACGCTCCTGAAGGAGTCGTTCGCTTTGGGCCATAGGGCGGCCGCGACGTTGACCACCGAGAATATTTTGCAGAATCCCGGGAACAGCAAATCCACTCGCCTGCGTTTGGCCGAATTTGGCGTCGCTCACGCTTATGATCACTACGGACAGATGGTTGAATATCTGCGCATGAACGGAATTGTTCCGCCTGCGAGCCGGGCAAAGTCGGATTGATGGTCAGGAAGAGGGAGGGATTTGCGATGAAGGGAACTTCCGGACAATCTTTGCTGCGGTTTGGAACCGCACTTGTTGCCATCGCCATGTTCGGCATCGGGGGAACGAGGCTTCACGGGCAAAGCCAAGCGCAGAATCTGGCTTCGACTCAGGTGCGTACGCAGGCGGAGGGATGGCCAAAGATTTTCCCGAAGACAAGTACGACTTCAAGGTGCAGAAAGACCAGCGGACGTTTGGACAAAATCTCGTGCACGTCGCTGCAGTCGATTACGACATTGCTAGCAGGGTTGCCGGAACGCACGTTGGTCCCGACTTCGGGAAGGACAAGCACAACCCGCCGCCGGACATGTACAAAACGAAAGTGGACGTAGTGAAGCTACTCAGAAGACGCGGTGGCCGCCGGCGCGAAGGTGATCCAAGAGCAAGGCGACGCGGGACTGGACAAGACGCAGCCCTTTGGGTGGGAACTGGAAGGCATGTGGTCCGCAATTCCTACATCTGGCTGAGCGGCATCGAGCACAGCAGCGAACATTTCGGCCAGTTGTTGGTGTATTACCGCGCAAACAATCTGGTGCCGCCGGAATCGCGCCCGCGATAAGGCTGTCCCACCGCTGTTCTCCGTCAATCCTTGTTCTCCACTTGGGTAGGCCGGCTACGGTAGAAAAAATGAAAGAGCACGGTTCTAAAGACCCGCCAGCCTACAAAGGCGTCGAGACGTCCTTTCCGACAATCCGGTGTCTTCGATTGGCTGCCCGCTGAGCGCGCCCGAGTTAGGGAAGCACAAACGGAAGTCTCCTGTTACCACCCCTCAAAAAAAGATTGAAGAAAGTGCTTGACAGCTTATACTGTGTGCCATACAGTGTGTGGCGTACACTATATGACGCCCGGTACAAACCACCACGAAATGTTTGAAAACCTGCGGCTGGAGCTGCGTCGGGGCTCGCTCGTGCTCGCTGTCCTCGCGGCCCTGCGCAGGGAACAGTACGGCTACACGCTGCGTAAGACGCTCGAGGAACAGGGCATGGCAATTGACGAAGGCACGCTGTACCCGCTGCTGCGGCGCCTGGAGAGCCAGGGGCTGCTGCTCAGCGAATGGCGCGAAGAAGAGAAGCGCAACAAACGGTTTTACCGGCTCTCCGCCGACGGCAAAATGATCCTGAAACAACTGCTGGCGGAGTGGCAAAGCATCAATTCTTCCTTGGACGGAATGGTTAAAGGGTGATGCCATGGAACTTCTCGAACGGTACTTACGATCTGTCAAATTCTTCCTGCCCCGCAGGGAACAGGATGACATCCTGCGCGAACTTTCGGAAAACATCTTGTCGCAAATGGAAGACAAGGCTGCTGAGCTTGGCCGCCCGCTGAACGAGAGCGAGCAGGCGGCGATTCTCAAGCAGCACGGCCATCCTTTTGTGGTCGCCAGCCGCTTTCGGAATGCTCCGGTTCAATACCTGATTGGTCCCGTCGTATTTCCGTTTTACTGGTTCGTCTTGAAGATAATTTTTTGGATCGGTCTGGGCGTCTGCGCCTTGAACAGCATCGTGCTGCTCAGCGGTGGCGAGCCCGTGCGGCAACTCCTCCATGGGCTTCTCGCCTTCGGGCATGTGGCCCTACCGGTGTTTGGCTGGGTGACGTTCCTGTTTGCGGTGCAGGGTTTCTTCATAGCCAAGTTCCACCTTGTTGATAAATTGGATCGGCGCTGGGATCCCCGCTCGCTGCCGGCAGTTGCAACGCCGCAGCGAAAAGCCCGGCGCTCCGAATCCATTTTTGGATTGATTGCCGGCACGGTTTACATTGCCTGGCTCCTGGCAGTGCCTTACTACCCGTATTTGATCTTTGGGCCAGCCGCTTCAGCGCTGAGGCTTGCGCCCGAGTGGCATCGGTTCTATCTGCCGGTGGTCGTGCTCGCGATTGCGGGATGGGCGCAGGCGGTAGTAAGTCTCATTCGTCCGGAGTGGACCTCGCTTCCCTCGGTGACCCGCCTCGTGAGCAACGTCGTGGCCCTGGTCATTCTGCGCTCGATCCTCAAGGCCAACTCTTACGTGTTTGTTTTCGTCGCGGATTCTCCCAAGGGCGCGCGCTACGAGACCGTGGCGCAAATCGCGAACATCAGCATTCTTTGCACGTTGGCATCCGTCGCGCTCGGCTTGTCGATCGCCGTGATTATCCAAGCTTGGCAATGCTTGAAGGAAATACGGGAATGGATTCGCAAGCGCGGCAATCCCCTGCCGTCGCGCATTTCTTAGAGGGTACGGGCTCGACTGGGCTTAACGGAATTCGGGAGGTGACGTCATGAAGTTTCTCTATCGCAGTTCACAGCCGGAGCAACCCGGAAAATCAAAGGGCAGGCTGGTACAAATCGGGGCCGTTGCCGGCTTCATGATCCTATCCCATGAGGCTCTGCATATCATCGCGCCCGTGAGTCTCCTATTGCTGCAACTCTTTTTCAACCTTTGCCAAGCCTGCGTCACCATTTTAAGAATTCGCGGAGTATGAGGAGCGTTATGGAAATTCTGGATCGTTACCTTAAAGCTGTTGCAAAGGCACTGCCCGAAGCGCAGCGCGAAGACATTATCCGCGAGTTGTCGGAAGACATTCGCAGCGAAATGGAAGACAAGCAGAGCGAACTGGGGCGGCCACTGACGGAAGCTGAGCAGCAGGCTTTGCTCAAACAACGCGGAAACCCGCTGCTGTTGGCGGCGCGCTATCACCAGGACGATCGCAGAGTGGCGTTTGGACGGCAACTGATCGGTCCGGTGTTGTATCCGTTCTACATCAAAGTGCTGTTGTTCAATCTCGGACTGACGTTTATGGTCATTGGCACGATTTTTCTGGGGCTGAGCTTGAGCGGGCAACCGGTCCACTTCGGCGACATTCTTTCCTCGTGCCTGCTGCAATTGTTTATTCAGTTGGGCGTTGTGACGCTGATTTTCTCGCTGATCGACGGGCACCTGACAAAAAACCCGGACCGCTGGAACCTAAGTGGCAAGTGCGGCGCCGTCCAGCTTGACATCGGAACCGGAAGAAACGCCAGCCTGCCCACTGGGGGTTCTCAGCAGATTTCGCGGTTTGAGTCGCTCTCGATCATTATCGCTTGCACGGTCGCGCTGGTCTGGATGACCGAAGTGCAAAGCTATCCCCTCCTGATTCTCGGTCCGGCCGCAACATTTTTGAGGCTCGCCCCAATCTGGTATCAGGTGTACTTCCCCATTGTGCTGCTGACCGTATTTGAAATCGTGCGCGCCATCATCAATTTAGTTCGCCCAGACTGGGTCCGCTTTCGGAAGCTCTGGAGCGTTGGTGTGCACGTAGGGGGGCTCGCGGTCATCTATTCCCTAATTCGTGCTGGAAGTTGGGTGACGGCTGCGGATTCTGCATCGGACGGCGCCAACCAATATGCGTATGCGGCACAAATTGTGAACCAGTGGATTTACTACGGGTTATTGGTAACTGCCATTTTTTCCGCGGTGATGCTCATCGTCCGAGTGACGCGGCTGATTCGGCAGCCGCGCCGGAGGGGCGGTTCGGCCGGTGTTGGTGAGCCTGCGAAAGAAGGAAATTAAGGAGGAATCCACATGTTGCGCGCCCTTTGGCCTCTGCTTTCTTGCCTCACCGACTACGAAGCCGTAGGAGACCTCACTCAAGGCGCGTTTGCGGCGGGCTTGGTGAGTATGGCCGTCCTCTGCTGCATCGGAACAGTCTTCGCGGTCCGGCGCCGGCAGTAGTTCCCGCGATAATGGCTTCGGGGAAGTTACCTAATTTACTACCGATACCGTGATGTTGTAGGCTGACCGTATGTTGATCGGTCAGAAGTTAAAGGAAATTCGCGAAGCGAAAAGCATGAGCCAGGTTGAAATCGCGGAAGCCACAGGGCTGGTGCAGCCTTATGTGTCCCGCGTGGAGAATGGCCATACGATCCCGGGAGTGGAAACGCTGGAGAAGTGGGCCAGCGCGCTGAAGGTTCCTTTGTATCAAATTCTTTATGATGGCGAAGAGCCGCCCAAACCGCTGAAGCTTTCGGGGAATCATCACAGCGAGTTGTGGGGAAACTCCGGCAGGCAGATGCACGACCTCAAGCGGCTGCGGCAGTATTTGGCGAAAATGAGCGAGGCAGAGCGGGAGTTGTTGATGTCACTGGCGGGGCGGATGGCGACGCGGTCGCATCATGGCGGGGATGAGGGGGAAGAAACCTAGGAAGCCTCGCCGCAACGGATTTGCTGGGCCAGGAGAGCTTCGCGTGCCTCTTTCAAAATCAAGGGGACGAGCCCCAGAGCGGCGACCGGGTCGGCCCACGGCGCGTGAAGGAAGGCGTTGACAAGAAGTCCCGCCAGAGCAATCCAGGCCATATACCCGCAGAGAGCGGATTCGGCAGCGTCGGCCTGCAAAGACGCGCTGGAAAGCTGAGAGGCAAGTTTCCGCTTCTGCTGTGCCGGCCACGGCATGCCAGAACCGGCTGCGATCAATATAGCGATATCCCGGCAAGGGTAGGACGGGGTTCGCGATACCCAAGCAGAGAAGCCGCCGAAGTCGCAATAACGACTGCCGCCAGAAGGAGGTGCAAGGCCCCGGCTACGCGAGCGGCAAATTTCTCGGCTTTTGCGGAATCCGAACGGGTGCGAAATCGCCAGAGAACGACAGTTGCGGAGACTACCTCGAGGGCGCTATCGCCGCCGAACCCCAAAAGAGCCGGACTATGCGCCATCAAAGCGGCAGCCATCGCGGCAACAGCTTCCGCGGCCATCCAAGCAGCCGTCAACACCTGCAAACGAACAGCGCGGAGCAGCAAATCAGCTGAGGAAATGCCGCAGTGGTCATTTTGCCTTGAATTGTACTCTCTAGTTAGCGTCAGAGTCTTCTTCGGATTCGATGCCTGCGCGGGCGATGAGCCTGCGGAGAGCTTCTTCCCCGCCCGCGCCGCGTTGCGTTCCGGCAATGAACCCGTCGCGGTCAATTACCACATAAATCGGATAGGAATTGGCCTGATACATGGCCGCGAGATTGGTGTCTTCCATCATCACGATTTTGCAATCGCGCGGGTGCTGCTCGAGGTATTTCTTGACGGTTTTCTTGGATTCGCCAACGTCAATGGCGAGAAGGATCAGGCCCTTGGGAGCAAGTTCTTTGCCGATTTTGTCCACGAAGGAAGCTTCGTCCGCGCAGAAACCGCACCAGGTAGTCCAGAATTCGAATAGCGCCACTTTGCCTTTGACGGATTCGTTGGTGAACTTTTCGCCGGTGGTGGTGGTGGCGGAAAAGTGCGGAGCCGGCTCCTTGTCTTTCGAGCCAGCTGCAAGACCGAGAGCGCTGACGAGCAGTGTGGCGCAGAGGAGGATGGTTCGCACGCGCATGGCGAGAAGATAGCACAAATCCTAGAACGGGAATAAGCGAATAGGGACTGAGGATCAGGCACCGAAACGCCGCGGAGATAGTCCTGTTATGCCCCTGCGAGGATTCCCGTTCCTTGGCCGTCCTTCCCCGTCACCAAGGCCACCAGTGCTTTTGCAATTTTCTCGCCCCCGATGGAGGAGGGCCCGATAGGGTTCGCATAATCCGCAGGCCGCAGAGCTGTATTGAGACTCAAAATCATCTGAAACGTCTGCCAAGGCATCGAGCGCTTTTAAAGGGGGCACGTCGGGGGAACCGAAGAACGACATACCCAGCCTCGAAGCTTCCGTCGGCGCGTTGTTGCCTCCAACAGAAACCACTAGATGCGTGGTCTCTTTTGGCAGACGACGAATTTGGTCGGGGATATTCACAGTCGTTGACCCGTCGGCGCCCCACCGTTGTGGCAGTAATTTACCAACCTGCGAGACAACGTCGGGGTCTCCGCTCGTGTACTGCGCGTTTGTCGAAGACGGAGTCCCCCAATAGGGCAGATGTGACATGCTCACGATTCTAACGGCTTTCCTAGCGCTTACGTTACGACTCTAGAATCTGAGGAACGGGTTAGCCAGGGAGTGGTATTCGGGGGGGGTGTGTGTTAAAGAGGGCGCGGAAGTGGCAGGAGGAAACATGCGGAGAGAGCTGAAGTACGCGTTTTTCCTGGTTATGGCGATCGTTGTGATGGTGGCCGAGGTCGATGCGGACCCCGTGTATGGGCAAACGCCCGCGCAGCCGACGGACAAGACCATCGCGGTGTTTGGACAAGCGATTCACTATTTGGATTTGGGTTCAGGACCGGTGGTTGTGCTGGTGCACGGACTGGGAAGCCGCAAGGAAGACTGGCTGCCGGTGCTGGAGACGCTGGCGCAGAAGTACCGGTTGCTGGTGCCGGACCAGATCGGCTTCGGGAAATCGGAGAAACCGCTGCTCGATTACAGCGTGCAAACATATGTGGATTTCTTGAATGAGTTCTTGCGGCAGCTGAAAGTGGAGAAGACCAGCCTGGTGGGAGAATCACTTGGAGGATGGATCTCCGCTCTGTACGCGGTGGAATTGGGCGAAGGTGCGCATTTGGTCCCAATCGACAGGCTGGTGCTGGTAGATGCGGCGGGATTGAAACAAGACGCGCCGATTCCCAACTTGAACCCGAGCTCGCTGGCGGCAATGCGCGGGATGATGGAATCGGTGTTCTACGACACGAGCTGGCTGAATGACGACGCGCTGCGAAAGATTTTTACCGACAAGCTTTCCCTGCATGATAGTTACACCGTGCGCAGCTTTCTGGGGAATGCGATGATCGCGACCGAAAGATTGGACGATCGTCTGGTCAAAATCAAAACGCCGACGCTCGTTGTGTGGGGCAAGCAGGACAAGCTGATTCCGATGGCCATGGGAGAGCGGTATGCCGCGGGAATCGCGGGAGCAAAATTGGTGAGCTTCGACAAATGCGGACACGTGCCGCCGATTGAAAAGACGGAAGAATTTGCTGTGGCAGTGGCCGCATTTCTAGGCGGAAGCACCGGCCACTAGGAATAAATCCGAGTTTCCTGGAGTTTGGAGATTTGAAGTCTGACAATGACTCCGTTGATCATGATCCCCTGAGCAGTGAGGTCGTGTTAGAGTTACATAGAAATGCGCCGAATTCTTAGCTCATTGATCGCTCTCGGTTTGGCAGGCTCTTGGTCGGGGCCGGTTTCGGATTGCGCGCTGGTGCATTCGCGTGCAAGTGAGTGCGCAACTCAGCAAACAAAGACCGATTGCGAACGAATGAAAATGAATCAGGCAGACCAACCGCCGGTTTCCGTTTCGCATTCGAGCAAGAGCTGCTGCGCGATTTCAGCCGCGCCATTGCCCGAAGTTCAGACTTGGGCTGGGAGTTTCGTTGTGGAAACGCCGCCAGCTTTGGCTTCAAGCACTGTTGCTAGGATGCAGCCAGTTGACAGCGCGTGGTCGCCCGACTTTGCTTGGGATTCCTCTCCGCCGCCCCTGCAGTCTCTTCTTTGTACTTTCCTGATCTGATTTTTTCCTGAAAACACTTTGCATGTACGCGTGTCTCCACGCGCGCCCAATTGCGCAAACGAGGATTTGAACGCAATCAGGCTTCTGCATAGGCCCGTGAGGATTCTGTGTCGGGAAAGGATCTGGTATGGATTTCAGTCACAAGTGTATTGTTGCAATGATTCTTTGCATCGCGATTGGAAGCGCGACGTGCGGGCAAGAGACGCCCATAAACTCTGACGCCGAAAAGGTGGCTGATCTCCAACAGCGATGCATGCCGGGCATGAAAATGCCGGGATGTCCTGAAAAAAACGATAAGGCGATGCCACACGGCAGAGACCCGATGGCCATGCAGCCAGAGAATTTCCTTCAATACATCGTCAGCCACACCGGCTCGGGTACAAGCGCTCAGCCGATCTCAACTCCGGTGCCGATGCTCATGACGAGGAACGGCTCGTGGATGCTCATGTTCCATGCGAACGTGTTCATTCTCGATCAGCAACAATCAGGCCCGAGAGGCGGCGACAAGTTCTTCTCAACAAACTGGTTCATGCCTATGGCTCAGCGAAAGCTTGGACCAGGAGTTTTCACGGCTCGCGTGATGCTAAGTCTCGAACCTGCCACTGTTACCGGCAGGCGCTACCCCTTGCTGTTTCAACAGGGCGAAACTGCTTCTGGAGTTCCGATTGTCGACGGCCAACATCCGCACGACTTCATTATGGAATTGGCTACACTTTATGACCTGAAGCTCGGCGAAAAGAGTCTTCTCTCATTCTACTTCGCGCCCACGGGCGATCCGGCAATTGGGCCGGCGGCTTATGCGCACCGGGCTTCCGCGTCAGAGAATCCCGTCGGCACTCTCGGTCATCATCAGCAGGATTCTACGCATATCGCTGCCGATGTGGTCACGGTCGGATTTACTCACGGCATGACGCGAATAGAAGCTTCTGGCTTCCACGGCCGCGAGCCGGACGAGTTCCGTTGGGATATCGATCAAGGAAAAATCGATTCGTGGTCCACGCGTTTGACCATTCAACCGGGCAAGAACTGGAGCGGACAATACTCCTATGCACGGATTACGAGCCCGGAGGCACTCCTTCCAAACGAAAACCAGGAGCGCATGACGGCTTCCGTCATGTACAACCGCCCGTTCCGCGACGGAAACTGGGCCAATACGGTGCTTTGGGGGCGTACTCGCTCGCTGCAGGACAACTCGATTTTTAACAGCTATGCCTTTGAATCGACCGCGCGTTTCCGCGCCAGAAATTATGTGTGGACGCGCATCGAGAGCGCGGAACGATCCAATGAACTGCTGATTGGAGAGAATCCGTTGCCTCCTGGTTTTCAGGAACAGCCCATCGGACAAGTTCAGGCTTACACGGGCGGGTATGACCGCGACATTGATTTGGCCCCTCACTTGGCCTCCGCGATCGGCGCGCAGTTTACAACCTATGGAGTGCCGGAGCGTTTGAAACCCATCTACGGCGCGCATCCGGTGGGCGTTGTCGTGTTCGTGCGGCTACGTCCGTTCTCCGGCAAAGCGAGATGACAATTCGTTAGAGGTCAATAAAGCGACGGTCGCAGCGTGACAGGCGCTTTGGCAGACGCAGGCTTGATGCTGAACTCCGTGGAGCGAGTGACTGTTTCGTTGGTAAGTAGATCGATGCCGGTGACTTCAATCGAGTAGCGCCCGGGAGCAAGCGTGTTCACGGGGACAAGGCGTTCAATCGTCAGTTGCTCGCCGCCTTGATGCAAGTGATCCGCGCTTTCCACCGCACGCCAGACCTCTTTTTGATCCTTGGTTTGCATAATGCGGTAGGCGACGGAGACTTTGGTCTTATGAGTTGCTTCGTCGGCTTTGAGATTGTAGAGCTGGAGATAAATGCCCAACTTGTCAGAGGCGGAAAACTCCTGACTCAGGCGC
>Ga0126369_10000102_pt1 | contig 49829 bp, 43 predicted proteins | sample PanSoiMetaPlot_1_FD_109646 | JGI IMG/M metagenome (GOLD analysis project Ga0126369, IMG submission 109646) | Tropical forest soil microbial communities from Panama - MetaG Plot_1 | ecosystem: Environmental > Terrestrial > Soil > Tropical forest > Bulk soil | place: Panama | collected 2016-02-17
GACCCGCGGCACTCGCACCTCTGGGGTTGACGCGAGCATGGCGCGATAAAGCGCGACATGCTTTGCCTCGCGCTGGTAGTCGAGTTCCTCCCGGATGCGTGCGCCGATCTCGCCGGCGACTTCGGCGGTGTCGATCGCGGGGTTCATCCGTCGATGAATCGCAAGCAGCCACTCGAGCTGCTGCAAATCGGCTTCGACCGCGGACTGCATGTCCGGATACTGCAGCTTGCAGGCGAGCCCCGTGCCGTCATGGGCGCGCGCCCGGTGGACCTGGCCGAGCGAAGCCGCGGCGGCGGGCTTGTGCTCGAAGCTCTCGAACTGCCGCTGCCAGTCGGCGCCAAGCTCGGCGGTCATGCGACGTTTGACAAATGCCCAGCCCATTGGCGGAGCGTCACTCTGCAGCTTGATGAGTTCGGCCGCATATTCCGATGGCAGCAGGTCCGGGACGGTCGCCATCAATTGGGCGACCTTCATGATCGGTCCCTTAAGGCCGCCCAGCGCCGCCGCAAGGTCTGCCGCGGCGCGAACGCTGTCGCGGTCGAACCCGAATATGCGGTTTGCCGCGATCCTGACGGCGACGCCGCCCACATTCGTGCCGACCCGCGCATAGCGTGCTGCGCGGGCGGAGAAACGATTTGCTTCGGTATCGCGGGACGCCAAGTCGGGCCTTTCCGGCCGGTTAGCGCCGGCCATCACAAGGACGATCTATAGCTCAATCGGTTGAATGGAAGGGCGATTGCGAAGTGTCACGACCTGGCCAGTTGTCGCGAATCCAACGGGTGAGGCTCTGTTCGCTGACTTCACCGGCCGCGAGCGAAAGCATCATCGCGGTGGCCTGTGCCTGACCCGGCGCGAAATGCACGCCATTCTTGCGAAGAAATACGGTCATGGCCATGAAGGCGGCACGCTTGTTGCCATCCACAAAGGTTTGGTTTTTTGCCAGCCCGAACGCATATGCAGCCGCAAGGGTGACCAAATCCGCCTGTTCGTATTGCCATTTGTTGATGGGGCGCTCGATGGCCGAACGCAGCATGCCATCATCACGCAGGCCGGGCGCGCCGCCAAACCGTCTCAGTTGTCGGCTGTGAATTGCCACGACCTGGTCGTAGGTCACCCACTTCGGCTCCTCGCTCATCAGCGCTCAGTCATTTCGCCAGAGCCGCAAGGGTGTCCTTGTATTCATCCATGACTTCGTCGGCGATTTTCATCGTCTCCTCGAAATCCGGATCGTATGGGATCGCCTGGAAACCGCCGCCAGCGAGTTCGACAATATGGAGGAACTGGCCGCGCTTCAGATCGAGGCGCTGCATGAGTTCGCGGGGCAGGATGAGCCCGTCGGAATTGCCAATTTTCTTGATCTCGATGCGCATGGGCTGGGCCTGATCGCGGCTGTCGGAAGTTATACACTTGTATAACACACATAAAGATCCCATCGTTCAACAAATGTTGAACGATGGGGGATCGCTAACAGATTACCTCAAACGCGTGTGGGAGGGCTCCTAAGTTCCTGTGTCGACACAGAACGAACCCCACGCCGAGCGGCCCATTGCCGGCTATCGTACCCTGCGCGCTGCACTCAACACCGTTGCCGCAACCGTCGCTATCGGCTGCTTATTTGCGTCCAGAACGATAGCTTTAGCCAAATCAAAAGGAATGTTTGTGCGGTCAACATTTTCTAATTCAGGGACCACCACAATTACGTCCTTTCCAATCGCCCGTGCAGCACCCGCCTCAAAAAACGCGCTGTTGCCAGAAACCGAGGTCGCCGCCGGCATAACCAGCACCATAGCAAGCGATTCTTGCAGCTTGTCCTTGAGCGTGCGCAACCAATCGGTACCCGCCAATATACCATGTTCAGACATCCGTGCAGAGCTACCTTGCTCGCCAAGTGACTTGGCAAGCTGATTTGCGAACTCCCGATCATGGCGAGAGTACGAAATAAAAATCTCTTGAACTTTATCAAGCATTTTCGCGACCTCAGACGCGAGCTCTCAATTCCAAGACCTAAGTACCGAACTCGTCAAGACCAAGACAATTGGTCGGAGCCAACGCTGCCATCCCGCCATATTCTTTTTCAATTGTCACGACATCGAGGCCGTACAAGACCCCGACGACGCGCTTGCCAAGTGACCCCGCGCCTCCAACTTCTGTCCAAACCCAATTTCGTCTTACCGACCACGGCGTCAGCAACACCACAAGTTCATCACAGAGCGGCAATTCGGATAAAATCTTCTGTTCAATTCGATCGCCCTTTTTCAGGTCAAATATGTCAATGAACGGCTCGGCGCCTGCCTCTTCCTTGATGCATCTTGCCATCTGAGCGGCAATCCATCGATCGTGCCAGCCGTGGGAAATGAAGACTCGGTAAGCCATACCCACGTGCTTACAACATTCAACCGAGCCCCTCCAACTCCTCGATCATCCCCTCGATCATGCCCAGGCCGCCCTGCCAGAATGCGGGATCGCGGGCGTCGAGCCCGAACGGTTTCAACAGTTCTGAATGATGCTTGGTGCCGCCGGCTGCCAGCATGGCGAGATAGCGCTTCGCAAAACCGACATGGGCTTTTTCGTAGACCGCATAGAGCGAGTTCACCAGACAATCGCCGAACGCGTAGGCGTACACGTAGAAGGGCGAGTGGATGAAGTGGCCGATATAGACCCAGAATGATTCGTAGCCTGCCTTGACCTCGATGGCCGGGCCCAGGCTCTCGCGCTGCACCTCCAGCCAAATCTGGCACAACCGGTCCGCCGTCAGTTCGCCATTGCGGCGCTCGCCGTGAACCGCGCGCTCGAACGCATAGAACGCGATCTGTCGCACCACCGTGTTGATCATATCCTCGACTTTTGATGCCAGCATCGCCTTGCGTTGCCTAGCGTCCGTGGTTTCGACGAGGAGGCGCCGGAATGTCAGCATCTCGCCGAATACGCTCGCGGTTTCCGCGAGCGTGAGTGGGGTCGGCGCCATCAGGGCACCATTCGGTGCCGCCAGCACCTGATGGACGCCGTGGCCAAGCTCGTGGGCGAGGGTCATCACGTCACGCGTCTTGCCCTGATAGTTGAGAAGGATGAACGGATGTGATGACGGCACCGTGGGATGCGAAAACGCCCCTGGGGTCTTGCCCGGGCGCACCGGAGCATCGATCCAGTGATGCGAAAAGAAACGCTCGGCGATTTCCGCCATAACGGGTGAAAACGCCTCATAGGCTGAGAGCACGATGTCTTTGGCCTGCTGCCATGGGATCGGATGTGCCGGCACGTCTGGCATCGGCGCGTTGCGATCCCAATAAGGCAACGCCTTCTTGCCGAACCAACGCGCCTTGAGGGCGTAATAGCGATGAGAGAGTCGCGGGTAGGCGGCCCGAACGGCACCCACCAACGCCTCGACCACTTCGCGCTCGACCCGGTTCGCCAGGTGCCGCGCGTCGGCAATGTCGGTAAACCCGCGCCAACGGTCGGAAATTTCCTTGTCCTTGGCAAGCGTATTGGTGATCAGCGTGAATGTGCGCAGGTTCCGCGAGAAGGTGCGGCTCAGGGCCTCCGCAGCAGCCTTGCGAGTCGCAGCGTTGCGGTCTTGTAACAGGCTGAGCGTCGGTTCGATCGCAAGCGTCTTGGCGCCAACCTTGAAGCGCAGGCTCGCGACGGTGTCGTCGAACAGCCGATTCCAGGCGCCTTGTCCGGTTACAGATTTTTCATGGAAAAGCTGTTCGATGCGGTCCTCGAGCTGATACGGCTTTTCTTTGCGGATGTCCTCGATCCATGGTCGGTAATGGCCGAGCGCCGGATCCGCCATGGCGCGTTCCAGCACGGCATCGTCGATCCTGTTGAGCTCCAGCGAAAAGAACAACAGGTGCGAAGATGACGTGGTAATGCGCTCCTGCACATCGCCGAAGAATTTGGCGCGGACCGGATCGGTGGTGTTGCCGGCATAGATCAGACTCGCGAATGATGCGAGTCGGCCAATGAGGTCGTCGATTGCCTCGAACTCCCGAATTGCGGCTGCAAGTGCCTTGCCGCCCTCGGGTTCGCTTACGAGTGCCGGGAGCTTTCCCTTGTAGCGCCCCTCGAAAGCGAGGCACCAGACATCTGAACGCGCGAGATCGGAGGCGAATTCCGGCGAATCAACGCCGGAGTAGAGATCGGACAGGTCCCACTCGGGGAGCGTCCCTATGTCGCCCTTTGCGTTACGACTTTTTCTTGGTCGCTGATCTGGTGGCTTTGCGCGCTTGGCCGGAGCGCGGCCGGATCGGGTCGGCATGCAGGAATATGCTCATCAATCAATCAGCGGAATCAGGTTGTATAGTGTAGCTGGCTGTTGCGGCAAAGGAATGACCGCACGCCTCGCGGGCTGCGCCCCCATGACAAGGCGCGAGCGTGATGGTGCCTTTACGGGTCCTTAACGCTAATTGGCGACAATGGCCCGATTCGAGACAACTTATCCGTTGCACGCGATTTTGGAGCCCACATGATCGAGCGCGTCCTCGTCGTCGATGACGACCCCGTCGAGCGCCGATCGGTTGAAAGCATCGTCCGCAAGGCCGGCTACGAAACTGCATCGGTCGACGGTGGCGAAGCCGCCCTCGAGGCGATGCGCGCGAACGCGCCCACGCGATACGATTGTGTTGTGCTCGATCTGGTGATGCCGGATCTTGCTGGTCTCGATGTGCTGGGCAAAATGCGGGAGGCTGGGCTCGAGATACCGGTAATCGTGCAAATCGCCGATGGCAGCACCGACGATGTCGACGCCGCTATGCGAGCGGGCGCCTTTGATTTCGTCGTCAAGCCGGTCGGCTTCGAACGCCTCTCGGTATCACTGCGCAACGCCATGGCGATTCGAACGCTCGCCGCCGAAATAGCTCACCGCAAGCGTAGCCGCCGCGGCACTCTGACGCTCGGGGATATCGCTGTCGGCAGGCAGGAATCCCCACAGATCGCGGCCACAATCGGCGATTCCAATGCAGGCGCGCTAACAATCGCGGCCTCCGTGCACGCGACGCTGGCTCCGACCGACAACACCGGCGCAGAGCTGCTATACGAATCGAATATCGGGCGCGTCGCAACCAAAGCGCGACTTTTCCTCAATGACAGCGTCGGCCATGAGCTGCCGATGATACCCGCTCAATCCATGGAGGATGGTTGTGTATTGAATCTTCTCAACGAAAGCGGGCACGTTCATGCGCTGCAGGTTATCGAGGCGGCTGTGATCAGGTTCGCGCTCGCCCACTATCACGGTCAAATGTCCGAAGTGGCGCGGCGGTTGCGCATCGGCCGCTCAACGCTCTATCGCAAGCTGGAGGTCCTGGGTTGCGCGACGGCTGACAACACTGGTTCGTGAGTTGCGTTGCGGTGACACTCGCGACAAAAATGAGGTCATTTAGGAAGAAACGCGTGCGGGGCCACGGGTTGGTCGATAAATTTTGATGAATTTATGTCGGAGATGAACTTGGGGGAGGCCTCCTGCGACGAATACACTTCGAAGGGACCCTCGCCGTAACCCTGTGTCAAGGTAGGAATTTGCAATGCGTAGAACCCGCTTCGAACTCTGTCTCGCCACGACTGCGATTGCGCTGATTGCGGCGGGATCGAGTCTTCAGGTTCAGTCGGCTCCTCTAAGCGAGGCCGACATTTCGGCGGCTGTTCCGATGCCGGAGCCGGCGAATTTGCCGCCACCGAGCGCTGCCGATATTGGTCCGCTACGCGCTGCACCACCCGCTACAGCACGACCGGCGCAGACTGTTTCGCCCGCAGCTGTATCCAACCCGACGCAGCCAGCAGCCGCACCGGCCGTTGCGGCTCCCGAGAATGGGTCCCGGGCCGTCGAGCCGGCCGCTGCTCCGGCCGAAGTCCCGGTGCTGACAATCGATCAGCGGGTTGCCGAGAAGCTGCGCGACATCCTTGCCGGCAAGAGCGACCGGATCATCGACCGGAAAAACAAGGCTGCCGTCGAGGCGTTCTATGCGGCGCGCAGTTACATGCCGATCTGGGTCGAAAACGGCGCTGAGAGCGCGCGCGCCAAGGCGGCCGCTACCTTTCTTGCTCGCGTCGACGCCGACGGCCTTGATCCGAGCGACTATCCGGTTCCAAGTTTTGCGAATGCGGACACGGGCGCGCTGGCGGAAGCCGAGCTCAAGCTCACGGCAACTGTTCTGATGTATGCGCGTCATGCCCAGATCGGCCGCGTGCATTATTCACGGGTGAGTTCGGACATTTTCTACGAGCTGGTCGCGCCGGAACCCGGAGCGGTGCTGACAAACTTGGCCGATGCCAAAAATATTGCCGAGGCGCTCGACAGCTATAACCCGCCTCAGCCTGGCTATAAGACCCTCAAGGCCAAGCTCGCGGAGATGCGCGGCCGCACCAGCGACACCGGCCACGCCCGCATTTCCGTCGGCAAGACCTTAAAGCCCGGAATGGAAGACCCCCGCGTTCCACTCGTGCGCGAGCGACTTGGGATCGCGGGCATCGATCCCAACACCACGTATGACAATGTGCTGGCCGAAGCCGTGAAGAAATTCCAGCGCCAACGCGACTTGGCGCCGACCGGCATTTTGAACAATGCGACCGTCGATGCGCTTAACGGCCCGCGTCGCGGGGGCCGGGATGCCGATATTATCATCGCCAATATGGAAAGATGGCGATGGCTCCCGCGCGATCTCGGCCGAGTCTATGTCATGGTGAACATCCCCGACTACACGTTGAAAGTGGTGGATCGCGGCTCAACGGTGTGGACGACCAAGATCGTCGCCGGCCAACCGGGCGAGAAGGCCACGCCGATGCTCAGCGAGACGATGAAGTACATCACCATCAATCCTACCTGGAACGTGCCGCCATCGATCATCAATAATGAATACTTGCCAGCGTTGGCGCAGGACCCGACAGTGCTCAGTCGGATGGGCCTCCGGTTAGAGTACAATCGGGACGGCTCCGTGCACATCTATCAGCCGCCGGGCGAGGCCAATGCGCTAGGCCGTATACGCTTCAACTTCCCGAACAAGTTTTTGGTCTATCAGCACGACACGCCTGACAAGCATCTGTTTGAGAAGGACAAGCGCGCCTTCAGCCATGGCTGCATGCGCGTTCAATTCCCCGACCGATATGCCGAGCTGCTGCTCAGCATCGCCAATCCGAAGGATGGCTACACGGTCGAAAAGATCCACCGAATGTACGGCACCGGCGAGCAAGATATCCATCTTAAGACGCCCATTCCGGTGCACCTCACCTATCAGACGGCCTTCGTAGACGATGCAGGTCATCTGGCTGTGCGGGATGACGTCTACGGCCGCGACAGCCGGCTGCTGGCGGCGTTGAAGAACGAAGACAGGCGAATTGCCGATATGCCGATCGAGCGCCGCGAAGCCAGCACCTCGACGCGTCGCCAAGCCGCCCGCATGCCGATGCCGTTTCCCACCCCTAACTTCTTCTTCGGGGGCCTGTTTCGATAGCGCACGACTGTGCTGCTCGGTGCCATGGCACCTGCGGTGCGGAGATAAGCATTTCTATCAGTTGGATATTTGGCCGGCCGGAGTTCCCGGGGTCGGCTTTTTTTTGCCATACTTTGTTGGATAGTGAGTCAGCGTTGAGGTGGGGGAGTGGGGCGGCGCCACGGCGTCATAACCGATCCCAGTAGAATTCTAACTGCTCTCGACCATCGCGCGTATTCGCGGTGGAAAGTTGGCCGGCGTTGCTGGCCGATGAGTCGAGGGCGTGCGGGGACACGGGATCGCAGTGGCTGTCAATTTTGCGCGCCAGCTATTCACCCGCCCGCACCCTACCCTCCGGCGCAGTCGCAGGAGGGTAGGGTGGGGGCAGGGCGTGCAGTGCACGGGTCTTGCTGCCCTGATGATATTGCTTGCCAATAACGGGCTGGAGAGCGCCATCGCCAACGGTGATACCCGCACGCTTTCGCTTCATCACATTCATACTGAAGAAGACATCACGATCACGTACAAGCGCGACGGCCGCTATGACGAGGAAGCGCTGAAGCGGCTTGATCATTTCGTCCGCGACTGGCGCAAGGACGAAGACATTCATATGGACCCGCACCTGTTCGACGTGATCTGGGAGGTGTCCCGGGAAGTCGGCCGCGACAAGACCATCTACGTGGTCTGCGGCTATCGCTCGCCGTCCACCAACGCCATGTTGCGCCGCCGCAGCAGTGGCGTGGCGCGATTCAGCCAGCACACGCTGGGCAAGGCGATGGACTTCTACATCCCGAGCGTATCGCTGGAGGACTTACGGGACGCCGGTCTGCGTTTACAGCGCGGGGGCGTTGGCTATTACCCTTCGTCTGGATCACCATTCGTGCATCTTGACGTGGGCAGCGTCCGGCACTGGCCGCGCATGACCCACGATCAACTTGCCCGAGTCTTTCCGAACGGGCGGACCGTACATGTCCCATCCGATGGCCATCCGCTGGCCGGCTTCGCGCAGGCGCTTGCGGATATCGAGAAGCGCGGTTCGTCGGTTCCTTCGCAAACGTCGCTTAGCGCCGCACAGGCGGCGGGAATTGATACCGCAGTCTCCGGCACCCGCAAGAAGAGCCTCCTCGCCAGCTTGTTCCACATGGATGGCGACGAGGAAGACGACTCGGCTCAGGCGGCGCGTGCAGCCCCGGCGTCGACGGCCCCAGCTTCGCGCTCCGGTTCGTTCAATCTTGCCGCTGTCGACTCCAAGCCCGAGCCGGTTCGCACGGCTTTGGTGCCGGTCCCGATGGCGCGTCCGCAACGACCTGCGGCCGCCCCCACTCTGACGTCCCCTGCCGGTGACGTCTCGGCGTCTCCTGTCAACGGCAGCGATCAGTGGGCGCTAGCTGGCCTTGACCAGCCTCTGCGCCCGCCCGCGCCCGTACAGGGAGTGCCGCGTGCCCCGATGTCGCATCCTGATACCACGGCCGGTTTGATGCCTTGGCCGGTTCGCGAGGCAGACAATGACCGCGTTCCGCTGGACGTCGTGTTGGCCTATGCGGCCCAGCCGCAGGGCGGCCGCGACGCTGATTCGGCTGCCGCGCTCAAGAACGCTGAACCGGTTCGCGCCGAAGCCGCCGCGCCGAGCAAGGCAGCGAATAGCAACATTACGACAGTGCTGAAGAAAAATTTTGTACGCGCCGCCGTGGCCGTGCCGATCGTACGTACGAAGCCTGTGGTCCAAGCCGCGGATCCCGGCATGCGTTACGACGATCCGTGGTTGCGGGCAATGATTATCGCCCCGCGTCTGGCCGACTCCATGACGGCCACGCTCTATGGCGAGCCCGATTTCACCGAGCTGCGGGCTCTGATGAACAAGCCGACGACGTCCGTCGCCATGTCGTTTGCGAGCGAGCCCTATCCGGGCATCACGGCCGAAGGTTTCAGTGGTGACGCAGTGGTGCTCTTAAACACTTACGCGTTCCCGCACCGCACCGCGTGGCTGCAGTAGCGCCAATCATATCATCCCGAGCGCGTGCAGATAGGTCTCCACGATCGCCTCCTGTTCGGCGCGCTCATTCTTGTCCTGCTTGCGCAAGCGTATGACCCTGCGCAGCGCCGTGACGTCATAGCCGTTGCCTTTGGCCTCGGCATAGACGTCGCGGATGTCGTCGGAAATGGCCTTCTTTTCTTCCTCAAGGTGCTCGATGCGCTCGACGATCGCCTTTAGCTGGTCCTTTGCGAAACGCGTGGACGTGCCGTCCTGGGGCTTGTCCTTGACGGCGGCGGTCACGGCGGGCATGAAGGGCTCCTTGCGTTGACGCAGCAGATTTTGCGGCCATAGAACCTGCGCAAGCTGCCACGGTTTCGCAAGGCGGGACACCGACCCCAATGGCAGTCATCCACAATAGGTTGGCGCGGCCCACATCTTTCAGTGCTTATGAGCTGCTTGCTCGAATGCAACCTTCTGTTCGGCGCTCGCTTCCCGCTGATGTTTGGCACGCCACTCGTCATGGCATGCCGTAAACGGCCTCCCGGCTCATGTCCTTAGTCATCGCGAGCCCTTTAGCATCGGCCGCATCCTTCAGCCAGTTGGACAAGCAGTTGCGGCAGAAGCCAGCGAGGTTCATCAGGTCGATGTTCTGCACGTCGGTACGTTGCCGAAGATGCTCAACCAGGCGCCGATAGACGGCGGCTTCGAGCTCTATGCGGGTTTTTTCCTCGATATCCATCTTGCCTTGATCCTCCACGATGGGTTGAACATATAAGCAGCCGGGGCTGCATGCCACATTGCATATTGAACAGAATTCTGGGTTATCCGCACCTTCGGCCTGCAAATCCGAGGAACCCCCGTGCAACCCGGGAATGATTTGACAGCATCCATGAACTCTTCGCGCGCCTTTCTTGCCAAGCTTTACCGCATCGCGGTGGCAGCGGCTCATCCGGCAAGCTGTCTTGTTCCCCGACTTCCCGATCCGCCATCAAGCGGCCGCGTGATCATTCTCGCTGCCGGCAAGGCGGCAGGCTCGATGACTGAGATTGCGGAACAGCACTACCTCGATGGTTTCGGCATGCTGCCATCCCGGCTGGATGGTGCGGCGGTCACGCGACGCGGGTATGCTCGCCCTACCCGAGTCATCCCCGTAACGGAAGCCGGCCACCCAATTCCGGACAGCGCAAGCCTTGCGGCTGCAGAACGCGCTTTGAAACTCGCGCAAAGTGCCACCCCGGACGACCTCGTGCTCGTCCTGCTGTCGGGTGGCGCTTCGGCGAACTGGATTGCTCCGGCTGCCGGCCTGACCCTGGCAGAAAAGCAGTCGGTCAACCGCGCGCTGCTCAAATCGGGCGCCACGATCAGTGAAATCAATGCGGTGCGCAAGCATCTGTCACGTATTAAAGGCGGGCGGCTCGGTAAGCTCGCCCATCCGGCACGGGTGGTGACCCTCGCCGTCTCTGATGTGTCTGGTGATGATCCGGCGGTGATCGGTTCGGGACCAACGGTACCAGACCCGACCATGCTTGCGGATGCCCGCGCCGTGATGGCGCGGTTCCGGCTCGATATCTCTGAGTCCATTGGTCGTGCTTTGGCCGATCCGGCCAATGAAACGCCCAAGCCTCAGGATCCGGCCTTCGACCGCACCTCGTTCCGCCTCGTCGCTCGTCCAAAAGAGGCCTTTCGGGCCGCCGAAGCTGCGATCCGGGCGCTGGGCTATGACTGCATATTTCTCGGCGACCGAATCGAGGGCGAAGCCCGCGACGTGGCAACTGCACAAGCCCGGCTGGCCAAGAAGCTGCAGGCACAGGGGCGGCACGGCGTCATTGTGTCGGGCGGCGAGCTCACTGTAAGCATTCGGGGCAAGGGCCGCGGCGGTCCGAATCAGGAATATGCTCTCGCGCTCGCCCAGGAGCTCCATGGCACCCCCGGGATTGCGGCAATCGCCGGCGACACCGACGGTACCGATGGCGGCGCCGGCAATCCAGACGATCCAGCCGGCGCTTTCATTGACGACACGACGCTCGCCCGCGCCAAGGAACTTGGCCTCGATCCCGCCGCGTTTCTTGCCGAAAACGACTCCACCGGATTCTTCGAACGCCTGGGCGATCTGCTTCAGCCGGGACCAACCTATACCAATGTCAACGATTTCCGCGCCATATTCGTTGACAGGCGGTAACCCCGGACGATGGCGCGAACTGCCAATGAGGTATGGACTCACCTTTGGGAACCGGCTTTGCGCGATAATGGACCGGTGCTCTCCGCCCGCTCTGCGGTATCTTGCCTTCATTGCATTGGCCGCACTGATGGCGACGCCCGCGACTGCTGATTTCCGTATCTGCAACCTCACGAAAAGTCGCGTCGGCATCGCGCTGGGCTACAAGGACGGCGAGGGTTGGGCGACCGAAGGCTGGTGGAACCTTACGGCAGGTAACTGCGAGACGTTGCTTCGCGGCAACCTTGCTGCGCGCTTCTATTATATCTATGCGATCGATTATGACCGTGGCGGCGAATGGTCGGGCCAGGCGTTCATGTGCACGCGCGACAAGGAATTCACTATACGGGGCACCGGAGACTGCCTCGCTCGTGGCTTCGACCGGACCGGCTTTTTCGAAGTCGATACCGGCGAGCAACAGACCTGGACAGTGCAGTTGACCGAGACCAGCGAAACAGCCCGGCAGCAGAGCGTACCCGGCAAGGCGCCCGTGCCGGCGCCCGGCACGCGGTCGTTGCAATCGCTGCCCCCAGCCGGAAGTCTTGCACGATGATGCGGCAGCGTCGCACAAAGATTGTCGCGACTCTTGGTCCGGCATCTTCTGATCGTGCCGTCATTACGGCGTTGTTCGCGGCAGGCGCCGACGTGTTCCGCATCAATATGAGTCATACGACGCACGAGCGTATGCGCGAGCTGGTGCGCATCATCCGAAACATCGAGCAGGAGCACGGTCGACCGATCGCAGCGCTCGTCGATCTGCAGGGGCCGAAGCTGCGTATCGGCACATTCGGGGACGATGTTGTCACGTTGATAGCTGGTGCAAACTTTGTGCTCGACGCCGATCCAGCGCCGGGGGACCGCGATCGGGTCTATCTTCCGCATCCGGAAATCCTGACGGCGCTCAAGCGCGGCCACAGCCTCCTGCTCGACGACGGCAAGATCAGGCTTCTGGTGCTGGAGGCCTCGCCGAAACGCGCCGTCGCGCGTGTCGAGGTCGGGGGAAAGCTCTCGGCCCGCAAGGGCGTCAGTGCGCCCAATACGGTGCTGGCCTTTTCCGCCTTGACGGGCAAGGATCATTCCGACCTCGAAGCCGCGCTCGATGCCGGCGCCGATTGGATCGCCCTGTCCTTCGTGCAGCGCCCCGAGGATATCGCGGAAGCCAAGAAGATCGCCCGCGGACGCGCCGCCGTGATGGCAAAGATGGAGAAACCACAGGCCATTGAGCGCCTTCCCGAGATCATTGACGCAGCCGACGGCCTGATGGTGGCGCGCGGCGATCTTGGCGTCGAGTTGCCGGTAGAGAAGGTGCCCGCATTGCAGAAGCAGATGACGCGCGCTGCCCGGCGTGCCGGCAAGCCGGTAGTGGTCGCAACACAAATGCTGGAATCGATGATTTCCAGCCCCGTGCCCACGCGCGCGGAGGTATCCGACGTCGCGACCGCGATTTACGAGGGCGCCGATGCGGTGATGTTGTCGGCGGAATCGGCGGCCGGCCAATATCCGGTCGAGGCGGTCGCCACCATGAACCGCATCGCCGTGGAGGTCGAGACCGATCCGACCTATCGCACCATTATCCAGGCCCAGCGCGCCGAGCCCGAGGCGACGGGCGCAGACGCCATTGCGGCAGCCGCGCGCCAGATTGCTGAAACGCTGGACCTCAACGCCGTCGTGTGCTGGACCTCTTCCGGCGCCACAGCCTTGCGAGTCGCCCGGGAGCGGCCGCAGCCGCCGACCATGTCGATTTCTCCGAATGTCTCAGCCGGCCGCAAGCTTGCGCTGGTGTGGGGGGTGCACAGCGTGGTTGCGGAGGATGCGCGCGATCAGGATGACATGGTTAACCGCGCCTGCCGTATTGCCTTCAAGGAAGGACTTGCACGGGTAGGCCAGCGCGTCATCATCGTGGCCGGTGTGCCGCTCGGAACGCCAGGAGCCACCAACATGGTGCGCATTGCTTTCGTAGGCTCCGGTGTCGAAGCGGATTGATTTTCACTTCGTCATCGCAGACGTTCGTGCCCGCAGTTGGTCGATCGCGGCCACCACCGCATCCGCGTCAGCGTGATGCGGCATGTGCCCGACGCCATCCAGCACGATAAGGCGCGCATTCGGTATCGCCGCTGCAATCGCCCGCGCGTGGATGTGCGGCGACACCGTAGTGTCCGCATCGCCCGTCACAATGACGGTGGGAGCCGCAATCTCGCCATAACGCGGCACCTGCGCCCTAACAAATTCCTTCAACGCCGCGATATCCTGCGCATTGGCGATGAATTCGCGTGGTCGCAGCAACAACCATATGGCGGCGCGGCGCAGATAGTGGGCCGGCGTCGGCTGGGGCGCGAATGCCGATGCGGCGCCACCCCCAAGCAGGAGGGCGCCGAGCGGAAGCGCGATCGTGCGGGCAAACAACGGCCCGATTACCGACCTGGAGAGGATGCTGTTATACCAAGCGAGGCCGCCCGCCCATGGATGCGTTACGGGGGCAAGGAGGACGAGCCCGGCGACGCGGTCAGGGTGGGCAAGCGCAAGCGCGGTCGCGACCGCCCCCCCGAGCGAATGGCCGAGCAGCGCAAAGCGCTCGACGCCGATACGGTCTAGTGCTTGCGCGATCAAGGCCGCCTGGCGTGCCGGCGATGCATCATTGGCGCCGCCTGGCCGATCGCTCCATCCATGCCCCGGTCGATCCACCAGGATGACGCGTCGGTTCACGGCAAGCCGGTCGCCGAGTGCAACGCGCATATCTTGGAGATTGCCGCTCGCGCCGTGCACCAGGACGATCGGTAGCTCTTCGGATACCCCGGGCCCCAGTTCCAGTACATGCAGGCAACCTCCGGTAACATCGATGAACCGACCTGCGGCTGGATGAGCGGCCGCGATGCGCGCGGTTGCCAGCGCGGAAATCGCGGCACCGGTACCGATCGCTACCGCGACGATGAGGACCACAAGGAAGATCATGCGTGCCCCGAAAAGATCGATGCCCGGCATCTGGCCGGGCATGTGACTGACATCGATATCGGGGAAGGCGCGTCAGATGTTTCGCCCCTCGACCTTTTCCTTCAACGTTTTGATCTTCTCGTCCATCCCCTTGAGGCGAGGATAGACTTCAAGCGCCTTGCGATAGGCGTCGAGCGCGTGCTTGTCGTCACCGATCTCCTGCATAATGAGGCCGAGGCCTGATAGTGCCCCGAAATGCCGCGGCTCGCGGGACAGCACCTTGCTGATGTCAGCGAGCGAATTCGTGTAGTCCTTTTTCAGGAAATAGATTGTGGCGCGCCGATTCCACGCCTCCGTGAAGTCCGGCTTGAGTTCAATAACGGCGCTGAGCATTCGTAAGGCGAGATCGTAATCCTTGTCGTCGGCCGCCTTCTTGGCGCGACCCATCAGCAGATTCGCGGTCTCGCTGTGCGCTTCGGTCCACACCGCCCAGATGCGATTCTCAATTTCCTTGGCGCTGGTGTCGTCAGGCGCAGCTTTGAGGGCGCCGAACAGAAAATCGAGGTTCCGGTTGCGTTCGCCTTTCGGAATGCTGGGCAACTGGTCGGGCGGTTTGATCAGGCCTTCATGCGGATCCGCATGCGGATCCGGCAGGACCTGCGCGTAGACGGCAGGCGTCGTGATTGAGATGGCGAGCAGGGCGGACAGAGCGAGACAGGCACGGCGACGATTCATGCCGGTAAGATTAGTCGGCATTTTCGCGCCTGCAAGCGCGCTGCGGTCAAACCGATGTGATCGCCCCCTCCCTACCCTCCCCCGCTCGCGGGGGAGGGTAGGGAGGGGCGCTTAGCCCTGCCGGGCTTTGAAGCGGCGCTGGGTCTTGTTGATGATATAGACCCGGCCCTTGCGCCGGACGATACGATTGCCGCGGTGGCGCCCCCGCAATGATTTCAATGAGTTACGAACTTTCATCAGACCAGTCCCAAATTCCTTCGCGGGTGCCACCACCACAGCGATTTTCGGCGCGGACCATAGGGAGGTGTCCCGGCGGCGTCAATGGCATGGGCAGCCGCGATCGCGCCTGCGGGCGGAGAGCGCCGCAATGGGAGTCGGCCGCTGGCTTACCCCTCGTGGGCGAGCGCGATCGCGCCGCGCATGGAATCGGCTCGCCCGGTCCGCTCGATGCCTGGAACATGATGGTGCGAGAAATCGCTTGTATGTCATCAATGCGGTGTCCTGGCGCGAGAATCGCCCTGCACATATGCGCGGTAACCCCTGCGTTGATTGTCGCTTGATCCGATTGGACATTCGCAAACACCGCTACTAGCTTCTATGGAACAAACTTCTATGGAACAAATTTCACCGGGACGGAAACAGGAGAGGTACGATGTGCCGCCAAGCCGATGGTTTGCTCACCACCGTGTTGCGAAGGGCTGTCAGTGCGCTGATCGCGGCAGGCGCGTCGCTGTTTTGGCTCCCAGGCGCGTCTGCCCAGTACGAACCGCTGGTTATCGCCAAACAGGGCTACTTTTTTGTCGGCGGGACCATCGACACGAAACGCGAAGGTTCGCCGACGGTCGGCCACATGTATGTCGAATTCCAGGTGCCGCAAAAACTGGCCCATCCGTATCCGGTGGTGATGATCCATGGCGGCAGCCAGACCGGCACGAACTTCACCGGCACGCCCGATGGACGGGAGGGCTGGGCGCAGTATTTTTTGCGTCGCGGCTATGCGGTCTATGTGGTCGACCAGGTCGCGCGCGGCCGCGCGGCGCAATGGTCGCAGGCCAATGGACCGGTGTCGGCGGCGAACCTGGCGCGTCTCGAACAACGCTTTGTCGCGCCGGAACGGTTCAATCAGTGGCCGCAGGCGCATCTGCACACCCAATGGCCGGGCACCGGCAAGCCGGGCGATCCGAGCTTCGACCAGTTCTACGCGAGCCAATTTCCTTCGCTGGTCGATTTCCCGCTGCAGCAAGCGCTCAATCGCGATGCCACCGCGGCGCTGCTTGACCGCATCGGCCCGGCCGTGCTGCTGATCCATTCCCAGTCCGGCACATTTGCGTGGCCGATCGCCGACAAGCGGCCAAGCCTTGTCAAGGCGATCGTCGCGGTCGAGCCGAACGGCCCGCCAGCCCATGATGTCGAGTTCAAGGGTGCACCGGATTGGTTTGGCGACAATCCGCATCTGAAAGCCTACGGCCTCGTCGACGTGCCGCTTACCTACGATCCGCCGGTGAGCGAGGCTGCGCCACTCAATTTCGTGCGTGAGGATAAAGCAGACAAACCCGACTACGTGCGGTGCTGGGTACAGAAAGAGCCGGCCCGCAAGCTCGTGAACCTGCAAAACACGCCGATCCTGATCGTCACGTCGGAGGCCTCCTATCACGCCTCCTATGATCACTGCACCGTCAGATATCTGGCTCAGGCCGGGGTCAAGAGCACTTTCCTGCGTCTGCCGGATGTGGGGATTCACGGCAACGGCCACATGATGATGCTGGAAAAGAACAGCGACGCCATCGCCAAGGAAATGGCGGACTGGCTCGATCGCAGCGTACCGGGCGGCGCGCTGTAGGGACCGCGGTAGCACGCTGTAGGATGGGTTGAACGTCAAGCGAAACCCATCGGCAGCCTGTCCGTGGTCTGTGCGGCACGTCGTCGATGGGTTTCGCTGCGCTCAACCCATCCTACAAGCGTGCCTGACGAGTCTCGATCAAGGATCGACGACTCTAAATCGCCTCCAAGTAAGGCTCCCAGGCCTCAATCGAGACTTTGATGGTCGGATCGGCGGCCTCGCCCCACAGTTCGCGCGCGTCGAACACCACGGTGTAGAGCCAGTGCGGGTCCTCGCCTTTGCCGGCTGCGACCGCGTCCGGAAACACATGGCAACCCCGGATGCATTCGACTACGCCGGAACGTCCGCGGGCATAACGCGGCAGGCGGGTATGACTTAGCGGATTGATGTTACGGGCGCGCACACGGTCGCCGGCTTTGAATTTCGCCGGTGCGCTCGCTGGCCGCTCGAAGCTGCTGCGCGAGAGGGATTTCGGAGCTTCCGCCGCCGTGAGTGTGCGCTTCACCGGCTTGGTCGGATGCAGCGCATGGCCGACCGCAAGCTCGTCGTCACTGACGAGGCCGAATTGCACACACAGCTTCTCAAGGCCGAGCTCCCATTTTTTGTAATAGCTACTGCCGAGGTAGACGTGCGGCGGCAGCGTTTCCCGCGAGAATCGGCCGATATCGATGTTCCACAAGCCGAGATAGCCCATGGCGCGGTTCATGGCGAGAACGCGGCCTTCCCACGGCGCATGAAACACCGGTTCATCTGGCTCCGTCCCGACCCTGCCGAAGCCGTGCATCCCGCCCATGTCATGGACGCCGTTCACGACGCCACCTCGGGGACGCCGGAGAGGCCGGTCCCGATCATGGAATCGCGAGTGACGAGGCTCGCGAGCTTTTCCTCACTCCAACCCTCGGTGCCGTCCGGCCGCATCGGCACTACCAGATAGCGCGTCTCGGCAGTCGAATCCCACACGCGGATTTCGGTTTCAGCCGGCAGCGTCACGCCGAACTCCGAAAGCACGCCACGCGGATCGATGACGGCACGCGAGCGGTAAGGCGCCGACTTGTACCATACCGGCGGCAGGCCCAGCACTTCCCACGGATAGCAGGAGCACAAGGTGCAGACGACCATGTTATGGAGTTGCGGCGTATTCTCGACCGCGATCAAATGCATCGCGCGACCGGCAAAACCGAGAGAGGCGACGGCCGCGGTGGCGTCGGTAAGGAGACTGTGCCTGAAGTCCGTGTCGACCCACGCCTTGGCGACAATACGCGCCCCAATGTGGGGGCCGATTTTGGTCTCGTAAGCGTCAATTATGAAATCGAGCGCCTGAGGGTCCACATAGCCCTTCTCGGTCAGAATGGTTTCGAGCGCACGTACCCGCAGCTGCATCTCGCTGAGCTCGGAGCCGTGTCCGTGATGGGGGTCGTGCCGATGCAGGTTCATAATTGCAGTCTAGCGCGCTCGCCGCCCTTTGACTATGAGGTTGCGCCATGCAGCCCCACCCCGATGCCAATTTTGAACCCGCTTACGCCGCACCCCGTAACGCCTGCGATGCTCATTTCCACATTTTCGGACCTGCGGACAAGTATCCGCATGTCACCACCGATCTGCGCTACCAGCCTCCCTCCGCGCCGCTCGCCGAATACCTGGCTATTGCGCGCCGCCTCGGCTTGGAGCGCTTCGTATTCGTACAACCCAGCGCCTATGGTCTCGACAACGCCTGCATGTTGGATGCCATGGCGGAGCTGGCCCCCGAGGTGCGGCGCTGCATCGTCCATCTCGATGAGACGAACGCGAGGGATGCCGACCTTGCACGCTGGCATGATTTTGGCGTGCGCGGGGTCCGCATCAACATCTCTCCTGTCCGCAAGCCGGATGCGGGCCTTGCAGACGCATTGCGGCCCAGGATCGTGCGTACCGCCCAAATCTGCCGCGAACTTGCTTGGCACGTAGACCTGCTGTTGCCGGGCTGGCTCGTCGGCGAGTTGATGCCGACGCTGCACGAGTTGCCGGTCGCGTTCTCGGTCGCCCATATGGGCTTGTTCCCGGCTTCGAATGGCCTGTCGCAGCAGGGCTTCCAGGACTTGTTGGCGCTCGCGGCCGACGGCTCGAAGCGATGCTGGGTGAAGCTCACCGGCATCTACAGGTTCTCGCAAGCGCCCGGATTCGCTGACGTGAAGCCGCTTGCGGAGGCGCTGATCGCGAAGGTGCCCGAACAAGTGATCTGGGGCAGTGATTTCCCGCATCTTTCCTTTCACGACAAGGTTGGCACGATCGAGCTTTACAACAAGCTGGCGGACTGGGCACCCGACGCAGCAATGCGGCAGCGCATACTGGCCGATAATCCTGCACGGTTGTTCGGCTTCACCTAAAGCGCATCTCGATGAGGTTGATGCTTCGCCCGTCACCCGTCACCCTCGGGTCATCTCGCCTCCGCCGCTGTAGGGGGCGACCCTTGTGGTTGCCCGGATGCAACGATGGGCGACCACAAGGGTCGCCCTACGGCCGGAGAGGGTAGGGGCGGGAGGGATTGCCGGGTCAAGCCCGGCAATCGCGCTGAGGAATGTCAGCGGGATGCTGACTAACGTGGCTTACCAACGTCCCCTTTCGGAGCTGGCTTGCGAGCCTCCTCGGGGCATCGCTTCTGGGCCGCTGCGTCGCGCAGTTGCTGCAATTCAGATTGCACCGTTTGGTACTCCGGTTGATAGACGAGCACGTTCACGGCGGGCCCGCCGACCCCGGTATCGGCGCGATCCATCAGGCTGCGCAACTCTTGTTCACGTGCTTGGGTGGACACCAGGCGCTTTGCGATGTCCTCACAACGCAGAAATTGGAACTTCGCCGGTGCAACGAAGGGGTCGACACTGAGCGATGCCGCGCAGCCCCCGAGAATCGCCACCAACAGCGCAGTTGCTCCAAGCTTGATCCGCATCCGCCGCTTGTTTCCTTTACTGCCCGGTCGAACCGAACGGGTGGATTTAACGTTGCCTTGTGGTTGATTCCTGGCAAATCGTGCTCACTTAAGCGATCCCCGGTGTCGAACGCAACGTTGATCCGACGCCAACGGGCGAAGCAGCAGAGGTCCCGAATTGCGCTTTTGGGAACCCCGTGTAAGGTCGCGCCCGCATTTGCCGGGGCGGTTGTGATCTATGGCGCGCGACCAGGTTGACATGACGCCGATCGAATCGCGCGACGATCTCGTCGCGTGGTTTGCTGCCGGCGAGAAGCCGCAAGAGCAGTTTCGGGTTGGCACTGAACACGAAAAATTCGCGTTCACGCTCGGTCGGAACCGACCGGTGACATATCAGGGCGCCCGCAGCATCCGCGCACTGCTCGAAGGGATGCAATCGCTGCTTGGCTGGGAGCCGATCATGGAGGGGCCGAACGTCATCGGCCTGTCCGACGTGACCGGCGGCGGCGCCATTTCGCTGGAGCCCGGTGGGCAATTCGAGCTGTCAGGGGCGCCGCTTGCCACCATCCACCGGACCTGCTCGGAGTTGATGGCGCATCTGGCGCAATTGCGCGAGGTCGCGGAACCCCTCGGCATCGGGTTCCTCGGCATTGGCATGACGCCGAATTGGACTCGCAGCGAGATGCCGATGATGCCAAAAGGGCGTTATCGGATCATGACCGCCTACATGCCGAAGGTCGGCAGACTTGGCCTCGACATGATGTACCGGACCTGCACCGTGCAGGCCAATCTCGACTTTTCGTCGGAGGCCGACATGGTGAAGAAGCTGCGGGTGGCGCTCGCTCTGCAGCCGGTCGCGACCGCGCTGTTCGCCAATTCGCCGTTCACTGAGGGCAGGCCGAACGGATTCCTGTCGTTTCGCTCCGAAATCTGGCGTAACACCGATCCGCATCGCTCCGGCATGTTGCCGTGGGCGTTCGAGCCCGGCATGGGATACGAGCGCTGGGCCGACTATGCGCTGGATGTACCGATGTATTTCGTCAAGCGCGGCGACCGCTATAGCGACGTGGCCGGCCGCTCGTTCCGCCATCTGATGGCGGGAAAACTCGACGAGCTGCCGGGCGAGCGCGCCCGGGTATCTGACTGGGTGAACCACCTTTCGACGATTTTCCCGGAAGTGCGGCTCAAGCGCTACCTCGAGATGCGCGGCGCCGACGGCGGCCCGTGGGCCCGGCTGCCGTCACTGTCGGCATTTTGGGTCGGCCTGCTCTACGACGGCTCCTGCCTGGACGCGGCGTGGGACATCGCCAAAGGCTGGACCGCCGAGGAACGCCAGAAGCTGCGCGACCAAGTGCCAAGGCTGGGGTTCAAGGCGACGATCCGCGGCCGCGACCTGTTGTCGATCGCGCGCGAAACGCTGGCGCTTGCCCGCGCCGGACTTGCACGGCGCAAGAGGTTCGACCCTTATGGCGTCGACGAGACGCGCTACATCAAGCCGCTCGACGAATTGGCCGAGCGCGGCGAGACGCCTGCGGAAGAACTGCTGCGCAAATTTCACGGCCCCTGGGGTGGATCGGTCGAGCCGGTGTTCAAGGAATATGCGTATTGAAGCGCCGGCGCGATTGCCCGCGGTTTTAACGGGCTGGCGGATCAAATGTCGCCCCACCCGCACGAATAAAAACGAGGGCATGGGGGCGGCGCGGGGGGGCGTAGCCGGTGCGGCGGAGACCTTCGATGCGGTTTCGCTGGCCCGAAACACTCGTTGCCGTTGAGGGACCGATCGCGCCAGCAGGTCGTGCTCGCCTTAGGAGCCCAGGCCGGTGAACTGCGGGGCGTGGCCGTTGACGTACCCGGAGGGGTCGATGAACCAGGAGGCGTTCCTGCCGATGAACCGGGAGACGTCGATGAACCGGGAGGCGTGGTGGTTGATGAACCCGGGGACGTTGATGAACCGGGAGGCGTCGCTGTTGATGAACCGGGAGACGTTGGTGAACTACCGGACGTGATTGTTGATGAACCAGTGGATACGCCTGCGGGTGCACACTGTGAGATGCGCGGAATGTAACTCCAAAGCCACTCGATCCACTTTGGACTGTCGCCTGGCAAACACCAATACGCACTAATGGCGAACAAGAACACTTGAATGGCGAGCCAAAGGGTCAGGAAGAAAATATGCGCCAGCAGAATCCCACGCCAGCGGGTCGAAAAAAAAGCCCCAATGGCTGCAATAGCTGCGCCTATTCCGGCGAGGGTCAAGAACTCGGGCAGGCGTGAGGGTTCGGGCGGTTGCTCCAGCGACGACTGCTGCGGCCCTAACGGCCGCGACACAGATGTTTGCGGCAACGACGCCACGGTTGCTCCTCAACGTTGAGGCTGGATATCGCAGCCATCCTAATTTAAAAAGTCCAAAATTGAAAAAGAGGAGGGCTGGTTAGCGCAGGCATCGAAGCGCACTTCACAGGCCAGCAAAACCTCGCGTTGCCCGGCTCAACCTGTCCGGCCCAATCCGATTCCACATCGGCAGCGTTAACCATGTCGCAACTTCGACGCTGCGACCATCCAACATGCATGCGAGCGCGACCACGCTGGATGTGATCGGCGGTCGCTGAATTGGGCGAAGCCATAACGGGCCAGGACGCGATCCCGGTCGTAAAGCGTGCCGGCAAGGGACACCGCCCGGGTTTCGCCCGCCGGACGATCCGGAACGACTCCGGTAGTCGGCACGGTGGTGAGCGCCAGCGAGGGTTTTGCCTCAGAGACCTCCCGCGGTATGTGACAGCAAAGCGCACGGCGGAAGGATGTTGCCTTGGTGCGGCCAAGATGTCGGTGTAAATGTGACCATCCACCGATGAAATGATCCATGCCACGGGGCCGCGGCGCGCCGGGAGCATGCTTTTTGCTGTGAACGCCATGTTTCGCCTGTTTGAAAAGGCGCTCGATCCAACCCAACAGCCGGCGCGGTCCGAGCCGCCCGCGCAGCTGGTGGCGTTCTATTGGCATTTCGCCCGCCAAGCCAAAGGTCTATTCGCCGCCCTGTTCGCCGTGGGTTTCCTCGTCGCCCTCTTGGATTCCATGATCCCGGTCTTTATGGGGCGGGTGGTCAGCCTGGTAACATCAAGCCATCCGGCCCGATTGTGGGACGAGTCGTGGCCAACCTTGCTCGGGATGGCCGCGGTGTTGCTGGTGGTGCGCCCACTCGCCCAGACCAGCCAGAACCTGGTCGCCAACCAGGCGATCTCTGCCAACGTTTCCAATATGATCCGCTGGCAGAATCACTGGCATGTGGCGCGTCAGTCCTGGGCGTTCTTCCAGAACGATTTCGCTGGTCGTATCGCCTCACGGGTGTTGCAGACCGGGCCGGCGGTGCGCGAGTCGCTCGTCGCCCTGATCACCGGCGTGTGGTACATCCTGGTCTATGGCTCAAGTGCGCTTGTCCTGCTTGCCTCCGCTGATCGCTGGCTCGCGCTGCCGATCTCCGTGTGGTTCGCGGGTTATGTCGTGCTGCTGCGCACATTCGTGCCGCGGATGCGCGACCGCTCCAAGCAGGTCTCCGAGGCGCGCTCGATGCTCACCGGGCGCATCGTCGATACCTACACCAACATCCTGACTGTGAAGCTGTTCGCGCGGGCGCGCCACGAAGACGCCTATGTGCGCGACGCCATCGCGGAGCACACCGGGCTGTTCTACGCCTCGCTGCGACTCAACACGCTGTTTGGATTTACCCTGACGACCCTCAACGCCATGCTGGTCACCGGCACCGGCGCGATCGCGATCGCCCTATGGGTGCATGGCAAGGTCGAGGTCGGCACCGTGGCGATGGCGTTGCCGCTGTCGTGGCAGATCATCAGCATCGCTGGCTGGGTTGCGATGCGGGTCACCGAAATCTTCGAGAACATTGGCGTGGTGCAGGAAGGCATGATGACGATCGCGCGGCCGATTGGGCTCGCCGACCGCCCAGGCGCCAAAGACCTGAAGGTAACGCGCGGCGAGATTGCGTTCGAGGACGTGCGGTTCGGCTACGGCCGCGAGAGTGGCCTGATCGATGGGCTCACGTTGACGGTGAAGCCGGGCGAACGCATCGGACTCGTGGGCCGGTCCGGCGCTGGCAAGTCGACACTCGTAAATCTGCTGTTGCGCTTCTTCGACCTCGAGGACGGCCGCATCCTGATCGACGGGCAGGATATTGCGCTCGCCACCCAGGAAAGCCTACGGGCGCAGATCTCGGTGGTGACCCAGGACACCTCGTTGCTGCACCGCTCGATCTGCGACAACATCCGCTATGGCCGTCCGGAGGCGAGCAACGCCGAGATTGTTATGGCCGCCCGGCTGGCCCATGCGCATGAGTTCATCGAGAACCTGGAGGACTGGCGCGGCCGGCGCGGCTACGACTCCCAGGTCGGGGAGCGCGGCGTGAAGCTGTCCGGCGGCCAGCGTCAGCGTATCGCGATTGCGCGCGTCATTCTCAAGAATGCCCCGGTCCTGGTGCTGGACGAGGCGACCTCGGCGCTTGACAGCGAGGTCGAAGGTGCGATCCAGGCAAGCCTCGACACGCTGATGGCCAGTAAGACCGTGATTGCGATTGCACACCGGCTCTCGACCATTGCCCGGATGGACCGGCTTGTCATTCTGGACCACGGCCGCATCGTCGAGCAGGGCAGCCATGACGAGCTGCTGCGGGCCGGCGGCCATTATGCGGCGCTGTGGCGACGCCAGTCCGGCGGTTTCATCGATGCGGCGCCGGCAGCCGCCTCGTCGCGGCGGCACAGTGGTGCCGCCGCATGAGCCGCAGGGCGCGCAAAAGTTAGAAACATCGGCTGGGCGGAAATAAAAGCCGACCTGAACTGGTCTTTATAGGATCGGGTCTTTCCCGGACGCGGACTGCTTCCATGAGGCCAACCATGTTGCGCCTGTGCCGGCGATGCATACGGGACTATTTCATCTTCCCGTGGTAATCCAGGACCAGCGCAGCTGCGGATCAGGAGGCGCCGTGGACCGGGAGGACAGTAAAACACGGTTTGCCAATGTGGTGATGCCTTATCTCGACGACGCCTATGGCCTGGCGCGCTGGGTCACGGGAAATCGCGCCGATGCCGAGGATGTGGTGCAGGAGGCCTGCCTGCGCGCCTTCCGCGGCATCGGCGGATTTGCCGGCGGCAATGGTCGGGCCTGGCTCCTCACTATCGTGCGCAATGCCGCCTACGACTGGTTACGGAAGAATCGCCCCGCTGCAGTCGTGCATGTGGACGACCTCGAAGCCGTTGAGCGCGCACAGCTGACTGGCGCGGAGCCGGCGGGCGATAATCCGGAGGCGGCTTTGATCGCCCGTGCCGACGAAGCAAAACTTGAGGGTGCGATCGCAAGTTTGCCGGCCGTATTCCGGGATACGCTGGTGCTGCGGGACGTGCAGGGCCTCGATTACCGAGAGATTGCGGCGATTACCGGCGTGCCGATTGGTACCGTGATGTCGCGGCTTGCCCGCGCCCGCGGCCGGGTGATCGCGATGCTGGGAGCCGACAAGTGACGACGCAGAATGATCGTTTGCTGCTCAACGCCTATATCGACGGCGAGCTCGATCCTGAGCATGCGCTGGAATTCGAGCGTCGGCTCGCAGACAACGCCGCGCTTGCGAACGAACGGAGGCGCATCGAGGCGTTGCGCGCGGCCATTGGGGAACGGCTGCCGCGTGAGCCCGCGAGTCTGACGTTGCGTCGTCGCGTTGCCGCATTGGTTCGGCCGCGGTTCCCCGACTGGCGCACAGGATGGCCCGCAATGGCGGCGTCCGTCGCAATTGCCTTCGCGGCCGGCACTCTCGCGACCCTCGTGGCGATCGGGCCCGGCGTCCGTGAGCCGGTACCGGAACTTCTGGTCGCAAGCCATGTGCGCAGCCTGATGGCGAGCCAGCCTGTCGATGTGTCGTCCTCCGATCGCCATACCGTCAAGCCGTGGTTCAACGGCAAGCTACCGCAGTCGCCGCGAGTGGTCGACCTGGCAGCACAAGGATTCTCGCTGGTGGGGGGTCGGATTGACGTAATCGGCCTGACTCCGGCTCCCACGCTGGTCTACCGTGTCCGCCAGCATGTCATCAGCTTAACGGCCTTGCCGGCGTCGGACCGCGCGGCCGCGCCGATCCGCCCGATCGACGGTTACAATGTGGCGGAATGGACTGATGGCCCGCTCGTCTATTGGGCGGTTTCCGATGTGGCGGTTTCCGAGCTTGACAACTTTGCCAAGGCGTTCCGCGCTGGCGAGGCGCAACCGTAAGCGTTTTGGCGGAGCGCACCCTATAGCCGCATCTGGAAGTAGCCTATCGCCGCATCTGGAAGAAGCACAACGCCGCGATCAACATGGCGCCGCCGAGCATCTGGAGTGGCGCCATGTTGTCGCCGAGCACGGCGGCACTGAGCACCGCCGTCATCAACGGCTCCAGATTCATGAACAGCGCGGTGCGAAACGGGCCGATCCGCTGGGTCGACACATAGAGCGTGAGGATCGCTGCCGTCGTGGTAAAACTGATTCCGAGGAACGCCACCCAGCCGGAGAACCTGTGCGGCCAATGCCAGTTCCACGTCAGCATCGAGAGCGCGACGAAGACTGCCGTCGATGACCACAGGGTGTACCAGGTTACGAGTCGCGCGTCGGCGCTCCTGAGGGTCGCGCGGGTGATCAACAGCATCGCGGTGCGGCAAAGCGCGCCGCCAACAGCGGCGACAAGACCGAGTGGGGCGAGATCCGCAGGGTTCGCCCCGATAATCAGGGCGAGGCCCAAGAACGCAACCAGCGCGGTCGCCGCGCCCGTCACGGTCAGCCGATCCACGCCCGTCATTGCGCCAATGATGCCGGTGAGCAGTGGATAGATGAAATAAGTCAGGATTGCGATTGACACCGGAACGAGTTCGATCGCTTTGAAAAGGCTGAACAGATTGGCGGTGAGCAGCACGCCAAGCGCGAGCGAAATCCATTTCGCGTTCCGCGACAGCGGGACGGCGGGTTCGCTGAGCTGTAACCAGGCGAATACGAGACCGATGCCGATGACGCTGCGAAACGACAACAGGCTCAGCACGTCGGTGCCGCCTTCGAGCGCAAGCTTGCCGAACACGTCTGAGATCGAGAACATGACGGCGGCCGTCAGGACCGGGCCGAGTTGGTGGGATACGCCGCGAATACTGGCCGGCAGCTTATAGGTCACATCGCCTCGCAAAGTTGCCGGCACAAACGGACCGACTCAAAGAGGGACGCTTGCATAGCACGGCCGACACGAGTGCAGCACCGCAGCGCCGTGCGACACAACCATGTGGAAAACGGCTCAAGAGAGGATGCCACTCGCGTGGACAGACGGTGGAAAACCGGTGGAAAGCTAGCCGCTCGTGCGCCAGGTGGCCCTCGATAGGGCTGCGCGCTCGGAAACTTGCGAATTTGCGGGGATAACCTGATGTGCGGTCCAATGAGGCGAACACCGCGCGGCGAAGTTAAAGCAGACTAAACGCATCACACCCGGCGGCGTCATTCCGGGGGCGCCGCGAATCGGCAAGCCCGGAAATCCATGATCACTGGCCGAGGGTTATGGATTCCGGGCTCGCCACCTTCGGTGGCGCCCCGGAATGAACCGCACAGCGCATATGATCGGTTTCACGGAATCGGTCTGCTGCTAGCCCGGATTTTACTTCGTCCGAGCCTGACTACGCTGTTTCACGGTGAACATTCTGTTCATAACGCCGTGAATATCGGGTGGACTCGCGAGGGGTGTCGGTGCATCGGTGAGGAAGCATGACCGATCCGTCCACTCAGACTTCCGTCATCGCCCGGCTTGTCACCGACGCCGGCACCGCGCGACGACTCTTCGAAGCGCTGGCGGAGACGTTCGAGGGCAGCGACACCGCTGTTGCGATGTCGGAGGAGCGTGCTGGCTCCTCGATCATCGACGTCTATTTCGAGCGGCTTCCGGACGAGCATGCGGTGCGGAAGCTGATCGGCCGTCTCGCCGGCGATAGCACGGGCGAGCGCGTCGTGTTCACAACAGTCGCAGGGCGTGATTGGGTGGCTCAAAGTCTGGAAGGGCTGGCACCGGTCCCGGCTGGACGCTTTGTGATCCACGGCGCGCACGACCGCAACCGCGTTTCGGCAAACCGGATCGGCATCGAGATCGAGGCCGCGCTTGCCTTCGGCACCGGCCACCACGGCACGACGCGCGGATGTCTGCTGGCGCTTGACCGAATTCTCAGGCGACAGACCCCGCGCCGCATTGTTGACGTCGGCAGCGGGACCGGCGTGCTCGCTCTCGCGGCAGCGCGCGCGACGCGGCGGACAGTGCTGGCCGGCGACATTGATCCTGTGAGCGTTCAGGTGGCGCGGGACAACGCGCGTTTCAATCGCGTTGCCGCTCTCGTCGAAATGATTCAGGCGAATGGCCTGTCTCATCGTCGCATGCAGGCGCGTGCACCATTCGATCTCTTGTTCGCCAATATTTTGCTCGGAGCGCTCAGGCTGCTCGCGAAACCAATACGACGGCTTGCAGCGCCCGGCGCGCGCATCGTGCTGTCGGGATTATTGCCCGAACATGCCAATGCGGCACTCGCGGCGTATCGCGTGCTCGGCCTCGTGCTCGAACGGCGTATCCCCCTCGACGGCTGGACGACGTTGGTCCTGGTGCGCCCATGGAAAATATTGAAATCACATCAAGTACGGACACCGGAGCGATTCGATTATCGGGCCCCGTCCGCAAACTTGCGCTCTTCCTTGCGGGGCGCTACGGCCAAGCGGCGAGCCCGCAATGCATAACCCTTGGTCGCTGGTTATGATGCCGGTTCGTGGCCAAGACTCCACGAACCGGAATGACACCGCAAATTGATTCGAAACCCAAAATGTCGAACATGGTATGGTCATGAACAAAATGACCCTGAGAGATTTCCACGCCGAGTTTCAGACCTTCGATGATCCGCCCGAGGCATCGGAGGCCGCCCCACGCCTCGCCGCTCTGCGGGCCGAGTTGATGCGCCGCGGGCTCGACGGCTTCGTGGTGCCGCACGCGGATCGCCACCAGAACGAATTTCTGCCGCCCAGCGAAGAACGCCTCGCGTGGCTCACCGGCTTCACCGGATCGGCCGGCGCCGCCATCGTTCTCGCCGACCGCGCGGCGCTGTTCGTCGACGGCCGCTATACGCTCCAGGCCCGCGACCAGTCTGACCCCAAGATGTTCACGATCGAGCATCTCGTCGACAGCCCGCCAAACGCGTGGATCGAAGCCAACCTCACGACCGGGCAGAAGCTCGGTTTCGATCCCTGGCTGCACACCGCGGAAGGCGCGGAACGGCTCGCCAAGGCCTGTGCTGCGGTCGGCGCGATCCTGGTCGCCACCGAGCCAAATCCGATCGATGCGGCTTGCCGCAACCGCCCGGCGCCGCCCCGCGGCGCAATCGTGCCGCAAGACCTGCAATTCGCCGGCGAGCCGGCCACGCAAAAGCTCGACCGTATTCGTGCCGAGATCAAGAAGCTCAAGGCCGATGCCCTCGTGGTCTCGGACCCACAGGCGGTCGCCTGGACCTTCAACATCCGCGGCGCCGACGTCCGCCATACGCCGCTGCCGCTCGCCTTCGCGATCATCCTGGAGGGCGGCGCGCGGCTCTATGTCGATGAGGACAAACTCACGGATGCGGCGCGCGAATCGCTGGCGGGGTTAGCGGAAATCAAGCCCGAAGATACCTTCGCGCAGGACCTGGCTGCGCTCGGCGCCGAGCACTGCACCGTCAGGCTCGATCAGGCGACCGCGGCACACGCCATTTCACAGGGCATCACGGCCAATGGCGGCAAGGCTTCGCGCGGCCCCGATCCGATCGCCATTATGAAGGCGGTGAAGAACGCATCTGAGATTGCCGGCAGCCGCGCCGCCCATCGCCGCGACGGGGCCGCCGTCACAAACTTTCTCGCGTGGTTCGACCGCGTGGCGCCCGACGGCGGGCTCACGGAAATCGACGCCGTTGAGGCGCTTGAGACCTTTCGGCGCGATAACGGGCTCCTCCGCGAGGTCTCGTTCTCGACCATTTCGGGTGCAGGGCCGAACGGCGCCATTGTGCATTATCGCGTTACACGCAAAACAAATCGCAAGATCGTGCCCGGCGAGCTGTTCCTGATCGACTCCGGCGCCCAGTATCAGGACGGCACCACGGATATCACCCGCACCGTGATCGTTGGCGATGCGACGCCGGAGATGCACGACCGCTTCACCCGCGTGCTCAAGGGTCACATCGCCATAGCGCGCGCGGTATTCCCGGACGGCATCACCGGATCCCAGCTCGACAGTTTTGCACGCGCGCATCTGTGGGCGGCGGGGCTCGATTTCGATCACGGCACCGGCCACGGCGTCGGCAGCTATCTCTCGGTGCACGAAGGCCCCGCCCGCATCGCGAAGCTCGGCACCACGGCGCTGATGCGCGGCATGATCCTTTCCAACGAGCCCGGCTACTATAAGAGCGGTCATTACGGCATCCGCATCGAAAACCTGGTGCTGGTCACCGAAGCGCCGGCGGTCGAGGGCGGCGAAAAACCGCTCAATCGTTTCGAGACGCTGACGCTCGCGCCGATCGATCGCCGCCTGGTCGATCGCCAACTCATGACGGCGGAAGAGATCGACTGGCTCGACGCCTATCACGCCGAGGTGCGCGAGACCTTGATGCCGCTGGTTGCCGCTGATACCCGCGAATGGCTCAGCGCCACAACCGCGCCGCTGAGGCAGAAGTAGGATGGGTTGAGCGAAGCGAAACCCATCAAAGCCCGCCCCTGCGGCACAGCCGCTGATGGGTTTCGCTTCGCTCAACCCATCCTACGCGTTCTGCGCGCGTACCAGCCCAGCCGATCCCGGCACCCTCTCAAAAATCCGGCTGCTTCGCCTCGGGGATCGGATAAAGGCCCTGATTGAAGTAATCGAGATTGTTCTCGGCGCAGACCGTCTCCCTCATCGGAGCGTTCACCTTGAACCAGCGTTGCTGCATGGTGAGCGGCGCGTTGAACGTATCGGGGTCTTCCACCGTCACAAGCGCAGTGAGATTTTTTCCGTCCGGATCGATAGTAAAGCGCTCCACGACGTGCAATTTCTCAGTGTGCGGCGTGCGGAAATTATCGATGTAGCTGTTCTTGGTGGAGAGACCGACTGTATCGACGACCAGCGTGTCGCCATTCTCATAACGGCCGATCGATTCGCCGAACCATGACGGCGCCACATGTTCCGAATGCTGGTCAGTGAGAAAGATGCGGCGCACCATGTGGTCGCGCTGCCACATCATCCAAACCTCCGTCGGAGTCTGAATGAAATAAAGCGGCTCGAACGGATAGAGCAGCTGGCCCGGAACGCCGCCCGGATAGCAGCGGGCCTGGGCGGCGAAAGGAATCGCCATGTCGCTGCGCAGCGCCTCGTCATTCGACGCCTGCATCTGCGCCCCGGCCCACGGCTTGAGAACCGGATCCTTCGCATTTCCAATACGTTTTGTCGGCTGCGTGCCGGTTCGCGCCGCTTCCGCGTTGCTGGTATACGGATGAGCGGGGTCCGGCCTGATCGGTCCGCGACCGTGCCCCGGCGGCGGATCGCGCCAATCCGCCACGTTCGTCTGCCAGCCGAAATCGGCCGAGGCGAGAGCCGGGATGGCATTGTTCGGTTCCGCAACTGCCGCCGACGCGAACGCAGCTGCAGCGACGAATCCGGGGATGACGCAACCGGCCGTGGCGCGCCATCGCAGCGCCGATGACGTATCATTCATTCTGGTCATAGGGCTTTCCTCGCAAGTCCCGGAAATTTTCGAAAATCGATTGCAGCAAGTATACGTCACAGGTGATGGAAGTACACGTGCGACGGAAGTGCCTGCATAGCCGCGTAATCGGCGGCAACGGCCATGTGCTTGATCCAGCAGCCGGACCAACTGATCATGCAACAGCTCCGTCTTTCCGGAGGCGCGCAATGGTCTCGCGGTCGAGTCCCGCCTCGGCGAGGATCGCATCAGTATGTTCGCCCAGGCGCGGCGCCGGCCGCTGCCAAACGCCTGGATTCGGTGAAAGACGCGGGACGATATTGTGCATCGGGATGGTGCCGAGTTCGGGGTCCTCTACATCGACAACAATCTGGCGGTCGCGAAAATGCGCATCAGCCACAGCATCCGCGATGGAGTAGACCGGCCCCGCGGTAACGCCGGATTTACGCGTCACCTCAAGCGCTTCCTCACGCGTCCGCTCGGCAAACCAGGCGCCTATCGCCGCGTCCACCAAATCACGGTGTTTCACCCGCTCGGTGTTTGACGAAAAACGCGCATCCGCGATCATGTCGCCGCGACCGATAACCTCGAAGATGCGCCGCGCCATCGCCTCGGTCGAGCCCGATAGGGCGACATAGTGACCGTCACGGCACCGGTAGACATTACGAGGCGCCGATGTTTGGGAACCGCTGCCGGTCCGCTCCTTGACGACGCCGGTCTGTCGATAGATCGCAGCTTCGGGCCCAAGCACGGAAAACATGGCTTCGAGCAGGGACAGGTCGATGATCTGACCCTGCCCACCACGGTCGCGCACGCGCAACGCTGTCACGACGGCGAATGCACCGTAGAGACCGGCGATCATGTCGGCCAGCGCAAGCGGCGGGAGCACCGGTTCACGGTCCTGAAATCCGGTGCGGGCCGCCAAGCCGCTCATGGCTTCAACGAGTGTGCCAAAGCCCGGCAACGGTGCGTACGGGCCGGTCTGGCCGAACCCCGACACCCGCACCAGAATCAGGGCCGGATTGGCCTTAAGCAACACCGTCGGGCCAAGCTCCATCTTCTCCAGCGTACCGGGACGAAAGCCTTCGATGAACACACCTGCGGTCGTCACCAAGCGCAGCAGTACGGGCTTAACGGCCGGATGGCGGAAATTGAGCACGATCGAGCGCTTATTGCGCGCATAGGTCTTCCAGTGAAGCGCATGGCCGCCGTCATGCCAATTGCGCAGCGGATCGCCCGACGGGGGCTCCACCTTGATGACTTCGGCGCCGAAATCTGCAAGCTGCAGCGATAACATATTGCCGGCGACCAGACGCGAGAGATCGAGCACCCGGATGCCCTCGAGGGGGCCGGCCACGGCCGGGTTGAATTTTATCGGCGGTATCCGATCGGCGTCCTGCATCGCTTTATGATCGCCATGGTCAAGAAGTTGTGCCATTGGAGGCATGGGTGCAATGTAACCGCCGCTGAGGTCTGATGCCGATCGATTTATCCAACCTGAAGCCCGGCCTCACAGGATCGGCCGAACTCAAGGTCGGCGTCGAGCATACGGCGCCGAGCATTGGCAGCGGGCTCGTGCCGGTGTTGGCCACGCCAGTCATGATCAACGTGATCGAAGCGGCGGCATTGGCGGCGGTCGAGCATCTCTTGCCCGCCGGCCATCAGAGCCTCGGCATCCATCTCGATGTGCGCCATTTCGCGGCCACACCGATCGGCATGACGGTTCGCGCGACCGCCGAGCTGGTTGGCGTCGACGGACGCACGCTGACGTTCCGGGTCGAGGCGCGCGACGACAAGGAGCCGATCGGCGATGGCTCGCACCAACGGGTCGTCGTCAACGTGGCGCGCTTCGATGCGCGCGTGCAGAAGAAGGTCGGGACTTCCGGCGCGTCGTAGGGTGGGCAATGCACCCGCTCGCTACACGAAGGTGCTCGCCCTAGGCACACGGGTGCATTGCCCACGCTGTCCGACCTCGCGGCAGGCTGCGTGGGCAAGATCGCCATCGCACGATGACCAAGCCGCTCGCCGCGACAAGCGATCTTGCCGACCCTACACGGGCGTTCCTACTGCGCCCTCGCCACCGCGCTGGGGCCGACCTCGTTGCGTATCACCACGCCGCCCTTCATTACGAACTTCACGCGCTCCATCTCGCTGACATCGGCGAGCGGATTGCCGGACACCGCGATGATGTCGGCGAATTTGCCCTTGTCGATGCTGCCGATCTGGTTTTCCCACCCGTAGTTGAGCATCCGGGCGGCCGGCATGTAGGCGGTCTGCAGCGCTTGCGCGGGGCTCATGCCCCATTTGGCATAGTAGGCGAACTGATTGGCCTGCTTACCGTGCGGAATCGCCGGCGAGGTGGCGCCACTGCCGAACACGATCGTGACCCCCGCCGCGACGGCGCGCCGCACGGCCTGTTCCAAAAGCTTAAGGCGCGAGTTGCGGCCGCTGGTCTCGCGCAGATCGGGCGCCTCCAGGGCGATCAGGTCATCGACTGTTGGCACATAGTAGAGCTTCTTCTCGAGCAGCACGTTGATGCCTTTTTGATCAAGCTCCAGCAGATGATTGGGCGCATCGACACCGGCGTTGATGCAGCTGTCCATGCCCTCGCCTCCATAGGTATGGCACGCGACCTTCAGGCCCAGCCGATGCGCTTCATCGACGATTGCCTCGACTTCCTCGTATGTCAGTGAGGGACTGTTGACCAGCGTCGCGTCCGCCTTCCACATGTGGACCGGCCCGACGAAGTCCTGAGTTGTGTAGATCTTGATCCAATCGACGCCGTGCAGCTTGTTCTCACGCACCGCAGCGCGGGCCAGCCACGGCGAATTGGTGTTCTTCTTCTCAGTGAATTCGTCGAGGAAGCGGGCAGACGGATCCGGATAGTAGTTGGTAGCGCGCTGATTGATGGACTGGCCGACTACCTGCATGCGCGGTCCCTGCACGAGGCCCGAGTTGATGGCGTCGCGCAGGTCGACAGTGTTGAAGCCGCCGCGCGAGTCCATGTCGAGGACCGTGGTGAACCCGGCCTCAAGATCGATCTGAGCATTGGCCAGCGCAATCAGGGCGCGTTGCGTCGGCGTGGCGCCGCCAGTCACTACATGAACGTGCGCGTCGATCATGCCCGGCATCACACTGGCCGAGCCGAGGTCGATTACGCGCGCACCCGCCGGGACGTCTACGGATGATCCCACATTGACGATGCGATCGCCCTTGATGAGGATCGTCTGGTTGTTCAGCAGGGCGCCGGATTTGGAATCGAACATGCGGCCGGCCCGGATCGCGATAACCTGATCGGCCGGCGCCAGGTGCTTTCGCAATGCCGGGTTTGGTGCAGCCCCGCCTTCCTGAGCGAGCGAGGGGCCAGCGGTCACAACGACCGCCGCCGCAATAGAAACAACAGCAAGAGTGCTATGCCAACGCATGGAGTCCTCCCTTGTGACGGCTTGGCGTATGCGGCTCGTTCTATGTTCGCAAGCCTTGCGCGTAGGATGGGTTGAGCCTTTGCGAAACCCATCATGGGCCTCTGCGCGCGGTGCGTCCGGTGATGGGTTTCGCTGGCGCTCAACCCATCCTACGATCTGGGCGCGTTTATGGAAATCGTCCGGTCACTTCCGTGTTTGCTTGAAATAGCGCAGGTCCGGCGGCGGCTGGTCCTTGCGGGTCGGCATCAGGTGGCCATCGCCGCCCCGGTAATAGGTCTCCTGCCCGATACGGATCAGCTCGTTGTCGCCGGCACAATTGTATTCGAGCCATTCGGGATATTCGATCGGCAGGCGGCGGTAGGTCTTCGATACCGACCACGGACGCGTATAGGCATTGTCGATCAGGGTGATGTCGTTGCGCAGGATATCGCGCTTGCTCGAATCGAAGACGAAGCGCTCCTTGACGATCGACTGGTTGTCGGCGTGAACCGGCATGCCGGCCGGGTCGAGTGCGCGCGGCCCTTTGAAGTGGCGGGTCTCGACCTCGAGCTCGTTGAAGCGCCCCTCGCCGGTTTCATCGATCCATCTGCCGATGGAATAGCCAAGGAAGCTCGGCTCGACCTCCTGCGGCCAGTCGCGACCGTCCGTGTAGATGCGGCGATGGGAGTCGTGGACGTGATCAATCCGGATGTAAGTGATCTCCGGCAGCACGATGAATTCCGCCGGCTGGAACAACGTCATCATGCCCGGCATGCCGGGCGGAAGGCAGTCGGCGCCCGGTTTCCAGTTGCCCTGGCCGCCCCTGGCCTGATCGGCGAGGCTCGCCTCCAGCACCGCCTGGTATTCGGGCGTCAGCGGCGCCTGCTGTCCGCGGCCCCATGGCTTGGTGGGGTCGAACCCCGGCTGGCCGCCGAGGCCCGGAATACGGACGCCGACCCATTGGCCCGACAGGTCCGGATATTTCGCATCATCGAAGCCCTGTGCGACTGGGCAGGTTGCGATCAGTGCCAGTCCCACCGCGCAAAGCGTGTTCCGGTGTCGCATGGTGTTCCCCCTTATCGACCCACTTTTGGGTACGCGTTGCAAACGCAAAGCTTGTGGGCAGGCGAATGCTTTGGATGAGCCGAAAGATGATATCGTAAACGGTGGGAGTGCGGAAGGGCGCAGGCGGAATCGAGCCTTTGGCCGTAGGATGGGTTGAGCGAAAGCGAAACCCATCAAGGCCCATCAGCACGGCATGGCTGCTGATGGGTTTCGCTGCCGCTCAACCCATCCTACAATTGACGTTTACCGTTCCCCCACCAGCGCAAACCATTCATCCTCGCTGAGCACGTTGACACCCGCCTCCCGTGCCTTGTCGAGCTTTGAACCAGCGCCGGGGCCAGCAACCAAATAGTCGGTCTTCTTCGATACCGAGCCCGCCACCTTGGCGCCGAGGCGCTCCGCCATGGCCTTGGCCTCGTCGCGGGTCATCTTTTCGAGCGAGCCGGTGAAGACCACGGTCTTGCCAGCGACCGGGGAATCCCTGCGCGGCCTCTCGGCGCCGCGGATGCGCACTTGTCTCGCGAGACGCTCGATGCGCCTGAGATTGTGCGGCTCGCCGAAATAGCCGCGAAGACTGTCGATCACGGTATCGCCGATCTGATCGAGTGCGTCCATCTCCTCCTTCGTCTCCTCATCGCCCCTGGCGAGCTTGAGACATGCTTCGTGGAAAGCGTCCCAGGTGCCGTAGCCGCGCGCGAGCGCAACCGCAGTTGTCTCGCCTACATGGCGAATGCCAAGTGCGTAGATGAACCGCTCCAGCGAAATCTCGCGCCGTGCCTCAATGGCGCCGAATAGATTTCGTACGGAGGTCTCGCCAAATCCTTCCACATCCTGAAGACGGATTTCTTTATTGCGCGCCTCCAGCGTGAATATGTCGGCGGGCTCCTCTACCCATTTCTGCTGGTAGAAAAACTCGATCTGTTTTTCGCCCAACCCCTCGATGTCGAACGCACGGCGGGACACAAAGTGCTTGAGGTGCTCCACCGCCTGATACGGGCAGGCGAATTCGCCGCTGCAGCGGGCAACCGCCCCTTCCTCTCCGGTCGCGGTCTTGTCGCGGACCACCTCGGTATGAAGATAACACGGACATTTGGTCGGAAACGAATACGGCTTGGCGCCGCGCGGCTGCTCGTGCACAACGCCTAGCACCTGCGGAATGACGTCACCGGCCCGCTGCACCGTCACGGTATCGCCGATCCGAATGTCCAGCCGCTTGATCTCGTCGGCATTGTGCAGCGTCGCGTTCTGCACCACGACGCCGCCTACCGTCACTGGCTCAAGCTTCGCAACGGGCGTCAGCGCTCCGGTGCGGCCGACCTGAATCTCGATGTCTTTGACGACGGTCATGGCTTTCTCGGCCGGGAACTTATGTGCGATCGCCCAGCGTGGATTGCGCGACACGAAACCGAGACGCTCCTGCCAGTCGAGCCGGTCGATCTTGTAGACCACGCCGTCGATATCGTAGTCGAGCACGGCGCGCCGTGCTTCAATCTCGTGATGAAATTCCAATAGCTCTTCAACCGACCGGCATATCTTCGCAAGCGGATTTGTCTTGAAGCCGCACGACGCGAACCATCTGATCATGTCGGATTGGGTGTCAGACGGCATCTTGCTCATCTCCCCCCACGCATAGGCGAAGAAGCCAAGCGGCCGCGATGCGGTGATCAAATGGTCCTTCTGCCGCAACGAGCCAGCCGCGGAGCTGCGCGGATTGGCAAACACCTGCCCGCCGATTTCGGACTGGCGCTTGTTGAGGGCGAGGAAAGCGCCCTTGGTCATGTAGACCTCGCCGCGGATCTCGCATACTTGCGGCACGGCTCGCCGTTTCAGCCGCTGCGGGATGTCCTCGAGCGTTTTCACGTTAGCGGTGACATCCTCACCGACGGTGCCGTCGCCGCGTGTCGCGCCGGTGACCAGTTCGCCGTGCTCGTAGCGCAGCGACAGCGACAGGCCGTCGATTTTCGGCTCGGCGCTGAAGGCGATCTCATCATCTTCCTTGAGACGCAGGAAACGGCGGATACGGCCGACGAAATCGATGACATCCTGCTCAGCGAACGCGTTGTCGAGCGACAGCATCGGCACGGCGTGACGAACCTTGGCGAATTTCGCCGCCGGCGCCGCACCGACCCGACTGCTTGGCGAATCGGCGCGTACGAGGTCCGGAAATCGGGCCTCGATGGCAGCGTTGCGCTGCCGCAGCGCATCGTATTCGGCGTCCGAAACGACGGGCGCATCTTGCTGGTAATAACGCTTGTCGTGCGCGGCGATCTCGGCGGCAAGGCGCTTGAGTTCCGCCTTGGCCTGCGTCTCGTTGAGCGCATCGGGAGCAATGGTGGGGAAGTTCTTCGCTGGCATGACATTCTTCACGTGTGGTTCTGATGCTTCATACACCCGGTGCCGTTCCGGAGCGCTATCGTAAGGTGGTGACCGGAATCCATAATTGCAGGTGGTTATCGGTCCAGGCTCCCCCTCGCCCTGGTCCTGCAATCACGCGAGTCAGGGCAATGGCGGACCACGAAAGCGCTGACGGCCTTGTTTATCGCGACCCGTACGCGTAGCCTGTGCCTGCAATTATATAATCCAAGGAGCGGTTGTCCCATGAAGGCCATACCTCAACTGAAATTCATGATACCAGTCCTGGCAGTGGCGTTTGCGCCATTGTCGGCCTCGGCTGCGACGGTTCGTATTTACATCACCAATAGCGCCGGTGACAGCATTCACGTGGTCGACCCGACGACCAATAAGGTCGTGCAGGAGATCAAGGGCATCGAGGGCGCCCATGGCGTCAACTTCTCCCCGGATGGCGCGCGCGTCTATGTCAGCAACGAGGAGACTTCCTCGCTCGATGTGTTCGACCGCAAGTCTGGCAAGCTCATCAAGAAAGTGCCGCTGAGCGACCGGCCTAACAACATCGCGGTGACCAAGAACGGCGACCGCATCGCAGTGGCGGTGGCGCGGGGCAAGGGCGGGCTCGATATCGTCGACGCCGCGACCCTGACGCTCAAGAAGACCATCTCGACCAATGGCGGGCGTCTGCACAACGTCTACATCACGCCGGACGGCAAATACGTCATCGGCGGCTCGATCCCGTCCAAGAAGCTCTATGTGTTCGATCTCGCCACCGAGGAACTCGCCTGGGATCTGCAGATGGATCTCGGGGTCCGCCCGATGGCGATCGAGGCCAATCCGGACGGCTCGACCAAGCGCATCTTCATCCAGATGTCCAACCTCAATGGATTCTCGCTAGTGGATTTCGCCGAGCGCAGGGAAGTCACCAAGGTTCCGCTGCCGGAGCCGCAGCAGCAGTTCGATCACGGCGGCTACCGCACCAACGAGCCGTCGCACGGCATCGGCGTCGCGCCCGACAACAAGACCCTGTGGGTCACCAGCATCCCGAACAACGCGGTTTACGTCTATTCGCTCGATACCCTGAAACAAATTGGCAGCGTCGAACTGCCGAGCATCAAGGTTGCCGGGAACCCGATGCCGATTTCTGCTGTCGCGAACTGGACGACATTTACGCCGGACGGCAAGTATCTCTATGTCTCCAACGCCGGGCAGCGCTCCGTATCGGTGATCGATGTGCCGGGCATGAAGTTCATCAAGGCCATCCCGGTCGGTGAAGTACCGAAGCGGATCAACACCATGGTGATCCCGGACGGCGGCCACGCGGGCACCGAGAAGCCCGGCAAGCGGGCCTCGTTGCATTGAGGACGAGGCAGCGTGGGCGTCTCTGCCGCTGCTTCTTGAAGGAACACCCTGGTAGGGTGGGCAAAGCAAAGCGTGCCCACCTCCGCCCAGCCTCAGGGCCGCAGGTGGGCACGGCGCAAGAGCGCCTTTGCCCACCCTACGATTTTAGCTCGTGAAAAGTGCGACTGGAGGAAGTGCGGGCGGGACGCCCGCGCTCCTTACTTCACTTCTTCCCCGACGACAGTGTCGCGCCCTTGGCCCAGGCCGCGATGGTTTTCCAGTTCGGATCATTCTTGTTGGCGAACTGCCGGCCGCCCGAATGGAATGCGTCGCCGCCCGCTTCCGGGGCGAGCGGATGGATCAGGATCTTGCTCTGCAGCGGATCGTCGGTCGCCTGCACGATCTTTACGACGGTATCGTAGTTCTTGCGGGTCTGCTCCTCGGTCCAGGTCTCCTGGCCCTGAGGAAGCTTCTCCAACCTGAGCGCGTTGTTGGCCTCCGCATGGCACATTACGCAACGGGCATGGCCGGGACGTTTGGTGAGGAAGATCGGCTGCACCTTGGCCTTGAAGTAATCAAAGTCCGGCGTGTCCGCGGCGTGCGAGACCAACGATGCGGCGGCGAGCGCGAACGCCGAAACGGCGGCGGTGACGACAAGACGAAGTGACATTACCTTTTTCCTCCCGGGCCTGTCGCATCGACCATAGCAAATGACGAAACGTCGCGCGATGGGATTTGACGCGGCCGGGACATGGCAGGGTAAGCCTCGAGCCATCGGGATGTAAAACCGGAACGCGCAAATCGCGCCGCCGCGGCTCCGCCGGTTGGGTAACGACAAATCTCACGGCGAAGCCGCGCGGCCAAGCCTCCAAGAACATTGTAACGGCTGTTCTATGCACAGCCACGTCAGCTATCTAAGGAGCCGACGACAAATAACCGCGCCATCTGAATCCCCTCCCCCGCTTGCGGGGGAGGGGAAGTTTGCTGCGCACCCGGTCACAAAAATCGAATCCATTATTCTGCGGCGACCCCTAAGGAGGTCCTGTTGTGTCCGCCAAGTGCCAAGCCGGTCTCCTGATGACCGCGGCCGACCTGGTGGCTCATTCCGCCTTGCTGTGAAGCACCGGGATCGCCTTGCTCCATTTCTCGGCATCTTGCGCGATCAGCTTTTTACGCGATCAGCTTTCCAAGTTCCGCAGGCGACAGCGCATCACGCGCATCACGCTAAGCTCGACCGATCGAAGGACAATCCACGGGAGCTTGACAGGTCACTCGTCGTAATCGTAAGCTTCCCATCGCTCAAGGATACCGGGAAATCGGATCATGCCCATTCCGACATTGAAGGTTATCGCGAGCCTGCTTCAAATGCACGGTCCTGGTGCGACGATCCAGAGTGACCATCAAGGGATCGATGCATTGCTCAGCGATATCCGCGGACAGATTTCTGATGAAGGGGTTATCCCGTCTGCGCCCGACGTCACTAACGTCGCATTCAGGCGAGGCGGTTTCGCTAAGGGAGCGGGAGCAGGAGCATTTCGCAGGGGAGCATATGGGCCGGCAGGAGGTTTTCGCAGGGGAGGATTTGCCAGGGTTTAGGAATTTTGCTGCACCCTGCGCCGCTCTGCTCAGGAGCGCGGTATGCGGACTGACGACCTGGAGCGCGCGGTTTCCCAAAGTCAACCAATCTCGCAGCTACTTATAAAGGTAGCAGCGCGATGCAATATCGACTGCTCCTATTGCTATTGGTTCCGCGACGCCACAGTTTATAATAAACCTAAGTTGATGAGCGACGACGTGCTTCATCAACTGCTGCGGCGCCTCGAAGAGCATATCGCCAAATATTCCTTTGCTGAATTTCCCCTTATCTTGCATGGCGGCGAGCCCTTGCTTTGGGGTGTTGAGAATTTTCATCGGATTGCTGAGGCTTGCGAGGCCATATCGGCGCGGACGGGTTGCGAAATACCCATTGCTGTGACCACTAACGGCATTCTGATCGATGAGGCTTGGCTGGACTGCTTCGAGGCTCACGACATTGCGGTCGCAATCAGTCTCGATGGACCGGCACATATTCACGATATTCACCGCCGTACTTTCCAAGGCACAGGTACCCATGCCGCCGTCGAGCGCGCCGCGCGCATGCTGGTAGCGCGGAACATCAATGTGAGCGCTTTGGCGGTTTGCAATCCGACGCACAGTCCGAAACAGTACTTCGATTTCTTCGCCGCATGCGGAATTGCCAACTATGACATCATGATCCCGGATGCTACGGTGGGCGAGAACCCGGCGCATATCGCGATGTTCTACAAGGGTCTGTTCGACCTGTGGCTGGAGGCAAACCGCCGCGCACCAACCGTCAGTATCCGCATTATCACCGACATGGTCAGCGCGCTGCTGGGCAACGATGCGCCGACCGAGGGAGTCGGCTACAAGCCTATCGAGCTCTGCACCGTTATGACCGACGGCTCCGTGGAAGCTCACGATGTCCTGCGAATCGCCGGCGATGGCATCACGCAGACAACCTTCAACATCTTCGAGCACGCGATCGACGATGTGAGGAACGAGCCGCTCTGGAAAGCGGCGCGTGAGGCTTCAATCAGTCTTTGCGAGAAGTGCCGACAGTGCAAGTTCATGAATGCCTGCGGCGGCGGCTATCTTCCGCACCGTTTTTCCAAGGAGAACGGCTACGATAACCCCTCGGTTTATTGCGACGACCTCTACGCAACATTTGAGCATATAGCGGCGGAGCTTGAAAACCGTGTCTACGTCGTTAGGCCCGGCAAGGAGCGCCTCAAGCTAAGCGATGAGGTGGCGCGCGCAGCGGGTTGACGTGAGCGCGCGGGAATGACCGCTTATAACCCCAGTCACGGGGACCTGCCGGCACGGAAACTATCGGAGGGTGAGCCGGGCTGATCCACCGACTAACAGAAGGTCTTGTCTGATATGAGGGGCCTCGCGATTCCGGCGAATCGCTGGACCGCCGGCTGATCGGCACGAGGTCGGAGCGTGGCGCAAAATTGGCGATAGGCCGATAGCGCGCTCCAAGACCGACCGATGACAAATCTGAGCCTGTTAGACAAAGGCCTACCGGTGCATCGCTTCTTTCTTGTCATCCATCGGACAACACTGGTCCAGGTGTTGTGTCAACGAGCCGGGTCCGGATAGCGACCTCTGATGTCAGCGTGCGATGGACAGGACACTTGTCGGCGATCTCCAACAACTTAGCGCGCATGCCGGCGTCGAGATCGCCCTCAAGCGAGACCGTCCGCTCGATGAGATCGAGCATACCTTCTTTGGTCTCGCAGGTTTCGCAATCGGCCGCATAGATTTTGCCGTGCTTCAACGCGACCGAGATACGGCGAAGCGGCAGTGATTTGCGATTGGCATAGAGGCGCAACGTCATTGCCGTACAGGCGCCGAGCGCCGTGAGCAGATACCCGTAGGGGTCCGGACCGCCGTCGAGCCCGCCAGCGGAAACAGGCTCATCGGCGATCAGCCGATGGCGGCCGACCGCAACATCCTGCTGGAGTACGCCACGGCCGTTCTCGGTCACGACTACGCTGCCGGCGTCGGTTGAAATTGCCGCCTCAGCTATCGATCGGACCGGCACTACATGATCGAGATAGCGGTCCGCCCAGGCGGCAATAACATTGCCCACATAGGCGGCATCACTCTTGCGACTGAGCAGGTGATCGGCGTCGGCCAACGAGATGAAGCTCTTCGGATGTTTTGCGGCCGTGAAGATTCGGCTTGCGTTATCAATCCCGACGGTAGCGTCGCTGGGTGAGTGGAAAACGAGCAGCGCCTTGTGCAACCGAGCAATCCGCTCAATCAGACGCCGCTCCACAAGATCCTCGAGAAATTCGCGTCGAACCTGAAACGATCGGCCTGCGAGCACGACCTCCGCCTCACCATTCGCGTTGATTTCGGGGATGCGATCCTTGAACAGGCCTGTGACGTGCGCGGGATCAGCCGGAGCCGCGATCGTCACGACAGCGCGCGCTTCGGATATCTCGGCAGCCGCGGCCAGCACCGCGGCGCCGCCGAGGCTGTGTCCGATGAGCAATGCCGGCGCCTGGTGCGTCCGCCGCAGATGGTCGGAGGCGGCGACGAGATCGGCGACGTTTGCCGAGAACCCCGCATTAGCGAACTCGCCCTCGCTCGCACCGATCCCGGTGAAATCGAAGCGCAGGACGGCGACGCCGCGGTCGGCGAGCGCGTGTGCGATGCGGCTTGCTGCGAAGTTGTCCTTGCCGCACGTGAAGCAATGGGCAAACAGGGCGTAGGCCCGCGGTTCCTCGAGTGGTCGATCGAGCACCGCGGCAAGGCGCAACCCACTCGCGTTCGGAAAGTCAAAGCGCTCAAGCGGCATGTATCCTCCAAAAGTGCTGCGCCTATTTCGGCCCAACCAAGGGTGGCAAGGGAATCGGCAGCGAGACGCGGCGCGCCGCCCTTCCGACCTTAAGAAGGCGCAGGGCAGTCCGCAATTGAACCTTGCCATCCGCGACCGCCGCCCCCGGCACGGAGGTTCCCACGCACACAGGGGAAGCCGGCCCAGTGCGCCCCACCGGCAAACGGCATTTTATTCGCCTCGGAGAGTCCTGCTCGTCTCCGCCTCACTGCGCGGCTAAGCGACCGCGGTCGTGAAGGCGACACCTTGCTTTGAATTATCATCCACCCAAATATAGAACTCCCGCAGGTGGGAAAGCTGTTTGCGGATTTTCATCACCGATGCGGTTGCACACCTCCCCCCAAGATGACCGGCGCTGAAATAGCCCTTACCCATGAAATTGGGCACGAACATCGAGCGCAATTGCAGCTCGCCACATCATGTGCTCATCTGCCTTTGCACGCTCGGGGTTTCTCCCGAGTCCATAAGTGCAGCGGGACAGAGATGCCAGATAACGATGTTGCCGATCTCCTTGATGCAGCCGCAAGTTCGCCCAGCTCCGGGCCGATTCTACGCAGTCTGGTCCGCACGGCCCGCCATGCGTCGGACCTGAAGCCGGTCGTTGATTATATCGAAAGATTGCAGCCGATCGCCTTCGATCATCCAACTCGGCGTCTCGTCGCCGCTTTGCTGCTGCGGGAGGAACACCCGCGATCCGCGCTGGCCTGGGTCCCCGAAGAACTTGCTGAAGATTGGATTTTGCGCACCCGCGCTCTGCTCATGCTCGACCGACGTAATGAGGCCGTCGTGGCTTACCGACGCGCAGTGGCCATCGACCCGGAAGCGCGCACGGAAGATCTCGATCGTGAACTTACCCTTCGTGACCCGCCGACTCCTACTGCGCAGATCCTCAATTTCGAGCGTCCAAGACTTGTCGAAGTTCCCGGCTCGACTTTTCCGGAGGCGCGTGAGCAAGTGCGGTTTACGGATGTGGCCGGGCTCGAGGAAGTCAAGACCCAGATCGTGCGCAAGATCATCCGTCCGTTCCGTGAAAAGGGTTTGTTCGACCGTTTTCGGAGGAAGGCAGGTGGCGGTGTATTATTGTACGGGCCGCCCGGTTGCGGCAAAACCCTCCTCGCTCGTGCGACTGCGGGCGAGTGCGCAGCGCAGTTTTTCTCCGTCACCATCCCCGATATTCTCGACATGTATATCGGCGAATCCGAGAAACGATTGGCCAATGTGTTTGCCGAGGCCCGCACCTGCCGTCCCGCGGTCGTGTTCTTTGACGAGATCGAGGCAATCGGTGCCCGGCGCCGTTTCAGCGAAAGCGACTCGAAGGCCTCCCTAGTCTCGACATTCCTTAACGAAATGGATGGTGTTGGCGCCAACAACGAGGGCATTCTGGTGCTCGGTGCGACCAACGTTCCCTGGGCGGTAGACCCAGCCTTCCGCAGGCCTGGGCGCTTCGACCGCACCGTGTTTGTGGCGCCGCCGGACCAAGTTGCCAGGCGTGCAATTCTGGAACTCAGCCTGCGCGAGCGCCCGCTCTCCAACGACATCGATCTCAACAGTATCGTGCAGCGCACGGCAGGATTTTCCGGAGCGGACCTGGTGAACCTCGTCGAGACCGCGGCCGACCTCGCCATTGAGGCGAGTGTCTCGGAAGGCGATTTGTGTCCAATCAGTTCGCGCGAGCTTGCCAAGGCGCTGCGCGAAGTGAAACCGTCAACATCGGAATGGCTCACGACTGCCCGCAACTATGCCAAATTCAGCAACGAAAGTGGATTGTACAACGAGGTCGTCGAGTTTCTTAATCGGCATTCGCGCTGAGGGGGCCGCGTCATGAGCGACACCACCATCTCCTCTGAAATCGGGGCCGCCGAAGCTCTCATGAAGAGCGGCAGCCTTGACGCTGCGATGAAACGTCTGAGAGCCGTGCTGTCGAAGGCGCCGGACAACGCGACTGCGCTGTCATATCTTGCCCTTTGCCTCCATGACCAAGGCAATTCTCGCGGCGCGCTTGACGCGGCACAAGCCGCGGTCGCCGCTGGGCCGGACAAGAGCCTGGCGCACGCTGCTTACGGGGTAGCCCTGCGCGCGAGCGGAAAGCCCGATAACGCGATCAGCGCCTTCCGAGAGGCGCTCCGGCTCGATCCAGACCTGCGTACGGCGGCTGTTTGGCTCACGGACATCTTGAGGGAAAAGGGGCGTTGGGCAGAGGCGGAGGACATCTTGAGGGACGCGCATGAGCGCTTCCCGCAAGACGTGGTGATCACGGCGGCATTGGGCCGCGCGCTGGTCGATCTAAAGCGCATCGACGAGGCAGAACCTTTCATCAAGGATGCGCTTGCGGCCGCGCCAGATAACGTCACTGCTCTGGTGAGCGCGGGCTGTTTTGCCCTCGCGAAAGGCGATAGCCGGCAAGCTCAAGAATTTGTCGTGTGGGCATTGCAGCAGGATGCAACCGACGCATCGGCAATCGAGCTGTCCTGCCTGATCAAGGCGAAGCGCTACCCTGTCTTTGCCGTCTGGTTTCGGTGGGCTAGCTTTTATCTCAGTCTTTCAGAGAGGCAGCGAAAGCTTGCGCACGGGGCTTTCGTCTCATCGCTTATAGTGATCCCCGGCGTGCTCAGGCAGCTGATGAGTCCGTACATTATGGTCATCCTCATCGTCCAGCTGTGCATTCTGGCGGCAATCTGGAGCGCTCACCTCTATCCCAAGTACTTAATTAAACGAGAGCTGCGATCGGTAAAGATCAGGCCGTCTTATTAGGCATTTTTCCCGTTTAGCCGGACCTCACCCCGCTGCCGCCCGCATCAGCCGCTCCGCCGCGGCGCGGGCTTCCACCGTGATCTCGGCGCCGGCGAGCATGCGGGCGATCTCCTCGCGGCGGCGGTCGGGTTCAAGCTCCGCGATCCGGGTGGCGATCCGCTTCCCTTTTGCGAGCGCATCCTTGGTGATGAGATAATGGTGGCCGGCACGTGCTGCGACCTGGGGCGCGTGGCTGACGGCAAGCACCTGGACGCGCTGCGCGAGGCGCGCGAGGCGCGCGCCGATCGCATCCGCGACCGAGCCCCCGACGCCGGTGTCGATCTCGTCGAACACCAGGGTCGGCGCCGAGCCGCGATCCGCGATCACCACCTTGAGGGCCAGCATGAAACGGGCCAGTTCGCCGCCAGACGCGACCTTCATCAACGGTCCCGGCTGCGTGCCCGGATTGGTGCGCACCCAGAATTCCACCCGGTCGGTGCCGTCCGGTCCGGCAGGCGTGGCGGTGATCGCGCTCGAAAACAGCGCCTGGTCGAGCTTGAGCGGCTTGAGTTCGCCGTTCACCGCCTTGTCGAGCGTTTCAGCCACCTTTCGGCGATGGCTCGAAAGCGTCGCGGCCGCCTTGGCATAGCGGTCGGCTGCTGCTGCCGCCTCCTTTTCGAGCGCGGCAAGACGAGCCATTCCAGCATCGAGCAGGGCGAGATCGGCGGTATAGCGCGCGCTCAGGGCCGCAAGCTGGTCCACCGGCGCATTGTATTTCCGCCCGGCCGCGCGCAGCGCGAACAGGCGCTCCTCGATGCGCTCAAGCACGTGTGGATCGAAGGCTGCGGTCGCAAGCGCCCGATCGATGTGATGGCCCGCCTCGTCCAGCGCCGTCAGCGCGGCATCGAGCGCTTTGACGGCCGGATCGATCAAGCCGGGGGCCTGGGCGGAACGCCGCTCCAGCCGCCGTACCGCCGCCGCCAGTGCCGGCACCGGCGAGCTGCTTCCTGACACGACGGCCTGAGCCTCCCGCAGATCCTCGGCGACCTTTTCGGCCTGCATCATGCCGGTGCGGCGCTCGGCCAACATGGTTTCCTCACCGGGTTCGGGCGCAAGCTGCGTCAGCTCATTCGCCGCATGGCGCAGCCAGTCAGCCTCCCGCTGGGCACGCTCCACCTCGGCGCGGTGGCGCGCGACCTGCTGCTCGGCATCGCGGCGGATCGTCCACAGCCGGGCGACCTCGGCGGCTTCGGCTTCCAGGCTCCCATACGCGTCCAGCAGCTGCCGGTGGGTCGCGATATCGACGAGAGCGCGGTCGTCATGCTGGCCGTGGATTTCGACCAGCGCGCTGCCGACGCTGCGCAGCACCTGGACCGCAACCGGCTGGTCGTTGAGAAAGGCGCGGGTGCGGCCGTCGGCGAACTGGACCCGGCGCAGGATGAGATCATCGTCAGCCGCAATGTCGTTCGCCTTGAGAATGGCCCATGCCGGGTGATCCGCCGGCACGTCGAATGCCGCTGTCACCTGCCCTTGTTCGGCGCCCTGGCGCACCAGGCCCGAGTCGCCGCGCGCACCGAGTGCAAGTGCGAATGAATCGAGCAGGATCGATTTTCCGGCGCCGGTCTCGCCAGTCAACACCGACAGGCCGGCTGCAAAGTCGATATCGAGACGATCGATCAGGACGATGTCGCGGATCGAGAGTCGGATCAGCATGCAGGTCCCCCCAGTCAGCGCCGATTTCCGAGACAGTGCTTCTCAAAACCGAATCTCAAGCTTTTGTGTTGGCATCGCGAGTCGCAACATTCAATACCGCATGGCGCGGCGCTCCCGCAAAGACCACAAGTTCAGCCTCAGCTTACGATCAACCGTTTGTGATCCCTCGCGTGCAACATTCCGGTATTCGAGGCGTTGGAGGTGGCGGAGGGAACGCAGGCTCCTCAGGTTAAGCGATTGGCCATAATAGGAATTTTCGCATAACGTGAGGTGGTCGAGGAAACGTTATCGCAGCGTTATGGACGTTTGAACCCGCCAGCCGTGTCAAGACACTAAATAAGCGACAGGGGGCGCTTGGAAGGCCAGCTGCCATGAACAATGCGACGATTTTCACTGCAGACCGAACCACGCATTTAAAGATCGTCGTGATCTCGCTGGTCGCTTCGATTGCGATCCTGGTGGCAGGAATGTCTGCGCGCGACAGCAGCACCGACAGCACCGCCCGGGTTCAGACCGCCGGCCCGGTCATGAAAGCGGGCAAGCCGATCGTCATCAGCCACGGCGACGCAACCGCTATTCGTTGATTCCGAAGGCCGAGACAACAACACGACAGAGTATCCAAAACCTCCCTAAACCACCCCACCCAAGACCGGTTGCGCGCCCTTCACGGGCGCGCTTTTCAGATGACTCCGGTGATAGGGGCGACCCTTGTGGTCGCCCCTGGTACCCACATGCGACGAATGGGGCGACCACAAGGGTCGCCCCTACAGCGGGCGATGTGGGAGGAAGCCGCTTGTACGTCACCTCCTACGTTGTGACTTCATGGGTGCTCAAATCCGATCAGGTTGGCTGAAGCGATCGACTGGAGCGCTTTCGCGGTTTTGGCCGCCCGTCGCTGATCGGCTCACAAGTTGGACAGGTGCGTGGCTATCGGGCTTCCGGCAACCCTTGAGGCGGGATCGATTCGACCAGGTTGCCCGTGAACATCACGTTCGATGGTGCGCCGGAGGGCGACCCCCCTTCCGGCTCCAGCGAAACCGCAAATGTCGCATCGCTGATCATTTGCAGGTCATC